>Ga0335076_10000298_pt1 | contig 44260 bp, 46 predicted proteins | sample Lox_Sample_25_FD_206717 | JGI IMG/M metagenome (GOLD analysis project Ga0335076, IMG submission 206717) | Soil microbial communities from Loxahatchee National Wildlife Refuge, Florida, United States - Lox_Sample_2.5 | ecosystem: Environmental > Terrestrial > Soil > Wetlands | place: USA... | reverse complement strand
ACCCATTGCCAGTAGCCCGCCGCGAGCGTTTCGCGTGTTGCGTCGTCGGACTTCGCCAGCTGTGCGGCGAGGGAATGGTAGGTGGGCGTGCCGAAGTATCCGATGCGTCTGAGGTAGCTGATGTTGAGGTCGATCCAGCGCTCGAAGTCGTCGAACGAATCCAGCCCGCCAAGTTTCGGTTGGCGATGAAAGTCGAGCACCACGCCGATCTGGCGGGAGATCACCGCGCGGACGAGCGTGCGCTTGTCCGCGAAATAGTGGGCAAGCTGCGAGCCGCTCACCGAAGCGGCTTTGCGCACGTTGTCCATGTTGAACGCCGTGAGGCCCTCGGTGACGATCAACTTGGCGGCCGCTTGCACGATCCGATCGCGGGTGGCGCGCCCCTTGGGGGTCAACCGATTGTCGTCTCGCAACTCCGGATGGGCCATCGCGTCAGGCTAACTCGCGGGCGGCCCGGACTATGGGATATCCAACCCATTGATGCCCGTGGCGCCCACCGGCCCACATCAGGCGGGCAGGCGGACCTTGGCGAGGAAGTCGCGGATCAACTCGGTGACTTCGTCCAGCGCGGACTCGAGCAGGAAGTGCCCTCCGTCGAGCAGGTGAATCTCGGCGCCGGGTAAGTCGTCGGCGAACGCTTCGGCGCCGGCCGGCCCGAAAATCTCGTCGCCGCGGCCCCACGCCGCCAACAACGGCACCCGGGTAGCGCGGAAGTACTCGTGCAGGCGAGGGTATAGCGGCGCGTTGCTGGCGTAATCCCGCAGCAGTTTCAGTTGCACTTCGTCGTTGCCGGGGCGAGATATCAGCGCGTAGTCGTGATACCAGGATTCGGGATCGACCAGTGTCCCGTCGGCGACGCCGGTGACGTATTGCCACCGGGTGGCGTCCAGCGTGAGGAACTGCCGCACCGCTGCCTCGGTGTCAGGCGTCTGCTCACTTTGGTACGCCCACACGACCTTCCAGAAGCTCTCGACGAATCCCGCGTCGTAACCGTTGCCGTTCTGGGTGATGATCGCGGTAATCGCCGACGGGTCACGGAGCGCGAGCCGCCAGCCGATGGGCGCGCCGTAGTCCTGTACGTAGATGGCGTATCTTGCGATGCCGAGTTCGCGCAGCAGACCCGCCGTGAGGTCGGCGAGCGCATCGAATGTGTAGTCGAACTCCTCGACCGGCGGCGCGTCGGAAAGACCGAAACCCAGGTTGTCGGGTGCGATCACGTGGTAGCGATCGGCGAGCGCCGGGATCAGGTCCCGGAACATGTAGGAACTGGTGGGAAACCCGTGCAAGAGAACCAGCGCGGGGGCACCGAGGTCGCCGGCTTCGCGGAAGAACAGCCGGTGACCGGCGACGGTGGCGTAGCGATGGTGAACAGCCGGCATGACGTTTCCTCCTGAGGACACGCGCGATCCAGAATCGCGCGCCACCGCGGCGTTCGATGAAAATCCACGAAACCAGGCGCGCCGAGCTTCTGGGTTGTGCATCCCAGTATGCACCAATACGAGCGGTGCGCAACAGTTGCCCCGCACACCTGGTTGGCATATTCTGGGCCAGGCATCCCAGTTTAGGCGCTGCCCGCGCGGCGGCGGCGGGCACGCACGCGGGTGCCGGTCTACGGGGATCAAGGAGCGGCGCACGATGGGTAACACGTTGCGGGACAACACAGTCCTGGTGATCGGCCGCGGCAGCGGGATCGCGCGCGCTGTCGCTTTGCTCGCGCAGTCGGAAGGCGCGCGCGTCATCGTGGCCGGACGGGACCAAACCAAACTTGCCAGCGCCTACAGTCGCAGGGACATACGACAGAAATGTGCAATCACCGCTGGAAAAGCCCGGCGAGGGCGAGGTGCCGATCTGCTCGGCCGCGCCGCGCAGTGACCTCGTCCTCGATCGTTGAGTGGCAACGCATTGTCACGTCGCTGCGGGCGGCGGCAAAAACTTGTGATCGATCAGCGACTGTAGCGCGTTGCGGAACGAATCCTCGGTGTCAATGGTCTTGGTAAATCCGGCCTGGCGCAGCTTGACGGTGCTGACAAAGGCGCGAGGTCCCTCCGGTGCGCCGTAGGCGAACGCGAAGTCGGCGTGCTGGTCACCATGACCGACCAGCTGGCGCAGGCTCAGCGGGCGGAGGCCGTACCTGGCGACGATGCGGTCCCACACTTCGGAATGGTCGGCAAGGTAGGTGGCCATGCTCATGGGCGTATCCGGTCCGGTTTCAACACCAAGGGTTTTCGCTAACGCGGGCCACACATTCCGCCATTCGAAAACGTCGCCGTTGGTGATGTTGAACGCTTCATTTCCTGCTTGGGGTGATTGCGCGGCCCAGACCATCACGTGAGCGACCAGATCGGCGTCCGCCGCCTCCCAGACGAACGATGGGCCACCGGTGAAGCCGAAGGGTTCGCCTAGCTCGCGGCGGACGGCGGCGTAGACCCCGATGGCCGGAATGACGTTCAAGGCACCAGGTGTGGGCCCGGTGACAAGTTGGGGACGCAGAGCGGTGTAGGTGAACCCGTGCTTGGCGCCCTGTTCTCGGACATAATCCTCCTGGTCCAAGAAGAAGTTGTCATGTGCGTTATGCGGGTCGCGTTCTCGCGCGGGAATGGGGATCGGATGCCACGCCTTCGCGCTCGCACCGGAGGACCAGCTTGCACCGCTGCCGGACAACGTGACTTGGGCACCGTTGGTCGGGTGGCCCCTGGTGCGTCGCACCTGGGTAGTTTGGCCGGCCGATTCGCGCCGGCGCGATATCGGCCACCTGGTCGCTTCGTTCGACCTGCCGGACGACACCTGACGTCGGGCAGCCCTAAGGGCTGAGTGCGACCGACGCCTCGGCGGTGTAACACAGGAACGTCAGGGTCTCCTGCAGATAGAGCCGCACGGTCTCGGCGTCGTGGCTGAGGTAACCGATCGCGACGTCGGTGCCCAGCTGCAGGTCGAAGTCGCCGCCACGGGTGGTCAGCACGAACGCGCCGTCGATCGCCGGCGCCCAGATGATGTCCCCGTCGACCAATCGGTTCAGGTGCTCGCGGATCGGGTAGCCGTGTTCGGTGGTCTCGCTGACCTTGGTGTAGACCTCGGCCGACAGCAGCACCGAATACGGGCCGTCGACACCCGCCAGCCGCAGGCCGGTCAATGCGTGCGAGATCGCGTCGGGCATATCGCGGGGATCCTCAGGCAAGGTCAGCGCCGGGTTCGAGCTGCAGCTCCGGATGCCCTCGATCGACGCGGCGGCGTAGCCCTCGAAGATGGTGCGGTCCTCGACGAACGCCAGCTTCTTGGCCGCCTCTTTGACCGGGTCCCAGTCGGAGTCGTTCGAACCGCGCTCGACGTCGTCGATTTCGGAGCGGGACAAGGTGAACGGAACGCGCAGGCGGACAAGGGGTTTGCTTGCCCGCAGGTGAGCCACCACGCCGTCGGTGGGCGCCTCAACATCGCGCAGCCGGCCGGTGCTGACCGCTGCGGTGACCGGGCCCCCGGGCTCGCTGACGTCGACGACGCGCCGCCCGGCGACATGGCGTTTGAACGTCCGGGTGGCCTCCAATTCGATTTCGGTCCAGGCGACCTCGGTGACCGGTGCCAGGTCGCGGTAGAGGTTGTTCATCGGGTGGTTCCTTTCAGGCTGCCGATCGCGAGTGAGCCGTCATCAGATGCCGGTGTGACTGGCCGCGCTGTCAGCAGCGGCGCGGGCAGGGGCGGTGGATCGTCGAGGAAGTCGACGGTGGGGGAGAAGAACAGTCCGCCGGTGACCGCGGTGGAGAAGTCCAGGATGCGATCGGTGTTGCCGGGCGGGTCACCGAGGAACATGTTTTCCAGCATTTGCTCGGTCACCCGCGGCGTCCGTGAATATCCGATGAAGTAAGTGCCGTATTCACCCTTGCCCAGTTCACCGAAAGGCATGTTGTGCCGCACGATCTTCAGCTCGGTGCCGTCGTCGTCGGTGATGACGTTGAGGGCGATATGGGCATTGGCCGGTTTGTCGTCGTCGTCGAGTTCGATGTCTTCCAATTTGGTTCGGCCGATCACCAGTTCCTGCTCGGTGACCGACAGTGAATTCCAGGTCGACATGTCGTGCACGTACTTCTGCACGTGCACGTAGCACGAGCCGGCGAACTCGGGATCCTCATCGTCGACGGCGGTGGCGCTGACGGCCAGTGGGCCGTCAGGGTTTTCGGTGCCGTCCACAAAGCCCAGCAGGTCACGGTTGTCGAAGTACCGGAACCCGTGCACCTCATCGACCACGGTGACCGCACCGGCCATCGCCCGGAGGATGCGGTCGGCCAACTCGAAGCAGACGTCCAAGGTCTCGGCCCGGATGTGAAACAACAGGTCCCCGGGTGTGGCCGGGGCGGTGTGCCGGGCGCCTTGCAGCTCGATGAACGGATGCAGTTCGGCGGGACGCGGCCCGGAAAACAGGCGGTCCCAGGCGTCCGAGCCGATCGAAGCGATCGCCGACAACCGTTTCGGCGGCTCGCGGAAACCGATCGCGCGCACCAGCCCGGAAATGTCCCGCAGCGCGTCGTGCACCGTCTGCTCTCCGCCGTCATCGATGGTGACCACGAGGAAGATCGCGGCGGGCGTCAACGGCTGGAGGATGGGTTGCGGCTGAACCGGAGGCACTCTGCAGACCCTAGCGTGAACTCCGTCGTCCCGGACAGCCATGATGTTCAACATGTCGGCCAGCGCCGCAGGCCTCTGCGATTTCATCGACGCGTCCCCATCGCCGTTCCATGTCTGCGCCACGGTGGGCGCTCGGTTGGTCGAGGCGGGGTATGCCGAACTCGGCGAGGCCGAGCGCTGGCCGGACCAACCGGGCCGCTACTTCACCGTGCGGGCCGGCTCACTGGTCGCCTGGAATTCCGACGGGCCCGACGGACCGTTCCGGATCGTCGGTGCGCACACCGACAGCCCCAACCTGCGAATCAAGCAGCACCCGGACCGTCTGGTCGCCGGTTGGCGCGTGGTGGCGCTGGAGCCCTACGGGGGAGCGTGGCTCAACTCCTGGCTGGACCGAGACCTGGGCATCAGCGGGCGGCTGTCGGTCCGTGACGGCGCCGGGTTGGGCCACCGGCTGGTCCGGATAGACGACCCGATCCTGCGCGTGCCCCAGCTCGCCATCCACCTGGCCGAGGATCGCAAGTCGGTGACGCTGGACCCACAGCGACACGTCAACGCGGTGTGGGGCGTTGGGCAGCAACGGCATTCGTTCGTAAACTACGTCGCCGAGCGGGCCGGGATGGCGGCGGCCGACGTGCTTTCCGCCGACCTGATGACGCACGATCTGACCCCGTCGACGGTGATCGGCGCCGACGCCAGCCTGCTGAGCGCCCCGCGGTTGGATAACCAGGCCAGCTGCTACGCGGGGATGGAGGCGCTATTGGCCTCGGAACCGGCGCCGCGGAGCTTCTTGCCGGTGTTGGTGCTGTTCGATCACGAGGAGGTCGGGTCGTCGTCCGATCACGGCGCCCAGTCCAACCTGCTGAGCACCGTCTTGGAGCGGATCGTGCTGGCGGCCGGCGGCAACCGGGAAGACTTCCTGCGCCGGCTGCCGGCGTCGCTGCTGGCGTCGGCCGACATGGCCCACGCCACCCACCCCAACTACCCCGAGCGGCACGAGCCCGGCCACCTGATCGAGGTCAACGCCGGGCCGGTGCTCAAGGTGCACCCGAACCTGCGGTATGCCACCGACGGACGCACCGCGGCGGCGTTCGAGCTGGCCTGCCGGCAGGCGGGCGTCGGCCTGCAGCGTTACGAGCATCGCGCTGACCTGCCGTGCGGTTCCACGATCGGGCCGCTGGCGTCGGCGCGCACCGGCATCCCGACCGTCGATGTCGGCGCCCCGCAGCTCGCGATGCACTCGGCGCGGGAGTTGATGGGCGCGCACGACGTGGCCGCCTATTCGGCCGCGCTGCAAGCGTTCCTTTCGCCCGAGCCGTTCTGAGGCTTAAGGTCTGGCGGTATGGCGCTCAACGTGGAGATGGTCACCTTCGACTGCAGCGATCCCGTGCAGCTGGCCGGATGGTGGGCCGAGCAGTTTGGTGGTACGACGCAGGAGATACTCGCCGGCGAGTTCACCGCGGTGAGCTTGTCGGAAGGACCCAGGCTCGGGTTCCAGAAGGTGCCCGACCCCACCCCCGGAAAGAACCGCGTGCACCTCGACTTCAGTGCCGCCGATGTGGATGCCGAGGTATCGCGGCTGACTGCGGCCGGTGCCAGCGAGGTGGGCCGGCACAAGTTCGGCGAGAACTTCCGCTGGGTGGTGCTGGCCGACCCCGAGGGCAACGTCTTTTGCGTAGCGGGTCAGTAGCTCGATACCCCGTCAAGCAGTGCGTCAACGAGACCGTCGAATCCTCCTGCGCTGTCGGCCGGCCGCGTGAGCGCATGGAAAAGCATCGCCCCGACCAGAGCATTGGCGACGGCATCGACGTCCGTGCCGGCGCGCAGCTCTCCGTCTTTGACGGCTTGGCGGAGTCGAGTCGTCAACCCGGCGAGCTGGGGAGCGCTCAACTGCTGATAGAGATCCTCGGCATCGGCGGGACGCGCGGCTGCCGCGGCGATCAGGGCTCGAACCAGCGCGGTGTTCGAGGGCTCGGCCAGGAAATCGGCATGCTCGTTCAGCCAGGCGCGTAGGTCGGCGCGGATATCGCCGGTCGCGGCAACCGGGAACGAGCCCGATCGTCCGTACGCCTCCAAGACCGCTTCGGCGACCAACGGCGCCTTCGACGACCACCGCCGGTACAGCGTCTTCTTACCCACCCGCGCGCGGGCCGCGACGCTTTCCACCGACAATTCGGCGTAACTGCCCGTCATCAAAAGCTCGCGGGTGGCATCCAGAATCGCGTGATGCAACCGGCTATCACGCGGACGGCCGACCCGTCCGTCGGGCAGTGGCGGCTGACGGCCGGCTTGGGCTACGTTCATCGTGAACAGTGTAGGAAACGATACGTGTCGTTTCTACGAAAGGACTCACCGGTGAGTGCTCCCTCGTTGTCAGTGCCGAAAACCTGGGACGAGATAACGCCGGGGTGGATGTCGGCGGCGCTGGCCGCGGACTTTCCCGGCGTTGTGGTCGACGCGGTCACCGTCGAGGTTCGCGATGACGGCACCAACCGACGTGCTCGGCTGGGCGTCAGCTACCAAGCCGGTCAAGGTCCGGCAACCGTCTTCGTCAAGGCCGCCGATCCCGCGCACAAAATGCTGATCCGCCTGACCAGCGGCATGTTCCACGAGCCGCGACTGTTCACCTGCGGCGTGGAGTTGCCGCTGGAGCACCCCGCCGTCTACACCGCGCTGATCGACGAGACCCACTACGACTTCATCATGGTCATGGAAGATCTCCGGGCCAGGGGAGCTGACCCACGCGACGGCACCCGGCCGATGACGGTCGAGCAGGTCGCCACGGGCGTGCGCGGCCTCGCCCGGATGCATGGGCGGTACTGGGGTGAACGCGTGCTACGCGAACCCGCCTTGGGATGGCTAAAACCGTTCCTGCCGTGGAAGGGCATGGAGGCGGCACCGTTGCCGGCCGCCCTCGAGCGACTCAGTGCGGACACGCCCGCCGACGTGATGGCGTTGACCACCGAAAAGCTCATCGACTCGATCTGGAAGCCCTACGTCGCGACGCTGACCGCCTCGCCGCAGACGTTGCTGCACGGCGACCCGCACATCGGCAACACCTACTTGCTGCCCAGCGGCGAGGTCGGTTTCCTGGACTGGCAGGTAGCCCGGCGCGGCAATTGGTCGCTGGATCTCGGTTACTTCTTGCAAGGCGCCCTGACCCTCGAGGATCGTCGTCGCAGCGAGTGCGACCTGCTCGCCGAATATCGCGACTCGCTGGGGCTACCGGCCGACGAGTTGCCGAGCGCCGAAGAGATCTGGTTGCGCTACCGGGCTTCCGTCGCACACGGTCTGACCCTGTGGCTGGTCACCGCCAGCGCCGGCGAGTGGCAGCGTACGGATGTATCGGTCGCACTGGCGCAACGGTATTCGTTCGCCTACGCCGACCTCGAGACAGCGTCTGCGCTGGCCGAGATCGCCGGTTAGCCCGCCGGTGTGATCCGGGGTCGCCTTTTGACTCCCATCCCTCGTAGCCATTGCCGGAGCAGCAGCTGGGAGAGTCGGTCGACGTCCACATCCTCACCGGCCAGCATGTACGACATGGGGGCGATCAACTGGATGAGCACCAGCGACGCCGCCAGATCAACCGGCACGGCGTCGGTCAATTCGCCCGACGCGACTGCCACGGAAATCGTGTCGACGATGAGTGCCAGCAATTCCGGGTGTGCCGAGTGTGGATCATTCGAGGGCGCCCCCCGGACGAACTCCTCGGCCATCCGTAGGTGGCCGGGCCCGGCCGTGCGCCAGGCGTCGTAGATCGCGGCACGGATGTGATCGAGTGTGCTGCCGACGTCGGCGGTTTCGGCTCTGGCGATGCGGGCGGCGGCGTCGTGCGTGAGGCGACGGTTGAACTCGCGCAGCAGGCCCGCCTTGGTTTGAAAGATCCGGAAGAAGGTCGCCCGGCCAATGCCGGCGTGTGCGCAAATGTCCTCGACGCTGAGTTCGTCGAAGGAGCGCGAAGCGAGCAGGTCGGTCGCGGCGTCATAGAGCTGTGCTGCATTGCGCTGTCGGCGCCGTGAGCGACCGTCGAGCGTTTCGGTCGTTCCGAGCGCCACGAACGCCCCCTGTTCGGATTTGAGGCTTGACTCGTTAAATCAAAACTAGTGATACTTGGGTCTCAATTCAAGGAGGATCGCGTTTGCGGATGCAGCCGACGGTCATCGAGACCGTCGAGCAAGTCGATGCGGACTGGCTGACGACCGTGCTTGGTCAGGCCGGCGTTGCCGCGACCGTGCGCAGTGTGACCACGGAGCGGGTAGGCACCGGGCAGATGGGCTCGTGCTTCCGGTTGCTGATTGAATATGCCGACGGCGACGGGCCGGCGCGGTTGATCGTGAAATTGCCTGCGACAGAGCCTGATAGCCGTGCGGCGGGGACGTTGGGCTACCGCTGCGAGACGAGTTTCTACCGCGAGCTCGCTGGCCAGATCAGCACACGTATTCCGCGCTGCTTCTTCGCGGCCGTTGACGAACCGACCAACGGATTCACGCTGGTGCTGGAGGATCTCGCGCCGGCCGAGCCCGGCGACCAAATCGCGGGCTGCAGCGTCGACGAGGCGTTCGCCGCGGCGGTGAACGTCGCCGGTTTGCACGCGGCGACGTGGAACGATCCGTCGGTTCGCGAACTCACTTGGCTCATACCGGATCTCACGGCGATGCCGGAATTCACCGCCGAACTTCTCGGCAAGGCAACCGATCAGTTCCTGCAGCGCTATCCGGTGCAGGCGAGTACGGCATCGGTCTTGCGGTGTTTCACCGACCAGTTTGTGGCGTGGGCGACCGGGCGCCCCGAACCCTATTCGTTGCTGCACAGCGACTATCGGCTCGACAATCTGCTTTTCGCGCCGACCGGTGCCGATGACCCGGTGATTGCGGTGGACTGGCAGGTGGTCACGGTCGGCTTGCCGCTGCGCGACGTCGCCTTCCTGCTTGCAACCGGCCTTTCGCCCGAGGACCGTCGCGCCGGAGAACGCGCGATAGTCGACGCGTATCACCGCCGGCTCGTGGAACTCGGCGTGACGGGCTATGACGCCGAGCGGTGCTGGGACGACTACCGGTACGCCCTGTTTCAGGGACCGTTCATCACCGTCCTCGGTGCGTTCGTCGCGCAGACCACGGAGCGCGGCGACCGGATGTTCACCGTCATGGCCGAGCGGTCGGCGACCGCGATCGACGATCTCGACGCTTTGTCGCTGCTACAAGATGTGAAGGGACGCTGATGCGCGCCGCCGTCCTGACCGAAAAACACACCTTCGAGGTCGCCGACGTGCCTGATCCATCGCCGGGGCCTGACGAGCTCGTCCTGCGCGTAACCGCCTGCGGCATCTGCGGATCGGACCTGAAGGCTCACACGATGCTGCCGGCCGGTGCGGTGCTGGGTCACGAGTTCTGCGGTGAGGTCGTTGCTGTCGGCGCCGACGCTCGCGAGAAGTGGCGGGAGGGCCAACAGGCCGCAGCCTTGCCGGTGACCGCATGCGGGTCATGTCGCTGATGCCTGGCCGACGAGCCCACGCACTGTGCGCGCGTCGACCTATTCGGGATGGGCGCCACCCCAGGCGCGTTCGCCGAATACGTCCGGGCGGCCGCCGAGCAAGCGGTCTCGTTGGGCCCACACATCGGCCGGCTCGGCGCATTGATCGAGCCGCTCGCCGTCGGCCTGCACACCGTGGCCATGGGACACATCGAGGCCGGCGACAAGGTGGTGGTGCTTGGCGGTGGAAATATCGGGCTCGCGGTGACCGTGTGGGCGCGCCGGCTCGGTGCCCGCGAAGTGGTTGTCAGCGATCCGATTTCGTCGCGCCGCGACGCTGCGGCGGGGTTCGGCGCGACCGGGGCACACGACCCGACCTCGGACCCGCCGCCGCGCGACTTTGATGTGGTCTTCGAATGCGTTGGTTCCACGGGCATGGTGCAGGCCGCGATCGACGCGGCAGCCACCCGCGGCCGGGTGGTGATCGCCGGCCTGTGCATGACGCCAGACACCGTGGTGCCGGTGACCGCCCTACTCAAGGAGGTCGAGGTGCGCTTTGCCGTGTACTACCGGGGCAGCGAGTTCGCCGCGGCGGCCGCGCTGCTCGAGGCTGGCGGCATCGATGCAGATGCGTTGGTGACCGGCCAGGTCGGTCTGGACGGAATCACTGGCGCATTCGAACGCCTGTCGACGTCCACCGACGACCGCAAGATCTTGGTGGTTCCGAATGGCTGAGCGCTTCGCCGATCGCGTCGCCGTGGTCACCGGCGCCAGCTCCGGCATCGGCCACGCGGTCGCCGAGCGCCTGGCCGCCGAGGGGGCCAGCGTCGTGGCGTGCGCCCGCCACGAGCCACCCGAACCGGTCGGCGCCGGCATCACTTTCGTGACCGCCGACATCAGCGACGAGGCCTCGGTCACGGCGTTGATGGACGCCGCCGTCAGCCGCTACGGCCGGATCGACGTCGTCGTCGCCAACGCCGGGATCGCCAATATCGGTCCCTGGCCCGACGAGCCCTTCGATCAATGGCGCGAAATCCTCGACGTCAACCTCAGCGGCACGATGTTGACCTGCAAGGCGGCCTGGCCTCATCTCGTCGCCTCAACCGGCAATATCGTTGTCGTGTCGTCTCTTTCGGCATGGATGGGCGTCGGTCAGCACGAGCTCGACCAGATGGGCGGTTTTCAGCCGTGTCCGTCTTACCAGGCGTCCAAGGCCGGCATCGAAGGGCTGGCCAAGCACCTCGCGGGCCGGGGCGGCGAGCACGGGGTACGCGTCAACGTGGTGCGCCCCGGTCGCATCCTTACCGACAAATGGGAAGGCGTCCTCGGGCAGGACGGCCTGTTCTGGTCGCACTACGAGAAGGTCCAACTGCTCAAGCGACACGGCCGCACCCAGGATGTCGCCGCTGCCGTCGCGTTCCTTGCCAGCGACGAGGCGGCGTTCGTCACCGCCGCCGTCCTCGACGTCGACGGCGGCGCCGTCGTAAAGATCTGAACCGGGAGGAATCTTGCTCAGCCCGTTCGACGACTTTCCCATCCACCCCTCGGCCGACCCGATCGCGACGCCGGCGACCGGCGACCCCAACCACTACGACCGCTACTGGTTCAACGGCCACCAGCGCGACGGCGCCTTCTACTTCGGCGCCGCGATGGGGCACTATCCCGTCCGCGGCGTCATCGACGCGGCCTTCAGCCTTGTCATCGACGGCGTTGAGCACTCCATCTTCGCCTCGGGCGCCATGCCGCTCGACCGATCCACCGCGATCGGTCCGGTCCGCGTCGAGGTAGCCGAACCGATGCGGACTATCCGCTACGTCGTTGAGCCCAACGAGCACGGCATCGCCTGCGACCTCACCTTCCGGGCCACGACCGTCGCCATCGAAGAACCCCGCCAACAACGCCGCAGCCCCGAAGGGATCCTGCTCACCGACCACACCCGTCTCACCCAGTGGGGCACCTGGGAGGGAACGGTCACCGTCGATGGCGAGGAACTCCGCGTCGATCCCGCCGAGGTGTCCGGCACCCGTGACCGCTCCTGGGGCATCCGGCCCGTCGGCGAGCAACTGCAGGTCCTGCGCCAGCCCATGCCGTTCCAGGTCTTCTGGCTTTGGGCGCCGCTGCACTTCGGGGATCGCTTCACCCACCTGGCGTTCCACGAACACGAAGACGGCCGCCGGTGGTTGGAGACGGCGCTCGTCCTCGACCCCATCCCGGACGGCGCATCCGCGTGCAGCGGCGCCGGCGTGCGGCAGTGCCACGGCATCGGGTACGAGCTCGAATGGGAACCCGGGCGCCGCGAGATCCGACGAGGCCGCCTGTGGTTCCACGATCCGATCGAGGGCGAAACCCATATCGAGATCGAGAAGCGATTCACCTTCCGCATGCGCGGCATCGGGTACTGGCACCCCTTCTGGAGCCACGGCAGCAACCACGGTCAGCTCGAAACCGGTCGCGAGTCAATAAGACTCGACGACTTCGAGCCGACCGACTTCGCATCGATCCACCTGCAAAACCTGGTGATCGCGAAGATGGGCGCCCGCCGCGGCGTGGGCGTCGTCGAACAGATCGCGCTCGGGCCCCATCGGCCGAGCGGCCTCACCGGCTTTCTCGACGGGCACCCGTGACCAGTCAGATTGCTGACGCGGCCGTGCTAGCGGTCGCTCGTGTGGTCGCGGGGGTGGGCTGCCACCCTAGACTGTCTGCGTGACGAGCGCGCGCACCCACGTGATTGACAGCGTCGAACACGCCGCGACCACCCCCGACCAGCCGCAACCGTTCGGTGAGCTGGGCCTCAAAGACGACGAATATCAGCGGATCCGCGAGATCCTGGGCCGCAGGCCGACCGACACCGAGTTGGCGATGTACTCGGTGATGTGGAGCGAGCACTGTTCGTACAAATCGTCGAAGGTGCACCTCCGCTATTTCGGCGAGACCACCACCGACGAGATGCGCACCGGCATGCTGGCCGGCATCGGCGAGAACGCGGGCGTCGTCGACATCGGCGACGGTTGGGCCGTCACCTTCAAGGTGGAATCACACAACCACCCGTCCTACGTCGAGCCCTACCAGGGTGCGGCCACCGGCGTGGGCGGCATAGTCCGCGACATCATGGCCATGGGCGCGCGGCCGGTCGCCGTGATGGACCAGCTCCGGTTCGGCGCCGCCGACGCGCCCGACACCCGCCGCGTGGTTGACGGCGTCGTCCGCGGTATCGGCGGCTACGGCAACTCGCTGGGCTTGCCCAACATCGGCGGCGAGACCGTCTTCGACGAGTGCTACGCCGGCAACCCGTTGGTCAACGCGTTGTGCGTCGGCGTATTACGCCAGGAGGACCTGCATTTGGCGTTCGCCTCGGGCGCCGGCAACAAGATCATCCTGTTCGGCGCGCGGACGGGGCTCGACGGCATCGGCGGGGTGTCGGTGCTGGCGTCGGACACGTTCGACAGCACCGGATCCCGCAAGAAGCTGCCGTCGGTGCAGGTGGGCGACCCCTTCATGGAGAAGGTGCTCATCGAGTGCTGCCTCGAGCTGTACACCGGCGGGCTGGTGATCGGCATCCAGGACCTTGGTGGAGCCGGGTTGTCTTGTGCTACCTCGGAATTGGCATCGGCAGGGGACGGCGGGATGGCGATCCAGCTCGACACCGTTCCGCTGCGGACCAAGGAGATGACGCCCGCCGAGGTGCTTTGCAGCGAGTCGCAGGAGCGCATGTGCGCGGTGGTCGGGCCGGAGAACGTGGATGCCTTCATGGCGGTGTGCCGCAAATGGGAGGTGCTGGCCACTGTGATCGGCGAGGTCACCGACGGCGACCGGTTGCGGATCACCTGGCGCGGCGAGACCGTCGTCGACGTGCCGCCGCGCACCGTGGCCCACGAGGGGCCGGTGTACCAGCGGCCGGTCGCACGCCCCGAATCGCAGGACGCCTTGAACGCGGACCGGTCGACGAGCCTGCCGCGGCCGGCCACCGGCGACCAGCTGCGCGCGACTTTGCTTGCGCTGCTGGGCAGTCCGCACCTGTGCAGCCGGGCGTTCATCACCGAGCAGTACGACCGCTATGTGCGCGGCAACACCGTGCTGGCCGAGCACGCCGACGGCGGCGTGCTGCGCGTCGACGAGTCCACCGGCCGTGGCATCGCGGTATCGACCGACGCGTCGGGGCGGTACACGCTGCTGGATCCCTACGCCGGTGCCCAACTCGCGCTGGCCGAGGCGTACCGCAACGTCGCCGTCACCGGTGCAACTCCGGTCGCGGTGACCAACTGTCTTAACTTCGGTTCGCCCGAAGACCCCGGGGTGATGTGGCAGTTCTCGCAGGCGGTGCGGGGCCTCGCCGACGGCTGTGCGGCCCTTGGGATTCCGGTGACTGGTGGCAATGTGAGCTTCTACAACCAAACCGGGCCGGCGGCGATCCTGCCCACGCCGGTGGTCGGGGTGCTCGGCGTCATAGATGACGTCGGCCGGCGCATCCCCACCGGCCTGGGCGCCGAACCTGGGGAGACCCTGATACTCCTCGGCGATACGCGCGACGAGTTCGACGGTTCCGTCTGGGCGCAGGTGACTGCCGACCATCTGGGTGGGCTGCCGCCGAGGGTCGACCTGGCGCGCGAGAAGCTCCTGGCCGACGTGCTGAGCTCGGCGTCGCGCGACGGGCTGGTGTCGGCCGCGCACGACTTGTCCGAGGGCGGCCTCGCCCAGGCCATCGTGGAAGCGGCGTTGGCGGGTGAAACCGGTTGCCGCATCGTGCTTCCCGAGAATGCCGACGCATTCGTGATGCTGTTCTCCGAGTCGGCGGGCCGGGTGCTGGTGGCGGTGCCGCGCACCGAGGAAAGCCGGTTCCGTTCGATGTGTGAGGCGCGGGGACTTCCCGCGGTCCGCATCGGCGTCGTCGATCAGGCCTCCGACGCGGTGGAGGTTCAGGGCCTGTTCACGGTGTCCCTGGCGGAACTGCGCGAGACGTCCGAGGCGGTGCTGCCGCGATTCTTCGGATGAGCGCGGCCGCGAATCATTATGCCTGACGAACGTTTTCGTCGCCCGTGGGCGCTGTCGTTGGCCGCCGCTTTGGTCGGCTGGAGCTTTGTCAGTCCCCGGCTCTCCCCGCTGTGGCGGATGACGCTGCAGGCCGGCGTGGGCGCGCTGCTGGTGCTGGTGACCCGGGCGCCGCTGGGTCTGCTGCCGCCCCGGCTGTGCGCGGGGTTGCGCCTCGGGTCGGCGGCCGGGGTGGCCGCGGCGAGTGCGATCGCCGCGACGACCGCGGTGCCCATAGTGCGGGTGTCGATGGCCGCGCATGAGCCGCCGGCATCCGTTCCGTGCTGGCTGCTGCTGCGGATCCCCGTCGGCACGGTCTGGGCCGAGGAGGCCGCCTTCCGCTCGGCGCTGGCCACCGCGGGTTCTGAGGCGTTTGGCAAACCCGGCGGAAGGCTGCTGCAGGCGGCTGCGTTTGGGCTCTCCCACATCGCGGACGCGCGCGCGACCGGCGGGCCGGTGGTCGCCACCGTGCTGGTCACCGGTATCGCGGGCTGGCTGTTCGGTTGGCTGGCCGACCGTTCCGGCAGCCTGGCCGCGCCGATGCTGGCGCATTTGGCCATCAACGAGGCCGGTGCGATCGGCGCGTTGACCGTGCGGCGCTCGGGTAAAGACTGCCGGTAGCGCTCGGCGGCGCGGCTACAATTGCCGGGGTTTTATTTGCAGACCGATCTACGAGAGGGTTGGCACCTCAGGTGCACAGACTGAGGGCCGCGGAGCATCCGCGGCCGGATTACGTTCTTCTCCACATCAGCGATACGCATCTCATTTCGGATGGGTCCCTTTACGGCGCGGTTGACGCCGACGGCAGGCTGGGCGAGCTGCTCGAACAGCTGAAACATTCCGCGGTGCGTCCCGACGCGATCGTCTTCACCGGCGACCTGGCCGATACCGGTGAGCCGGAGGCCTACCGCAAGCTCCGCGCCTTAGTCGAGCCCTTTGCCGCCGAGTTGGGCGCCGAACTCGTCTGGGTGATGGGCAACCACGACGACCGTGCCGCATTGCGCGGCTCGCTACTGGACGAAGCCCCGTCGATGGCGCCGTTCGACCGCGTGCGCATGATCGACGGTCTGCGCATCATCACGCTGGATACCACGGTGCCGGGCCATCACTACGGCGAAATCAGCACTTCCCAACTGGATTGGCTGACGGAACAATTGGCAACGCCGGCGCCGCACGGCACCATCCTGGCCCTCCATCACCCGCCGATTCCCAGCGTCCTAGACCTGGCCGTCACGGTGGAACTGCGCGACCAGGCCGCCCTCGGGCGGGTGCTCAAAGGTGGCGATGTTCGTGCGATCTTGGCGGGGCACCTGCACTACTCGACGAACGCGTCCTTCGTCGGAATCCCCGTGTCGGTGGCGTCGGCCACCTGCTACACCCAGGACCTGACGGTGGCTGCAGGGGGGACACGCGGCAGGGACGGCGCCCAGGCCTGCAACCTGGTGCACGTCTACCGAGAAACCATTGTGCACTCCGTGATTCCGCTCGTCACCGGAAAGACTGTGGGCACCTTCGTCTCTCCCGCGCAGGCGCAACGCAAAATCACCGAAAGCGGCATGTTCATCGAGCCTTCTCAACGGGATTCGCTGTTCAGCCACCCTCCGATGGTGCTGACACCATCGGCTCCGCAAACCCGGGCCGACTGACGTCCGCCGTCACCTTCTCCCAGGGTGCTGGGATGGGGAAGTAGCGCTCCAGAAAGCTGGTGACGCGCTCGGCGCGCTCGGCCGCGGAGACTTCGGGGAAACTGCCGTCGTTGAGGCAGAAGAAATCGTAACCGCGCTTTTTCCGCAGCACTTGAAGCAGGTCCAGACCCTCGCGGCTGGTGGTGTCCACGTACAGCACCTTGGCCTTTTCCTGTTGGACGGCGCGGCCGGTCAACAGCGCGTAGTAGTGGTAGAAGGAGTTGGTCACCGAGATATCGGTGCTGGAACGGAACTGACTCGCTTGAGTGCGGGCGAAGTCCTCCGAGAATTCGCTCTCCATCTCCCTCAGCACGCTTTTGCGTAACGGAACCGCGGTGTGTTCGAGATGGCGAGTGATTACCTGTCTGAACCGATCGAAGATCAGTTGTCGGTTGACCCGCGCCGCGTTCTCAAACCCACTGCGCGCTGGATCGTTGGCGCCCAGCCCGATGCGGGTCTTCGCCTCGATGAACCGTGTGATTCCGCCCGGCGAGAAGAACATGCTGGCTTTGAGTGGTCGACCGAAAAACATGTCGTCATTGGAGTACAGGAAATGCTCGCTTAGCTCCGGGATGTTGTGCAGTTGGCTTTCCACCGCATGCGAGCTGTATGTGGGTAGCGCGTCCGGGTCGGAAAAGTGCTCCTCGGCGCGGACGATGGTGATCTTCGGATGCTCGGCCAGCCAGGCCGGCGGGCGTGAATCGGTGGCAATGAAGATCCGACGCACCCACGGCGCGAACATGTTCACCGACCGCAGGGCGTACCTCAACTCGTCGATCTGCCGAATGCGCGCTTCGGCCTGGTCACCCTCCCCCACCACATACTGCGACATTTGTGCCGCTCGTCGCGCCCGAAACTCCGGATCACTACCCTCGACCCAGGAGAACACCATGTCGATATCGAACGTCACGTCGCTGGCATGCGGGGTGAACATTCCCGCAATGGTCGGCCACTTGTAGCCATACAGTTTGACGGTTGCCGGCTTTAGTTCACTGCGCGGCAGCACTTTCCGGGTTAGCGAGTTCTCTACCGGGAACCGGATCACGGTGTCCTCGAAGACCCAGAATTGAAGCTCCACGCCAAACGCCGGCCCGTATCGCAAGCCCCCCGGCGCGATTCGCCGCCGATACAACCTCACGATGCGCGGATCGTCCAATGCGGACAGCCGGCCCTTGGCGATGAGGACGGGAGAAAGCCCTTTTTCGTCAGTTGTTTTGGAGTACATGGGTTCGGTGGCACACGCGGCTACGAGCGCGCGCTGGACCGCTGGGCGCAGTTCGATACTGACCGCCAGAATTGGTCGGTTTTTGTGGTTGCGGATCAGCAAGTATGGAATATCGGCCCGGGTCAACACCTTTCGTATGAAAACCAGATCCTCGATATGTGCTTCATGCGGGGTCAAGCTGGATTCCAGGCGGGCAATCTTTCCTCGCCGGGTAACGATAATGGGCTCGAGCGAGCGACGAACAGGCCGACCGCCCTTGTTAGACACCAGCTTGGGCATCGGAATCACCGCCTCACGAAGTCGCTACCAAGGACGAGGGGAGCCCACACACTGAGCATGCGGGCAGGGTGGAGCCCCTGGCCAACGTGGGTTATACATCTATGGTGCCGGTGAATCCACACCACGTGCAAGGCAGCCGATTTAGTGATTTTTCCGACATCTGACGGCAACCATGCCGTTGCAATGGCGTCACGTCGCGTTTAGTCGCACAGCCGCTGTCAGCATGCATGTGCAGGCCGGAATTCGGTTGTCATTGCGCCTCTTTAGCGGTTGATGGTGTAGTCACCCAATTGCCGGCCCCAGACGTAGTCGACACGAGAGGTGATCGATTTCCAATTGGTTGTGGAGCGATGCTCGCGCCGGTGTCCATCGCCCGCATCGGCGCCGGCCACTGTTCTCGAGTGATCTTCTGCCAACAGCCCGGTCGCCCACCGGGCCCGCCCCGGGCGTTGGTCCGCGGCGAGTTCCCCGGATACGCTGGCCGCGCCCTCGAGCGACGAGGCTACATGATTTTGAGACCCTAGGGATATGGCCGCGCGTCAAGGAGCCGATCCGGCAAAGACCCGGCAGGCTGTGTTGGCCGTTCTGGACTGGCTGCGAGACGAATCTCGCCCGTCGCCCGAACGGGATGTGCTGGCGACGGCGGTTCGGCTCACGGCGCGCACCCTGGCCGCCGCGGCGCCCGGCGCCAGCGTCGAGGTCCGCGTCCCGCCGTTCGCCGCCATCCAGTGCGTCTCCGGACCCAGGCACACCCGCGGCACGCCACCCAACGTCGTGGAGGCCGATCCGCGCACGTGGCTGCTGCTGGCCACGGGGCTGGTGCCGCTCGAGGAGGCGAAGGCCACCGGGGCGCTGACGCTCTCGGGCTCCCGGGCCGGTGAAATTGGCCACTGGTTGCCTCTGTTCGATGTGAGCTGAATATAACTCTGAACTGCAGGTTTAGGGTTATCGAGACGGATTTTCAACGCTCAACACGCCCATGGGATTCGGCGCCGAGGCCGTGCTGCCCGTAGACTCCGTTACGTCACCAACCGTTCCCCGGGGAGCCGCCGAACCGTGACCGTCCAGGAACCCGAGCAGGACCTGAACTCACCCCGCGAAGAGTGTGGCGTATTCGGGGTCTGGGCACCGGGCGAGGAAGTCGCCAAGCTCACGTATTACGGCCTGTACGCGCTGCAGCATCGCGGGCAGGAAGCCGCGGGTATCGCCGTCGCCGACGGATCCCAGGTGCTGGTCTTCAAAGACCTCGGCCTGGTCAGCCAGGTGTTCGACGAGCAAACGCTTGCCGCAATGCAGGGCCACGTCGCCATCGGGCACTGCCGCTACTCCACCACGGGCGACACGACGTGGGAAAACGCCCAGCCGGTATTCCGCAACACCGCGGCCGGCACCGGGGTTGCGTTGGGGCACAACGGGAACCTGGTCAACACCGCCGAACTTGCCGCGCGTGCCCGCGACGAGGGGTTGATCGGCACCCGCTGCCCCGCCCCGGCGACGACGGACTCCGACATCCTGGGCGCGCTACTGGCCCACGGCGCGGCCGATGCCACCCTGGAACAGGCGGCGCTGGAACTGCTGCCGACCGTGCGGGGGGCGTTCTGCCTGACGTTCATGGACGAAAACACGCTGTATGCGTGCCGCGATCCGCATGGGGTGCGGCCGCTTTCGCTGGGACGCCTGGATCGCGGCTGGGTGGTGGCATCCGAAACGGCCGCGCTCGACATCGTCGGCGCCTCGTTCGTCCGCGACATCGAGCCGGGCGAATTGCTGGCCATCGACGCCGACGGCGTGCGCTCGACGCGTTTCGCCAACCCCGAGCCCAAGGGCTGCGTGTTTGAGTACGTCTACCTGGCGCGGCCGGACAGCACGATCGCCGGCCGGTCGGTGCACGCCACCCGCGTCGAAATCGGTCGCCGGTTGGCGCGCGAATGCCCGGTCGAGGCCGACCTGGTGATCGGCGTGCCGGAGTCGGGCACCCCGGCAGCGGTCGGGTACGCGCAGGAATCCGGCATCCCCTACGGGCAGGGCCTGATGAAGAACGCCTACGTCGGGCGCACTTTCATCCAGCCTTCGCAGACCATCCGCCAGCTCGGCATCCGGCTGAAGCTCAACCCGCTTAAAGAGGTGATCCGCGGCAAGCGGCTCATCGTCGTGGACGATTCGATCGTGCGGGGGAACACCCAGCGCGCACTGTTGCGAATGCTGCGCGAGGCCGGCGCCCTCGAAGTGCACGTGCGCATCGCCTCGCCGCCGGTGAAGTGGCCGTGCTTCTACGGCATCGACTTCCCGTCGCCGGCCGAGTTGATCGCCAACGCCATCGAAGACAAGCAGGAGAGCCTTGAGGCGGTACGGCACGCGATCGGGGCCGACACGCTGGGCTACATCTCGCTGCGGGGCCTCGTCGCGGCCTCCGAGCAGCCGGCGACACGGCTGTGCACCGCGTGCTTCGACGGCAAGTATCCGATCGCACTGCCCGGGGAAACCGCATTGGGGAAGAACGTCATCGAGCACATGCTCGCCAACGCCGCGCGCGGGGCCGCGCTCGATGATCTGGCGCCCGATGAAGTGCCGATCGTGCGCTGACCTGATTCCCTCTTTGGTACTTCAAAGACGTTTGATACCGGCGCCTAGCGCCGCCCGGTAGCCTTTATCGCGATGACGGATCCCGGAAAAAGCCCCGGACGAAACCCGGGCAGCCAGGGCATCACCTACGCGGCGGCCGGGGTGGACATTGAAGCCGGCGAGCGCGCCGTCGCTTTGTTCAAGCCGCTGGCGACCAAGGCCACCAGGCCCGAGGTACGTGGCGGGCTGGGCGGCTTCGCCGGTTTGTTCGCGCTGCGTGGCGGCTACCGCGAGCCCGTGCTGGCGGCCTCCACCGACGGCGTCGGTACCAAGCTGGCGGTCGCTCAGGCGATGGACAAGCACGACACCGTCGGCCTCGACCTGGTCGCGATGGTCGTCGACGATCTCGTGGTTTGCGGCGCCGAGCCACTGTTCCTGCAGGACTACATCGCGGTCGGCCGGACGGTGCCGGAACGCCTGAGCGCGATCGTCAGCGGTATCGCCGAGGGCTGTGTGCGCGCCGGCTGCGCGCTGCTTGGCGGCGAAACCGCCGAACACCCCGGCCTGATGGAACCGGATCATTACGACATCTCGGCCACCGGGGTCGGCGTCGTCGAGGCCGACGACGTGCTGGGCGCCGACCGGGTCAAACCCGGCGACGTCATCATCGCGATGGGCTCTTCCGGCCTGCATTCCAACGGGTACTCGCTGGCTCGCACGGTCCTGCTCGAGATCGACCGGATGAACCTGGCCGGTTACGTGGAGGAGTTCGGCCGCACCCTGGGTGAAGAACTGTTGGAACCCACCCGCATCTACGCAAAAGACTGCCTGGCGCTGACCGCCGAAACCCATGTCCGCACCTTCTGCCACGTGACCGGCGGCGGGCTGGCTGGCAACCTGCAACGCGTCATCCCGCCCGGGCTGGTAGCGGAGGTCGACCGCGGCACGTGGACACCGGCACCGATGTTCGCCATGATCGCCCAACGTGGCCGGGTGAGCCGCGAGGAGATGGAAAAGACGTTCAACATGGGCGTCGGCATGATCGCCGTTGTCGCTCCCGAAGACACCGACCGCGCCTTGGCCATACTGACTGCACGCCATCTGGATTGCTGGGTGTTGGGCACCATCGGCAAAGGCGGAAAAGACGGCCCGCGGGCCAAACTGGTCGGGCAGCACCCGAGGTTTTAGCGGCCGAGACTAACCGCGATCAGAACTGTGCCGATGCTCAGCGCATCGGCACAGTGGTTTGCGTTCTAGCGGCGCCAGTCGTCGTGGTCGTCGCACGAATTGTCCGCGCCTGGATCGTCTGAGTCGTCCAGTTCGCTGGTTTCTTCGCCGCTCGTTCCTGACAGCTCGCGCTGAAGCCGCTGGAAGTCGGTCTGCGGGGAACTGTATTTGAGTTCTCGTGCAACCTTGGTCTGCTTTGCCTTCGCCCGGCCGCGGCCCATGGGGGAACCCCCTCGCGCAATAACGGAGCGGCCTAACAAGTAGGCGGCTCCGATCTCTTGGTGTCGTTATTGTCCTGCCGACAGTTTACCGTGCCTCATGGTCGGGCGTCGGGGACCCCTGCCCGCTGTGGCGGACGTCATCGAGCATTATCTCGCACCTCCCCGCAACCGTTCAACGGCTAGCCGTCCCGCGCCGATGTGTTCGGTGGCGGGCAGGGAGTCGGCGTCGATCACCGCGGCGACCTCGGCCTGCGGGCCGGTCACCAATCGGGTTTCGGGCGGCAGCCCGCGCTTGAGCAGTGCCAGCGCCACCGGCCCGAGGTCCACATGTTCGACGACGGTTCCGAGGCGTCCGACGGCGCGACCGCCGGCCAGCACGGCATCAGCGGTGGACGGCCGCTCCACCGAGCCATCGAGGTGCAACAGCACCAGCATCCGCGGCGGCTTACCGAGATTGTGTACCCGCGCGACGGTCTCCTGGCCGCGGTAGCAGCCCTTGTCCAGATGCACGGCCCCCTCACCGGGACCGCCGATCCAGCCCACCTCGTGTGGGATCGTGCGCTCATCGGTGTCGACGCCCAGTCGCGGGCGCACCGCTGCCACCCGGTGGGCTTCATAGGCCCACACCCCGGCGGGCCGCAGGCCGGCCTGCGCCAAGCGGTTCCGCCAGCCGGCCGACTCGCCGTGCGGGACCACCAGGTCCAGCTCGATCTGGCCGGCGGGGACGCCGGGCATCCGCCGGACGAAGCCACCCCTGGCGACGGGAACCGCGGTCAGCTCGGCGGGCAGAGCGTCGACGCCCAGCGCGTCGAGCACCGCCCGGTCAGTCAGTCGCGGACCCAGCAGTGACAAGACCGCCATGTCCGCGCCGTCCGCGGTGACCTCGGACCAGAACACCATCTTGCGCAGGTACTCCAGCAGCGGGCCACCGCGCCACGGTTCGGTGTCGAGGTAGGTCGTGCCGCCCAGCTCCGTCTGGATCCAGTGGTCCTCGACGCGGCCCTGACCGTCCAGGCTGAGGTTCTGTGTGCTGGCGCCCTCGGGGAGTTCGCTCACGTGTTGGGTGGAGATGCTGTGCAACCACGTCTGCCGGTCCTTGCCGGTCAGGGTGAGCACCGCGCGGTGCGAGCGGTCGATCAACACCGCATCCGTTTCGGCCGCCCGCTGCTCGCCCAGCGGATCGCCGTAGTGCCAGACCGCGCCGGCGTCGGGTCCGGGATCGGGTGCAGGGACTGCGTCCACACGTCAACTCTACGGACCCCGGGCGGTGGCGTCCGACGAGCGTGAAGCCGGCTTCACGTTCGCCGCTAGGCTTACCCTCCATGGCCGACCAGACGGGTGTGATCGTCACGCTGGACGGTGAGACACATCCGCCGGGAATGCCACTGCTGCACGCCGACGACCTCGCGGCCGTTCGCGGCGACGGCATCTTCGAGACGCTGCTGGTCCGCGACGGCCGGGCCTGCCTGGTCGAGTCGCATCTGCAACGGCTGACCCACTCGGCCAAATTGATGGATCTCGCCGCGCCGGACCTGCCCAGTTGGCGGCAAGCCATCGAGGAGGCGGCGCGGCAGTGGGCCGCGGGGACCGCCGACGAGGGTGCGATGCGCTTGATCTACAGCCGCGGCCGCGAGAGCGGTCCCCCGCAAGCGGCGCCGACCGCGTACGTGATGGTCAACGCCGTCCCCGAAAGGGTGGCCGCGGTGCGCCGCGACGGACTCTCCGCGATCACGCTGGATCGCGGACTCCCGGCCAACGCTGACGATGCGATGCCGTGGCTGCTGGCCGGCGCCAAGACGCTGTCGTATGCGGTCAACATGGCCGCCCTGCGTCACGCCGCCCGGCAGGACGCCGGCGACGTCATCTTCGTCAGCTCCGACGGCTACGTCCTGGAAGGCCCTCGCTCGACGGTGGTGATCGCCACCGACGCTCATCCGGGACCGGACGGGAACCCGTGCCTGCTGACACCGCCGCCCTGGTATCCGATCCTGCGCGGCACCACGCAGCAGGCCCTCTTCGAGGTCGCCCGGGCCAAGGGCTACGACTGCGACTATCGCGCGCTACGGATCGCGGATCTCCATGCCGCCCAGGGAATTTGGCTGATATCAAGCATGACCCTGGCGGCTCGCGTGCACACTCTCGACGGCCGGCGACTGCTCAGATCTCCGATGGCCGCCGAATTCTCCGAATTGGTCGACGCGGCGATCGTCAGCGATCGCTGAACGCCGAATTCTGTTGTCGCATCGCAGAACGGCGGGTACGGTCGGCCGTACACAAGGAAGGAGGTGGTCCGCGAAATTGATAGCTTCATGGACATGTGAGGTGGCTACGCGCTAGCTGCATGGCTCGGAAGAGCTGGCGATCAACGCGCGCTGGCGAATTCCCCGTAGCCACCCGGCCCCCGAGCTTCCGGTCTGTCCAACCAGGAGCTTTGCTCGGGGGCCGTTCCATGTCAGCAACCCGACGTCGCGAGCGTGGGGCCTACGGACGATTTCTCGACAGTTCCCGAACATAGGGCCCACGCTCGGCGAGATTGCGGTCCGGTTGCGCGCGACCCCCGCAATCCGCTATCCGGCGAACCGCGACAGCCGCGCCGAGAGATGCGGCACCAGGCCGCCGTCGGCGTCCACCCGTTCCTCGACGTAGGCCAGGTCGCCGCCCTCGACGATCCCGTAGAGCCGCTTGGCGCCACCTACCAGCAGCCCAGACCGACTGCGGGCCAGGGCATCGGTGACCAACTCCCACGACGACTGCGTCCGGGGGCGCCCGTAGAACAGCTCGATGTAACCGGCCGAATGGGCCAACAACAACTCGATGGCCTGCGACTCGGTCGGATCGTCGGGATCGCTGACGAAGCGCCAAAAGCCCGTCTCGCGCAGGCCGGGTTCCTGGTACTCGCCGGTGTCGTTGAGGCGCCAGGACCGGGCTTCCCAATTCAGATAATCGCCGCCGTCGTGCGAGACGACGATTTGCTGACCGAACCGGTAGTCACCATCGGGTCCGCGGCCCTCGCCGTGCCCACGCCACACCCCGACCAGCGGCAGCAGCGCCAGCAGCGCGTCGTTGAGGTTGGCGCCTTCGCGCAGATTTGCGGTGTCGGCGGGCACCGGCAGGTCGTCGAAGGCGGGGATGTTGCGGGATGCGGTCACCTTGGCGCGTTGGGCGGCGGCGGCCACCGCACGGTCGCCAGAGCCCGCGGCAGCCGGGCCGTCGGGTTCCTCGGACGTCACGACTCGTCAGTGATGAGCCGGTAGAGGGTGTACAGCGCGAACCATGAGATGACCACGACCGATGCGACCAGCATGATCTCGAAGAAGAGCACCACGGGGACGAGTCTATTCGCCCCTCGGCTGCCCGGGGACAGGCCGTTCCGTCAGGCGATCTTGACGTCCACCTCGTGGATGCCCGCACCCGACGGCGTCACCACGGCGTCGCCGTTGCCGACCGGGGACAGCGCGCGCAGCGTCCAGGATCCTGGCGCGGCAAAGAACCGGAAGTCACCGGTGGCCGACGCGACCACCTCGGCCGTGAACTCGTCCGACGAGTCCAGCAAGCGGACGAACGCGCCGCTCACTGCTTGGCCGTCGCGGTCCACCACGCGGCCGGTGATCACCGTTTCCTTCTCCAGATCGACGCTGGCGGGCAACGTCAGTCCTTGCTTCGGTCCAGAGCACATATCAGCTTCCCAACTCGATCGGGGCACCCACCAGGGAGCCGTATTCCGTCCAACTGCCGTCGTAGTTTTTGACGTTTTTTTGCCCGAGTAATTCCCGAAGCACGAACCAGGTGTGCGACGACCGTTCCCCGATTCGGCAGTACGCGATGGTTTCCTTCGTGCCATCCAACCCGGCGTCGGCGTACAGCTTGGCCAACTCCTCGTCGGACTTGAAGGTGCCGTCCTCGTTGGCGGCCTTGCTCCACGGGACATTGATCGCGCCGGGGATGTGGCCGGGCCGCTGGCTTTGCTCCTGCGGCAGGTGTGCCGGTGCGAGGATCTTGCCAGAGAACTCGTCGGGGGAGCGCACGTCGACGAGGTTCTTGACGTTGATGGCCGCGATGACCTCGTCCCGGAAGGCTCGGATGCTGTTGTCCGGCGGGGCCGCGGTGTAGGAGGTGGCCGGCCTGCTGACGGTGTCGATGGACAGCGGGCGCCCGTCGAGCTCCCACTTCTTGCGGCCCCCGTCGAGCAGTTTTACCTTGTCGTGCCCGTACAGCTTGAAATACCAGTAGGCGTAGGCGGCGAACCAGTTGTTGTTGCCGCCGTACAGGATCACGGTGTCGTCGTTGGAGATGCCGCGGTCGGACAGCAGCTTCGAGAATTGCTGCGCGTCGACGAAGTCGCGCTTGACCGGGTCCTGCAAATCGGTGCGCCAGTCCAGCCTGACCGCACCGGCGATGTGGCCGGTGTCGTAAGCGCTGGTGTCCTCGTCCACTTCTACGAAGACGACGTTCGCGGCTCCGGGATTGCTGAGATTGCTCTCGGCCCAGTCCGCGGAGACCAGGACGTCGGAGCGTGCCATGTGGTGGATTCCTTTCGATTGCTTCTGACGATGGGGTTACGAGGGAGTGGGCCGCAAGCGCGCGACCAGCGGGTAGAGCCGGCAGCCCAGGCAGATGCCGAAGGCCGCGTTCAGGAAGGCGGCTACCAGCGCGAATGCGGTGGCGATGACGCCGACCAGGAAGGCACCGGCGGCGAAAGCCGTAGCGCCGACGAGCGCGAAGATCAGACCGACGAGTTGGGCGAACTTCAGCGGAGCGACCGGCTCGCGCTCCCGCACCGGTCCCAGCCGGGGCGCCACGGCGGTGGCGAACACCCGCCCATAGGGGTGCTGGCGCGGGCCGCCGATGGCGCCGATCGCGAAGATCATGGCCTGCACCCCGAGAATGACCTCGGCCGCCAGCGGGCTGGCGGCCGAAACGATAAGCGCGAGCACCAGGACCGCGCTCGTGACCCAGGCGGCGAACCTGGGTCCACGGACGTCGACGCGGTCGGGCTGCACGGCGGTGTTGCTGCTCGGCACAGTATTACTCCTAGAAATCTGGTTGCGCGGAAAGCCGGGGGCACGCCTTGGGAAGCCTGGGTAGGGGGTCCGAAGCTGCTCCGAGTGCGCGTGGGGGCGCCGCTACTCAGCAGCTACAGCAACAACAACAACCCGCGATGCGGCACAGATCAACTGCGCGACGCTTGGTGAGCATGGGCTCGAGGCGGGCTGACACGCCGGCAAGCTTACCCAATGACGCGGTGCTCAAGCCAACAGCGGCTGCAGCACCGAGCGCAGGTCGGCGGCCTTGGGCACCCCGGAGGCCCGGTATCGCTGTCGCCCGTCGACATCGAAGATCAGCGTGGTGGGCAGCGACAGCACCGAAAATCGCCGGGCGGTCGCCGGATCGGCATCCAGGTCGATCTCGACGTGGGCCACGTCGCCCATGTCCTCACAGACCTGGCCGACGACCCGGCGAACCCGATCGCAGGGCCCGCACCACGGGGCGCTGAAATGCACGACGGTCGGCCCGCTGCGAGACAGGCCCAGGTCCGCCGGGCCGGGGCCGGCGCCCCGATCGGGTTCAATCTCCCGGATGTTTCCCGAGCGGTGTGTCAACAACCACCCGGCCATGGTGGCCACGACGACGGCCGCGATGGTCGCGACGAGGACGGTCATCATCTGCGCCACTCTCCCCCGCAAGCGGGTGGGGTCCCCGCTCCGCAGGGGAGTACCCCCACTGCATCGTCGTAGGCGCGCATCATGACTGCTTAAACCCTTCGAGGGTGATGGTTACTCCTCGGGTGACGCCTTCGATGATGACATCGGAGCCGCGCGCGCCCTCGGAGGTTGGCGCGACGCCGAACGGAAGCCGCTGATCGGGCAGCCTTGCGCTGAACGCATGGAGCACCGCATCCCGCTTGTCATCCGGAATGGATTGGTTGGCGGTGTCGGGTCCCGTGAGGACTCCGGTGGGGGTGAACACCAGCGTCGCCGGATCGTCGGGGGCAATGGAGAGGTCCACCGAGATGCTGACCCGGTGGTCGAAGCCGGCCGATTTCGGCGTGCCACTGAACACCAGTCCGTGGCTGTCGGAGATGCCCGATGCGGTGACGCCGCCGGTGGCGGTATTGGTCACGGCAGGTGGTGCCTCAACCATCAGGTCGGTGATGCCCAGGTACCGGCCCAGGTGAACCGAGTCGATGATGATGCGGCTCTCCAGCCTGCCCACCGGCAACTTCGCATCGGGTGGGATCAGCCAGGACGCGTAGGCCAGGTCGACCGAGTACATGGTGGCCTCGATGGTGGCCTTGCCGACCATCGTGTGATCGACCGCGTTGGCCTTGATCTCCAGCTGGTTGTAGCGGTGGCGCATCGCCTGCGGGAGGAAGGGGAACGCGACGATGGCGACGAACGGGTCGGAGCCCAGATTCGCCGCTTTGCGCACAGTGGACGAAAGCCGGTATTCGGCATAGATGCTGGCTCCGTAGTCGACGCCGACGGCCCCGATAACGATCACGGCCACGGCGATCGCCGCCGCCGTCACACCGATCAGCACCTTGCGCATCAGCCCATTGTCGCGTAATCATCTGACCCCGTATCGCGGGACCGCCCGGTGGCGGGGCTCACACTGCCTCGTCCGCCGCACAAAATAACCAGGTGGCAAGTTATCGTTAGATGACCCGGCAACCAACGCGTCGTGGCGTTACGAACTTGGGAGATGCCTTTCCCCCGAGCTGGAGGGGCTTGTTGGAGCTATTACTGCTGACCTCGGAGCTGCATCCCGACCCGGTCCTGCCGTCGTTGTCGCTGCTTCCCCACACGGTCCGGACGGCGCCGGCAGAACCATCCTCGTTGCTTGAGGCCGGGACCGCGGACGCCGTGCTCGTCGACGCGCGCACCGACCTGTCGTCCGCGCGTGGCCTGTGCCGGCTGTTGAGCACGGCGGGCCGGTCGGTGCCCGTCTTGGCTGTGGTGAGTGAAGGCGGTCTGGTGGCCGTGAGCGCCGACTGGGGGCTGGACGAGATCCTGCTGCCCGGCACCGGGCCCGCCGAGATCGACGCCCGGCTCCGGCTGGTGGTCGGCCGCCGGGGCGGAATGACCGACCAGGAAAGCGCCGGCAAGGTCAGCCTCGGCGAGCTGGTGATCGACGAGGGCACCTACACCGCCCGACTGCGCGGCCGCCCGCTCGACCTCACCTACAAAGAGTTCGAGTTGCTGAAGTACCTGGCCCAGCACGCGGGCCGGGTGTTCACCCGCGCACAGCTGCTGCACGAGGTGTGGGGCTATGACTTCTTCGGCGGCACCCGCACCGTCGACGTGCACGTCCGTCGACTGCGGGCGAAACTCGGCCCCGAATACGAGGCGTTGATCGGCACGGTACGCAACGTGGGTTACAAGGCCGTCCGCCCGGCGCGCGGCCGAGCGCCGATTGCGGAGCGCGACGACGCTGAAGACGTCGAGTCCGACGCCGAGGACCTTTCAGACCCGCTGGGCGATCCGTTGCGCAGTCAGTGAACTCGCCCGACTGGCGCTCCACTCTGACCGCCGGTGAACAGCAGGGTGTTCGCGAACTAGTCTCGGCGGCAACCGAATTCGACGGGGTCGCACCTGTCGGCGAGCAGGTGCTGCGCGAACTCGGGCACGATCGCACCGAGCATCTGCTGGTGGCTGGTTCTCAACCGGGTGCGATCGTCGGCTACCTCAATCTCAGCCCTCCCCGCGACGATGATGCCGGGATGGCGGAACTGGTGGTGCACCCGCAGGCCCGCCGGGGCGGTATTGGCGCTGCGATGGGACGCGCGGCCATGGCCAAAACCGCCGGGCGCAACCGATTCTGGGCGCACGGCACCCTCGAACCGGCCCGGGCGACCGCCTCCGCGCTCGGCCTGGTCCCGGTGCGCGAACTGGTCCAGATGCGACGCTCGCTGCGTGACATCCCCGACTCCGTTGCCCCAGTTCCCGGGGTGCAGATCCGTACCTACGAGGGCAGCGTCGACGACGCCGAGCTACTGCGCGTCAACAACGCCGCGTTCGCCCACCACCCCGAACAGGGCGGCTGGACCGAAACGGACCTGGCCGAGCGGCGCCGCGAACCCTGGTTCGACCCGGCGGGCTTGTTCCTGGCGTTCGGCGCCCCCGACGGCGATCGTGCGGGCAGGCTACTTGGCTTTCACTGGACCAAGGTGCACCTCGACCAACCGGGCCTGGGCGAGGTCTACGTCGTCGGCGTCGACCCGTCGGCGCAACGCCGGGGTCTGGGTCAGACGTTGACTTTCATCGGAATTCAGTCGCTGGCGCGCCGGCTGGCCGCTTCGGCCCAACCCACCGTCATGCTTTACGTGGAGTCCGACAACGTCGCCGCGGTGCGGACCTACGAGCGCCTTGGCTTCACCACCTACAGCGTCGACACCGCCTACGCGCCGGCGCTCAGCTGACCGAAGCCGTGTGGACCCTGATTGTTCACATTGCATTCATCTCGACCGGCTTCTGTGGGCCCCATCGGCGCATACTTTCGCGATGACTTGGCAACCTCCCTTTGGGAAACAGCCAGCGGCGCCCGCATGCGAGGGGAATGCGTCAGGAAGCGAGATCGGTGAGGCTCGACGGGAAGGGCAGAGCGCTGGCCATCGTGGCGCTTGCGATGGCGATCTGCGGCGCGACGGCGACCGCCTGCGGCAGCGACGACAACCGCCGCGGCGCGTCGGCCGCCGTGTCGGGACCCGCCGGCACCGCGGGATGTGGCGGCAAAAATGGGCTGACGGCGGAGGGCTCGACCGCGCAACAGAACGCGATGTCGTTGTTCAACCAGACGTGGGGGCAGTACTGCCCGGGCAAGGGCGTGTCGTACAACCCGACCGGGTCGGGCGCCGGCCGCGAGCAGTTCATCGCGGGCCACGTCGACTTCGCGGGAGCGGACTCGCCGCTGGTCGCCGACCAGATAGGCCCGGCCGCCAAACGCTGTGACGGAAACCCGGCATGGGACCTGCCACTGGTCTTCGGGCCGGTCGCACTGGTGTACAACCTGCCTGGCGTTCAGAAGTTGGTCGTCAGTGGCGACGCCCTGGCCAAGGTCCTCAGCGGCAGGATCACGGCCTGGAATGACCCGATACTGGCGGCGCTCAATCCCGGCGTAGCGCTGCCCGACACCAAAGTCGTGCCGATCTACCGGGCGGATTCGTCGGGAACGACCGACAACGTCCAGAAATATTTGACCGCCGCCGCACCGCAGAGCTGGACCCGGGGCGTGGGCACCGAGTTTCAGGGCGGTGTGGGTGAGGGGGCCGCGAAGTCGGCCGGGGTGATCCAAGCCGTGCGGGCCACACCGGGCGCCATCGGGTACGTCGAGAAGGGGTTTGCCGATCAGGCCGGTGTGCCGTACGCGCAGATCGACACCGGGAACGGCGTGGTTCCGCTTACCAACGACACGGCCGGCAAGGCCATCCAAGCTGCCGCCTTCGTGGCCGACGGCAACGACCTGGTACTTGATCTGAATCCGATGTACGCCACCCAGCAGCCGGACACTTACCCGTTGGTGCTGGCCACTTACGAGATCGTGTGCTCTAAGGGCTACGACCCGGACACCGCCAAGGCGATCAAGTCGTTCCTCAACGTGGCCGCGACCAATGGGCAGGCCGGGCTTACGTCCGCCGGTTATGTCCCGCTGCCCGATAAAGTCAAGGAGCGATTGGTTACCGCGATCAACGCCATGCAGTAACCAGTGGGCACGAGGAGCGACAGCAGAACTGTGACGGGATCACAGTGACAACGCCAGACCCATCCGCCGCGGGTTCGGGTGCGGTCGTTGCTGCGCCCTTTCCCGAGTCGCCGGTAGTGCCGATCAGTCCGTGGGGGCGTGCGCAGCCGCGGGTGGGGGACCGGATATTTCGGTGGCTGGCGCAGGTTTCGGGAATTCTGATCGTCGTTCTGATCGCCGCGATCGGCGGATTCTTGTTACTGCGCGCGATACCGGCCCTGAAGCGTAATCAAGAGAACTTCTTCAGCTACGGCGGCAACTGGGTCACCACCGACACCTCGGCCATGCACTTCGGAATCCTTGAACTGCTGCAGGTCACCGTGTTCGTGTCGCTGTTCGCATTGATTCTGGCCATGCCGATCGCCCTGGGCGTTGCCCTGTTCGTCACGCACTACGCACCGCGGCGGGTCGCCGGGCTGCTGGCCTATGCGGTCGATCTGCTGGCCGCGGTTCCCTCGATCGTCTACGGCGTGTGGGGCCTGTACGTGCTGGCGCCGCAGCTGAGGCCCGTCGCCACCTGGCTGAACCACACCCTCGGCGGGTGCTTCCTGTTCGCGACCGGCAACGCGTCGATGGCGGGGGGCGGCACCATCTTCACGGGGGGGATCGTGTTGGCGGTGATGATCCTGCCGATCATCACCGCGGTCACCCGGGAAGTGTTCGCCCAGACACCGCACGACGAGATCGAGGCCGCGCTGGCGCTCGGCGCCACGCGTTGGGAAATGGTCAGGACGACCGTGCTGCCGTTCGGGCGATCCGGGTACATCAGCGGGGCGATGCTGGGTCTGGGCCGCGCCCTGGGCGAGACGGTCGCGCTGCTGATCATCTTGCGGGGCACCCAGGCCGCGTTCGGCTGGTCGCTATTCGACGGCGGCTCCACCTTCGCGACCAAGATCGCGGCCACCGCCTCGGAATTCGATGACCGATACAAGGCCGGCGCCTATATCGCCGCGGGACTGGTTCTGTTCGTGCTCACCTTCCTGGTCGACGCCCTGGCTCGCGGGGCCGTCGCCGGAACCGGGAGCAGAAGGGGCGGCCGATGACTTCGATGCTGGACCGTCCGCTCAAGCCGCGTACCTTATCGGGGGTCGGCCGGCGTCGCCGTGTCGCGAACAACGTCGCGACCGTGTTGGTGACGCTGTCGATGGTGATCGCCGTGACGCCGTTGCTGTTGGTGCTGGGGTCGGTAATCGCCAAGGGGTTCAAGGCAATTAGCTCGACCGTCTGGTGGACGCATTCGCAGGCGGGTATGACGGCATTCGTGGCGGGCGGCGGGGCCTACCATGCGATCGTCGGCACGTTGCTACAGGGGCTGGTATGTGCCGTCATCTCAATCCCCATCGGCATCATGGTGGCGATCTATCTGGTCGAATACGGTGGCGGCACCCCGCTGGGCAGGCTGGCCACGTTCATGATCGACATCCTGTCCGGCGTGCCCTCACTCGTGGCGGCGTTGTTCATCTACGCGCTGTGGGTGGCGACGCTGGGGCTTCCCCGGTCCCAGTTTGCGGTGTCGTTGGCACTGGTCCTGCTGATGCTCCCGGTGATCGTGCGAGCGACCGAGGAGATGCTGCGAATTGTTCCGGTAGACCTCCGGGAGGCCAGTTACGCACTGGGGATCCCGAAATGGAAAACCATTGCCAGGATCGTGATTCCCACGGGGCTGTCCGGCATCATCACCGGGATCATGCTGGCGTTGGCCAGAGTGATGGGCGAGACAGCCCCACTGCTTATCCTGGTCGGTTATACGCAGGCGATAAGCTTCGACATTTTCAGCGGATTCATGGGGTCGCTGCCCGGCATGATGTATGCCCAGACATCGGCCGGCGCAGGCATCCACCCGGTTCCCACGGATCGGTTGTGGGGGGCCGCGCTGACCCTCATTATAGTGATCGCGGTCATCAATATCGGGGCCAGGGTGGTCGCGAAGATCTTTGCCCCTAAGAAGTCGTAGGCAGGAGCACCAGGTGGCCAAGCGATTGGACCTCAAAGCCCTCAACATCTACTACGGGTCGTTCAAGGCGGTCGCGGATGTGACGATGTCGATTCTGCCCCGCAGCGTGACAGCGTTCATCGGTTCGTCGGGCTGCGGCAAGACGACCGTGCTGCGCACGCTGAACCGGATGCACGAAGTGATCCCGGGCGCCCGGGTGGAGGGCAGCGTGCTGCTCGATGGTCAAGACATCTACGGCCCCGGTGTCGACCCGGTCGGTGTGCGCCGGGCAATCGGGATGGTGTTCCAGCGGCCGAACCCGTTCCCCGCCATGTCAATTCGTGACAACGTGGTCGCGGGTTTGAAGCTGCAGGGTGTGCGCAATCGCCAGCTGCTCGACGAGACGGCCGAACACTCACTGCACGGCGCGAACCTGTGGGATGAGGTCAAGGATCGGTTGGACAAGCCCGGCGGCGGATTGTCCGGGGGGCAGCAGCAGCGGTTGTGCATCGCCAGGGCCATCGCCGTGCAGCCCGATGTGTTGCTGATGGACGAGCCGTGCTCCGCGCTGGACCCGATCTCGACGCTGGCCATCGAAGATCTGATCAGTGAGTTGAAACAGGACTACACCATCGTCATCGTCACCCACAACATGCAGCAGGCCGCCCGGGTGAGCGATCAGACGGCGTTCTTCAACCTGGAAGCCACAGGAAAGCCCGGCCGGCTGATCGAGGTCGACGACACCGACAAGATTTTCTCCAACCCGAACGAGAAGTCGACCGAGGACTACATCTCCGGCCGTTTTGGCTAGCCCACGACGGGCGAGTCGGGCCCGCTCTGGCCTAACCGCCGGCGCGTTGCGCGTCTTCTTCGGGAAGGCTGCCGGTCGCCTGGAAGATGACGCGCCTCGCCACTTCGACGGCGTGGTCAGCGAAGCGCTCATAAAAGCGGCCCAGCAACGTCACGTCGACGGCTGCCGCGACGCCGTGCTTCCACTCCCGGTCCATCAGCACCGAGAACAAGTGCCGGTGCAGGTCGTCCATGGCGTCGTCTTCTTCGCGGATCCGGGCGGCTTTCTCCGGGTCGCGGGATAGCACCACCTCTTGCGCGCTATTACCCAATTCGACTGCGACCCTGCCCATTTCGGCGAAGTACCCATTGACCTCTTCCGGCAGCGCGTGCTGGGGATGCCGCCGCCGGGCGATCTTTGCCACGTGCAGGGCCAGCGCGCCCATCCGGTCGATGTCCGCCACCATCTGGATGGCGCTCACGATCGACCTGAGGTCGCCGGCGACCGGCGCCTGCAAGGCCAGCAGCACGAAGGCGCTTTCCTCGGCCTGGGCGCTCAGCGTCGCGATCTTTTCGTGGTCGGAGATCACCTGTTCGGCCAGCACCAGATCCGCCTGCAACAGCGCTTGGGTCGCCCTCTCCATGGCGATCCCCGCCAGCCCGCACATCTCGCCGAGCCGCTCGGATAACTCAGTGAGCTGCTCATGGTAGGCCGTTCGCATGCTGCCAAGCCTACGTTCTCGACGGCCGAAACGGGCGGCGCGGCGGCGCCAAAGATCTTTAGTCGCAGGTGGTGTCGGCCGCGTTGGTGACCGTCAGGTCGTCGGGCAGCTTGGTCGGGGCGTTGCCCGAACCGCGTTCGATCTGCATGCTGATCGACGAGCCGCTGGGCGCGGGAGTGCTGACCGAGTTGAAGTCCGGGCCCAGTACCACCTGAATGACCTGCCCGTAACCCGACACCCGCTGGACCTTCGCATTGGCGAACGACGACGCCACAGTGGCGGCGGCCTGCTCGTTGCCCGGCGAAAACAGCACGGTCGTCGTGTTCACCGGGCTCGGGTAGTCATCCGGCGTCATCACGTTGAAGCCGTTCCGCTTGAGCTGGCTGGTCGCGGTGGCCGCCAGCCCGCTCTGCGTGGTCGCGTTGGAGACCCGCACCGTGACGTCTTGTGGCGATGCCGTCGTCACCTGCTGGCGCTGAGCCTCGGGAGCCGCGGTGGGCGTCGGTGCCTTCTTGGTGGTGGGCGCCTTGGTCGGGCCCGAGGTCGGAGAGGTGCCGCCCAAGGGCTTGGCGTTCTGGTCGTTTTCCTCCGGCAGCGGATCGTCGTTGATGATGGCGTCGAAAAGCGCCCGCATGTCGGCCATCCGCGGCGGCTCGTCGCCGTTCTGGTCCGTGACGCCGGTCGGCACGGTGACGAACGTCATGTGTCCGGCGGCCATGCCCTGCAGCGACTGACCGAGCTGGACCAGGTCTTTGGTCTTGACGTTGTCGACGTAGGTGTCGCTGATGAGCATGTTGACGACGTTGTTGAGCTTGTTCAGGTCGAACAACGTGTCCTCGGAGATCAGCGACCGCAACAGCGACGACAAGAACAACTGTTGGCGCTTGATGCGGCCGTAGTCACCGTTGGTCTCGGTGGTGACCTGTCGGGCCCGCACATAGTTCAACGCCGTCGAGCCGTCGACGACTTGGCGTCCCGCGTGGTCCAGGACCGTTCCCAATTCGTAGTCGTGCAGCGACGTGCTGGTGCACACCTCGACGCCGCCGAGGGCGTCGACCATTCGCGCGAATCCGGCGAAGTCGACGGCGATGAACCGATTGATGCTCAGACCGGACAGCTTCTGGATTTCCTTGACCAGACACTTCGGGCCGCCGAAGGAGAAAGTCGAGTTCAATTTGGTCTCGGTGTAGACCATCTTGGGACCCCAGGTCCCCTTCTTCTCGTCGTAGATTGGTCCGTACTTGCCGGTGTTGGGGTTCCAGGCCTCGCATTGCATTGGGGTGATCGCCAGGTCGCGGGGGAACGAAACCGCGACCACGCGTTTGCGGTTGGCCGGGATGTTGACCAGCATCACGGTGTCCGACCGCGCGCCGTCGGCGTCATCGGTGTCACCGGCCCCCATCTTCCCGTTCTCCCCGGAGCGCGAGTCCATACCGACGATCAGGAAGTCCTCGTCGCCGTACTGCCCATTGGGGTCGCGGATGTCGCTCGAGCCGGGGTCGAGCGCGCTGATGAAGTTGAGGCGGCTGTTCTTCGATGTGCTCCATTGCCATGCGCCACCGGTCAGGACCAGTGCCAGCGCGGCGAAGAATGCCGCCAGCGAGCGCGCGGCCAACAGCATGGGCCGACTTCGGGATTTCCGCTTCGGCTCGCGGTCCCGGGGAGCCCTCTCGGGGGTCGGTGCGGCCGATGTTCCGCGGGACCACCTGGGCCGGCGCCGGGGTGGTTTGGTCGGCGCCTCGGTCCCGTCGGATTCGAACTCGTCGTTCGGGTAATTGGCGGCTTCGAGGTCGGGAATCTCAGGGGCGACGGCGAGTGAATAGGCCGGGGTGTCGATCACCTGCGTGTCCTGCAGGTCGACGTGCGGGTCCGGCGCTACCTCGGAAGGTTCGTCGTCTGCAGCGCGATGGTGGCTGGGCCGGTCAGGGGTCGGGGCCCCGACCTTGGCGATCAAATCGGCGACGGTGAGTCCGCCGTCGGTGTGACATCCGGCCTTTTCGGGCTCGTCTGCTCTGGGCTCGACGGGCTTGCCTGTCTCGTCGGGCTCTACCAGGGCCGGCTCGGCGAGCCATTGGTGAACGGCGTGATCGGGCGGCGGTTGCGAGAACCGCTCCCACGGGGCGGCGCTCAGCGGTGGCCGCGGGGTGCGGCGATGGTCAAGAGTGGCGTCAGTGCCGCCGTCACTCATGTCCTATCGGCCTCCGAAGCTCTGATGCGACGTCAGGGGCGTAAGTGCCCCCAATATCAGCGCAGCGCCGGCGTTATCAGCGCTGAGACCCACCCCCCGTGGGTCGCACGGTGTTGCAAATGCAGGAAGGCTCACATCGTACTGAGTTATCGCCCCGGAAGCGATTTCGAGCTCGTTACGTTCAGCCGCCCGAGTGCATCACGTCCGCCCCGGCCGGCACCGTGCAGTCGTCCGGGTCGGTCAGCCAGCCTTCGGGAAGGGCCACGCGGGCGGGTGAACCCTGGCGGCCCCGAGGGCCGGTCGCCGCGTCCGGAAAGGGGACGGCGCCGTCCAGCCGGTCGAGCAGGGAGTCGAGATCGTCGAGCGTCTTGACCATCGCCAGCGATCGGCGCAACTCGGATCCGGCGGGAAAGCCGTGCAGGTACCAGGCGATGTGCTTGCGGATGTCGCGCATGCCTTTGTCCTCGCCGAAATGTGTGGCCAGCAACCGGCCGTGCCGGCGCACGATGTCGGCGACCTCGCCCAGCCTGGGCGGGGTCGGGGCGGGGGCTCCGGTGAACGCGGCCGACAGCTCGGCGAACAGCCACGGCCGGCCCAGGCAGCCACGGCCGATGACAACCCCGTCGCATCCGGTGGTGGCCATCATCGTCAGCGCGTCGCTGGCATCGTAGATGTCGCCGTTGCCGAGCACCGGGATCGTTCGCACCTGCTGCTTGAGCTGCGCGATCTGTTCCCAATCGGCGGTGCCGGAGTAGCGCTGCGCCGCCGTGCGGGCGTGCAGCGCGACCGCGGCCGCGCCCTCGGCTTCGGCGATGCGCCCGGCGTCCAGGTGGGTGTGGTGCTCGTCGTCGATGCCGATGCGGAACTTGACGGTCACCGGAATGTCGGTGCCTACGGTGGCCCGGACGGCCGCGGCCACGATCTGGCCAAACAACCGCCGCTTGAACGGCAGGGCCGCACCGCCGCCACGCTTGGTGACCTTGGGCACCGGGCAGCCGAAATTCATGTCGATGTGGTCGGCCAGGCCTTCGTCGGCGATCATCCGGGCGGCCGTGTACGTGGTGGCCGGGTCGACGGCGTAGAGCTGCAGCGAACGGGGCGCCTCGTCCGGGGAGAACGTCGTCATGTGCATTGTGACCGGATGCCGCTCGACGAGCGCACGCGCGGTCACCATCTCGCAGACATAGAGCCCGCTGACCGTGCCAACCTTCGATTGCTCGAGTTCGCGACACAGCGTCCGGAACGCGACGTTGGTCACACCGGCCATCGGAGCCAGCACAACCGGGCTGGCCAGCGTGATCGGACCGATGCGCAAGGCCGAGCTACCGCATGCTCATCGCCAGCTTGCCGGCGGTTTTATGCAGCTCGTAGGCGGTGATCTTCTTGCCCGTACGGGCTTCCCGCTCGAGTTGGCGCTGCTTGGACACCTCGAACTTGTCGCAGGCCTGCTCGAGGTCCTCGATCAGCACGGCAAGCTCATCGCGCAACTTGGCCGCCTCACCGGTGAAGTCGTCGCGCTCGAAGATGCGCCATTTCTTCAGCACCGGCATGACAACCTCATCGAGGTGGATGCGCGGGTCGTAGACGCCCCCGACGGCGATGACCACGGCCTTGCGCCGAAACTCAGGCACCTGGAAGCCGGGCATCTGGAAATGGCTCAAAATCAGGTGCAGCGACTTCATCGCCTGGTTGGGAACGAGGTCGAACGCGGCCTCGCTGACGTCGCGGTAGAAGATCATGTGCAGGTTCTCGTCGGCCGAGATCTTGCCCATCAGCTGGTCGGCCACGGCGTCATTACAGGCTCTGCCGGTGTTGCGGTGCGAAATCCGGGTGGCCAGTTCCTGGAAACTGACATAGAGGACGGAGTCGGTCACGCTGTCGGCGAAGTACACGCCCTGGTGGTTCTGACCCGGGCTGAAGCCCCGGTTGACCACCTCGATACGAAGTTTCTCCAGCTCGACGGGGTCGACCGCGCGGGTCACCACCAGATAGTCCCGCAACGCGATGCCGTGCCGGTTCTCCTCGGCGGTCCAGCGGTTGACCCACTGCCCCCAGGCGCCGTCCATGCCCATGTTCATCGCTATCTCGCGGTGATACGACGGCAGGTTGTCCTCGGTGACCAGGTTCTGCACCATCGCCACCTGTGCGACATCCGAAAGCTTGCTCTGCTCGGGGTCCCAGTCCTGCCCGCCGAGCGCATAGTAGTTTTTCCCGTCCGACCACGGGATGTAGTCGTGCGGGTTCCAGGGCTTATGCATGATCAGGTGGCGGTTGAGGTACTTCTCGACCACCGGTTCAAGTTCGTGCAACAGCTGCAGGTCGGTCAGCTGGGCTGACATGGGGCCTCCAGTTATCTGTATCTGCGGGTAGCACTCAGAGTATCTGTGTCCCCCGGTAGCATCAAGTTTGGTTCCCGCGTGGCACGTCACTGTCTTGGGGCGGTGCGGCGCACGTGAAACCGCTATCCGGATTTCCCTTGCTCTGCCGGCGATACATACGGCGCTGCCGTGGTGAAAAGCATGTTCACGCAGTAGTCGATGAATTGCTTGCGGGTGGCCCCGAGCCGGCCGTTGAGGTAGGCGGTGAACAGGCTCGTCAGGCCACCGACCAGGCTGGTGGCGATCATTTTCTGCAGCGCCGGATCGCCGATGCGGGATAGCTTGCGCTGCAGCAAGTCGATGAAGTTGGGCATCCACTCCGCGCCGGACTGAGTCAGTATCGGTTCGACCGCGGGCGCCAGAAGCAGCACCCGTCCTCGCACGGGGTCGTCGACCATCAGCTCGACGAATTGTTCGACGGCTTCGCGAGGGGTCTTCGCCGAAGTGAGGGTGTTCATCGCCCGCGTGCAGACATCGTCATAGACGGCGCGCACGAATTCGTCACGGTCGGAAAAGCTCTCGTAGAAGTAGCGCTCCGTCAGCGCGGCCTTGCGACACACCGCGCGGACGGTCAGCGCGGGTCCGCGGTCACTGCCGAGCAACTGCACGCCGGCGGTGATGAGATTGTCGCGGCGGAGGGCGAGGCGGCTCTCTAAGGGGACGCCGGTCCAGCGTCCCCGCCGTTGACCGGTCTGCACATCGCTCCTAAGCTCTAAAAATGACAACGCATGTAGTCAGAAATGCCGATTGCTTACAGGAATCTAATAGTGACCCAACATACGTCTGCAGCCTGCCCGCTGACCAGCGGCGAAGCCGCTAGGGGATCGGGCGATGTGGCCGGCGGCTGCCCGGTGTCGCCGCTGGGCTACCAAGCGCCGCCGATGCCGCTTGGCCCGGAGTCGCTGACATGGCGGTTCTTCGGGGACTGGCGGGGCATGTTGCAGGGGCCGTGGGCGGGATCCATGCAGAACATGCACCCGCAACTGGGCGCGGCGGTCATCGACCACTCGACGTTCTTCCGGGAGCGCTGGCCGCGCTTGCTGCGCTCGTTGTACCCGATTGGCGGGGTCGTTTTCGACGGCGACCGTGCCCCGGTTACCGGTGCCGAGGTGCGCGACTACCACACCGACATCAAGGGCATTGACGAACAGGGCCGACGCTACCACGCGTTGAATCCCGACGTCTTCTACTGGGCGCACGCCACCTTCTTTGTCGGCACTATTCATGTGGCCGAGCGGTTTTGCGGCGGGTTGACCAAGGCGCAGCTCCGCCAGCTCTTCGACGAGCATGTCGAGTGGTATCGCATGTACGGCATGAGCATGCGACCGGTCCCGGCGTCCTGGGAAGACTTCCAGGTCTACTGGGATCACATGTGCTGCAACGTGTTAGAGAACAACTATGCCGCACGCGCGGTCCTTGATCTGACCGGGCTTCCCAAACCCCCGTTCGCCCAATGGCTTCCAAACTGGCTGTGGGCCGCGCAGCGCAAACTGCTGGCGCCGTTCTTCGTATGGCTCACCGTCGGTCTCTACGATCCGCCGGTGCGCGAGCTGATGGGCTACGGGTGGTCGCGCCGCGACGAATGGCTGCACCGGCGTTTCGGCGACTTCGTCCGCCTCGTCTTCGCCCTCGTGCCAACGCGATATCGCAAACATCCGCGGGCGCGCTCCGGCTTCGATCGTGCCACTGGGCGGATCCCGGCCGACACGCCGCTGGTGCAGACGCCGGCGCGCAACCTGCCGCCCCTAGATGAGCGCGACAATCCAAAGCATTACTGCCCCAAGGTTTCCTAGCTCACGACCCTCAGGGGATGACGAGCGTCGGTGTTACTCGTGCGAGTGGCTGTGCACCGCTTCGAGATCGGACTGGTGCACATGCTGATGGGTGTGCTCGGTTCCGTCGTCGTGGGTGTGCGGGTGCTCGTGCGTGACATGGTCGTGCTCGTGCGTGGTGTGCGCGTGTGAGTGGGCCACGTCGGCATGGCGGTGTTCGTGCGCGTGCGGCGCGTCATGGGTGTGCTGTTCGGTCATGATGTCACCTTTCAGTGTGAAATATGTTGTGGTCCTCGATAGTTAGCCGGGACTTCGACGTGGTCGAGCACTCGCCGATGATGACGATGAGGCGACTGCCTTCAGTCCACTCTCGCCGCGGTGATGACGGGGTACCCCGGGGCCGGCGTGCTCGGCGTTGCAGACCGCATCGATGACGAGTTGGCGAACGTGGTCGTTCTCCAGGCTGTAAAAGATGGTGGTTCCGTCTCGGCGAGTGCGCACCAGCCGTGCCATCCGCAGCTTCGCGAGGTGCTGGGAAACCGATGGCGCGGGCTTAGCGACGTGTTCGGCGAGCTCGTTGACCGACATCTCGCGATGCGTCAGCGACCAGAGCACTTGCACACGGGTGGCGTCGGCCAGCATTCGGAAGACCTCGACGACGAGGCTGGCCTGGTCGTCGGGCAAGCGGCCTGCACCGTTATCTGCATGCATACGCAGATAGTAGCAAAGCGGTCGGTGCCGCCGCAACGCGAATCGGTTAGCCCCGCGGGACGACCGTCGACTTGCGCTCGCCGCCATTGCGTTCATTCCACAGCCGGTAGACGTCGACCGCGGCTTCGTGGGGTTGGTAGCGCATCGGCAGCCGACGCTGGTCCCAGGCCTTGGCGAATTCGTCGTAGAACGTGGAAACCTCGAAGTATTTCCGGTCATCCAGGTAGTACTGCTCGTAGGACTCGCGGGTGATCAGGAAGACGACCTCTTTGGGCGAGCAGTAATACAGCGAGCCCAGGCACATCGGGCACGGGTGGGCCAGCACGTAGATGGTGCAGCCGAACAGGTGCTCGGTACCCAGCTTCGTGCACGCCTGTCGGATCGCCAGTATTTCCGCGTGGGCGGTCGGATCGTTCGTTTGTGCGACCTTGTTGGCACTTTCGGCAAGAACCTCGCCGTCCCTGACGATCACCGTCGCGAACGGGCGACCGCCTTCTGCGACGTTCTGGCGGGCCAGGTCGATCGTCCGCTGGGCGAAGTCAGTCACACGTCGGAGGGTAGTCCCGCAGGGTCAGCAATCAGCGCTGTGGTAGTAACTAGACTGTCTATATTTTTCGGCTCGGGACGAGGGAACACATGGTGCGCACCGATCGTGATCGTTGGGACCTCGCGACGAGCGTCGGGGCGACGGCGACCATGGTGGCCGCCCAGCGGGCGCTGTCTACCGATGAGAAGTTGATCGACGACCCCTACGCGGCGCCGTTGGTGCGCGCGGTCGGAATCGACGTCTACGTCCGGTTGGTGAACGGCAAGATTCCGGTTGGCGGGGAATCCGAGTTCGATCCGCACCGGATGGCCCGGGGGATGGCCTGCCGCACGCGCTTCTACGACCGGTTCTTCCTCGATGCGACGCAGAGCGGCGTCAGCCAGGTGGTCATCCTGGCATCGGGACTCGACGCACGCGCGTACCGCCTGCCGTGGCCGGCGGGCACCGTCGTCTACGAGGTCGACATGCCCGAGGTGATCGAGTTCAAGACCCTGACCCTCGGTGACCTCGGTGCCGAGCCGACCGCCGAGCGGCGCACCGTCGCCGTTGACCTGCGCGATGACTGGGGCGCAGCGCTGCAAGCCGCGGGGTTCGACCCGAAGGCCCCCGCGGCGTGGAGCGCCGAAGGCTTATTGGTGTACCTGCCCGACGAAGCCCAGGACGCGCTGTTCGACAACATCACTGCGTTGAGTGCCCCCGGCAGCCGCCTGGCGTTCGAATTCGTGCCCGACACAGCCGTTTTCGCCGACCCGCGGTGGCGTGCACACCATGACCGCATGAGCGAACTCGGGTTCGAGATCGACCTCAACGATCTCGTCTATCACGGACAGCGCAGTCACATCCTCGACTATCTCAACCAGCGCGGCTGGCGTACGTCATCGCAGGCGGTCAAGGACCTACACGCGGCCAACGGCTTCGTATATCCCGACGACGACGTCGCCCAAGCCTTCGCCGACGTGACCTACAGCAGCGCGGTGCTTACCGGCTGAGCAGGTCATCCTTCAGGCGGCTGGTGAGCATCTCCTGAAATACGGTACGAGCGGGCTCGTACAGGTCTTGGAAGGTCGTCAGCACCGCGTTCCGGTCGTATTCGGGGATTGACCCGGTCGGAGTCCAGAAGCTGTCGATGTCCATGAGGAAGAACGGTCCTTGTTGGGCCGGCATGGTCCGGCGCAAGT
>Ga0335076_10000297_pt1 | contig 44301 bp, 35 predicted proteins | sample Lox_Sample_25_FD_206717 | JGI IMG/M metagenome (GOLD analysis project Ga0335076, IMG submission 206717) | Soil microbial communities from Loxahatchee National Wildlife Refuge, Florida, United States - Lox_Sample_2.5 | ecosystem: Environmental > Terrestrial > Soil > Wetlands | place: USA... | reverse complement strand
GGCATCTGGCGCGGGACGTCGCCTCCGGCGAGGAGGGGTTCGCCGATCCCGCAGGCAGGCACCCGAACGAGGGGACTTGGAAGGAGGCCTACGCGGTCACCCACTCGCGCAGGACGCGGTCGATCTCCTCCTCGCTCAGCTGGCCCTTGTCGGCCATGTCCTTGATGCGGGAGGTGATGGCCTTGAGCTCGCCCTCGCCGAACTTGAGCCCCATCTCGCGCGCCCGGTAGGCGACCGCGTGCTTGCCGGTGAGGCGGCTGCCGACGATGAGCCGGCGAGAGACGCCGAAGGCCTCGGGGGGGATGATCTCGTAGCTGCCGGGGTTCGCGAGCATCGCCTTGAGGTGCATGCCCGCCTTGTGGGAGTAGGCGGTCTCGCCGGTGAGGAAGTTGTTGAAGGGGACATCGACGCCGGTGACCCGCGCCACGAGCCGCTCGAGCTCCCTCAGCTGGCCGAGCCGGTAGCGCGCCCCCACGCCCTGGGGGTCGACGCTGTACATGCGCGCCACGAAGCCGCCGAGGGAGGTGATCCCCACCCGCTCGCCGATGCCCAGCACCGCCACGTCCACGTGCGACGCCCCGGCGGAGACCGCCTCGTAGGCGTTGGCGATGGCGCAGCCGGTGTCGTTGTGGCCGTGGAACCCGATGTCGCAGGAGACGGTGCGCCGGATCTCGCGGAAGAGGGCGTACACCTGGCGCGGGGTGGCGATGCCGACGGTGTCGGCCACGCCCACCCGGTGCACGCCCATCGCCTCCGCCGCCCGGTAGACGGCGAGGAGGTCCGCCTCCTCGCTGCGGAAGGCGTCCTCGCAGGAGAAGCGCGTCTCCAGCCCGGCCGAGAGCGCGAGCTCGATGGCCGGCCCCATGGCGTCGATGATCTGCTGGATGCTGCGGCCGTGGGAGGCCTCGCGCAGGATGCGGCTGGTGGCGAAGAGGAGGCCGATGCCCGTCACTCCCGAGTCGATGGCGGCCTGGACGTCGTCGACCACGCAGCGCGCGTGGCTGATGACGCGCGCGGAGAGCCCCAGCTGGACGATCCGCTCGGCGTCGCGCTGCGACTGGGGGGATGCGGACGGGGAGGTGAGCTCGATGTAGTCGACGCCGAAGCCGTCCAGGGCGCGGGCGATGGCGATCTTGTCCTCGGTGCGGAAGTTGGCGCGGGCGAACTGCTCGCCCTCCCGCAGGGTGGAATCGATGATCCTCCACTGGAAGGGCGGGGCCATCGCTCTCGCTAGGGGGAGGGCGGGAGGGTGAGGTCGATGACCAGGCCGCCGGAGGTGGGATCGGTGCGGAAGCCGAAGCGGGACAGCACCTCCGGCTGGAACCAGCCGGTCTCGAGCGCCTTCGCCCCGCGCGACCGGAGCCGCCGGCTGAGCTCGCGCATGATGCCGTCGGCGACTCCCCGGCTGCGCACCTTGCGCGCCACCACGATCTTCTCCATGTGGCAGAGCTCCGGGTTCACGTGGCGGTAGAAGACCCCGCCCATGACGGTGTCGCTCGCGTCCACCGCCACCAGGAAGCGGTGCTCGGGTTCGAAGGTCACCTCCAGGCTCGACTCCTGGAAGAGCTGCAGCAGCCGCGCCACCTCGCGCGGGCTGCGGGGCGCGCGCACGTAGAAGCGCTCGCCGGCGGTGTCGGTCATCCCCACCACCACCTCGGTGGTGATGTGGTCGCCGGCGTCGAGCGAGATGAGCGAGGTCTCGTCGCTGGGGCGCAGGTGGCGGAAGGTCATGCGCGCGAGGAAGTAGTCCTCGCGGGCGTCGGGCTTCACCACGTCGCGCAGGGTGGCGAGCTGGTCCTTCAGGTCGAGGCCGCGGTAGGGGAGAGACCGGGCGAGCGCCATGATGCGGTCGAGCGTGGCCGCGAGCGGCTCGCGGGCGTCGGCGAAGATGGTGCGGCGGAAGAAGCGGATGCGGGTGTCCGGCCAGGCCCGCTCCACGTCGCCGAGCTGGTAGGTGGTCCAAAGCTCCCCGAGCATCGTGCCCTGTGCCTCCTCGGTGGCCTGAGGGTTCACCTCCAGCCAGCGGCGGAAGCGGGCGGCGGCGAAATGGACCGGCCGGGGGGTGAAGCCCCCGGAGGCGGCCGCCGCCAAGAAACCCTTGGCGTCGGTCCCGCGCGGGCCCTCGAGGAGCGTCTCGAGCGCGGCCCGGCCGCGCTCCAGGCCGAGCGCCTCCACCACCGCCGAGAAGCGCAGCGCGGGGTCGACGAGGCCGCGGAGCTCGGGGTGCTGCTGCTCCACCGGGGCGACGAAGGCGGCCTCGAACCGGTCGAGCGCGTCCTCGAGCTGGGTGCAGCTCCAGCGGTCGGAGATCGACACCAGCCGCGCCCCGGTCTGGTAGTCGTGGGAGGGCACGATGAACGCCGCCGGCGACGGGTCGCGCAGCGCCACGCGCCGACCGGTCCGGTCCCAGAACCCCACGTGGGCGGCGAGCGCGGTCCACACCAGGAACGGCCACTGGTTGCGCAGCCGGCGCTCCTCCGACTTCTGGACCAGGCGGGCGATCTGGCGCTCGACGTTGTCGCCGGGGATGAACTCCTCGGTGTAGATGCCCCAGTCGGCGTGGTAGCTCCCGAAGGCCTCCACCAGCGGGGGGCGCGCGCCGGCGGCGAGCAGCCACAAGACCTCGTCGCGCAACTCCGCTGGCGGCATGGTCTCGGCGTGGTTGATGGCGATGTCGTAGGTCTCGCGGGCCCGGGTGGTCAGGGAGAGCCGGTACACCGACTTCCCCAGGCGCGAGCCGAGCAGACCCAGGGTGGCGCCGCCGGGGGGGATGTCGGCGAGGGAGAGGAGCACGCCCTTGCTGAGCACGAAGACCGAGCTCCGCACCACGGTGGACTCCGAGAGCGCCCGCAAGAGCAGGTCGCGAGTCCGGGGCGCGAACGGCTCCTCGAAGCGGACGGCGTCCCTCCAGCCGTACTCGTGGCCGGTGACGGGGTCGATGGCGAGGCGCAGGTTCGGCCCCACCCAGTGCTGGAAGCCGCGCCGCAGCCGGTCGTACTCCTCGCTGGCGCGGACGGCGAGGGCCTCCTCGGGGTGGAAGGTGAGCCGGGCGAGCGGCACCCGCACGCGCGCGTACCACTCGGGGTGGGCGACGGCGAAGGCGGAGCTGAGCCGCATCGCCCCGGCGAGCAGCCGCCGCTCGGACGCGTCCTGGTCCGGGTCGAGCGCCTTGGCCGCCTGCAGCACGTCGAGGAGCGCCTCCACCTGCCCCTCGGAGAGCCCGCGCTCTCCGAAGGTGGCGAGGTCCTCCTCGCGCAGCGCCTGCGGGCCCAGGCGGTCGAGGAAGAGCCGGAGGGTGGCGACCGTCTGGCCGGTCTCCTCGTGGGGGAGCACCAGGCGGAAGGCGCGCCGGCGCACCTCCTCCTCGGGGGAGTCGGCGGCGCGGCGCAGGAGCCCGCGGCACAGGGGCGCGAGCTCGCGCCGCCCCGAGGAGAGGACCCGCTCGAGGTGGGAGAGGGCGCGGCGCGCTTCCGGGCGCTCGGCGCGCAGGAGCTCGCCGGCGGCGTGCAACGTCTCGACGCTCGGGTCGTCGCGGCCGACGAGCTCCACCAGGGCCGGGATGCGCCCCGGGTCGGGCGACTCCCACACCCGCGGATCGAGCCGGACCTCTCCCGCGCCCTTGGGGCGCCTCGTGGCGAGCGCCCGGAAGGCCTCCTCGCCGAGGAAGCGCCTCAGCCCCTCGTTCCCGAGCCAGAGGGTGGGGTGGGCGAGGACCGAGCCCAGGTCGACCACCGTCCCGTCGGGACGGTAGGCGAGGTCCCCCAGGCGCAGCGAGGCCGGGGCGCGCGGGTCGACCGCCACGGCCAGCGACCGGTCGCCGGCCCGCAGGATCCCGGCGCGCAGCGACACGTCCTGCTGCAGGACGCCGAGCTCGCGCAGCACCCAGTTCGGGACTCGCAGGCCGAGCCCGTCCACTGGGAGCGACAGGTTCTTCTGCTGGTACATGGTTTCGATGAGCGGGAGCCAGTTCTTCTCCACCACCTCGCGTTTGAAGGTGGCCTTGTGGGTGAGCTCCCCGTGGGCCTGGTCGAGCGGCCGGTCGAGCACCCGGAAGGTGACCACGCGCTCGAAGGGGGCGAGGAAGCGGTTGGCGGAGGCGACGAGCGAGGAGAGGTGCTGGTGGACGTCCTCGGGGTTCTTCTGCTTCAGGCCGGGGCCCGACTCGTAGTTGGGCCAGATGAGGAGCGTGTTGAACTCCCGGTGGTCGCCCACCAGGAAGGCCTGGGCCACGTCGTCGAAGTCGCGGAAGAGGTTCTCGACTCGCTGCGGGGCGATGGTTTGGCCCGCCCGGTTCTTGTAGATCTCCTTCTTGCGGCCGGTGATGCGGAAGTGGCCCTCCGAGTCCACCGAGACGAGGTCGCCGGTGTGGAACCAGCCGTCGTCGTCGACGCCGAGCTCCCCGGCCTCGGGGTGGAAGTAGCCCGGGCTGACGTAGGGGCCGCGGATGAGGAGCTCGCCGTCCTCGGCGCGGTGGCACTCGATGCCCGGCAACGGCTTGCCGATCGAGCCGTCCACGTACTCGCCCGGGGGGGTCATGGTGATGCCGCCGGTGGCCTCCGTCATCCCGTAGCCGGAGCACAGCTCCACCCCGGCGCGGTGGAAGGCGCGGAACACCACCGGGTCGAGGTAGCCGGCCGCCGAGAGCCCGAAGCGCAGCCGGCCGCCGGTGAGGGCGCGCAGCTGCCCGGCGGCGGCCTCGGCGTCGCCGGCGGGCGCCTCGCGCGCCGCCGTCTCCTGCAGCTCCATCCACTTCTTTGGCACGCTGATGAAGACGGTGGGGCGCACCTGACGGAAGTCCTCCACCAGCGAGGCGTGGGCGGTCGAGCGCGCGAAGGTGTAGGTGGCGCCCCACCACAAGGAGCCGGTCATCTCCAGGAACCTGCCGAAGGTGTGGTAGAGCGGCAGGTAGCAGAGGAAGACGTCCCCCTCGTTCAGCTGCGGGAGCGCGAACCCGCGGCAGAGCCGCTTGGAGACGATGTTCAGGTGGTTGAAGCAGATGCCCTTGGGCCGGCCGGTGGTGCCGGAGGTGTACATCACCGTGGCGAGGTCGCGGCTGCGCACGCGCGCGGCCCGGGCCGCGCGGTCGGCGTCGTCGAAGGCGCCGCTCACCTGGCCCACCATCTGCTCCAGGGAGAGCAGCCCGTGGCGGTCGGCGCAGGCGCCGGAGAACACCACTACCTCCTTGAGGTCGGGCAGCGCCGCCAGCGAGGGGAGCACCTTCTCCACCTGCTCGTCGTCGCTGGCGAGCAGCACCCGCGCCCCCGAGTGGCGCAGCATGTAGGTCACCTGCTCGCTCGTCGCGTTGGCCGGCAAGGGGAAGTCGATGATCCCGTTCGCCAGGCAGGCGATGTCGCAGAGCGCGGCCTCGATCGAGTTCTCCGATAGGATCGCCACCCGCGCCTCCTCCTCGCGGGGCAGGAGCGCGTAGAGGCCGCGCGCGATGGCGCGGGTGCGGCGGGCGAGATCGGCGACGGTGACCTCGGACGCCTCGGCGCCGAGCACCCGCATCGCCACCACCTTCGGGTCCGTCTCCTCGCGCGAGCGCAGGAGCTCGCCGAAGGTGTGGTCGGCGCCCTCGACGACAGGCAGTAGGAGCCGGGTCCACCCCTCCACCTCCGCGGGCCGGAGGGCCTGGGTGAACGATCGCCGCCGCACGGTGTCGAGGAGCGCGAAGAGCGCCCGGCGGGCGGGTTCCCGGGCGGAGGCCGATCCGGCGCGGGCCAGCACGGCCTCGATCAGGCCGGCGGCCTCCTCGCACTGCGACGGCCGCACGCCGGCGAAGGCGGCGCGGGTGTCCTCCAGGAGCGCGCGGTCGACGGAGCCGGAGCCCTCCCAGAACGAGGCGAGGCGGGACAGACTGACGGCCTTGGCTTGGGCGGTGGTCATGGGGGGGCCGGAGGGACCGGACCGTCACAATAAACAGCAGAACGAGGCTTCCGGCCAGCGCTTCGGAGGGGCCCGGCCGGTCCCCCAGGGGTTCCTGGCGTCGGGCACCTCTGTCGCGAGCGGAGCGGAGTTGGACGCGCTGCGCCATCCGCCCGCTCGCGGGGGCGCGAGCGGGGCCCGCGGAGGATCGCCCGGTGCGCGCGAGCCGGCGAAGCGTTACCTTCCGCCACGGCGATGAACGCACTCGAGAGATCGTAGCGGGAGAGGGGCGAGGGTGACGGCGCCGGTCCTGGCGATGGAGCGCGTCTCCAAGGTGTACCGCCTGCCGGGCGGCGCGAGCTACGCCGCGCTGCGCGAGGTGACGGCGGTCGTGGGCCCGGGTCGGGCCGTGGCCATCACCGGCCGCAGCGGCTCCGGGAAGTCGACCCTCCTCCACCTCGCCTCCGGCATCGACCGGCCCACCTCGGGGGAGGTGCACCTGCTCGGCCGCGACCTCGGCGCGCTCGGCGACCGGGAGCGCACCCTCCTTCGCCGCAGCTCGGTGGGCCTGGTCTTCCAGTTCTTCCACCTCCTGCCTCACCTCTCGGTTCTCGACAACGTGCTCGTGCCCTCCCTCATCGCCGGGCTCGACCCGAGGGGAGAGGAGCGACGGGCCCGGGCCCTCCTCGAGCGCGTCGGCCTCGGCCCCCGGGCGAGACAGCCGGTGCAGGAGCTCTCCGGGGGGGAGATGCAGCGCGTCGCCATCTGCCGGGCGCTCCTGCGGGAGCCGCGCCTGCTGCTCGCCGACGAGCCCACCGGCAACCTCGACGAGGAGAACGGACTCAAGGTGATGGAGCTCCTGCTCGCGCTCGCCCGCGAGAAGGGCGCGGCGCTCGTCTACGTCACCCACAGCCGCGAGCTCGCCGCCCTCGCCGACGAGTCCTGGAGCCTCCACAGCGGAGTGCTCGAGACGGCCCCTGGCGGGCGGGCCGCCGCGAGGGAGCGGACCTCCCGGTGACGCGCTACCTGTGGCGGGCCGCGGCGGGCCATCTTCGCGGAGGCTTCGCCCTCCTCGCGCTCTCGGCCCTCGGGGTCGCGCTCGGCGTCGGCGCGGTCCTCTCCATCCGCCTCCTCAACCAGGGGGCGCTCGGCGCCTTCGCCGGGACGGTGCGCGCCGTGAGCGGGGAGGCGAGCCTGGAGGTGGTGGGGACCTCGCCCTCCTTCCCGGAGGAGCTCTTCCCCGCCATCCTCGCGGAGCCGGGGGTGACCGCCGCCGTTCCGCTCACCCGCACCGAGGCCGCCGTCGAGGGGGCGAGGCCCCCCCTCTTCCTCGAGGTCCTGGGGGTGGACCTGTTCGCACCGGCGCGGCTCCCCTTCGAGGGCAAGGAGCTCCCGGTGGCCGCGGCGCTCTCCGAGCCGGGCTGGGTCGCCGTCGGCCCCGAGCTGGCGCGCGAGCGCGGGTGGAGGGTGGGGGATCGAATCGCCGTTTCCTCCGGCAGCCGGCGCGTCACCCTGGTGGTGGGCGGCCTCGTCGACTTCCGCCGGTTGAGCCCGCTCGCCAGCCGCCGCCTCGCCGTCATGGACATCGCGCAGGCCCAGTCCCTCTTCGGGCTCGCCGGCCGACTCCACGAGGTCGACCTGGTGCTCGAGAAGGGGGCGAGCCCGGCGGAGGTGGCGTCGCGCCTCTCCCGCCGCCTCGGCCCGTCGGTGCGGGTGCTCTCGCCCGAGCAGCGCGTCTCGGAGGCGTCGGGCCTTCTCGCCGCCTTCCGCCTGAACCTCACCGCACTCTCCCTCGTCAGCCTGCTCGTGGGTGGGTTCCTCGTGTACGGGAGCACCCAGGCGGCGCTGGTGCGCCGGCGCGAGGAGATGGGGCTCCTGCGCTCCGTCGGGGCCACCCGCGCTCAGGTCCTCGCCCTCCTCCTCCTCGAGGCGGCGCTCCTCGGGGCCGCCGGAACCGCGGTCGGGATCCCGCTCGGCTGGCTTGCCGCGCGGCTCGAGCTAAGGAACGTGAGCGGGACGGTGGAGAACCTCTACCTGCTCGAGGGGATCGAGAAGGTGTCCCTCGGCGCCGGGGAGGTGGCGGTGGCGGCGGGCCTGGGGCTCCTCGGCGCCGTCCTGGGGGCGCTCCTGCCCGCTCTCGAAGTTGCGCGCCGCGACCCGCGCTCCCTCCTCGCCTCGCTCACCCTGGAGGAGCGGACTTCGCGCTCCGCCGCCCCCCTGCTCGGGCTCGCAGTGGCGCTCGTCCCCGCGGCCCTCGGCGCCTACGCCGTCCTCTCGCCCCGCCACCCCTGGGCCGGTTTCGTGCTCGCCCTCGCGGCCACCCTCGCCCTGCCGCTCGCCGCGCCCTGCCTGGTGCGCTCGCTCTCGAGGCTGCCAGGCCCGCGCCGCTTCTCGGCCGGCTACGGCGCTCGCACCCTGCCCCTCCACCTCACCTCGTCGGCGGTGGCAGTGGGGGCGCTCGCGGTCGCGGTGGCGATGCTCACCGGGGTCACCGTGATGGTGGAGAGCTTCCGGGACACTGTGGTGGACTGGCTCGACGCCACCATCCGCGCCGACGTGTACGTCACCACGCCCACCTGGAGCCGGGCGCGGGGGGAAGCCACGCTCTCGCCCGAGGTGCTCCGGAGGATGGCGGCGACCTCCGGCGCCGTGCGCGTCGACGTCGTCCGCCAGACCTTCGCCCGGGTGCGCGGTCGCCGGGTGAGCGTGCTCGGCGTCCCGGCGGGCGCGCCGGGCGCGGAGGGCCGGGTCCGGGTCCTCGGGGGCGGGGCGGGGGCGGTGTTCGGGCGCCTCGCCTCCCGCGGGGAAGCGCTCGTGAGCGAGCCCCTGGCGCGCAAGGCCGGCCTGTGGCCCGGCGACAGCGTGCGGATCGAGGGGCCGCGCGGGGAGGCGGCCGTGCCCGTCGCCGGGGTGTACTACGACTACGGCTCGGAGGCGGGCACGGTGATGCTCGACCTCGCCACCTTCGCCCGCATCTTCGGCACCGGAGGGCCTTCCAACGCCGCCCTGTTCCTCGCCCCGGGGGTGGCTGTGGAACCGGCGGTGGGCCGCCTCAGGGCCGAGCTCGCCGACGAGGCGGTGGTGGTGCGCTCGAACCGCGGGCTGCGCGCGGAGGTGCTCGCCATCTTCGAGCAGACGTTCGCGGTGACGAGGCTGCTGCGGGTGATGGGGCTCGTCATCGCGGTGTCCGGCGTCCTCCTCACGCTCCTCGTCGCCGCCCGGGAGCGCCGGGCGGAGACGGCGCTCTACCGGGCGCTCGGCGCCACCCGGCTGCAGGCCTTCCTGGTGTTCGCCGGCAAGGGGTTGGGGATAAGCCTCCTCGGCACGCTCCTCGGCTTCGCCGGAGGCGCGGCCCTGGCCGGGATCCTGGTGCGGGTGGTGAACCGCGACTTCTTCGGCTGGACGCTCGAGCTCCACTGGCCTCTCTCGGCGCTCGCGCTCCAGGCGCTCGCCATCGTGGCGGCGGGCCTCCTCGCGAGCCTCTACCCCGCGGTGCGGGCGAGCGACGCCCCGGCGACGGAGCTCTCGCGCGATGCGCTCTAGCCTCCCTCTCGTCCTCGCCGCCGCCCTGGCCGGGCAGGGGGCGCAAGGGCCCTCCTGGACCGCGGCCGCCCCCGGTTACCCCTGGTCGTTCCCGCGCGACCACTCCTCCCACCCCGGCTACCGCAACGAGTGGTGGTACTTCACCGGGATCGTGGAATCGGAGCCGCCGGGCCGCCGCTTCGCCTACCAGCTCACCTTCTTCCGGGTGGGCCTCGTGCCGGGGACGCCTCCCTTCGCCTCGGCGTGGGCGGCCGGTTCCCTGCTCATGGCGCACGCGGCCACGACCGACCTCGAGAGCGGCGAGCACCGCTTCTCGGAGGCGCTCTACCGGGCGGCTCCGCTCCTGGCGGGGTTCGGCGCGCCCGGGGACCCGCTGCTCGCGGATTGCCCGGGCCCGCCGGGGACGGGCGGGCGCTGGGAGGCGCGCCTGGAAGGCGGCCGCTTCCGCCTCTCCATGCAGGACCAGCGGCAGGGGATGGCGCTCGCGCTCGACCTCGTCGCGGACGGGGTGCCCGTCCTGGAGGGGCCCGGCGGCCTCTCGCGCAAGTCGGCGCGGGAGGGCTTCGCGAGCCTCTACTACAGCTTGCCGCGGCTCGCCACCCGGGGGACCCTCACCGTCGACGGGAAGGAATGGCCCGTTCGCGGCGTGAGCTGGATGGACAAGGAGTTCGGGTCGTCCCAGCTCGCGCCCGACCAGGCCGGGTGGGACTGGTTCGCGCTCCGGCTCTCCGACGGGCGCGACCTCATGCTCTACCTCCTCCGCCGGAGGGACGGGACCCCGGACCTCCAGGCCGGCACGCTCGTCGACCGTTCTGGCCGACCGACCTACCTGGGCGAAGGCGACTTCCGGGTCCGCGCCACGGGAAGGTGGCGGAGCCCGGCGACCGGGGCCGAGTACCCGGCCGGATGGCAGGTCGAGGTGCCGGCGGCGGGGATCTCGTTGCGCGTTCGCCCCTGGGTCGCCGACCAGGAGAACCGCGGCGGGCGGGGGCCGCACTACTGGGAGGGCGCGGTGGAGGTCCAGGGTCCCCTCGGCCCGTCCGGGGAGGGCTTCGTGGAGCTGACGGGATACGGCGAGGGGAACCGCCCGCCCATCTGAGGCACCGCTCGGCCGACCTCGCCCCCGGGGGAGCGCTCCCGGTGAGGTTCTCCACGAGTCGTGCCGGGGCTCTTGCGAACGGGCACAACCTCCCGCATTCTCCACGGCCGTGAACGGCGCCCGGGACCCTGATGGGGCGGAGGTTGCGAGGGTGCCGGCCGTGGGGGCGACGGCAGGATCGCGCCCCGGTCGGCGTTCCACTCCCCGTCATCCGGGGCGCACCCGCTCGCCGCCTCGGGCATCCTCGGGGCACCGAGCGCTTACGAGGAGCCGGGCTCGGCCGCGCCGGGCGGGTCCGCCGCGGCACCTCTCGGGGATCGGCTCGACCTCCGTCGGTCGGATCGTCGGATAGGGAGAAGGGGAGATGGCGAAGAAGAGGCCGAGCAAGAAGCAGGGGAGAGCGGGCAAGCCCAAGGCGGCCGCCCGGGCGCGCCGGCCCTCCCGCAGGCCGGCGACGAAGGGCAGGCCGGAGAGGCGGTCCGGGGCGGCGGCGCGCGGAGCGCCGCGCAAGGCGGCCGCGCCCTCGCCGCCGGGAAGATCTCCGGCGCGCAAGGCCACGGGCGCGGAGGCCGTCCGCTCCGAGGCGGCTCCCCGGCCCAGGCCGCCGCCGAGCATCGGGCCCCAGGCTTTCGCCCTGCCCCCCGGCCTCGCCTCCGAGGTGAAGGGGACCGTCGACGAGTGGGCCGCCGGCGCCAAGATGGCGCGCCTGTGGAAGGGGGATGCCACCCTGTGGAGCGGGCGCGACGAGGACCGCTGGGTGGGGTGGCTCCGCATCATCGACCAGCAGCGGGCGCGCCGGGAGGAGTTCGGCCGGGTGGCGGAGGACGTGCGCCTGGCGGGCTTCTCGACCGTGGTCGTCCTGGGGATGGGCGGTTCGAGCCTGTGTCCCCACGTGGTCGCCCGCACCTTCGGGCGCCTTCCCGGGTTCCCGCAGCTCCTGGTGCTCGATTCCACCGTGCCGGCGCAGGTGCGCTCCCTGGAGAGGCAGCTCGACCTGCGGCGAACGCTCTTCGTGGTGGCCTCGAAGTCGGGGACCACCCTCGAGCCGGCGGTGCTCCTCGCCTACTTCCTCGACCGGGTGAAGAGCCTCATGGGCTCGGGGGCGGGGAGCCGGTTCCTCGCCATCACCGACCCGGGGACCGAGCTCGAGAAGCTCGCGGAGCGCGAGGGGTTTCGCAGCGTCTTCCACGGCCTCCCCAGCGTGGGCGGGCGCTACTCCGCGCTCTCGCACTTCGGGATGGTGCCGTCGGCGGCGATGGGCGTGGACGTGCCGCGCCTCATGGACCGGGCGGCGCTCATGGCGGACGCCTGTGCCGCCGACCGGCCCGCCTCCGACAACCCCGGCCTGGTCCTCGGGGTGGTGGTGGCGGCCGCCGCTCGCGGGGGAAGGGACAAGCTCACCCTGGTGTGCTCGCCCGGCATCGGGACGTTCGGGGACTGGCTCGAGCAGCTCTTGGCGGAATCGCTCGGCAAGCAGGGGCTGGGCGTGGTCCCCGTCGCCGGCGAGGCGCTCGGCACGCCGCGCTCCTACGGGGAGGACCGCGCCTTCTGCTACGTCCGCCTGGCCTCCGCGCCCGCGGCCGAGCAGGACAAGGCCGTGGCGGCGCTGGAGCGGGCCGGATTCCCGGTGATCCGCATCGACCTCGCGGACCCGAACGCGCTCGGCCAGGAGTTCTTCCGCTGGGAGGTGGCGACCGCGGTGGCGGGCGCGGTGCTGGGCGTGAATCCGTTCGACCAGCCGGACGTGGAGGCCGCCAAGGTGGCGGCGCGTCGGGTGACGGCCGCCTACGAGGACTCCGGGGCGCTGCCGCCCGAGTCGCCGTTCTGGGAGGGGGAGGGGTTGCGATTCTTCGCCGATCCGGCGAACGGGGAGGCGCTCCGGGCGGCGGCGCGGGAGCCGAGCGCAAGCGGCTGGCTCAAGGCCCACCTCGGGCGGCTCAAGAAAGGCGACTACTTCGCCCTGAACGCCTTCCTGGAGATGAGCCCGCAGAACGCTGCTCCCCTCGAGGAGATGCGGGAGGCGGTGCGGGCCTCCGCCAAGGTGGCGACCACCCTCGGCTACGGGCCGCGCTTCCTCCACTCCACCGGGCAGCTCCACAAGGGCGGCCCCAACACCGGTCTCTTCCTCGAGATCACCGCTGACGACGCCGAGCGGGTCGCCATCCCCGGCCGCCGCTACGACTTCGGGGTGCTGGCCCGGGCCCAGGCGCGGGGCGACTTCGACGTGCTCGCCGAGCGCGGGCGCCGCGCCCTGCGCGTGCACCTCGGGCCCGACGTGAAGGCCGGGCTCTCCGCCCTGCGACGCGCCCTTCTCAAGGCGGTGTGACGGCTCCCGGGAGGGCGCCCGAGCTCTAGGGCTGCAACTCCGCCAGGATCTTGGGGTTCTCCTCGTCGACGGCGAGGAGCGAGTGGCACAGGGCGCAGTCCTGGGAGATCTCCTTCCCCTGGGCGTTCTTGTGGTCGCCGTCGTGGCACCGGAAGCACCCCGGTGCCTGGTCGTGCCCGAGGAAGGTCGGGTAGGTTCCCCAGGTGATCTTCATCTGCGGCCAGACGTTCCAGCAGTAGACGTTGCCGAGGGCATCGGCGGCGGCCTTCACCTTGGCCTCGATCCCCGGATAGGCGGCCGGGTCGAGCTTCCGGTAGAAGGCGACGAGCTGTGCCTCGATCCCGGCGCGCGCGGCGTCGTGGGAGGGGTAGGCCACCTGGATGGCCTTCAGCCCCTCGCGCTTCACGAAAGGGAGCGAGGCGTCGATGTGACCGGAGAGGATTTCCTGGTCCACCTCGCGGTCCGGGCGGCGGAAGAGGTGGGTGGGTCGGTTGTGGCAGTCGATGCAATCCATCCGGCGCCAGGCCTCCGGCGGCGGGAGCGACTGGGGGCTGTCCTTGGTGCGGAAGAGCTCCTTGCGGCCGTTCGGGAAGGTGGCCTCCACCGTGGAGACGGTGGTGCGGTTCGGGTCGGACAGGTAACGCACCACCACGCCGGGGGCCACGTGGGCGTGGATGCCGCGCACCGGTCCCGCGGCCGTCTCGCCGCCGCCCACGTGCAGGAGCACCACCGTCTTCTTCGGGGTGTTCTTGTCGTCTTCCGCGTAGGAGGTGGTGACGTGGAGGCGGTCCCCGGAGAACTTGTAGGGCCAGTGACACTCCTCGCAGGTCTCGCGCGCCGGCCGCAGGTTGTGGATGGGGGTCGGGATGGGGCGCTGGTACAGGTTGAAGCTCACCGACACGAGCTGCCAGGCCCCGGAGAGCTTGGACTTCACGAACCAGGAGGCGCCCTCGCCGATGTGGCACTCGACGCAGGCCACTCGGGCGTGGGGCGAGCGCTGGTAGGCGGCGAACTCCGGATCCATCACCTTGTGGCAGGCGCCGCAGAAGGCGGGCGAGTCCATCACCTGCAGGCCCTTGTAGCCGGCGAGAGCGAGGATGAGGATGTTGAACCCGGTGAGGACGGCGAAGGCGATGACCCGGGCGCGAGTCCCGCGGTCGTTCAGGTCGACGACCGGCAGCGGGGGCACGGTTCCTCCCCTCTCGGCGGCGAGCCGCTCCCGGCGCCGCGCCAGGAAGCTCCCCACCGGGACGAGGAGGAGCCCGAGCACGAAGACTGCGGGGAGCACCAGGAAGGCGAAGATCCCGATGTAGGGGCTGCCCACGTAGCCGGCGATGGCCAGGACGGCGAGCCCGACGATGAGGGCGCCGGACACCGCCGCCAGCGAGGCGCCCAGCATGCCGAGAGCGGTTTGCGGGATCGTGGGCGTGTACTTCATGGGCGTTTCCTCCGGCGCCGAGGGGCCCCCCTCGGAGTGGCGCGTAGTCTCCCGCGCGCCCCCCGCGCCAGACAAGCAAATTGGCGCCGGGCCCGGGCGCGCTTCCGTGAGGCGGGGCGGACCCCCGTTGAACCCAATCGGGCACTGCGGCGCGCGGGCCGGCTTCCGGCGCTAGCATGAGCGGCCGGGAGTTCGAGGTTAGAGGGTAAAGGAGATCGCCATGCCCGCCTTCGCCCTGGAAGTGAACGGAGTCAAGCGGATCGCCGAGGTCGACGAGGACACTCCGCTCCTCTGGGTCCTCCGCGACGCGCTCGGGCTCACCGGGACCAAGTACGGGTGCGGGGTAGGCCAGTGCGGCGCCTGCACCGTGCTCCTCGACGGCTCGCCGGTTCGATCCTGCCGCCTGACGACGCGGGACGCGGTCGGCCACCGAGTCCTCACCATCGAGGGGCTCTCGCCCGACGGCGGGCACCCGGTGCAGCGGGCCTGGGTGGCCGGCGAGGTGCCCCAGTGCGGCTACTGCCAGTCGGGGCAGATCCTCTCGGCGGTGGCGCTGCTCGCGAAGAACCCCCGCCCCACCGACGCGCAGATCGACGACGCCTTTCTCGGTCTCCTGTGCCGCTGTGGGACGTACAACCGCATTCGGGCGGCGGTGCACCGCGCCGCCGAGGAGATGCGGAAGGAGGCGAGGCCGTGAGCGCCCTGGTGAAGGTCTCGCGGCGGGAGTTCCTCCTCCTCTCGGGCGGGGCGACGGCCGGCCTGGTTCTCGGCTTCCACCTGCCCGCGAGGGGCGACGAGCGCGCCCCTTTCGCCCCCAACGCCTGGCTCGCCATCGACGAGGGCGGGGCGGTCACGGTATGGGTGATCCGCTCGGAGATGGGGCAGGGGGTGCTCACCTCGATGCCCATGCTGGTGGCGGAGCAGCTCGATGCCGACTGGCACTCGGTGAAGGTCGCCCAGGCGGTCACCGACCCGAAGTACGGGCGCATGTCCACCGGCGGGTCGCAGAGCGTCCGCCGCTCCTGGGAGCCGCTCCAGAGGGCGGGCGCGGCGGCGCGCGAGATGCTCGTCGCGGCGGCGGCGAAGCGCTGGGAGGTCGACCCGAAGGCCTGCCTCGCCCGCGAGGGCGCGGTGATGGAGAGGGGCGGGGGCCGCTCCCTGCCCTACGGCAAGCTCGTTGCGGATGCCGCCAAGCTGCCGGTTCCGGAATCGCCGGCGCTGAAGGGGCCCGGGGAGTTCGCGCTCCTGGGGCGCCCCATCCCCCGGCTCGACACCGCGGAGAAGGTGACCGGAAGGGCGATCTTCGGGACCGATGTGCGCCTGCCCGGCATGCTCTTCGCCACCGTGGCGCGCTGCCCGGTGCGGGGCGGGAAGGTGAAGACCTACCAGGCGGCGGCGGCACTGAAGGTGCGGGGAGTGAGGAAGGTCGTCGAGGTGCCGACCGGCGTGGCGGTGGTGGCCGACTCCTCCTGGGCCGCGCTCCGCGGGCGCGAGGCCCTGCGGGCGACCTTCGACCCCGGGCCGAACGGGAAGCTCGACAGCGTCGAGGTCTCGGCCCGGCTCGCCGACCCGGCGGCGAAACTGACCGCGGTGCGCTCGGAGGGGGACTTCGAGGCTGCCCTGGCCCGCTCGAAGACCCGCCACGAGGCGGTCTACCAGTTCCCCTACCTGGCGCACGTCACCATGGAGCCCATGAACTGCACCGCCCGCGTCGACGGCGCGGGCGCGGAGCTGTGGTCTCCGAGCCAGTCCCCCACCTGGGCCCAGGGGGAGGTGGCGAAGGCGCTCGGCCTCCCCGAGGATCGCGTCCGCGTCCACACCACCCTCCTCGGGTGCGGCTTCGGCCGGCGCGCCATGCCGGACGTCCCGGTGGAGGCGGCGCACGTCGCCCGGGCGGCCGGAGCTCCGGTGCAGGTGCTCTGGACCCGCGAGGACGACATCGTCCACGACTACTACCGCCCCGCCTCGCGCAACGTCCTCTCCGCCGGGCTCGACGCCTCGGGGAAGCTCCTCGCCTTCCGCCACACGGTGCGGGCGCCTTCGGTCGCCGCCCAGGTCTTCGAGAAGCCGGAGGGCAGGCCGGACGTGGTGGGGGGTGCCTTCGATCTCCCCTACCGGGCCGAGGCGGTGCTCGTCGACTGCTACGCCCCCGCCATCGGAGTGACGGTGGGCTGGTGGCGCTCGGTCTACGCCTCCCAGAACGCTTGTGCCCAGGAATGCTTCGTCGACGAGCTGGCGGCGAAGGCCGGCCAGGACCCCTTCGCCTTCCGCCGCGCCCTGCTCGAGGGAGCGCCGCGCCTCAAGGAGGTGCTGGAACTCGCCGCCGCCAAGTCGGGCTGGGGAGGGCCGCTCCCGCCCGGGCGTGGCCGGGGCATCGCCTGCTTCCCCTCCTTCGGGAGCTTCGTCGCCGAGGTGGCCGAGGTCTCGGTGGTGGACAGCGCCATCCGCGTCCACCGGGTGGTGTCGGCGATCGACTGCGGCCGCATCGTGAACCCCGACACCATCGAGGCCCAGATCGAGGGCGCCATCGCCTTCGGGCTGGGAGCGGCTTTGCGCGAGGCCATCACCATCCGGAACGGCTCGGCCGTGCAGACGAACTTCGACGACTACGAGCCGCTGCGCTTCCCGGAGATGCCGGCGGTGGAGGTGCACCGGGTGACGAGCGCCGAGGCCCCCGGCGGCATCGGCGAGCCCGGGGTGCCGCCCGTCGCTCCCGCCGTGCTGAACGCGGTGGCCGCGGCGACCGGGGTGCGGGTGCGGACGCTCCCGGCGGGCGCGGTGAAGGTCCCGGCGGCGGGGCAGAGGTCCTAGCGGATGGACCTCCTTTCGAGGGCGCTCGAGCTGCGCGAGCGGGGACTGCGGTTCGCCACCGTGACGGTGGTGGGCTGCGAGGGGTCGAGCCCGCGCCACCTGGGCGCGAAGATGATCGCGGCGGAGGACGGCTCGCTCTACGGGACCATCGGGGGCGGACGGCTGGAGGAGCGGGCCCTGGAGCGGGCCCGGGCCGCGATCGCCTCGGGGCGCCCGGAGCGGCTCGACCTGGCGCTCGGCCCGGGTCTGGGCCAGTGCTGCGGGGGTCGCGTGGAGCTCCTCGTCGAGCCCGACGTCGCCCCCGACCGCCTCTACCTCTTCGGCGCCGGTCACGTGGCCGCGGCGCTCTGCCGCGCCGCCGCGGCGGTGGACTTCGAGGTGACGGTGGTGGACGAGCGAGAGGAGTGGAACACGGCGGAGCGCTTCCCCGCGGCCGACCGCATCCTGGAGGCGGGCGACGAGGCCATCCCTCGGCTCGCCTTCGACGCGCGCGCCACCTACTGCGCGGTGATGACCCACCGCCACGACCTCGACGAGACCCTCGTCCGCCTGCTCCTCGGGCGCCCGCTCCGCTACCTGGGCCTCATCGGGTCGCGGACGAAGTGGGCGAGGTTCCGACAGCGGCTCTCGCAGCGCGGCGTCGCGCCGGACGCGCTCGCCCGGGTGCACTGCCCCATCGGGGTCGAGCTGCGGGCGGAGACGCCGGCGGAGATCGCCGTGAGCGTGGCAGCCGAGCTGGTGCGCGTGCGCCGCGGCGCCCTCTCGCTCGCCGCCGAGGAGGCCCCCGCCGAGCGCGACCCGGCGCTTCACCGCGAGGGCGCGTGATCGCGGCCCTCATCCTGGCGGGAGGAGACTCGCAGCGCATGGGGGCCCCGAAGGCCCTCCTGCCGTTCCCGGACGTCCCCCTCGTGGCCGCCCAGTGGCTCGCCCTGCGGGGGGCCGGGCTCGATCCCCTGCGGATCGTGCTGGGGCGCGACGCCCGCTCGGTGACGGCGGGATCGGGCCTCTCCCGCGAGAACTTCGTCACCGCCCCCCCGCGCCCCGCCACCCCCTTCTCCTCGCTCCAGACCGGGCTCCGGGCGCTCCTCGCCGCCGACGAGTGGCCGGCGGTGGTGGTGCAACCGGTCGACGCCCTCCCCCCCCACCCGGCGCGCGTCGGGGCGCTCGCCGAGCGCTTCCTCGAGGGCGCCCTCCTCGCCGTCCTGCCGGCCCATCGCGGGCGGGGAGGGCACCCGGTCTTGCTCGCCCGCGAGGTGGCGGACGAACTCGTCCGGCTCGATCCCGCGACCGCGCGCCTCGATCGGATCCTCCACCGCCTCGAGTCGGCCGGCCGCGCCGACCGGGTGGAGGTCTACAGCGACGACGTGCTCTGGAACCTGAACGACCCGGCGCAGTACCGCCGGGCGCTCCGGTCGCTCGACCGCGAGCCCGCGGGGAAGGCGAGGCCCTCCCGCTCCCGGCGGCGGCCGCCGCGGCGGGCGCGCGCGTGACCACCGTCGGCGACCGGCGCGGGAGGAGATAGGGGTGGGCGAGCCCGCTCCCCTGCGCTCGGCCGTTCTGGGCGCGCTCGTCGTGGTGGGCGCGCTCGCGGCCACCGCCGCTCGCCTCCGCCCGCCGCCCCCGCAGCGGGGGCCGGTCGCGGCCGGAGAGTTCTCGTCCGAGCGGGGCTTCCAGGAACTGGAGGGGCTCTTGCGGGCGGCCGGAGACGGGGTACCGCACCCGGTCGCCACCCCCGCGAGCCGCCGGGTGCGCGAGCGGGTCGTCTCGCGGCTGCGCCAGGTGGGGCTGCGGCCGGAGGTGCAGGAGTCCCTCGCCTGCGGGCGCTACCGGCTCTGTGCCCCGGTCGCGAACGTCGCCGTGCGGGTGCCGGGGCGCGGGCCCGGGCTCGCCGTCCTCGTCGCCTCCCACTACGACTCGGTGCCCGCCGGCCCGGGAGCGGCGGACGATGGGTCCGGCGTCGCCATCGCGCTCGAGCTCGCCCGGGCCCTGGTGGCCTCTCCGGCGGAGCGCGACGTCGTCCTCCTCGTCGATGAGGGGGAGGAGATCGGCCTCGCCGGCGCGGAGAGCTTCCTCGGCACGCCGCTCGCCCGGGAGGTGGGCGCGGTCGTCAACCTGGAGGCGCGCGGCACCGAGGGCCCGAGCCTGCTCTTCGAGACGAGCGGCAGCAGCGCCTTCGTGGCGGAGCGCTTCGCCCGCTCGGCGCGGGCCCCGCTCGCGAGCTCGCTCTTCGCCGCCGCCTACCGCCTGCTTCCGAACGACACCGACCTCACCGTGCTGCGCGCCCTGGGCACCCCGGGCGCCAACCTGGCCTTCATCGGAGGCGCCTCGCGCTACCACACGCCGCTCGACGACGCGGCCCACCTCGACCGGGCGAGCCTCGAGCACCAGGGAAGGAACGCCCTGGCGCTCGTGCGGGCCCTCGCCGCCTCGGACCTGGAGCACGCGCCGCAGGGGGAGGCGGTGTTCTTCGACCTCCTCGGGCTGGCGGTGGTGCGCTTCCCCTCGCACTGGGCCCTCCCCCTCGCGCTCCTCGCGCTCGCTCTCGCGCTCGCCGGCTGCGCCGTCGCCGTCGGACGGGGCCGGGCGACCTCGGGAGCGGTCGCGCTCGGGAGCGCGGCCCTCCCACTCGCGGCGCTCGGGGCCGCCGTTCTCGGGCTCCTTGCCGCCGGGGCTCCGGGCCTCTCCGCGATTCGGCGCCCCTGGGTCGCACACCCGGGCCCGCTCCTCGGGGCGCTCTTCCTCTCGGGCGCCTGTGGGGCCTCTCTCCCGCCCCTCCTCCTCGGGGAACGGGCGGGACCCTGGGGGCTCCGCCTCGGCGTGGCGCTCGGGCTCTCCGCCGGGGCGGTGGCGGTCGCCGCCGCGCTCCCGGGGGCGTCCTACCTTCTCCTCGTCCCCGCCCTGGTTGCCGGCGCCCTCGCCCTCGCCGGGGCTCTCTTCCCGCCTTCCCTCGGCCCTGCGGACGCCGCGGTCTCGCTCTCCGGCTCCCTCGTCCTCCTTCCCGCCGCCTGGCTCCTCTACCCGGCGATGGGGCTCGCCGCGGGTCCGCTCGTCGCCTCGGCCGCGGCGCTCGCCGCCCTGCCGCTCGCGCCCGTGCTCGGGCGGCTCTCGCGGCGCGCGAGGCTGGCGCTCCTGCTCGGGCCCGCGCTCCTCGCGGCGCTCGCCGCCATCTCGGAGCGAGTGCTGCCCCTCGCCGACCTCTCGAACCCCGAGCACCTCATCCTCTACTTCCACGAGGACGCGGACTCGGGCCGCGCGCGGGTCCTCGCCTACTCGGACCTGGGGCGGCTGCCCGAGCCCTTGCGCCGGGCGGCCGCGTTCTCCCCGTCGGCGAGGGCGCCCTTCGGATGGGCCGCCCAGCGCCCCTCGTTCCAGGCGGACCTCCCCGACCCCGGTCTCCCCGCTCCGGCGCTCGAGGATCTGTCCGTCGCGTCCGAGGGCGGCCGGCTGCGCGTCTCGGCGAGGCTCCGGTCCCGCCGCGGGGCGAGCGAGGTCCAGGTCGCCCTGCCACCGGGGGTGGAGGTGGAGGCCTTCTCCTTCGACGGCGTCCAGGTGCCCTGGCCCGAGGGGCGCGTGGTGCGCTGGTTCGGGAACTGGTCCGTCTTTCGGCGCCTCGGCCTGGCGCGCGAGGGGACCGAGGTGAGGATGCTCCTCGCCTCCAAGGGACCCGTCGATCTCGAGATCGGCGACCAGTCGAGCGGGCTGCCGAGGGAAGCCGCCGCGGTGGCCGCTGCCCGGCCCCCGGGGGCGGTGACCGCTCAGGAGGGGGACGTCACCCTCGTGACACGCACCGTCCGGCTCCCGGCGCGTTAAGGTTCTGCCCATGAGCGGCGACGGCGGGGTTCTGGTGGTCGGGGCCGGGGTCGCCGGGTTGAGTTGCGCCCGGGCGCTCACGGACGCGGGGCGCGCCGTGGCGGTCGTCGACCGCGCCCGGGGCGTCGGGGGGCGCTGCGCCACCCGGCGGGTGGAGGGGCAGGCCGTCGACACCGGGGTCGCCTTCCTGCACGGGCGCGACCCGGCCTTCACCGCGGTGCTCGAGTCCGTTCCGGCGACGTGCCTCTCCGGATGGCCCGTCGACGTCCACGGCAGCGGGCGCCCGTGCCAGCCGGAGGCCTTCGGTCCGGGGGAGCGGAGGCTCTCCTACGCGGAGGGCGTGAACGCCTTCCCGCGCCACCTGGCGAGCGGACTCCGCGTCCGCACCCGCGCGCCGGTGGAGCGCCTCGACCTCTCGGGGAAGCGGTCTCGCGCCGTCCTCGAGGGGGGGGAGGCGCTCGAGGCGGGCACCCTCGTCCTCGCGCTCGCCCCGGAGGAGGCGCAGCGCCTGCTCGGGTCCGTCCCCGAGCCCCCGGGGCAAGTGGCCTCCGCCCTGGCAGTGCTGGGGACGGCGCGGAGCGACGCCGCGCTCGCGCTCGCGGCCCTCTATCCCCGGGAGGCGCCGCGCCCCCCCTGGCAGGTGAGCTACCCGGAGGACTCGAGCATCCTGCAGATCGTGTCTCACGACTCGAGCAAGCGCACGGCCCCGGCCTTCCTGGCGCTCGTCTGCCAGGCGCACCCGCGCTGGTCCCGCGAGCACGCGGAGGAGCCGCTCTGGCCGGACCTGGTGCTCGGCGAGCTGGCGCGGCTCTTGGGTCGCTGGGCCCTCGCCCCCGTCCACCGCCACCCGCACCGCTGGCGCTATGCCCGCACCGACCGCTCCGCCGAGCTCGCCAGCCCGCTCCTCTTCCCGCTCCCCGGCGGCTGCCGCCTGGGCCTGTGCGGCGACCGCTTCGCTCCCGGTGGCGGCGTAGAGGCCGCCTGGATATCGGGGAGGGCGCTGGCGAGGCGGATCCTCGCCGAGGAGGACGCATGAGGGAGGGCAAGGACGCCCTGCAGGAGCTTGTGATCCGGGATCGGGACCACGAGTGCGAGGGTTACGGGGCCTCGAAAGTGTGCGTGAAGGTGGTGGCGGTGGCGGACCTGCCCACGCGCTTCGGCAGGTTCCGGCTGGTGGGCTTCTGGAACAACCGGGACGGCAAGGAGCATGTGGCGATGGTGCACGGCGAGGTGGTGGGCGAGGAGGACGTGCCGGTCCGCATCCACTCGGAGTGCCTGACCGGCGACGTGTTGGGCTCCTTGCGTTGCGACTGCCGCGATCAGCTCACCGAGGGCCTGCGCGCCATCGCCGCCGCGCCGCGCGGGGTGCTCCTCTACCTCCGGCAGGAAGGGCGCGGCATCGGGCTCCTGAACAAGATCCGCGCCTACGCCCTGCAGGAGGAGGGGCTCGACACGGTGGAGGCCAACCGCGCCCTCGGCTTTCGCGACGACGAGCGCGACTACGCCATCGCCGCCCACATGCTCACGAGCCTGGGCATCCGGTCGGTCCGCCTCATCACCAACAACCCGGACAAGATCCGCCAGCTCACCCAGCACGGCGTGGTGGTCACCGGGCGGATCCCCCACGTCATTCCTCCGAACGAGTACAACCGCTTCTACCTCGAGACGAAGGCGCGCCGCTCCGGCCACATGATCGACCTCGCCGAGAACCGCATCCCCGAGCAGAGCGACCCGGTGCTGGTGGAGGGCATGCCGCCGCGCTGACGTCGACGTCAGTGCGCCCGGGAGCGGGACAGGCTCATGCGGAGCGCCGGCGGGGTGACGAGCGTCGTCACGATGACGAGGACGACGATGGCCGAGTGGGTCCCGGCGTCGAGGAGCGGCTGCCCCCCGAGCGTCGCCTTCATCCCCACCCCGGCGAAGATGAGGCCCACCTCCCCCCGCGGGACCATGCCGACGGCGACGGTGAGGCGGTCGACGCCCCCCTCGAGCACCCCGACGCCGGACGCCAGCTTCCCGGCGATGCCGGCGACCGTGAGGGCGGCCCCCAGGGCGAGCACCTGCGCGTCCCCGAAGGTGGCGAGGTCGGTGCTCGCGCCCATGGTCACGAAGAAGACGGGGACGAGGAAGGCGGAGATGGGGTGGACGAGGTCCTCCAGGTCCCGCTCGCCCCGGCGCGTGTAGAGTCGCGAGTGCCTGGGCTCGAGCACCAGCCCGGCGGCGAAGGCCCCGACGATGGGGGCGAGCCCGAAGAGCCCGGAGAGCCAGGCGAAGGCGAATGCCAGGGCGAGCCCGAAGCTGAGGAGGGTCCACTTCCCCCGCAGGCCGGCCCCGGCGTCGAAGACGCGGGGCACGAGGACCCGGCCGAGGAGGAGGGCGATGGCGAGAAAGGCCACCGACTTCCCGACGATGCTGCCGATGCCCGCGAGCGACACGGGCGCGCCCGTGGAGGCGGCGGCGACGGCACCGGCCACCACCGCCAGGACGAGGAGGCCGAGGACGTCGTCGATGACCGCCGCCCCGAGGATGATGCGCGCCTCCGGGCTCCGGGAGCGGCCGAGGTCCTGCATCACCCGGGCGGAGATGCCGACGCTGGTGGCGCACAGGGTCGCGCCCAGGAAGGCGTGGACGAGGGGGCCGGCGGCGGGGAGGAGCCAGGCGGAGACCGCCCAGCCGAGAGCGAAGGGAGTCACCACCCCCACCAGCGCCACGAGGAGGGAGGAGAGCCCCACCCGCGCCAGGTCGCCCACCGTGGACTCGAGCCCCACCTCGAAGAGGAGGATGAGCACCCCCAGGTGCGCGAGCGTCAGGACCGAGGAATCGGTCCGGAGGAAGTCGAGCCCGTGGAACCCCAGGTGGCCGAGGTTCCCGAGCGCCACGCCCGCGACGAGTTCCCCCAGCACCGCCGGCTGGCCCAGGCGCACGGCGACCTCGCCGCCGAGCTTCGCCGCCGTGAGGATGACGGCGAGCGCGAGGAGGAGGGGGGTGATGGAGTCCTCGGCCGCCGCCAGCGCCGGGAGGGGCAGGGCGAGGGCGAGAAGCGCCATCCGGCGCCTTGCGTGCCGCATGGCGGTTTCCTCCTCGGAGAGACTCTACCAACACGGACCGTCGCGGGAGCCGGAGTTCGCCATCCCCGCCCCGGGGCGGAGCCCGCCATCCCCGCGCGGGACCCGCGCGGACGGGAGGGGCTCGAGCCCCTATAATCGACGGCCTGGAACACCTCGCGCCGCCAGGGAGACCCGCGCACGTCCTCGTCGCCGGCGCCGGCTGGCTCGGCTCCGCCGTGGCGCGCGCGCTCCTCGCCCGGGGGGACCGGGTCACGGCGGTGCGCCGGGACCCGGCGAAGCTGGCGCCGCTCGTCCTGGCCGGGGCCGTGGCGCTCCCCCTCGACCTCTCGGAGCCGGGGTCGTCGGGAAGGATTCCAGGAGGGCCCGAGGCCATCGTTGCCTGCCAGGCGGGCGCGGAAGGATTGGAGGGGTACCGGAGGGCCTACCTCGACGCCAACCGCACCTTGCTCGAGGCGGCAGGGCGCCTCGGGGTCCGAGCGTTCGTCTACACCGGCTCGACCGGAGTGTTCGGGCAGCGAGACGAAGGCTGGGTCGACGAGTCGACGCCCCCGGCTCCGGCCGGTCCCGCGGCCCGGGTCCTCGTCGAGGCGGAGGAGCGGGTGCGGGAGGGCGAGGGCGTGCGCGGAAGCGTCCTGCGCCTCTCCGGCATCTACGGCCCCGGGCGCAGCTGGCTCGTCGATCGGGTACGGGCCGGGGCCCTGGCGCTCGGGCCCGGAGACGAGGCCTTCATGAACTTCTGTCACCTCGAGGACGCGGTGGCGGCCGTGCTGGCGGTCCTCGACCGGGGAAGGCCGGGGGCGGTCTACCACGCGAGCGACGGGGTCCCGACCCGGAGGCGCGAGGTGGTACGCTGGCTCGCGGCCGCGCTCGGCGTCCCGGTGCCCGAGGTCGCTTTCGCCCCGAGCGCCGAGGGGCCGAACCGCCGCATCTCGGCGGTCCGCACCCGCCGGGAGCTCGGGCTCGAGCTCGCCTACCCCTCCTTCCGGGAAGGGGTGCGCTCCGAGCTCGGGCGCCCGCAGGGCGCCGGGGGCGAGGGGTGAGCCCTCGCCCGCTCGCCGCCGCGAAGGGCGCGCTCTCCTTCCTGCGGGTGTCCGTCCTCGGGCTCCTGGGAATGGCGGCGGGGTTCCTGGTGCTCGCGTTCTTGCTCGCCTCCATCGCGGAGCGCCACGACGTCTGCGCCTGCCGGGACGGGAGCCACCTCTCGGGCTGGGCCTGGGGGCTCCGGTCCCCGGCGCGCCACTGCGCGGCGCTCTGCGAGGGTCGCGGCGGCGGGGAGGCCCTGCCGCCGCGCCTCAAGCCGCCCGGCTCCCGCTGAGAGCCACCGAGCCGTCAGGCGCGCGCCCGCGACTCCGAGGCGCCGCCCTGGCCGAAGACGCGCCTCAGCCCGCGCAGGAAGACCGGCATGAGGGCCGCCTGGGTGGCGCCCGCGCACAGGTCGATGACGTAGTGGAGCGAGAGGTAGACGGTCGCGAAGATGATGCCCGCCGCGGCGAGGAGGAGGGGGATGCGGACGCTCCAGCGGGGGAAGAGGCGCCAGCCGAAGCCCAGGAAGACGAGGGAGAGCGCGGTGTGGCCGCTCGGGAAGGCGTCGAGCTGGTTCACCTCGGCGGCGCGCAGGAAGTCGCGCACCCGGACGCTCACCGCTCCGCCGCCGAGCACCTGGACCTCGAGCTCCTGGGGCACCCGGGGACCGCTCGTCGGGAAGAGGAAGTAGCCGACGTAGGAGAGGAGGAGGGTGGCGATGAGCGCGAAGGCGAGGTCGTCGAAGTCGCGCCACCGCCCCTGGACCCAGAGCGCGACGCACATTCCGAAGGGGATGAAGTAGTAGCTCACGTAGGCGAAGGAGGCGACGTCCGAGAGCCAGGCGGGCCTCCCGAGCGCGTGGTGCCAGGCGGGGACGAGCGCGCCGAACACCCGGGCGTCGATGCTCGCCATGGTGGCGTCCCAGCGCGCCGGGTTGAGGGCGCCGATGAGCGGCCCGGCCACGTTGAAGAGGGTCACCACGACCGGCAAGGGCAAGAAGGAGTGGGCGACGCGCCCCAGCTCGGAGCGCGCGGCCCAGCGATCGGTGGCGAGGAAGGCGGAGGCGAGGGCGGCGAGCGTCACGAGCGTCGCGAGGGGGGCCGGGTGGGCGAGCGCCGCCACCGCCACCAGGAAGGCGATGAACGAGAGCATCATGCGGTCGATGGGGGCGAGCCGAGCGAGCGGTTGCCGCGCCGTCAAACCCATTTCGGCGGTCTCCATGTGCGTGCGCGTCCTCCACCCTGGGAGGGGCGGGATAGTAGTCGAAGGAGGCCCCGGCCGGCCACCTAGATCCCGTGACAGTTTCGGCCCGCGCCCGGGTCTTCGGCGCGCGCGACGCCTTCTTGGAGGCGGCCCCGGTGCCCTCCGTTGCCGCCTTGCGGGCCCCGGGCGCTCCCTCCGCGGCCGGTGTGGGCGCAGTTCCCATTCGTGACGGGTCGCGCGGGGTGCCCTATGCTCGGAGCCACCCTTGGGCCATCACCATGGGAGAGAGACCATGCGAATCGTGAAGCTCGTGACCCTGGGAGCGCTCCTCCTCGCGAGCCCCGTCGCCGCCCGCGCCGGGGTCGCCGACATCTTCTTCGACGCCTCGGTCGGGGTGCCCTGGAGGACGAGCCCCGACGTCTCCCGGATGCCGACGAACATCATGCTCACGCCGGGGGTGCTCCTCATCAACTGGGTCTCGGCCGAGTTCGGCGTGGTGGCCGGGGTGGCCCAGTTCGGGCAGCCCGCGCGCGTGGCGATCCGCCCCATGGTCGGTCTCTACCCGCCCGTCCTTCCGCTCTACGCGAAGCTCGTCGTCGACATCGACAACCTGAACCTCGCCGGGGGGCTCCCCGTCATCACCACCGTGGGAGGCGCGCTCGGCCTCCAGTTCCACGCCGGCCCGATCCGCCTCTTCCTCGAGGGGGACTACCTCCCCGAGAAGGTGAGCGGCCAGAATCTCAACATCGTCGAGGCGCGAGCCGGCCTCGGATACAAGTTCTAGGCGGCGGCCGCCGCCCGGGAAGGGCGGGGAAGAGTCGCCCGGCCCGTTCCGTCAGGCCCCAATGGGGTGTCACAAATCGATTCCGTTGAACTGAACCGACAAAACCGACAAGGCCAGCGCGCGTGGTGGAGAAGCTGCTCACGAGTGCCGAGGTGGCGCGCCTGCTCGGCGTGACCGCCGGGTCGGTGAAGCGCTGGGCCGACCTGGGGCTCCTGCGCTGCGCGAGGACGGCGGGGCGCCATCGAAGGTTCTCCGCCGAGGAGGTGGACCGCTTCGCCAGGGAACGGGGCGGCTCGCTCGCCCGGCCCTCGCGCTGGCTCGATCGCCTGCTCTCGGGCTGCGACGCCCACCAGCTCCTCTCCGACCTCTACTCGGAGCGGGCGCACCTCGGCAGCTGGTGGCACGTCGCGGAGGCGCTCGTCCCGGTCCTGGGCGAGATCGGCGAGCGCTGGGTCGACGGTACCCTCTCCATCCTCGAGGAGCACGTGGCGTCGGAGCGGCTCACGCGCGCGCTCGCCCAGCTCGCCGATCAGCTGCCGGGGCGCTCGGGCGCGCCGCGGATGCTCTTGGCGACGGCGGAGGGGGAGGAGCACACTCTCGGCCTCTCCCTGGTGGAGCTCGTGGTCCGCGAGTGGGGATGGCCGGTGGTCTGGGCTGGCCGCCGCACCCCGCTCGCGGAGATCGTGGCCCACGTCGCCGGCGGAGGCGTCGACGCGCTGGCGGTGTCGGCGAGCGAGGTCTGCGACCCGGGGGACCTGCTCGCCCAGACCGAGCGGCTCGGCGCCATCTGCCGCGCCGGTGACGTGCAGCTGCTCCTCGGCGGCGCCGGCCACTGGCCGGACTGGATCCCCTACGGGGCGCGGGTGCACACGCTCGAGGAGCTGCGCGGGTGGCTGAAGCTCGTGGAGTCGGCGCGCAGTTCGGAGATGGAGCAGTGAGGCCCGGCGTCGCCGGCGGGCGGGGCTCTGCGCCCAGGAGGGCGCGGTGAACCGTTTCGACCTCGCCTACGCGGGAGAGCCTCCCTGGGACATCGGCCGCCCCCAGCCGTCCGTGGTGCGGCTCGCGGAGGCCGGCTTCCTCGGCGGCGCCGTGCTCGACGCCGGGTGCGGCACGGGGGAAAACTCCCTCTACCTCGCCGCCCGCGGGATGGCGGTGGTGGGGTTCGACTTCGTGCTCGCGGCCGTGGAGCGCGCCCGGGCGAAGGCGAAGGAGCGAGGCGCGGCGGTGGAGTTCCTGGCCATGGACGCTCTCCGGCTCGGAGAGTGGGGACGCACGTTCGACGCCGCGCTCGACTGCGGCCTCTTCCACACCTTCACCGACGGGGAACGGCCGCGCTACGTGGCCGGCCTCCGGGCGGTGCTCAGGGCGGGAGCTGCCCTCCACCTGCTCTGCTTCAGCGAGGAGGAGCTTTCCGAGGGCGGGCCGAGGCGGGTGACCCAGGCGGAGATCCGGGAGGCCTTCGGCGAGGGCTTCCGCATCGAGTGGATCCGCCCGGAGCGGTTCGAGTCACGCCTCCACCCGGGCGGCGCGCGTGCCTGGTCGCTGCGCGCGGTGCGCGAGCCCGCTGCCGGCGGCTGACGCCCGGCGGCCTCGCCGCCTGCCGATCCGGGGCCCGGTCAGGCGCCGGCCTCTCCGCGCAGGATGGGATCGAGGCGGCCCTCCCGGTCGAGCGCGTCGATCTCCGAGAACCCGCCCAGGGAACGGCCGTCCACGAAGATCTGGGGAACGGTCTTCTGCCCCGTCACCTCCACCAACCAGTTGCGGAGCTCGTCCTTGCCCTCGGCGTCCACCTCGGTGTAGGCGACCCCCTTCCGGTCGAGGAGGGACTTCGCCCGAACGCAGAACGGGCAGTACTTCTTGGTGTAGATCTCGACCTTGGGCATGGAGGGATCCTAATGCGCCGGAGCCCCGCAGTCAGCGCCACCCCGCGCATCGTGGCGGTGCCGCGCGAGTCGGCGGGCGAGCGGCTCGACCGCTTCCTCGCCCGGGCGCTGGCCTTGAGCCCGGGGCGCGCCCGGAACCTCGCCGCGGCTGGCCGGGCGCGCATCCGGGGCCGGGTGTGCTCGCCCCTTCGCCGGCTCTCGGGCGGCGAGGAGATCGAGGTTCGCCTCCCGCCGCCCCGCTCGGCGCCGCGAGCGGCCGGGGAGCCCACCCTCTCCGTCCTCTACGACGACCGGGACGTGCTCGTGGTGGACAAGCCCGCCGGCCTCGCGGTCGAGCCCGGCGCCGCGGGCGCCCCCTCGGCGGTGGGGGCGGCGAGCCACCTCGGGCGATTCGACGTGGAAGGGCGGACGCTCCCCGGCCTCCCGCACCGCCTCGACCGGGACACGACGGGCTGCCTCCTCCTCGCCCGGACCGACGAGGCCCTCCGAGCGGTGAAGCGCGCGTTCGAGGAGGGGAGGGTCGAGAAGGAGTACCTCGCGGTGGTGGCGGGCGCGCCGCCCGCGACTGGAGCGCTCGACACCCCCTACGGGCGAGCGCCTTGGGACGCGCGCCGCTATTCGAGCCGCGTGGAGTCGCCGCGGCGCGCGCGCCTCTCGTTCCGCCTGGAGCGGCTCCTCGCCGGGGCGGCGCTCCTGCGGGTGCGCCTCGAGACCGGTCGAACCCACCAGATTCGGGTGCAGCTCGCCGACGCCGGCTTCCCGGTGCTCGGGGACCGGGTCTACGGGGTCCCCTCGCCCCTCGTCTCGCGCCAGGCCCTGCACGCCTCGCGCCTCTCCTTTCCGCGCCCCGCGGACGGCGCCCTCGTGTCCGTCGAGGCGCCGCTGCCCCCGGACCTGGAGGGGCTCCTCCGCGCGCTCGCGCGGGGATGAGCGCTACGGCGCGATCGCGACCGCGACCGGACCCACCACCGCCTGGCCGCCGCGGAGGTCGAGGGCGACCACGTAGACCTCGAGCGTCCCCGCCTCGAGGTCGGCCGGGGTGAAGCTCGTGCCCTGCAGGGCGACGGTGTTGTCGAGGCCGGTCGCGAGGTCGGAGGCGAAGCGGCCGGCGGTGGCGTAGAAATCGACGGTGATGGTCTCCACCTGGGGCCTCCCATCCGCGTCGAGGTAGGTGTCGACGCTCGCGGGGTCGATGGCCACGTGGACGTCTACGCTCCCGCCGTTCGGGAGGACGGGCGGCGGGACCGGGGAGGCGGGCGCCGGAAATACCGTCACCCCGCCGATTTCCACCGCCTGGAATGCGGGGGGCCGGTTCGGGGTCACCCCGGGGGGAAGGGGGCCGAGGTAGAGCGGCAGCTGCAGGACGGCCACGCGCGTCTCGGTGCCGGAAGCCGTCACCGAGGAGACCGTGTAGGTGAAGGTCGTCTCGACCGGCGAGGAGAGGCCTGCCGCGGGGAGCCCCGGGGCTCCGCTCTCGGCCGGGTAGCAGCTCTCGAGGTCGGCGGCGGTGGCGACGACCGAGCCGTCGGGGTTCGGCGAGGGAAGCGCGCAGGCGGGCACCGCGCAGGCGTAGGCCGCGATGGAGCCCGCGCTCACCGGGCAGAAGCTCCACGATTGCTGATCGGTGAGGAGGCTCCCCGCCGGGTAGACGACGGGGGTGAGCGCGATCGTGGGCGGCGGCTCCGAGGGGTCGAGGACGATCTGGAGCGGGGTAGCCAGGATGGCGAGCACGCGCAGGTTGTCGAGGTAGGAGGGAGGCAGCAGGTTGCCGCTGCAGGCCACCAGGGACGAGAGCGCAAAGGCGCAGGGGAGCGCGCGCGAGAAGCGCATCACCAGTCCCCCTTGATCCCCAGGATGGGGAGGATGGGGAGCCCCGTCAGCTCCGTCCGCTGGCTGTAGTCGTAGTTGTAGAGCCAGTCCTCTTGGTTCTTGTGGTTCGTCACGTTCTGGGTGTCGAGGTACAGGGTGAGCTTCCAGTCCTTGAAGGTCCAGACCTTGTCGACGCGGATGTCGAGGGCCCAGAAGGTGCCGAGGCGCTCGCTGTTCGTCGCCCCGTAGACGGGCACGTAGACGCCGGTGGCGGAGTCGTAGATCGAGCTCAGCACCGGCGTGTCCGGGTTGCCGGAGATGAGCCGGTAGCGCGCCCCGATGGACCAGCCGCGGCCGAGCTGGTAGGTGCCGAGGACGGTGAGGTTGTTCGGCTGGTCGAAGTCGAACGGCATCTGCGGGCTCGGGGGGTCGGTGCGGAAGGACCTCTGGAAGGTGTAGGCGAGCCAGCCGGAGAAGCGGTCCCCCAGGTTCACCTTGAGGAGCGTCTCGACGCCGTAGATCTTCCCCGTGCCCAGGTTGGTGTAGCGAGGCTGGCTCGGGTCGTAGTTGGCGTTCGCGTTCGGGATCACCTGGCGGTCGAGCGCCTTGTAGAAGGGGGTCACCTCGAGGGTGACGCCCGGGGCGAGGGTCTGGAGGACGCCCGCGCTCACCTGCAGGCTCCGCTCCGGGAGGAGGTCGGGGGTCCCGATGACGGCGGCGCTCTCCTGCGGCTCGGGCGGCTGCTGGTAGAGCCCGATCCCGGCCTTGAGCACCGTCGTCGGCCCGACCTGCCAGCGCATCAGCAGGCGCGGGTCGACGGCCCAGCGGCGGATGTCCGAGTACCAGTCGACGCGGACGCCCGGCAGGAAGGAGAGGGAGGGGAAGGGGGCGATGCGCAGCTCGGCGAAGGCGGCGGGGTAGTAGAGGACGACGTACTGGGTGGTGCCGATCTGGGGGAGGGTCGAGGGAGGCACCGGGTTCGGGCCGGCGGCGTTCGGGAGGTTGAGCGAAACGTCGGCCCCGTAGACCTCGGCGTCGATCCCCGCCCGCCCCTGCAGCACCGGGGAGAGCTCGAGCGTCCACGAGGTACGCGCGGCGAGGCGGCGCAGCTTCAGGTCGAAGAAGTACTGGGGCCCGAGTCCGGTGTCGACCTCCTGCAGGCCCAGCACCAGGCTCGTGTCCTGGCGGAGCTTCGAGGAGAGCGCGCTCAGGTAGTCGGCCTGCAGGTTGTAGAAGGAGACGAGCGCATCGAACGTCCCGGTGATGGTGGGGTCGGCCTCCGGCTCCTCCAGCAACGCCACCACCCGGTCCATGGACCCGTAGAACATGAGGCGCAGTCGCTGGCTCGGGTCCGGGCGCCAGGTGGCGATGAACTGGAAGTCGTAGAAGCGCGGGGCGGTGGTGAAGGAGAGATGGGCGTCCTTGGGGATGACCGCCCGGAGGAAGGTGTCGATCCACGAGCGGCGGAAGGCGCCGCCGAGCGACCAGCCCCCGCCGAGCCCGCCCTCCATCTCCACGGCGACGTCGTAGAGGTTCACGTCGGCCTCGCCGTGGAACCCGAGCGGGCTCGGGTCGCGAACCCGGACGTCGATGATGCCGCCCTGGGCTCGGCCGTAGTCGACCGAGAAGTTCCCGGGGACGAACTCGATGGACTCCAGGAAGGTGGGCGCGAAGGTGCTGCGGATCCCGCCGAAGTGGTAGAGCTGCGGAATCTCCTGCCCCTCCAGGAAGACGCGGCTGTCGCCCGGGGCGGAGCCGCGCAGGATGAGCAGCCCCGAGCCGAACGGCGCCCGGGCCGCGCCCGGGAGGTTCAGCACCGCCTGGAGCGCGTCGCCGCTCGACCCCGGCATGACGGCCACCTGCTCAGCGGTGAGCACCTGCTTCATCACCTCTCTCAAGAGCGGCGTGGCGCTCACCACGGTCTCGTTCGGCCCTCCCAGGGACTCGAGGTAGAAGTTCTCCTCGCGCGTCTCCCCCGGCTCGCCCTTCACCAGCGCCTCGAGCCGCTGGTGTCCCTCGGGCGCGGCCGCGAGCGTGAAGGACGACGTCCGGACCTCGACCGCGAAGCGCCCCTCGGCGTCGGTGGTGGCCCGGGCGAGGACCTGGCCCTCGCTCCGGGCGACCACGGCGACCCCCGCGAGCGGTTCCCGGCTGCCCCGCTCGAGGAGCCTCCCCGCGAGGCGGAAGGGCGGGGGTGCGGCGGGAGCCGGCTCGCGGATGCGCATGCGGAAGGTGACGGTGACCGGGACCGCCTCTCCGCTCGCGAGACGCCCCGGCTCGAACTCGAAGCGGCGCGCCGCGGCGAGGGCGGCGCCGTCGAAGGGTTCACCCGTCCCGCTCTCCACCGACGCCCTCTCCACTCGGCCGCTCGCGCCCACCTCGAGCGACAGGATCACCGTGACCTCGGGCGAGGGGAAGGAGGTTCCCGGCGGCAGCTCGGCCGGGACGAGTTCCTTGAGCCGCGGCGGCGTGGCGAGGGACGGCTCCCCCGCGGCGGGCGGCTCGGCCGCCGCTGCCCGCGGGGGTGCGGCAAGGGCGAGGGCCAGGGTGGCGAGGTGCGCGGCGAGCGCCCGACCCGTCATCCCCTCACCCCTCGAGGCGGAACTTGTAGGTCCACGGGATGCGGGCCGGGACCGGGCGGCCGGCGCGCACCGCCGGCCGGAATCGGAAGCGGCGCACCAGCCGCTCCGCCACCTCGTCGAAGCCGCTTCCCGCCGAACGCACCACCTTCACCTCGACCACCTCTCCGGTCTCGGAGACGAGGAGCTCGAGCCTCACGTCGCCCTCGAGGGCGCCCCGCCGCGCCGCCTCCGGGTAGAGGGATCGCATCTCGGCCGCGTCGGGCTGGGAGACGAGGGCCGGCCCGGCGTCGGGCTCGAGCGCGAAGGCCGGGGCCTCGGGCCCCTCCCCGGTTGCCCCGGGAGTGGCGCGGGCCGCCGGGCGGGTCCCGGCTCCGGCGACCGGGACCGCGACGCCGCCCGCCGGCACGGTCGCCTCCATCGAGACCGCGAAGCGCCGCGCCGGCGGCGGGGTCGCCGTCGGCGCCGCCGGGGCGAGGAGCGGCGCGGGAGCGACCGGTGCGTCCGGGGCGGGGGCGCGGGCCGCCCGCATTCGCCGCGGCCTCGGCGGGGGAGGGGTGGGGGGAGGCGGCGAGGGAGGCGCCTCGTCGCGCCGGGGGGCGACGAGGTGGATGCGCGTCGCCGACGCGCCCGGGGCGCCGCGGGTGAGCGGGGGCGCCAGGAAGAGCCAGGCGAGCAACCCCGAGTAGAGCGCGGCGGAGACGAGCCCGCCCTCGAGCCCGGTGTGGGCGACCCGCCTCACCGGGGCGTCGCCTCCGGCGCGGGCTTGGTGTCGAGGGCGATCTCCGTCACCCCCTCGATGCGCAGCCGGTCCACCACCTCGGCGAAGCGACCGTAGGGTGCATGCACGTCGGCGGAGATGAACCCGGTGAGGGGCTGCCCGGGCGGCAGCCGCTTGCGGGCCTCCGCCACCGCCCGCGGGATGTCCTCGATCGTGGCCGGTTGACCGTTCACGTACACCTCGCCGCCCCGGGCCACCGCGAGGGTGAGCAGTCCGGCCGCGGTCTCGACGGCGCTGGCGGCGCGCGGGAGCTCGACCGGCATGCTCCTCGAGAGGATGAGGGAGGAGGTGACGATGAAGACGATGAGCAAGGTCAGCGCCACGTCCACGATGGGCGTGATGTTGACGCCGGTGACGAGGTCGTCGGCCGGGTCCGACCCGTAGTCGCGGATCACGCCGAGTCCTCCCCGGGGGCGTCGCTCTCGAGCCGCGTCACGTTGGCGAGCACCTCGCGCATGAGCGCCTCCGCCTGGCGGAGCCGAGTCGCCATGTGGGCGCGCAGCAGGTTGTAGGTGACGACGCCGGGCACCGCCACCAGGATGCCGATGGCGGTGGCGACGAGTGCCTCGGCGATCGAGGTCATCACCTGGGGGTTCCCGGTGGCCTGGGCCGCGGACGACTGCCCCAGGCCGTAGAAGGCGGCGACGATGCCGATGATGGTGCCGAGCAGGCCCACCAGCGGAGCGATGTTGGCGATGGTGGTGAGCCAGGCCACCCTCCCGTCGTAGCGGGCCCTCTCGGAGGCGAGCGCGGCGAGCATCTCCTGCTCCACCGATTCCGCTCGCCGCTCGCCGCGGCGCAAGGCCTCGAGCCCCGCCCGGAGCACGTTGCGCACGAACGAGTCCCGCCGGGTGAGTTGCAGCGCTCCCTCGAGGTCCCCGCGGAGCAGGAGCTCCTTCAAGGACCGTTGCAGGGGCTCGAACCCCTCCCGCGTCCGCCAGTAGAGCAGGACGCGATCGACGGCGATGGCCACTCCCAGGGCCGAGAGGGCGAGGAGGACCCACATGATCCATTCGGCGCCGAGCAGGTTGAGCTTCAGGAATCGCTGGGTGAGCATGTGCCCGCCTTCGAGGCGCGCCGGCGGCCCGCCGCGGCGAGCGAGGTTAGCCGAAGGCGCGTCCCGGCGGCCGGCGTTCTTCCCCTCGACCTGGATGGGTCGCTCGCTCGCGCGGGCCTGCTCGCCCCGATGTCAAGGGGTCGTTCCGCGCACCGCGGCCCGCCAGAGCGCCTCGGCGCTCCGCGTCCACCGATGGGGATCGGCGCCGGCCCTCGGGTGAAGTCCCTCGGGCGAGGCGCACACCGCGGACCTCGAGTCTCGGCTCGCGGCGATCGCCGCCGGCCCGGCCGTTTTTGGTGCCCGGGCCCTCCCGCCGACTAAGAGGGAGCAGATCGCCTCCTCCGGCGGGGCGGGAGGACGCGTGCACACCGTCGGTGCCCCTTGGATGTGGCTCGCCTTCGTCGCGTTCGTCCTGGCGATGCTGGCTCTCGACCTGGGCGTGATGCACCGCCGCTCGCACGTGGTCCACGCTCGCGAGGCCCTGGCCTTCAGCGCCGTCTGGGTGGGGCTCGCCGTCGCCTTCGGGGCCTCGGTGGTCCTCTTCCTCGGCCCCGAGAAGGGGACGGAGTTCTTCGCCGGGTACCTCGTCGAGAAGTCGCTCTCCGTCGACAACCTCTTCGTCTTCGTGGCGCTCTTCGACGCCCTCGCCATCCCCCGGGAGTTCCAGCACCGGGTGCTCTTCTGGGGCATCCTGACCGCGCTCGTGCTCCGGGCGGCGATGATCGTCGGCGGAGCGGCCCTGCTCGCCCGGTTCGAATGGCTCCTCTACGCCTTCGGGGCTTTCCTCGTCCTCACCGGGTGGAAGTTCTGGCGCCGGCGCGGCCGCGAGGAGCCCGCCGGGACGGCGTGGGTCCTCCGGCTCATCCGCCGGTGGGTCCCGTCGAGCGACCGTCTCCGCGGGGCGGCCTTCCTGGCGCGCGAGGGGGGAAGGTGGGTCGCGACGCCGCTCCTCCTCGGCCTCGCGGCCATCGAGGTGGCCGACGTCGCCTTCGCGGTGGACTCCATCCCCGCGGTCTTCGCGGTGACGAGCGACCCGTTCATCGTCTTCACCTCGAACGTGTTCGCGATCCTCGGGCTGCGCTCCCTCTACTTCCTGCTCGCGGACGCGGTGAACCGGCTCGTCCACCTGCGCGCCGGCCTGGCGGTGGCGCTCGTCTTCGTGGGGGCGAAGATGCTCGTTGCCCCGGTCCTCGAGGTCTCGGTGGCCGCGTCGCTCGCCGTCATCTGCGGAATCCTGGCAGCCTCGGTGGCCGCCTCACTCCTCCGGCCGGGGGCCCGGGTTCCGGCCGGGCCCCTGCCGCCTGCCTCCCGCCGCCCCGAGACTCCTTAGAGCCAGTTGCGAGGGTGGCGGACGGCGTCGAGCAGCCGGGCCTCCTCGCTCCCGGGCTCGGGGCGGTGGTCGTACGCCCAGCGCACGCGGGGCGGGAGCGACATGAGGATGGACTCGGTGCGCCCCCCGGTCTCGAGGCCGAACACCGTCCCCCGGTCGTAGAGGAGGTTGAACTCGACGTAGCGGCCGCGGCGGATCTCCTGCCAGGCGCGCTCGCGCTCCCCCCATGGGAGCGCCCGGCGCCTCTCCACGATGGGCAGGTAGGCGGGGAGAAAGGCCCGCCCCACCTCGCTCACGAAAGCGAGTTCCCGGCGCGGGTCGCCCCCCAGGTCCTCGAAGAAGATGCCGCCGACGCCGCGGTGCTCGGCGCGGTGCCGAAGGAAGAAGTAGGCGTCGCACGCCTCCTTGAAGCGCGGGTGCCAGGCGGGGTCGTAGCGGTCGCAGACCGCCTTCCAGGTGCGGTGGAAGTGGCGAGCGTCCTCCTCGAAGAGGTAGTTGGGCGTGAGGTCGGCCCCACCCCCGAACCAGGCCTTCTCCCCGCGCACCAGGAGCCGGACGTTTGCGTGGGCCGTCGGCACCATGGGGCTTCGGGGGTGGAGGACGAGCGAGAGCCCGACCGCGGCGAACTCGGGGCCCTCCCCGGGCATCTTCGCCTGGAGGGCGGGGGAGAGCGCTCCCTCCACCCGCGACACGTTCACGCCCGCCTTCTCGAAGACCGCTCCGTCTGCGAGGACCCGCGCCACACCGCCGCCTCCTCCTGGGCGCTCCCAGGCGTCGCTGCCGAAGCGCGCCCCGCCGTCGGCCCCTTCCAGGCCTCCGACGATCGAGTCCTGGAGCGCGCGAACCAGCGCGTCCATGTCCTCCACCAACCCGGCGTGGCTCACCGCGCCCTCCTCCCGAACCCATCCGGGCTCGCGAATCGCGGCCCCGAGGGCCAGCGGTCCCCGCCGCAAGCAAGCTGCCCGACCCGTCGCCGGCGGGGGTCGATCGCGGGTCTCTCCGTTCCCGCCCGGGGAAACCCAGTCGAGGGCGCCCGGAGCAAGAAGGAGCGGGAACTGGGATCTCCTCGAGCTCCAAGTTCCAACCATGCGGGGCCGAGGGACGACCCCGGGATGGAAGCCGTGCGATGACCCCGACCCGTCACTCGGCGTCACCTGGCCGGCGCTTCCGTGCCGATGGGTCGCTCATGCCGCGAGGAACTGGCGCTCGAGCAGGCGCCGGTAGGGGCCGTCCTCGTCGGCGAGCCGGGCGTGCGAACCGCTCTGCACCACCTGCCCCTCCTGGAGCACCACCACCCGGTCGGCGCGCCGGACGGTGGAGAGCCGGTGCGCGATGACGAGCACGGTGCGCCCGCGCATGAGCCGCTCGAGCGCCTCCTGCACCAGGGCCTCGCTCTCGGCGTCGAGCGCGCTCGTGGCCTCGTCGAGGATGAGGATGCGGGGGTCCTTCAGCACCGCCCGGGCGATGGCGACGCGCTGCTTCTGGCCCCCGGAGAGCTGGACGCCTCGCTCTCCCACCTGGGTCGCGTACCCCAGGGGGAAGCGCGACACGAACTCGTGGGCGTTCGCCGCCCGGGCGGCCTCCTCCACCTCGGCGTCGAGCGCTCCCTCGCGGCCGTAGCGGATGTTGTCGGCGACGGAGGCGGAGAAGAGGATGGGCTCCTGGGCCACCACCCCCACCTGGCGACGCAGCCAGCGCGGGTCGAGCTCGCGCAGGTCGCGTCCGTCCAGGCGTACCGCGCCGGCCACCGGGTCGTAGAGCCGCCCGAGGAGCGCCGCCACCGTCGACTTGCCGGCCCCCGAGGGGCCCACGAGCGCCACCACCTCCCCCGGGTGGATGGCGAGGTCGAGGCGCCGGAGCACCGGGACGTCTGCCCGCGAGGGGTAGGCGAAGTCGAGGCGCTCGAGCGCGACCTGCCCCTCCACCCGGGCGGGAACCGCCCCGCCCGCGGGCGGCATGGCCGGGACCCGGTCGGAGAGCTCGAAGATCCGCTCCGCCGCCCCGACCGCCTTCATGACGGTCGCCCACAGGTCGGCGAGCGCGCCGAGCGAGAAGGCGACGATGAGGGTGTAGACGAGGAAGGAGGTGAGCGCGCCCACCGTCAGGCTTCCCTCGAGGACGAGCTTGCCGCCGTACCAGAGCACCACCGCCACCGCCAGGTAGGCGGCCGCGGCCGCCCCCGCCATGAAGCCTCCTGCGGCGACGGCGCGGCGGCGCGCGAGCGCGTACACCCGCTGCACGGCCGCGCCGTAGCGCCCGGCCGCGCGCTCCTCCGCGTCGAAGGATCGCACCGTGCGGATGCCGGCGATGCTCTCCTCGGCGATCTCCCCCGCCGCGGCGAGGGCGTCCTGGGCCTGGCGCGAGAGCCGCCGGATGCGCCAGCCGTACACGACCGCTCCCACGGCCACCGGGGGGACGACCGCCAGCATCACCAGGGCGAGGCGCGCCGAGGTGAAGAAGAGAAAAGCCACGCCGCCCAGGGCGGAGGCCAGGTTGCGCAGCGTCATCGAGATGGTGCTGGAGACGGCGCCCTGGAGGGCCTCGGTGTCGGCGGCGAGCCTGGAGACGAGCTCCCCGGTCCGCCGCTCGTCGAAGAAGGCGATCTCCTGGTCGAGCAGCCGGCGGAAGAGGTCGCGCCGGAGCCGCATCACCACCCGCTCCCCGGCGAGCGAGAAGAGGAGGTAGCGCAGGGCGATGGCCGCCCCCTGCACCACGGCCAGCGCCGCCATGGCGAGCGCGGCGCGCCCCACCAGCGAGGGGCCAGGGGGCCCGAGGAGCGTCGGCCCTCCCTGCCCGGTGGCGGCGTCGAGGACGAGCCGCATGGCCTGCGGGTAGACGAGGGAGGCGGCGCTTCCCAGGGCGAGGAAGACCGTCCCCGCCGCGAGCGCGGGCCACTCGGGCCGCGCGAGCCCGAGGACGCGCGCGACGGTCGAGGGGCGGCGGTGCGCGGGGGTCCCTCTCATTCGCATGGGCTTAACGGGGAGGCAGCGGCGCGGCAGCGCCCGAGCCTAGGAGAAGACGATGGTCTTGTTCCCGTGCACCAGGATCCGGTCGTCGCAGTGCCAGCGCACGGCCCGCAACAGGACCCTGCGCTCCAGGTCCCGGCCGAGCGCGCGCAGGTCCTCCACCGAGTCCCGGTGCGACACCCGCGCCACGTCCTGGTCGATGATGGGGCCGGCGTCGAGCTCGGCCGTCACGTAGTGGGCGGTGGCGCCCACGATCTTCACCCCGCGGTCCCACGCCTGCTGGTAGGGGTCGGCCCCGGCGAAGGCGGGGAGGAACGAGTGGTGGATGTTCAAGATCTTCTGGGGAAAGCGCTCCACGAAAGCGGGCGAGAGGATCTGCATGTAGCGGGCGAGCACGAGGAGGTCGACCTGTCCCTCGAGGAGGCCGAGCATCTCCCGCTCGGCTGCGGCGCGGACGGCGGCGGCGTTGGGGACGTGGCGGAAGGGGACGCCGAAGCCCTCGACGGCGGAGTGAAGGTCCCCGTGGTTCGAGACGACGCCCCAGACGTCGGCGCGCAGGTCGCCGCGGCGCCAGTTCCAGAGGACCTCGAGGAGCGCGTGGTCGTGCCGGGAGACGAGGATCGCCACTCGCTTCCGCTCCGCGGTGGTGGTGAGGCGCCACTCCATCTGCGCCGGCCCCGCCACCTCGGCGGCGAAGAGGCGGCCGAGCTCGGGCAGGGGGACGTCGAGGCGCGACGGCTGGAACTCGAGGCGCATGAAGTAGGTGCCGGGCTCCTCCTCGGTCGAGTGCTGGTCCAGGTCGACGATGTTGGCGCCGTGCCGGAAGAGGAAGGTGGAGACGGCCGAGATGATGCCGGGGCGGTCCGGGCAGCGGATGAGGAGGATGGCGTGCATGTGGGCTCTCTACCCGACCGGCCGCCCGCGGGGAACCCCTCCGTTTGACCTCCGACAAGAGCGGTCCGGGCACCCGGGAGTAGGGTGATGGCGATGGGCGGTCTCGATCCGGAGGGGGTCGGGCGTGCGGGACGATAGGGATTCTGCGGGCGAAGCCGGGCCGGGCAACAGAGAGCCCGCGTCGCTCAGTTCTTCGGAGGGCTGGCGCCGGCCGGCGGAGCCGGCCGCGCTCGAGTCCATCCCGTGGCGGGATCGGCTCTCCACCCAGCTCCTGGGCTTCGCCGGGGTGCTGCTCGTGGCCGCGGTGATCGCCTTCTCCATCGTGGAGATGATCATCGCCCGCCAGCGGCTGAGCGGCGTCACCTCGGCGGCCGAGGTGCAGAGCGAGACCATCACCTCCGCCATGCGGCACGCCATGATGGGCGACGAGCGGGACGTCGCCTACGCCATCATGGACACCATCGCCCGCCAGGGCATCATCGACCACGTCCGGCTCATCAACAAGGAGGGGAGAATCACCTTCTCCACCCTCCAGAACGAGAGGGGGAGGCAGATCGACAAGCGGGCCGAGGGCTGCCGCGCCTGCCACTCCGCCGACGAGACCCTGCTCGTGCCGGTGGAGAGCCACCGCGCCCGCGTCTACGACGGGCGCGGCCACCGGGTGCTGGCGGTGGTGACCCCCATCCGCAACGAGGCCGGCTGCTCCACCGCGGCCTGCCACGCCCACCCGCCGGAGCGCCAGGTGCTCGGCGTCCTCGACGTGGGCTACTCGCTCGGCGACGTCGACGCGGCCCTCTCGGAGTTCCGCCGCTTCAGCCTGCTCGTCACCGCCGTCGCCAGCCTCGCCATCGCCGCCTTCTTCTGGTACTTCGCGCACAAGCGCGTGGTGCGGCCGGTGGAGGCGCTGGTGCAGGCCACCCGGCGCGTGGCCCACGACCAGCTCGACACCGAGATCCACGTCGAGGCCCGGGGCGAGCTCGGGCTCCTGGCGGCGTCCTTCAACGAGATGGTGCGAGCGCTCCGCCAGATGGAGAGGGAGGTCCACCAGCTCACCGACAACCTGGAGCACAAGGTGGCGGAGCGGACGGCGGAGCTCACCGCCGCCCACGAGACCCTGGTGCGCACCGAGAAGATGTCGTCCCTGGGGAAGCTCTCCGCCTCCATCGCCCACGAGATCAACAACCCGCTCGCCGGGATCCTGACCTTCGCGAAGCTCATGATCCGGACCATCGAGCAGGGCCCGGTGGGGGACGCGGAGCGCAAGACGCTGGTGCGCCAGCTCGCGCTCGTCCAGCGCGAGACCGAGCGCTGCTCGGCCATCGTGCGCAACCTCCTCGACTTCGCGCGCGAGCGGCCGCTCGCGCTGAAGGAAGTGAACGTGAACCTGGTGGTGGACGAGGTCTTCAGCCTCATCTCCAACCAGACGGCCATGCAGAACGTGGAGATGGTGAAGGACCTGGCGCCATTGCCCACGGCAGAGGCGGACTTCGGGCAGCTGCGGCAGGCCTTCGTGAACATCGCCATGAACGCCATCGAGGCGATGCCCAAGGGAGGCCACCTGTGGGTGACCACCCGCCCGCTTCCCGAGGAGGACAGCATCGAGATCGTCTTCCAGGACGACGGCCCCGGCGTGCCGCCGGAGCTGATGCAGAAGATCTTCGACCCGTTCTTCACCACCAAGGAGAAGGGCACCGGCCTGGGCCTTTCGGTGGTGTACGGGATCGTCGAACGCCACAAGGGTCGCGTCTCGGTCGAGAGCGAGCCGGGGAAGGGCACGCGGTTCACCATCCGCCTGCCGGTGGCGAAGCACAGTTGACGGCGGCGCTCCCCCGCTCGCCGTGATGAGAGCGCGGAGCGCGCCGTGGAGGCCATACACTTGTGGTGGATCGGCGAGCGGGAGCCCAGGGAGACGGTGCTGGCGCACGTGCGCCTTCACCTCGAGAGGGCCTTCGGCGCCTCCGTGCCGCTGTGGGCGGGCCCGGAGCGGCCGGTCGAGGCCTATGACGCGCGCCGAAAGCAGTGGTCGTCGAGCCGGATCCTCGACTGGCTCGACCGGGTCGGCCCGGGCGGCAGGGTGCTGGCGGTGACCGACGTGGATCTCTTCATCCCCATCCTCACCTTCGTGTTTGGCGAGGCCCAGCTGAACGGCCGGGCCGCCCTGGTGTCGACGGCGCGCCTCGCCGAGCCGGGCCTGCCCGACGAGCGGGTGGTGCTGGAGCGCCTGGCGAAGGAGAGCGTGCACGAGGTGGGACACGTCTTCGGCCTGCTGCACTGCGACTCGGTGGGCTGCGTGATGGGGCGCTCTTCCAGCGTCCGCGACGTCGACAAGAAGCGGGGAGAGCTGTGTCCGTCGTGCCGCGAGCGAGTGGCGCGCGGCAGCGGGGAGGCGTGATGACCGGAGCGAACACCCGGGTGCTGGTGGTGGACGACGAGGAGATCGTCCGCGAGTCCCTGGGCGGATGGCTGGAGAAGGACGGGTTCCAGGTGGCGTCGGCGCCCGACGGCCGCTCCGCGGTGGAGCGCATGAAGGGCGAGCGCTGGAACGTGATGCTCGTCGACCTGAAGATGCCCGGCATGGACGGCCTCCAGGTGCTGGAGGAGGCGCGCAAGCTGCAGCCCGACGCCGCGGTGATCCTGATGACCGCCTACGCCACGGTGGACACCGCCGTGCAGGCGATGAAGCTCGGCGCCTTCGACTATCTGGTGAAGCCCTTCGACCCCGAGGAGCTCTCCATCCTCATGCAGAAGGTGGTGTCCCAGCAGAGCCTGGTGCGCGAGAACGCGGTGCTGCGCAAGGCGCTGAAGAAGGAGCACCGCTTCCGCGACCTGGTCTCGAAGAGCCCGGCCATGCAGCGCGTCTTCGAGCTCGCCCAGGTGGCCGCCCGCTCCAACTCCACCATCCTCGTCCTGGGCGAGAGCGGGAGCGGCAAGGAGGTGCTGGCGCGCACCATCCACGCCGAGAGCCCCCGCAGCGAAGGGCCCTTCGTGGCCGTCTCCTGCGCCGCGCTCACCGAGAGCCTGCTCGAGAGCGAGCTCTTCGGGCACGAGAAGGGAGCCTTCACCGGTGCCATCGCCCGTCGCAAGGGCAAGTTCGAGGCGGCCCAAGGGGGAACCCTCTTCCTCGACGAGGTGGGCGACATCTCGCCCAAGCTCCAGCTCGACCTCCTCCGGGTGCTGGAGGAGCGAAAGTTCCAGCGCGTGGGCGGCAACGAGCCCATCGAGGTGGACGTGCGGGTGGTGGCCGCCACCAACCGCGACCTGAGGAAGGCGGTGGCCGAGGGTTCCTTCCGCGAGGACCTCTTCTACCGGCTGAACGTGATCCCGGTGACGCTCCCGCCCCTGCGGGAACGCAAGGAGGACATCCCCATCCTCGTCGATCACTTCCTCGACCGGCTGGAGGCGGAGCTGAAGCGGCGGGTCCAGGTGTCGCCGGAAGCGATGGCCGCGCTGCTCGCGCACGACTGGCCTGGAAACGTGCGCGAGCTCCGCAACGTGCTCGAGCGCGGCGCGGTGGTGGCGCAGGGCGACGTCATCAAGCCCTCGGACCTGGGGCTCGCGCCCTCGGCGGCGCGGCCCGCGTCGGCGAACGCGCCCGGGGAGCCGCCCACCCTCGAGGACGTGGAGCGGCGCCACATCGCCGAGGTGCTCCAGCACACCGGGGGGAACGTGAGCCAGGCGGCGCGGCTGCTCGCCATCGACCGGGTGACTCTCTACAACAAGATCAAGAAGTTCGGCCTGCGGCGCGACGGGGAGGAGCCGGAGCCCTCGCACGGGTGAGGAACGAACCCGCGACGGACGTGCGCAGGGATCGGGCGGATCGTGGAGGTGCGGAAGCGGAGAGCGGGGAAGGCCGGGTGCGAGGCGCTAGGAGCGCCGGCTTCTCCACAGGGATGCAGGATCGAGTGCCGGAGGGGACACCATGAAGCTCGGGAGAAGAACCTTTTTGCAGATGGGCGCCGCGGGGACCGCGGCTCTGACGGTGACGCCGGTGACGGCGAAGGCGTTCGGGAGGGAGGAGGTGCCCGGGGAGGG
>Ga0335076_10000296_pt1 | contig 44306 bp, 35 predicted proteins | sample Lox_Sample_25_FD_206717 | JGI IMG/M metagenome (GOLD analysis project Ga0335076, IMG submission 206717) | Soil microbial communities from Loxahatchee National Wildlife Refuge, Florida, United States - Lox_Sample_2.5 | ecosystem: Environmental > Terrestrial > Soil > Wetlands | place: USA... | reverse complement strand
TGACGGCGGTCGTGCTCGCGGTGGTCTTTACGCCCGCCGTCCCGCCCACCGGCAGCGTGCCGCTCGTCGACGGGGACGGCGTCGGCGTCGGGTTGCCGTTGCACTGACCTGGCGGGAAGCAGCTCTGCGTCGGGTTCGGCGACGGGATGCAGTTCTGCTGACCCTGGAAGGAGCAGGTCGGGTTCGGGGTCGGGTTGCCGCCGGGGCACCCGCCCAAGAACCGGAGGCCCGGCCGGCAGGTGCAGTTCTGGTTCTGACCCTGGCCCTGGCCCGGGCGGCAGAACCTGGGCTTCTTCGGCTTCGGCTTGAGCCGGATCCAGGTCTGGAAGGGATAGCCGTTCACCGGCTGGAAGACCTGCTGCACCGTCTGGTACTGCTGCCCGCCCCACTGGCTGGTGAAGTAGTTGTTCCAGATCGACGCCGGCCACGCCCCGCCCTGGGATCCGGGAGTGCTACACCTGGTGCCGGCCGACGGCAGGTTGTTCAGGATCTCCTTGTGGGGCGTGTTGGTGTAGAGCGCGACCGACATCGCGTAGCCCTTAGGGGTCGCGCCCACGAACCAGGCCTGCGAGGAGTCCGCGCCGGTACCGAGCGTTCCGGTCTTGGCAATGATGCCGCCGTTGCTGCGGAACGGGACGCTGCAGGCGGCGGTGCCGTAGGTGTTGTCGAACGACAGCGCGTAGTCGACGTCGGCGGCTTGTGCCTGGCTCAGTACCTGGCGGGTGACGATCTTCGGCGGCACCTTGACGCCGTTCTGCGACAGGCTGGCGATGACGTGCGGCGAGTGATAAAGACCGCCGTTGGCGAGCGTCGAGAAGATGCTGGCCTGCTCGACCGCGGTCAGCTGTCCCTCACCCAGGGCTATGTTCGGCGAGCCCGGCGTCCCTGCGGCCCTCCCGGCCTTGTTGAAATGGGTCGGGCTGAACTGCGAGTTGAGGCTGAACACGCCATTCTCGTCGTTGCACGTCTTGAGCATCGACTTCCGGGAGAACTGGCTGACCGGCACGGAGTACTCGTAGCACGTCTCCTGGAACGGCGTGCTTCCCACGCCGAGCGCGCCCGCCATGTTGATCACGTTCTGGATGCCGTCGGCGTGCGCCAGATCCTCGAAGGCGGGGTCCGACGAGTTCGCTGCGGCGTTCGCCACCGTGATCGGGCCGCCCGAGACGTCACCGTTGTCGAACTTGAGGAGGTAGACACTGCTGCCGTCCGGCGCCTTCGAGAAGCAGCCCGGGTCGCATGACCCGCCTGACGGTGACGTCGGCGACAGCATCAGCTGCGCCGCCTTCGAGTTGAGGTCCGACGGGACCGGCACCCAGATCGGGATGTCGCCGTTCAGCCTGCTGGTGAAGACGTTCATGCCCTCGCTGACGGCGGTCGCCAGGACGATCGGCTTGAACGAGGAGCCGACGGGCTGGGGGATCTCCGCGTTGTTCTGGTCACAGTCGACCTGGCCGCCGCAGTGTTTCAGGTACTCGCCGGGCCCGCCGTAGACGGCGACGATCGCACCGGTCTTGGAGTCCTCGAGCACCGCGCCGATGTGGTCGTAGTACGGCAGCGCGGTGCCGTCGGCCTTCATCTGCGCCTTCTCCGCCCTGACCGACTTGATCAGCGCCTTGGTCTTGCTCTGGCTGAAGGTCGTGGTGATCTTCAGTCCCTTGGTGTCGAGCTGCTGCGAGGTGTAGCCGTAGGTGGCCTCCAGTTCCTGGCGGACCATGTCCATCAGGTAGCCGGTGTAGCCCGATGCGCCGTTACCCATCGGCGGCGGGTGCAGGCGCGGGAACGTCGCCCCCGTGGCCTGCGCCGCGGTGATGCTGCCGTCCCTGACCATGTTGTTCAGCACGTAGTGCCAGCGCGCGACGAGCGCCTGGTACGGGGCGCCGGACGAGGGATCCGGGTTGAAGTAGCCCGGCTGGTTCGGCATCGCGGCCAGCATCGCGGCCTGCGCGATGCTCAGCGTGCCGCCCTCGGTCAGGTTGACGTCAAAGTACTGCTCGGCGCCGGCCGCGACACCGTAGGTAGTGGGGCCGAACGGCACGGTGTTGAGGTATTGCGTCATGATCCACTGCTTGGACTTCCGGTGCGCCAGCTTCATCGCGATGAAGATCTCCTTGATCTTCGTGCTCGCGTTCTGGCCCGAGTTGACGCCCGAGTAGTAGTTCTTCGCGTACTGCATGGTGATCGTCGAGCCGCCCTGCAGCCCGCCGCTGCCGAACACGTCGTCATACGCGGAGCGCAGCAGCCCGGTAACCGAGATGCCGCCCTCGGAGTAGAACCCGCGGTCCTCCGCCGCCGTCATCGCCTGGGTCATCACGACGGGAATCTGGTTCGGGGTGAGCAGCGTGCGGTTCACGTTCACGCCGTTGACGGTGTCGTCGAACGTGCCGAGCAGCTTGCCGTTGCTGAAGTACACCTGGGAGGACTGCCAGTTCGCCGTCAGCTCGGAGGCGGTGGGAATCGGCGTCTTCTCGTAGATGATGAAGATGGCAAGGGCGCTGAGCAGGACGACGGCCGCGATGCCGCCACCGAGCAGGCCGAAGACCTTCTTCCAGGTCCAGTGCCGCCACCAGTCGCCGCTGCGGATGTAGCGTCCGAGCCGCTGCCGCCAGTTCCCTGGCTCGCCGGACGGCCCGCCGCCGTCCCAGCCGCCGCCACCGCCTGCGCTGCCACCCCGGCCGCCGCCACGCTGGAGTGTCGCGGTCCGGGCGCGCACGCCGTCCTGCAGCCGCGCGGTCCGCTCCCGGAGCGCGGTGCGGCCGGACCACTGGCCGGTCCCGTCCTCGCCGTAGGCGCCATTCGCGCCGACCCGCCGCGTACCCCGGTATCCGCCGCCCGCGCCGTTGCCGGCCGACCCGTTGCCCTGCCAGCCCTGCGCCTGGTCGCCATCCCGGCCGCCGCGGGAGCGCCGTCCCTGGCCGCCGGCCGGCCCGCGGCCTGTCCGCCGCTGCGACTCGCCCCAGAAGTCTTCGTCACCCTGATCGTCGCCCGGCCGGCCCCGGCTCAGCACCGAGCCGCGAATGCCCAGGCGGTTCTTCACGTCGTCGGCGGTCTGGCTGAACCGCCCGCCGATGGCGGCGCCCCGTGCCGCTCCGGCGGCCCGACTGCCGCGCCGGGCCTCGCCCGCCCGGCCTGCGCCGTTCCAGCCGTCCTGGCGCGGACCGCGAGCCCGGCGCGAGCCGCGGTCGCTGCCGCGGGCATCCTGCCAGCCGTCCGAGCGTGCGCCGCGGCGGTCGTCCGAGCGCCAGAATCCTGCGTCGTCCCACGGTGACTGGTCCGGTGGCAGGCCATGACGCCGACCGCGCTGGCCACCGCTGGCATCATCTTGCCAGTACGGCCCGGTCCAGTCTGGGTTACTCACGTTACCTCGCTGGTCGGGGGATACGGCTGTCGCGGCGAGCGGGTCGCCGTCATCTCACGTTACCCGGCGTTCCGACTATCCCGGCATTTATTGCGCCTTATCCCGCAACAACCGCGGTGCGGCGCAGGCACCGCAGGTCAGTTCATCTCACCGCCAGCGATCCTGAATAGCCCTGGCGTTACTCGCCCGCCCTGGCCCTGCGATTACGCCGCGGAGTCGGCTCGCCGGTGCCGAGAACATACGAGGACGCCAGGTGGTTCCACGCACAACTCTGGCAGACCTCGACGACGTAGACCTGAAACTCTGCATATTCCGCGGCCATTTCGTCCAGTTCTGGGCCGCGCTTGACCCGTCCCTCGTACCGCCCCAGCTCGTCACCGTAGACGTAGGTGACATGCGTCAGCTTGGTGTTCCTGCAGATAGGGCACGTCAGGTCGGTCGGCTCGCCGTGGAACTTGGCGGCCCGCAGCAGATAGGGGTGCGCATCGCACACATCGGTGACGGTGGTACGGCCTGACAGCACGGAAGCGAGGGTCGCCCGCCGTGCCAGTCCGTAGTCGACCACCGAACGTCTCATGCCCGACAGGTTACGACGGAACCGGCCGGGACTGCAGACCTGACCTGTCTTCGGCTCGGTGCAGACCGATGTGGCCAGGATCTCGGCGCCGCACGTCTTAAGGCACGCTTGCGCCACAACGACACGCCACGTATCGTAGAGATGTATCAACTCGATACATCAGAGCGACATGTCGTGCCGATCTATCGGCACGCGAGTCGGTCTGAATGCTAACGGAACGCGGAGTAGGAGGACAGGCCGGGTATGAGCAGCCAGCGATCTGGAGTGCTCGAGCTCGCCGTCCTCGGCATTCTGCACGAGACGCCGATGCACGGGTACGAGCTGCGCAAGCGGCTCAACTCGCTGCTCGGCGCGTTCCGCGCCTTCGGCTACGGATCGCTCTACCCGGCGCTGAAGGACCTGCTGGCCAAGGGCCTCATCGCGGAGGACGCAACCGACGGCGCCGGCCAGGCGCGCGCGCTCGACCGGCCCCGCCGTTCCAAGATCGTCTACCGGCTCACGGCGGACGGCAAGGAACGGCTGCAGGACCTGCTCGCCCAGTCGGGTCCCGCGTCCTGGGAGGACGACGGATTCGGCGTCCACTTCGCATTCTTCGGCCTGACCCAGGCCGACATCAGGATGCGGATCCTGGAGGGCCGGCGCAGCAGGCTCGAGGAGCGGCTCGAGGGGTTCCGGGCGGCGGCCACGCGCACCAGGGAGCGGGTTGACAGCTACACCCTCGAGCTCCAGCGGCACGGCCTTGAGTCAGTCGAGCGCGAGGTGCGCTGGCTTAACGAGCTGATCGCCTCAGAACGGCAGTCCGGCACCGGGCCTGACGCCGGCAACGGGGAAACCACGGAAGGCGGCGGGGCGACGGTCATCGTCTAGCCATCGCTGCGTCGCGCAAGATAAGGAGTGAATCCTCATGGGTTCGGTACGGGTAGCCATCGTGGGCGTCGGGAACTGCGCAAGCTCCCTGGTCCAGGGTGTTGAGTACTACAAGGACGCCGACCCGGCGACCCGGGTACCGGGCCTGATGCACGTCCAGTTCGGGCAGTATCACGTCCGCGACATCGAGTTCGTCGCCGCGTTTGACGTCGACGCCAAGAAGGTCGGCCGGGACATCGCCGAGGCGATCGTCGCCAGCGAGAACAACACGATCAAGATCTGCGACGTGCCGCCGAGCGGCGTCACCGTCCAGCGCGGCCCGACGCTCGACGGTCTCGGCGAGTACTACCGGGAGATCATCACCGAGTCCGACGACGCCCCGGCTGATGTTGTCCAGGCGCTGCGGGATGCGCGCGCCGACGTGCTGGTTTCCTACCTGCCGGTCGGCTCCGAGCAGGCGGACAAGTTCTATGCGCAGTGCGCGATCGACGCCGGCGTTGCGTTCGTGAACGCGCTCCCGGTGTTCATCGCGTCGGACCCGGAGTGGGCGCAGAAGTTCACCGATGCCGGCGTGCCGATCGTCGGAGACGACATTAAGTCGCAGGTTGGCGCCACCATCACGCACCGCGTGCTGGCCAAGCTGTTCGAGGACCGCGGCGTCGAGCTGCTGCGCACCTACCAGCTGAACTTCGGCGGGAACATGGACTTCATGAACATGCTGGAGCGCAAGCGCCTGCAGTCCAAGAAGATCTCGAAGACCCAGTCGGTCACGTCGCAGATCCCGCACGAGATGGCCAAGGCCGACGTCCACATCGGCCCGTCCGACCACGTGCCGTGGCTCGACGACCGCAAGTGGGCCTACGTCCGGCTCGAGGGCCGCTCGTTCGGTGACACGCCGCTCAACCTGGAGTACAAGCTCGAGGTCTGGGACTCGCCGAACTCCGCGGGCATCATCATCGACGCGGTTCGCGCCGCGAAGATCGCCATGGACCGCGGCATCGGCGGGCCCGTCCTGTCCCCGTCGTCGTACTTCATGAAGTCGCCGCCGGTGCAGTACAGCGATGACCAGGCCCGCGACGCGGTGGAGAAGTTCATCCGCGGCGAGCTCGAGCGCTAGCCGCCGGCCCGTCTTGGTATCCGGAGCCCCGGTAGCTTCCTGCCGGGGCTCCGGATTCTCGACCGGCATTTCCTTCGCTGGCCACTAGGCAAAGCATCCATGTCCGCGCATGATGAGCGCAGCGCATGCCATCGGCAGCGCCGGCCACGGGGAGAGCGAATTGCCGAGCGCACCGTCAGCAGGGATACCCAGCGGGTTCATCGTCCTGTTCATCGTCTTCGCCATCATCGCCGTGGGCTCGGGGATCTGGCGGTTCTCGGTCCTCCGGCGGGGCGGGCTCAACCCGTTTGTGGCCAGGGAGCAGCTGGAAGCCAGGCTTGCGCAGAGCCAGTTGCTGCAGCCGCCTGCCGAGCAGACCCCGGCAGGTCAGCCGTCCAAGGAGCAGCGGCTGGCGGAAGTCGACGACTTGTATCAGCGCGGAGTCATCAGCGCAGCGGAACACGCCGACGGCCGGGCGAAGATCATCGCCAGGAACTGACGCCCGACATAGCACAGTCCTCCGCGCCCAGAGCCGGCGGGCCGAGCGGAGCGGGCCGAGCGGAGCGGGCCGAGCGGAGCGGGCCGAGCGGAGCGGGCCGCGCCATGCGGACACATGCCCGACATAGCCCGGCGTTCGCGGCCGCGGCTAGGCTTGCCCCGTGTCTGCCGAGGATGGCCAGCCAGCCGGTCCCCCGCTGCCTGCCAGTACAGCGCGGCGCGGCTCCTTCTGGCGTGACCTGCGGATCGTCTGGTCCGAGCACGACTTCCGGCGGCTGCTGTCCACCCGGCTCATCTCCCAGACCGGCGACGGCGTCTTCACGGCCGGTCTTGGCACGTACGTCTTCTTCAATGCCGCCACGTTTCCGAGCCCGGCGAAGGGCGCCGTGGCGTTCGCTGTCCTGTACGCCCCGTACTCGCTGATAGGCCCGTTCGCCGGCGTCTTCATCGACCGCTGGTCCCGCCGTCAGATCCTGGTGTACTCCGCGCTGCTGCGGACCGCCTTCGTGGTCCTCACCGCCGCCGTCATGGCCGCGGGCAGCCAGGGCCCCCTGCTGTACGTCGCGGTGCTGCTGGCGCTGGGCGTGAACCGGTTCTTCCTGTCCTCGCTGTCGGCAGCGCTGCCGCACGTGGTCCCCGAGGACAAGCTGGTCATGGCCAACTCGGTGTCCCCGACGGCCGGCGGCATCATGTCGTTCGTCGGCGGCCTTGTCGGGCTCGGGGTCAACGTGGGAACCGGCGACACCGAGCGGGGCGCGGCGATCACGGTGCTGGTCGCGGGCTGCTGCTATGTCTGCTCCAGCCTGGTCGCGCGGACGATGCCGCGCGATCTGCTCGGCCCGGTGCGCGAGCCGGGCGCGGCACCGCCGGGGCGCCTGCTCAGCGAGCTTGGCACGGTGCTGCGGGGCCTGGCGGCCGGCGCGCGCTACATTTCCGGCCGCCGGATCCCGGCCGCGGCCCTCGGCGCCACCGGCGGGAACAGGCTCTTCTACGGGGTCCTGTTCCTGATGTCGATCTTGCTGTACCGGAACTACTTCTACCACTCGACCGTCACCACCGCCGAGGGTCACTACGCAACGCTCGTGGCCGTGGTGGCCATCGGCTACGGCGCAGCCGCGCTGGTCACGCCGCAGGTCACCAGGAGGCTCAGCAAGCCCGCCTTCATGGCCGTGCTGCTGGGCGTGAGCGCCGTCCTGATCGGCGGACTCGGCGCCACGTTCAGCCAGGTCGCGTACCTGATCATGGGCTTCTTCCTCGGCCTGGCCGGCCAGTCCATCGCGATCTGCGCCGCGACGATCCTGCAGGAGCAGCTGGCCGACGACTACCGCGGCCGGGCGTTCTCGTTCTACGACATGATGTTCAACATCACGTTCGTGATCGGTGCGCTGGTCAGCGCGCAGTTCATGCCGGAATCCGGCAAGTCCCCCGTCCTCGTGGCGATCGTCGCGGGCGGGTTTGCCCTGGTTACCGCCCTGTTCTGGGCCGCGGTCCGGCGTCACGCCGGGCCGGGCTCGCCGCCCGCAGGACCAGTCGCCCCGGCCGGGGGGACCTCGAGCCCGGCGGACGCCGCCCAGGCCAGCAGCTCCTGAACGGCGCGGTCCCGGCCGAGCGGCCCGTGCTCGATCCGCAAGTCCAGCAGGTGCTGCCTGGCCTGCCCCACCAGCGGGCCCGGCGTCAGGCCGAGGATCTGCATGATCTCGCCGCCGTCGAGGTCCGGGCGGATCTTGTCCAGCTCCTCCTGCGCGGCCAGCTCCGCGATGCGCTGCTCGAGATCGTCGTACGCACGCGCCAGCCGCAGCGCCTTCGCCCTGTTCCGGGTCGTGCAGTCCGCCCTGGTCAACGCGTGCAGCCGGGTGAGCAGCGGCCCCGCGTCGGTGACGTACCTGCGGACCGCGGAGTCCGTCCAGCCGCCCTCGCCGTAGCCGTGAAAGCGCAGGTGCAGCTCCACCAGCCGGGACACGTCCGCGACCACGTCCTTGCCGTAGCGCAGCTCCGCCAGCCGCGTGCGCGCCATCTTGGCGCCGACCACCTCGTGATGATGGAACGCCACGCGACCGCCAGGCAGCCGGGACCGGGTGCGCGGCTTGCCGATGTCATGCAGCAGGGCCGCCAGCCGGAGTACCAGGTCCTGCTCGAGCCCGTACTGGCTCTCCAGGTCTATGGCCTGGTTCAGCACGGTGAGCGAGTGCTGGTACACGTCCTTGTGCCGGTAGTGCTCGTCGGCCTCGAGCCGCAGCGCGGGAATCTCCGGCAATACCTGCTCTGCCACCCCGGTGTCCACCAGCAGCGCGATCCCTGCCGCCGGCCCGCCGGGCAGCGGCGAGGTCAGCAGCTTCGACAGCTCCCCCGCGATGCGCTCCGCCGAGACCTTGGGCGGCGCCAGCAGGCCCGCGAGCCTGGTCATCGCCGCCGCCACGTCCGGGGCCACCGTGAAGCCGAGCTGCGCGGTGAACCTGGCCGCGCGCAGGATGCGCAGCGGGTCATCGGTAAAGGAGTCTTCCGGGGCGCCGGGCGTCCGCAGCACCCGCCGCCGGATGTCGGCCAGCCCGCCGAACGGGTCGACCAGCTGGTAACCGGGCAGCCGCGCCGCCATCGCGTTGACGGTGAAGTCCCGCCGCGCGAGGTCGTCCTCGAGCGACGTGCCGTACGCGACGAGCGGCTTGCGCGAGGTCCGGTCGTACCGTTCGCTGCGGTAGGTCGTGATCTCGAAGGTCGTCCGGTCCCTGCGGATTCCCACCGTGCCGAAGTCGATGCCGATCGTCCACACCTGATCGGCCCAGTCACGGACAATCTCCAGGACCCGCTGCGGCGTAGCGTCGGTCGTCAGGTCCAGGTCGCCGGGAGTCCGCCGCAGGAAGATGTCCCTGACCGGGCCCCCCACCAGGGCAAGCTCGTGCCCGGCGGCGGCGAACATCTCGCCCAGCCCGGCCGCCTGCGGGGACGAGGCGGCTAGCAGCGCAGCCGCAGCCTGCAGCTGGCTCTCATTCTGCGGTTCTGGATCTGGCACGAGCATCGAGGGTAGATCCTGCGCGTAGGCTGATGGAAGGCCGGGGCAGCCGTGCAGCCTGGGAAACTGACGCACGCAGGATACTGCCAGGTCCGCGCGACGGCCGCGAGGGTGCTTAGCACCACGCACTCAGCCGACGGCAATAACATTTTCGGCATGCACCGGCTATCCGATCCCGTTCCGGCCCGGGCGGGCAGCCTGCGGTCGCAGACCTGCGGGCGGCTGGCCGGACGACAGCGATCGGCAGGTGAGGCGAGGTTGCGGAAGCCCTGCTTCGCCATCGCCGCGATGGTGGCCGTCGGCGTGATCGCAGCCGATCTGCTCCTGGCCGGGATGCCGCCCGCCACGGCCGCCACCGCCAGCCGGGCCGCCACCGCCAGCCGGGCCGCCACCGCCAGCCGGGCCGGGCGGGCGCAGGGCAACCAGTCGCCCGTGAGCGTGGCCATCACGGGCATGACCCCGCAGTGGGCGACGCCGAAGTCGACCGTCACGGTCACCGGGACCGTGACTAACGTGTCCAGGGAGTCGATCACAGACCTGTCGGTCCAGCTGGACGCGTCCGGCGCGGCCTTCAGCAGCGCAAGCGTGCTCGACGCGTATCTCAGCAAGCCCTACCAGCTGGCGGGTAGTGCGGTCACCGGCCAGCGGCCGATCTCCAGGGCGCTGAAGCCGGGCCAGTCGGCCCGCTGGAGCATCAGCTTCCGCGCCAGGGCCGCGGGCCTGACGAGCTTCGGCGTCTACCCGCTGACCGCCCGCGTCAACGCCGACGTCGGCGGGCTCGGGGCCACGCTGAACTACGCGTACACGTTCCTGCCGTACGTGCCGGCCCGGCACAGCCGCTACGCCAGGTCCGTCCCGGCCCGCAAGCAGATCTCCTGGGTATGGCCGCTCATCGACTATCCGCTGATCAGCCTGCCGAACCACCGGGCCTGCTCGGGCAGCCAGGTCACCGCGCTGCGCGCGAGCCTGTCGCCCGGCGGCAGGCTGAACGAGCTGCTCGCCGCGGGCGCCGCCTACGGCCAGCAGGTCCAGCTCACGTGGGCTATCGATCCGGCCCTGCTCGAGGATGTCCGGTCGCTGTCGCGCTGCGGCCAGGCGGCCGGGGCGGCCAGGGTCGCCGCCGCCTGGCTGGCCGGCCTGCGCACGGCGACGAAGGGCCAGCCGGTGTTCGTGACGCCCTACGCCGATGTCGAGCTGAGCCTGATCGGCCAGCATCACTCCAGCGATGTGCAGCGGGCCTTCTCCCTCGGCAGCGCCCTGGCCGCGCAGGTACTCGGCCGCGGCCAGGCCGGCGGCGGCGCGCCCTTCGCCAGCATCGCGTGGCCGCCCAGCGGCAGCGCCGACGTGCCCACGATGGAGAGCCTGGCGGCCAGGGATAACATCCAGACCCTGCTGCTGGACGACGGCTCCGTTTCGGCAGGCCCGCGGAACGCGTTCGTCACCACGAACAGCGTCGGCGGGACCGCGCACGTGCTGCTGTACTCGGACGCGCTGCGGCGGGCTCTCGGCTCCGCGAAGGCCGCGCCAGGCTCGGCGTTCGCGGCGGAGCAGGACTACCTCGCCGAGACCGCGCTGCTCGCCCGGTCGCGCACCCCCGGCGCGATCATCGTCGCACCGCCCCGGCGGTGGAGCCCGCCGTCCGGCCTGGCCGCGAGCGTGCTGTCGGCCGCCGCGCGGGCACCCTGGCTCAGGCCGGCTCCGCTGTCCAGCCTGGAACGGCACGTGACCAGCAGGATCACCCTGCCGCAGAGCACCACGAGCCCGGAGCGGTTCGGCCGCGCGGTCGTGCGCGAGCTTGGCACCATCGACAGCCTGATCGGCCAGATCAGTACCATCCAGGCCACTGACCAGCACTTCTACTTCGCCTCGACCGCGCTGGAGTCATCGGCGTGGCACGGGCTGTCCCGCGCGGCCCAGCTCGCCCAGATCAGCCCGCTCGTGCGGTACATGCACGCGCAGCAGCAGGGCATCTCGGTCGTGGTCGCCACCAGGGTGACGCTCGGCGGGCTGAAGGGCAACGTGCCCGTGGTAATCGACAACCGCCTCGACTATCCGGTGACGGTGCGGCTCGGCCTGCGCTGGCAGCAGCCACCGGGCGGCGGGCTGAAGGTGTTCCCGCCGACTGGCACGATCACCGTGCCCGCGGACGGCCAGGAGCCGGTGCGGATCCGGGTAGAGGCGGCCCAGGTCGGTTCCACGACGCTGACGGTGCGGCTGGTGAGCCGCACCGGCCAGCCGCTGCCCTCGGCCGTGGCCAGCGTTACCGTGCAGGCCACCCAGTTCGGCAACGTCGCGATGATCATTCTCGCCTCGGTGCTCGGGCTGTTCGTGATCGCGTCCGCGATCCGCGGCGCGCGCCGCAGGGACCAGGCTCCGCCGGATGAGCCAGGCGATCGGGGGCAGGTCGAGCCCGATGCCGCGCAGGAGAGCCAGGACGGCCAGGAAACAGATACCGTCGTGCCTGAGCGCAGTGAGCTAGGAACAGCCGGTACGTCCGGGCTGTGACGAAGGAGCAGGATTGACCACCCCGCCGCCGGGTCATGGCCGGAACGACCATGACCAGCCAGAATCGGGCTGGTACACCGGCCCGATGTATGACGACACCGGCTGGCACATCGACCTGTCCGACCTGACGCCGCCCGCGGACGACGGCACCCGGTCTCGCCGGCGGCCGGAGCCGAGCGGCGAGGGTAACCCGCCGTTCCCCTATTACGAGCCCCATGAAGGGAACGGCAGGTATCCCGCCTACCCGGCGGACCAGCAGACAGCGGACTATCCGCGCCAGGACGAGCGGCCTGCCGGGCGGCACGCGCGGCACGCGCGGCGCGAGGACGACTACGCGCCCGGCTACCCGGAGAGCTCAAGCCCGCTCGCCCGCTACAGCTACCCGGACCAGAACGGGTACCAGGGCTACCAGGAGCCGGGCGACTACCAGTACGGCTATCAGGACTACCCGGAGAGCGCAAGCCCGCTCGCCCGCTACAGTCACCCCGACCAGAACGGGTACCAGGACTACCGGGACTACGAGGACCGCCAGCCCGCGGAGCCGCCGGCGCTCGCGCCGCTGCCGCCCCGCCAGGATCCCCCGCCGCCGCAGGGCCGCAGCCTGAACCCGACGCTGGCCATGCCGATGATGCCCGCGCCGTACGCGGCCGAGGCGAGCCCCGCCGACCCGCTGCCGGGCGAGACGACCGGGGTCGGGTCGATCTCCGTCGTCAAGTCCTCGGGCGTGATGGCGGTCGGAACGCTGGGCTCGCGGATAACCGGGTTCCTGCGCACGATCGCGCAGTCCTACGCGCTCGGCGCGGCCGGGATCGCGGCGGCGTACAACCTGTCCAACACGCTGCCCAACGTGGTCTACAACCTCGCGCTGGGCGGCATCCTGACGAGCGTCATCGTGCCGCTGATCGTGAACGCCAAGAAGCGCGACGACGACCGCGGCCAGGCCTACGAGCAGCGGATGTTTACCCTGGTGACCGCCCTGCTGCTGGGCATCACCGTGATCGCGACACTGGCCGCGGTGCCGATCGTCGCGATCTACAGCGGGAGCGGGATCAAGGGCAACACCGAGCACCTCGCGGTGGTCTTCGCGTTCTTCTTCATCCCGCAGATCTTCTTCTACGGGCTGAGCTCGCTGATCGGCGCCGTCCTGAACACCAGGGGCAGCTTCGCCGCCCCGATGTGGACGCCGATCATCAACAACTTCGTGGTCATCGCCGTCCTGGGCCTGTACGTCGCGATGGCGGGCCTGTCCAGGACGCCGGCGAGCATCTCCGGTACCCAGGTCCAGCTGCTCGGCCTCGGCACCACGCTCGGCATCGTCGCGCAGACGGCCGCCCTGGTTCCCGCGCTGCGCAAGGTCGGCTTCCGCTGGCAGCCGCGGACCGACTTCCGCCGCGCCGAGATACGCGAGATCGGCCGGATGGCGGGCTGGATGTTCTGCTACATCGCGGCCACGCAGGTCGCGTTCTTCGTGACCACCAAGGTGGCCGGCGACACGCCGAAGGGAGCCGGGGTCACCTACTACAACTACGCCTGGCTGCTGTTCCAGCTGCCGTACGCGGTCGTCGGCATCTCGGTCATCACCGCGCTCCTGCCGCGGATGAGCGCGCACGCCGCCGAGGGCAGGCTCGGCCTCGTCCGGTCCGACTTCTCCTCGGGCACCCGCCTGGCTTCCGTGATCGTGGTGCCGTGCTCGCTCGTGCTCGCCGTGCTCGGGCCGCCGATCGCGATTCTCTTCCTCGCGCACGGGGCGATGACAACCCGGGACGGCCACGCCATGGGCATCGTGTTCGCGGTGTTCTGCCTCGGGCTGCTGCCGTTCATGATCTTCCAGCTGCAGCTGCGGGTCTTCTACTCGCTGCATGACAGCAAGACCCCGGCCCTGATCGGGCTCGCCACGATGACCGTCAACATCGTCGCGAACCTGCTGGCCGTGCGCCTGGTCCCGGTCGGGGACCTCGTGGCCGCACTCGGCGTCGGCTTCGGGCTGGCCAACCTGCTCGGCGTCATCCTCGCGTGGCGGATCCTGAGCCGGCGGACCGGCGGGCTCGACGGGAGGGCAATCGGCAGCACCGTCGGCCGGATGTACGCCGCCACCGTGCCGGCCGCGCTGCTCGCCCTGTTCGTGAGCCTGCTCGTCGACAACGTCGTGTCCGGTCCCCGCACCGCCGCGATCATCACGATCGTGCTCGGCGGCGGCGGCGCACTGCTGGTCTACGTGCTTTTCGCCAGGTCACTGCGGATCACCGAACTCACCGGCCTGGGCCGCGCCGTCATGTCCAGGCTGCGCCGATGAGGGCCATGGTTCTGATAACTCCCGGTAACGGGATTGCGCCACCCTGTCCACATGCCTGCCAGCAGGTACCATCGCCCCCTAGCATGGGGGGAGCATCATTGTCGTATCTGGGAGCCTTGACCACCTACGCCGCGAGGGGAGGTTCGAGGGTCGGCGCGCCTTGAATCGTGACAGATGAGCACGTATACGTCAGAACCGGGCACCAGGCTCGGCGGCCGGTATCGCCTTGAGGACCGGCTGGCCGCGTCTGGAGGCTGGTCTGCCTGGAAGGCGATCGACGAGATCCTCGCGCGGCCGGTCAGCGTCATCACGTTCGCGCCCGGCTTTCCCCGGCTGCAGCAGGTGGTGACCGCCGCCAGGGCGGCGAGCAGGCTGACCGACACCCGGCTCACCCAGGTATTCGATGTCGAGGACAGCTGGGAGCACCCCTACGTCGTGCTGGAGTGGCCGGTCGGGGACACGCTGACCGACCTGCTGGTCTCGGGCTCGATCGAGGCTCCGGCGGGCGTCAGGATCGTCTCCGAGGTGGCCACCGCCATCGCCGGGGCACACGCGGCCGGCATCGCCCACCTCTGCCTGCAGCCAGAGGCCGTCCGGTGGACATCGGGCGGCGGCCTCAAGCTCACCGGCCTCGGCATTGACGCCGCCCTGGCCGGCATCTCCGCCGACGATCCCGAGCTGACCGACACGATCGGCCTCGGCAGCCTCCTGTACGCCGTGCTGACCGGCATGTGGCCGGGCTCCGACCACCCCTACCTCCCGGCGGCGCCCATGTCGGAGGGCCAGCCGCGGCGGCCCAGGCAGGTCCGCGCGGGCGTGCCAGGCGCACTGGACGACATCGCCAGCAGGGCCCTGGGCATCGCCGGCCGGGACAACGAGCCGTTCGCCTCGACCAGGGACCTTGCCCAGGCGCTGGCCGCCGTGATCCCGCCGATGCCGATCCCGCCGGCCGCCGCGCAGGAGCGCAGGGAGACCAGGGGGATGTCGCGCCGCGACGTCCGGCCCGCGGCGCGACGCGACGCCAGCCCGTCGCGGCAGTACGGCGACTGGGCCGGCGGCGGACCCGACTCCGGCCGGCCGCCGGCCGCTGCGCCGGGCGGACCCGGGCGCACCGGCGCGCGCGTGGCCCTGGTCACGGTCGCGGCCCTGGTGGCCGTCATCGGACTGAGTGCCGCCGCGGTGAAGCTCCTGCACTCGCCTCCCTCCGGCCATCCGGCCGCCGGACGGTCCAGCACCCACGTGACCAGCCCCGCCGCGCAGCAGGTCGTGCTCACTCCGGTCGGCGCGAGCGGATTCGACGCGCTGCGCACGCCGACCCAGGACCCCACCGACGAGAACAGCTACCTCGCCAGGAACCTCGTGGACCACAACCCCGCGGGCTGGCAGACGCAGCAGTACTACGGCAGCTCGAAGTTCGGCAACCTCAAGTCCGGCAGCGGCCTGATCCTGGACATGGGCAAGTCGGTAAAGGTCAGCTCTGTCCAGGTCACCTTCGGAAGCGAGCCAGGAGCCGACGTCGAGCTCAAGGTGGGCAATTCTGCCACGCGCAGCGCGGCCAACGAGGAGTCCATGTCGACCGTTGCCAGCGCGACCGACGTATCCGGCCAGCAGACGTTCACGATCGCGAAGCCGGTGGCCGGCCGATACCTGGTGGTCTGGTTCACGAACCTGCCGCCGCTAGCGCACACCCACGGCAAATACATGGCACAGATCTTCACTATCATCGTCCGGGGTACTGCCTGACGCCTGCCGGCCAGCGTGCAGTGCCACCCGCCGGGGGGAGGGGATCTGCCACGGAGCCTGAGAACAAGGCCTCAGGCAGCGGCTTCCTGCCCGAGCCCCGACGTCCCGCGGACGCGCGCGGTGATGAGCCTTCTGATGCCGAATTGCTCCAGGCTCACATCGACGGTGATCCCGAGGCATTCGGACGGCTGTTCGCCCGGCACCGGGACCGCCTGTGGGCAGTCGCGATCCGCACGCTCGGCGATCCCGAGGAGGCCGCGGACGCGCTCCAGGACGCGATGATCTCGGCATTCCGCCGGGCCGGGAGCTTTCGCGGCGACTCGGCAGTCACCACCTGGCTGCACCGCATCGTGGTCAACGCGGCCCTGGACCGGATGCGCAGGCGCTCCGCCCGGCCCACCGTCGGCGGCGACGAGGAGGTCCTCGACAGCCTGGCGACCGGCAGGGCGCCGGTGTCTGACCCCTCGGGCGCGACGGACACCCAGCTGGACGTCATGGACGCGCTCCGGCATCTGGTGCCGGACCAGCAGGCGGCGCTCGTGCTCGTGGACATGCTCGGCTACTCGGTGGCGGACGCGGCCGGGGTGCTCGGCGTGTCCGAGGGCACGGTAAAGAGCCGGGCCGCCAGGGGGCGGGCGCGGCTGCTGCCGAGGCTCGCCCATCTGCGGCCGGCCGGCCCTCCAGATCAGGAACAGCGGAACCGATCTGCCGGCCCACGCGTCCTACCCGCACAGGAGGGGGGTGAGGACGCGCCATGAGCAGGCACGCCAGCCTGGAGACCCTGTCTTTTTACCTCGAGGGCACGCTGAGGAGGCGACGGAACTCGAGGGTCGCCGCTCATCTCTCCGGATGCTCGTCCTGCACCAGGCACGTCCAGGATCTCCGGCAGCTGCCGGCCATGCTGTCGAATGTCGCGTTCCCTCCCATTCCCGACCATTTGTCGGCCCGGATCGAGATCGCGATCTCCGCCGAGTCGACCACGAGGGTCCCGGCCGAGGGCGCCTCCGGCGAGGCCAGCCGCCGGGACCTGCCGGCCAGGGCCGGCCGTTCCCCCCGTCGCCGGTGGCAGCTGCCTGGCTTCTCGTCGCCGCTGGTCGGCTCCCTCGCCGCCGTGGGCGCGGCGGTCGTCATCGCGGGCGGGGCCTACGAGATCGCCACCAACCTCGGCGCGAGCAGTTCCGCGCCGTCGGCGGGCTCCGCGCAGCGGGGCAGCCCGGCCGCCCCGGTGCGCAACGGCGCCGCGGCCGGCTCCGCTGCCGCCGCCGGCCGGGTCAGATACGGCCCCGAGGTGCGGTTCCAGCACGACGGGAAGACGCAGTCGGTCGCGTCGATCGAGACCAGCACCAACTTCGAGCCCGCCCGGCTGCAGGCCCAGGCACAGGCGGCACTGCAGGCCGCGCGGGCAGGCAACCTGAAGTACCCCCAGAACCAGCTGACCAGCCCTTACGCTTACCCGCAGGCCACCACCGGCGTTAATCCGGGAAAGCTGACCGGGTGCGTGGGCAACGTCGCGGCGGGCCGGGACGTGCTGCTGGTGGACGTGGCCAGGTACCAGGGCAAGCCCGCCACGATCATCGTCGTCGCCGGCGGGTCCGGCGGATCTGGCACGGTCTACGCGGCTGGCCCGGCATGCTCGGCCGCAAGCCGGGACATCCTGGCCCAGCTGCCCATGCCGAAGGCCGCGCCCTAGCCTGCACCGGATCGCCCAGGCAGCCGCGGCAGCCGCGGCCGCCGCCGCCGCCGCGGGCAGTCGGGCGCAGATCGGACCGGGCGGCTCGGCCCGCGGGCCGCCCCGCGGCCTGCCGGACCGCTACCATCCGGGGGTTACCAGGGTGGGAATCTCTGCACCTGCCTGGTGGTTGATGCCGGTGCTAGCCGAGAGGGGCAGGACAGAAGTGACCGAGGTTCGGGACGTCATCATCATCGGATCGGGGCCTGCCGGGTACACGGCAGCCCTGTATGCCGCGCGCGCGCGCCTGCGCCCGCTGGTGTTCGAGGGCTCGGTTACGTCCGGTGGCGCGCTGATGAACACGACGGACGTGGAGAACTTCCCCGGTTTCCCGGACGGCATCCTCGGGCCCGATCTGATGGACCAGCTGCGCAAGCAGGCCGAGCGGTTCGGCGCCGAGCTTGTCGCGGACGACGTGACCGAGGTAGACCTGAAGGCCACCCCGAAGATCGTGCGGGTGGGCGAGGAGAGCTACCTGGCACGAACGGTCATCATTGCCTCCGGCTCTGCCTACCGCGAGCTGGGCGCCGAGGGTGAGAAGCGGCTGTCCGGGCACGGTGTCTCCTGGTGCGCGACCTGCGACGGATTCTTCTTCCGCGAGCAGGACATCGCGGTCATCGGGGGCGGTGACTCGGCCATGGAGGAGGCGACGTTCCTCACCCGGTTCGCGAAGAGCGTGACGATCGTGCACCGGCGGGACTCGCTCCGGGCGTCGAAGATCATGCAGGATCGCGCGCTGGCGAACCCCAAGATCAAGTTTGTGTGGGACAGCGAGGTGGCCGAGGTGCTCGGCGACGACCGGGTCACGGGCCTGCTGCTGCGCAACGTGCGGACGGGCGAGGAGAGCGTGCTGCCGGTGGCCGGCATGTTCGTCGCGATCGGGCACGACCCGCGCAGCGAGCTGTTCGCTGGCCAGCTGGAGACCGACGAGGATGGCTACCTGCTGGTGGACAGCCCGTCGGCCCGGACGGCCATCGACGGCGTGTTCGCCGCGGGCGACGTCGTGGACCGGACCTACCGGCAGGCCATCACCGCCGCCGGTACCGGCTGTGCCGCCGCCCTCGATGCCGAGCGCTGGCTGGCCGATCACGAGGACTGATGGCCCGGGCCGACCCTGAGCTCGCCGCCGCTGTCCGCGGCGGTGCGGATCTAACAAACGGAAGGAAGTCCTGGACGTGGGCGCAACCAAGGCAGTGACCGACGCGACCTTTGAGGCCGAGGTACTGCAGGCAAGCAAGCCAGTCGTCGTCGACTACTGGGCCGAATGGTGCGGTCCCTGCCGGCAGGTGGCTCCCGTACTCGAGGAGATCGCCACCGAGCACGGCGACAAGATCGACATCGTGAAGCTGAACGTCGACGAGAACCCCGGCACCGCGCAGCGCTACGGGATCATGAACATCCCGACACTGACGGTGTTCCAGAACGGCGAGAAGGTCAAGGAGATCGTCGGCGCGCGGCCCAAGTCGGCGCTGCTGCGCGAGCTCGCCGAGTTCATCTGATCCACCCCGGCGCGCCAGCGGCAGGCCCGGTCTGGCGGTCTGCGGCAGGCGCCGGGTGTGCGCGCCGCCCCGCGCGGCGTCGCGGTCAGCCGCCGTAGACCGCGACGTTCCGCCGGGCCGGCAGCAGCGGCGCTGCGACCAGCCCGGCGGCGGCGATCGCGGCGATAATCACCCCCACCACGTGCAGCGCGGCGACCGGTCCGTGCGCGGCCGACTGCTGCGCGAAGACGGCGGCGATCAGGCCGATGCCAAGGGACCCGGCTATCCGCTGCCAGATGCTGAACAGGGTGCTGGCGTCATTCAGCTCGCATCGCCGCAGTGGCTCGGTGAGCACTGCGAGCAGCGGCGTGATGACCAGGCCGATGGCTGCCGACCTGGCGGCGAGCAGCACCGACGTCGCGGCCAGGGGGGTGGTCGACGTGATCAGGAGCAGCCCCAGGCTCGCGATCGTCAGCACCGCGAAGCCCGCGGTGACCGTAGTGCGCACCGTAACCAGTCGCAGGATGCGCTGCCCGAGCGTGGTCGACAGGCCAGTGATGACCCCCTGCGGCAGCATCGCGAGACCCGCGGCCAGCGCGCTGTGCCCCTGCACGTCCTGGATGAACACGGGCAGCAGGAAGACGGCAGCGAACGTCACCACCGAGGCGGCCGCGCAGAGCGTGAGGGCCAGCGCGCCCGCCAGGGACCTGGCCAGCTCCAGATCCAGGGCCGGCTGCTCCGCCCGGCCCGCGGTCGCCGCGTAGCCCGCAAGCAGCACCGCGCCGGACGTCAGCAGGAGCAGCACGGCGGCGGACGCCCAGCCGCTGGCAGGCGCCTGGCTGATGCCGAGCAGCAGCAGCCCGAGCCCGGCGGCCAGCAGCAGCAGGCCCGGCCAGTCCAGCCGTGCCCTGGCTGCGCGCCCGGCCGCCATCTCCGGCGGGATGCGGCCCGCCGCGTACGCCGCGCCGAGCCCGAGGGGCACGTTGATGAGGAAGATGCTCCGCCAGCCGACGGCGCCGATCAGCGCGCCGCCCACGCTGGGCCCGAGCGCCGGCCCGAGGAACAGCAGCATCCCGGCGGTCGCGGGCATCGACCGGGACGCGTCGCTGCCGCCGAACAGCATGCTCATCGCCAGCGGCACCAGCGGCGCCGCGACGAGCCCCTGCACGATCCTGGCCGCCAGCAGCAGCCGCACGCCGGGCGCCGCGGCACAGGCAGCGGATGCCAGCGTGAAGGCGACGATGCTCACGCGGTAGACCGGCAGCGTGCCGAAGCGGCGGGACAGGTACGCGGTCGCTGCGAGCCCGGTCCCCAGCGCGAGCAGATAGCCGCTGACCGCCCACTGCACCACCGGCAGGCTCGCGTGCAGCTGGCGGGCGATCGGAGCCACCGCGACGTTGACGATGCTGGAGTCCAGCATCGACAGCAGCGGCCCGGCGAGCAGGGCGTACTGCACTGCCAGCCGCAGCCGCCCGGTGCCGCGGCCCGCGGGCAGCTGCGCCGCGGCGCTGCTCACCCGCCGCCGCTGCCGCCCGCCGGCCCGGCCGACCGCAGCCCCCGGTCCGGCTGCGCCTGCAGCTGCGGCTCCGGCTCGGCCGCCGCCTGCCGCAGTCCGGCCAGCCACTCCCGCTCGGCCGCCGCCCTGGCGATGAGCTCGGCGGTCACCAGGGTGCTCCACCGCTCGCTTCCCGATCGTGACCGCAGCCCGGCGAGCCGGCTCAGCCGCTCCGCCAGCGCGCTGTCCCTGGCGTCGAGCACGGCCAGTCGCTCCGGCTCGCTGAGGAGCGAGAACTGGCCGAGCCGCGTCATGAACTCGGTGTCGTCCTGTGCCGCGTCGGGCGGCAGGTCGGCCAGCATGTCATGCAGCAGCGCGTGACCGACGTCGGTCAGCTCGTAGACGAGCTTGGCCGGGCGCCCCTGCTGCGCGTGCGCCGTGCGGCTGACCGCGCCCGCTTCCTCGAACCGCCGCAGCGCCGGGTAGAGCGCGTTGTTGTTCAGCACGACACCGGTCACGGACTCGACCCGCTTGCGCAGCTCGTAGCCGTGCGCGGGCCGCCGGGTCAGATGCCGCAGGATCAAGATCTCGATGTACGACATGTAGTCCAGTTTAACCTATGATCGACTGGACGCCTGGTCATGGCGTGGCGGCCTGCCCACGCTCGGAAGGGGTGCTCTCACACGGCTCGGCGCCCCCTGCCAGGGCGTCGCGCTCGCCGCAGGCGCAAGGACCGCTGCCCGCTCCGGCTCCGGCCTCGGCTCGCTGCCTACCGGGCCGGGCGCGGGCCCCTGGCCGCCTCAGACCACGCGCGGGCTGGCTTCCTGCCTCAGACCACGCGCGGGCCCTCTGGGCGCCTCGGCCCTCCGGGCGCCTCAGGCCAGGCGCAGGGCCCGCTCGGGCGACATGGAGCCGAGCAGCCGCTCGAGCGCCACCTCGACGTCCTCACGCCAGGAGAGCGCCGTCTTGAGCTCGAGCCGCAGCCGCGGGTACCGGGCGTGCGCGCGCACTGTCTTGAACCCGACTGCGAGCAGGTAGTCCGCCGGCACGACACACGATGGCTCGGTCCACTTCACGTCGCCGAAGGCCTCGATCGCGCGGATGCCACGGCGGGTCAGGTCCTTCGCCAGGCCCTGTACCAGCATCCGGCCCAGCCCGCCCCCCGCGAACTCCGACATGACGTACGCGGTCATCAGCAGCACGGCGTCCGCGCTCACCGGACTGGTGGGGAACGTCACGCACCGCGGGGAGTAGCTCGGCGGGGCGTAGGTCATGTACCCGGCAGGCACGCCGTCGACGTAGACGATCTTCCCGCAGCTGCCCCACTCCAGCAGCACGGACGAGATCCACGCTTCCTTCTCCAGCGCCGGATCGCCGACCTCCAGGGCGCGCGCCTGGCCGACCGGGTCAAGCTCCCAGAAAACGCACTTACGGCACCGCGGCGGCAGGTCGTCGAGGTTGTCGAGAGTGATGCTCGCTAGACGGCGCGACACGTGGCACCCCTGTGGCTCGGTGGCCAGACTGGAGCAGGTCATCTCCGGCGACGGCCCGCAGCCGGGGACCGCACCCGCGAGTGCCCGGCCTCGCGCCAATCGTACCCGGGCCGGGCCGCCGCAGTCCTGGCAGATGCCTATCTTCGGCTGGGGACAGGTTGTTTCACGTGAATCATGAGCGCGACCGGACGGCCGCGACGAGCTCGTCCACGTCGGATTCGGTCGTGTCGAATGCGGTCATCCACCGGACGACGCAGCGGTCGCCGGCGCCAGCTGACCATACGTGGAACGTCCAGTCGGCCTGCAGCGCGGTCGCCACCGCGACCGGCAGCTCGGCGAAGACTCCGTTGCCCTCGGCGGGATACGCGAGCCGGATCCCCGGCAGGCCGGCAACGCCTGCCGCGAGCCTGGCGGCCATCGCGTTGGCGTGCCTGGCGTTCCGCAGCCAGACGTCCTCCGCGAGCAGCGCGATGAGCTGAGCAGACAGGAAGCGCATCTTCGAGCTGAGCTGCATCTGCTGCTTCCGGTGAAAGGTCGCGCTGGCGGCGAGGCCGCCGGTCATCAGGAGCACGGCCTCCAGGCACATCGCGCCGTTCTTGGTGCCGCCGAAGCTCAGCACGTCCGCGCACCCGGCAATGTCCTTGAGCGTGCAGTCCAGGTACGCCACCGCGTTGGCGATCCGCGCCCCGTCGATGTACACGGCCAGCCCCTCGGCCGCGCAGTACTCGCGGATAGCGCGGAGCTCGGCCAGGGAGTAGCAGGTGCCGAGCTCGGTGAGCTGGGCCAGCTGCACGACCCGCGGCTGCACGTGATGCTCGTCGCCCCGCCCGGCCAGCCGGGAAGCGATCAGCTCCGGCGTCAGCTTCCCGTCCGCGGTCGGCACCGTCAGCAGCTTGGTGCCGATGACCCGTTCCGCCGCTCCGCACTCATCGACGTTAAGGTGCGAGGTTTCCGCGCAGATCACGCCCTCGTACGGCCGCAGCAGCAGACTGACCCCCAGGACGTTGGCGGCGGTCCCGTTGAAGACCAGCAGGGCACCCTCGGCGCCAGACTCGGCGCAGACGAGGTCGCGCGCCCGGCGGGAGATGTCGTCGTCACCGTAGGCGATCGCGTCACCGGCGTTGGCGGCCGCGAGCGCGGTCAGCACCGCGCGGTGCACGCCGGCGTGGTTGTCGCTTCCGAAGCTCTTGCGCGTGGGGTTCGGCACGTGCCAGAGCCTAACGGGGACCGCCGCTCCGGCGGCCGCCGCGCCCGCTAATCCCGCCGGGCGGGGCTGAGCTCCGGCGACATGGCCCGGACTATCCGCTCGAGGTCGTCAATGGAGGCGAACTCCACGACGATCTTTCCCTTGCGCTGTCCGAGCTCCACCTTCACCCTGGTGTCGAACACATCGGAGAGCCGGTCGGCCAGGTCCTTCAGTCCGGGCGCGACCGGCGCCTTGCCGCCCGGGGCGCGCGGTGCCCTGGCCGGCCTCACACCGAGGGCGACTAGTTCCTCGACCGCCCGGACCGAGAGTCCCTCGGCGACGATCCGGTGGGCCAGCTGCTCCTGCGCGGCCGGATCGTCGACGCCGAGCAGTGCCCGGGCGTGACCGGCGCTCAGCACGCCCGCCGCGACCCTCTTCTGCACCGCGGGCGGAAGGTTCAGCAGCCTGATCGTGTTCGAGATGTGCGGGCGCGACCGGCCGACCCGCCGGGCAAGCTCCTCGTGTGTCGCGGCGAAGTCGTCCAGCAGCTGCTGGTACGCCGCCGCTTCCTCCAGCGGGTTGAGCTGCTCGCGGTGCAGGTTCTCGATGAGCGCGTCCCGGAGCATGTCGTCGTCGGAGGTATCCCGCACGATCGCAGGAATGACGTCCACCCCGGCGAGCTGGCTCGCGCGCCACCGGCGCTCGCCCATGATCAGCTCGTACCGGCCGGCCGCGAGCTTGCGGACCACGACCGGCTGCAGCAGGCCCACCGCCGTGATCGACGCGGCCAGCTCCGCGAGCGTGTCCTCGTCGAAGTTCTGCCGGGGCTGCCGGGGATTCGGCGTGATCGCCCCGACCCGCACCTCCTCCAGGTACGCGCCTTCGATCGGGGCCGCCGCTGCCTCCCCGCGGACCGCTGCCTCCCCGCCGAGAGCGGCGAGCCCGGCCGGCAAGCCGGCCGTCGGCGGCGGGCCGCTCGGAATCAGCGCGCCGAGTCCCTTGCCCAGGCCTCGCTTTGGTTGCGGCATCGTCAGTCTCCTCGCCTCAGGGCACCCCGTCGCACCGGCACTCTGCCTCAGCGGGCAGCGGCGGCGTTTCGCTCGGCGAGCTCGCGCGCCGCTTCCAGGTATGCCAGTGCTCCCGTCGAGCCGGGGTCATACGTCATCACCGACTGGCCGTAGCTCGGCGCCTCGGATACGCGCACGCTCCGCGGAATCACCGAGCCCAGGACCACGCCCCCGAAGTGCTCGCGCACCTCGTCGGCGACCTGCGATGCCAGCCGGGTCCTGGCGTCGTACATCGTCAGCAGGATCGTCGTGACCGCGAGCTCCGGGTTCAGGTGGCTCCGCACCAGCTCCACCGTGCGCAGCAGCTGCTCGAGACCTTCGAGCGCGTAGTACTCGCACTGGATCGGGATCAGCACCTCGGGCGCCGCCACCAGCGCGTTCACCGTCAGCAGCCCGAGCGATGGCGGGCAGTCGATGAAGATGTAATCCAGCTCCGAGGCGTCGTAGGCCCCGAGCGCCCGGGTCAGCCGCGACTCCCGCGCGACGAGGGGCACGAGCTCGATCTCCGCGCCGGCCAGGTCGATCGCCGCCGGGACGCAGTACAGCTCCGGGTAGCCCTCCACCTGCCGCACCACCGAGGCGAGCGGGACGCCGTCGACCAGCACGTTGTAGACCGAGGAGATACCGGAGTGATGGTCCACGTCGAGTGCGGTGGAGGCGTTGCCCTGCGGGTCGAGGTCGACCACCAGCACCCGCGCCCCGTGCATGGCCAGGCTCGCGGCCATGTTGACCGCCGTCGTCGTCTTCCCGACCCCGCCCTTCTGGTTCGCGATCGTGATGACCCGGCAGGACGACGGCCGAGGCCACAGCACGCCGCCGGCGCGCGCGACGACCGCCGCCTGGGCAGCCCGCGCAATCGGCGTATCCGCCACCGCATCCGGCCCGGCTGGAATAGCCACCTCGACCTCGCTCTCGCCCGACCCGTAGCCAGCCCCGCCTACGTTATCCGCGCCCGCGGGACTCCGCATCCCGGCTGGTGCGGCAGCGCCGGCAGCTCCTTCCGGTGCGGCCAGCGGTGCCGAGGTTTCACGTGAAACGGCCGCCAGCGCCTCCCGCAGCCGGGCCGGGGGGTCCTCCGGACGATCGCCGGGCCAGCCAAGGCCCGGCAGCTCGGACAATCCCGGTCGATCGCCCGCAATCTGGTCAAATCGCGATTCGGGCCAGCCAAGCCCGGGTCCGGAGTTCGCCACCATCCGTCACTCCTCCACGAGCCGTGCATCGCGCTCACGGGCAGGCCGCGAGCCAGCCCGCGTCATCGCGGCCCCGTCATCGCGGCCCCCGCCATCGCCGCCCTGCGGGCCGGGACCCGCTCGCCGGACAGTACAGAGTCCTCAGCGACCTCCGGCCCGCCCCCGGCGCGGCCGTGCGCGGCGCTCCTCCGGCTGTCCGCGCGTCACCGTGAACACCACCACTGTCGCAGCAGCGAGACCGCTCCCGCTACCTACCTCGATGACCTCGGCATCGGTCGCGCCCAGTCGCGCCAGCGCGGGCCGCGCCCTGGCAAGCTCCGACCCAGCGCTGCTCCCCTTCATTGCCACTACCCGGCCGCCGGGTGCGAGCAGTCCCGCGCAGAGCCCCGCCAGCTTGTCCAGCGGCGCTACCGCACGCGCCGTGACCATGTCTCCGGCCACCCGTCCCGCCAGCTCTTCCGCCCGCGCGCGCCGGATCTCAACGTTCGCCAGCCCCAGGTCCGCGACGCACTCCTCGAGGAACGTCACGCGCCTGGCAAGCGACTCCACCAGCGTGATCCGGGCCGAGGGCAGGAGCAGGGCCAGCACGATCCCGGGCAGCCCGGCACCCGAGCCGATGTCCACGATGTGGCCCCCGGCTGGGGCCAGCGGCGCGATCGCCGCGCAGTTCAGCAGGTGCCGCTCCCACAGCCGGCCCGCCTCGGCCGGGCCGAGCAGGCCGCGCTCGACGCCGGGACCCGCCAGCAGATCCGCATACCTGACCGCCCGCGGCAGGGCCGTCCCGAAGACCGACTCAGACCCGGCCGGCGGTCGCCCCGCCACCTCCTGCCCGGTCAGGCCGGAAGCACCACCACGCGCCGGTCCGGCTCCTCGCCCTCCGACTCGCTGCGCAGGCCCGCCGCCGCGACCGCGTCATGCACGATCTTCCGCTCGAACGGGTTCATCGCCCACAGCCGCTTCGGCTCGCCAGTCTGCCGCACTTCCTCCGCCGCGTCCTGACCCGCCGCCGCGAGCTCGGCTCGCCGGCGCTGCCGGTAGCCGCCCACGTCCAGCATCATCCGCGTGCGGTTGCCGGTCTGCTTGTGCACCGCGAGCCTGGTCAGCTCCTGCAGCGCCTCAAGGACCTCGCCGCGCCTGCCGACCAGCTCCTCCAGCGTCGCGCCGACCACCGAGACCACCGCCCGGTCGCCCTCGACGTCCATGTCGATGTCCCCGTCGAGGTCGGCGACGTCCAGGAGCCCCTCGATATAGTCCGCTGCTATCTCGCCCTCGAACTCCAGGTCCGCCACCGACGGCCTGGCGACGCCGGGCTCCTCCTCGCCGCTCTCCGCGGCGACGTCTTCCGCTTCCGCCACGCCGACCGCTGCCAGGTCCCCGGCGTCATGGGCCACCACGTCCTCCTGCTGGCTCATGCCAGGTCCTCCCTCAGTCCGCGCTTCATCGCTCGCACCTAAACCCTGCCACAGCCGCGTCGTCAGCGTTTCCCGGACCTCTTGCTCCGGCTCTGCCGCTGGGTCTGGTGACGCACGACCTTCACCTCGGGCTCGGCCGGCGGGGCCTCCGGCTCCGACCGGCCCTTACCTAGCCTGCGCAGCATGCTGCCGCTGCCGCCGGACGCGGCGGCCGACCCGTTCGCCGCCCCCCGGCCCCCGGCCGGCCGGCCGTTCGCGCGCTGGGCCCGGCCCGTGCCAGAGGTAAGGGCGTTCGCCGTCGCCGGCCGGCCCGAGGTCTTGGCCGGCTCCCCGTCGGCCGGTGCCGGCGGGGTGTACGGATAGCGGCGGCCCAGGATGTACTGCTGGCCGAGCGTCCACAGGTTCGTCGTGCACCAGTACAGGACCAGGCCGAACGGCCAGTACAGGCCCGTCAGCGCGAAGAACGGCATGATGTAGGTCATGTACTTCTGCGACGACGCCATCGGGTTGTCCGGCGTGGCGGCGGGCATCATGCCGCGCTTCTGACTCTGCCGGATCGTCAGGAACGTCGTGGCCATGCTGATCACCACTGCCAGCAGGATGACGAGCTTGGCGTGCAGCGGCACGTGCAGCGTGCCGGTGAACAGCACCTTGTCGTAGAGGGTCGCACCCAGGATCTTGGCGTCCCGCGCGTTCTCCACCATCGACTGCGGCAGCCCGTAGCTCGGCGTGCCGCCCTTGTAGTCGGCGATCGCGCGCAGCACGCTGAAGAGCGAGAAGAACAGCGGCAGCTGCAGGACGAACGGCAGGCAGCCCATGAGCGGGTTGACACCCGCCTCCTGGTACAGCTTCATCGTCTCCTGGTTCAGCGTCTGCTTGTCGTTCTTGTACTTCTTGCGCAGCGCTGCCATCTGCGGCTGCAGGGCCGACATCGCCCTGGTTGTGTGCATCTGCTTGATGAACAGCGGCACCATCAGCAGCCGCATGAACATGACCAGGATCACGATGGTGAGCGCCCAGGTCCAGCCGCTCGTAGGGCCGAAGACCGGCTTCAGCACGTAATAAATGTGCGTCAGCACCCAGCCGACTGCCTCATACAGCGCGTTCAGTGGGTTCACCCTGTTAGCTCCTAGCCCTCAGTTCAGCCGCAACTTCATAATCAGCAACGTCCGGCGCGGCTGGCGCGCTTCCGCTTGCACCGGCCTCGCGCGCCTGCGGCGAGCCCGGCACGAAGTCAAGCCCGCCCGCATGGAACGGATGGCACCGGCTCAGCCGCCGGACCGCCAGCCAGGACCCGCGCAGCGCGCCGTGCAGCTGCACGGCCTCCAGCGCGTAGGCGCTGCACGACGGGTAGAACCTGCACCGGGGCCCGAGCAGCGGGCTGACGAACCTCCGGTAGACGGTCAGCAGAACCACCAGCACTGCCGTCGCAGGCGACGTCTTACGGTTAACGCGTTCCGGCCCCGCGGTCATCCGCTCGGCCTCCCACCCTGCCGCCGAAGCAAAGCTCCGATTACCAGGTCGAGGTCGGCGGCAAGATCCGCCTGGCAGGCCGTCGCCGCGCGCGGGCTGGCGCGCAATACAAGCAGGCTACCTCCCGGCAGCGCCCGCACGTACCCGCGGGCCAGATGCCGCAGCCTGCGCCGCACCCGGTTGCGCACGACCGCGGTGCCCACGGCCTTGCTCACGATGAAGCCGATCAGCGCGGGGCGGCCGGAACCAGCCTCGACCAGCAGGTGCCCGGAGACCAGGGACCGGCCGGCCCTGCCGCCGCGCCTGGTGGCGGACTCGAAGTCGGCCCGCCGCCGCATCCGCGCTGCTGCGGGGAGCATGGCATCTGCCGCTGCCGCGTGCGTCCTCAGACGCTGACGCGGGCGCGGCCCTTCCGGCGCCTCGCGGCCAGGATGGCCCGGCCAGCGCGCGTGCGCATGCGCAGCCGGAAGCCATGCGTCTTCGCCCGACGGCGGTTGTTCGGCTGGAACGTACGCTTGCTCACTGGGACTCCAGATAGCGGCAGGTGTGCTTTAGCTGGTCCTGTGGTGCTCCGCGCGGCCGCCTGAGAGCCATCCCTACCGGGACGAGGCCGCGATCAAGCCGCACCGGGGTTACCGGACCAGTACACGCTACGCGCCCGCGGTCTGCACGGTCAAACCCGGACGGGACCTGGACCGGGGCTCGCGCAGGCCCGGCCTGGCCCGGTAGCATGCTCCGCCACCAAGTTCCACCCGACGCCCCGCAGGACTCACCAGTTTTCCGAACGGACCGTGAACTACGGCCCTAGGCTGTGGACAAGCGGCCGGCAGGCTGGCCCGGATCCAGCGGCGGCGCCCTCCGGTTGAGCGGCGGGACGGCAACGGCGGCGCTGGACTGCAACGTGCACATGCTGTGGAAAAACCTGTTGATCACATGTGGGGGGCCCGGGGTGACCGGCCAATGAGTGAAGACGACCTCGCGGACGTGTGGGCCCGCTCCCTCGCCGATCTGGCCGGGATGCAGATCGAGCCGCACCAGCGTGCCTGGCTCCAGCTCACCAGGCCCCTGGGCCTGGTCGAGAACACGGCGCTGATCGCCGCCCCCAACGAGTTCGTCAAGGAGCAGCTCGAGACCAGGCTGCGCGCCCTCATCACCAACGCGCTGTCCCGCGAGCTGTCGCGCAACATCCAGCTTGCCGTCACCGTCGACCCCGCCGCCGCCGCCGAGCCGGTCACGCCTGCCCGGCGCGCCGATCCCGCCGACGACGACATCACCGGCCCGATCACGCTCGGTCCTGCGGGCCTGCCCGCCCCCCCGCCGCCGGCCGGCAACGGTAACGGCCGCCTCAGCGGCTACGGCGTCCCCGCGCAGCCCGGTCCCCATCAGCTGTCCGGCGACGGCCTCCCGGCACACCCGCCGTTCCCCGCCATGGACGCGAGCATGACCGGCCAGCATGCGGCACACCCCGACGGGAGCGCCACGCTCGGGCCGCCGCTGCCGGGCCACGCTGCCGACCTGCCGTCCGCCGCCCGGCCAGCGCCGCCCGGCCTGCCGCCGCTGCAGCAGCCCGCCGGCACCCACGTGCCCGGCCAGCAGCCACCGCGGCCGGGCCAGGCACGGCTGAACCCGAAGTACACCTTCGACACGTTCGTCATCGGCTCGAGCAACAGGTTCGCGCACGCCGCCGCCGTCGCGGTCGCCGAGGCGCCGGCGAAGGCGTACAACCCGCTGTTCGTCTACGGCGACTCAGGCCTCGGCAAGACCCACCTCCTGCACGCGATCGGCCACTACGCGCAGAGTCTCTACCAGGGGCTCAAGGTCAGGTACGTGAGCTCGGAGGAGTTCACCAACGATTTCATCAACATGATCCGCGACGGCAAGCAGGACGGGTTCAGGCGCCGCTACCGGGACGTCGACGTGCTGCTGGTGGACGACATCCAGTTCCTGGAGAACAAGGAAGGCACCCAGGAGGAGTTCTTCCACACCTTCAACACGCTGCACAACGCCAGCAAGCAGATCGTGATCTCCTCCGACCGCGCGCCCAAGCGCCTGGTCACGCTCGAAGACCGGCTGCGCAGCCGGTTCGAGTGGGGCCTGCAGACGGACGTGCAGCCGCCCGAGCTGGAGACCCGCATCGCGATCCTGCGCAAGAAGGCAGTCCAGGACCGTCTCAACGCCCCGCCCGAGGCGCTGGAGTACATCGCGTCGCGCATCTCCACCAACATCCGCGAGCTCGAGGGCGCGCTGATCCGGGTCACGGCGTTCGCCAGCCTCAACCGCCAGTCGGTCGACCTCCAGCTCGCCGAGTTCGTGCTCAAGGACCTGATCCCCGAGGCGCACGGCCCGGAGATCACCGCAGCCACGATCATGGGCCAGACCGCCGCCTACTTCGGCCTGTCGATCGAGGACCTGTGCGGCACCTCCAGGTCCCGGGTGCTCGTCACCGCCCGCCAGATCGGCATGTACCTGTGCCGTGAGCTCACCGAGATGTCGCTGCCCAAGATCGGGCAGGTATTCGGCGGCCGCGACCACACCACGGTCATGCACGCGGACAAGAAGATCCGCGCGCTGATGGCCGAGCGCCGGGCGATATACAACCAGGTGACCGAGCTCACCAACCGGATCAAGCAGCAGGCCCTGTCCGGATGAGTACCGACCGGACGAGCCGATGAGCACCCTTGCGCGCCCAAACTGCGCCCTGCGCGCAATGTACGCACACAGGCTGTGGATAAGACTGTGGATGACCTTGGGACAGCAGCGGGAAAACTCCGGACATCCAGGGGGTAACGCGGGGGTAACCGGCGCCCGTCTCGCCGTCCTCCACAGCCAGGTGACGGCTGCACCCGGGTCAGCCACAGCGGCTGTGCACGAAAATCCGCGGCACTGCCTGGGCAGACGCCGGATATCCCCGGGATCCACCGACCCTATGACGACTACGGCTCAGCTATTTGCCGGAGAAACACACACGCAAGAAGCCTCGCCGTCCGCACCGATGAGGCGGCCCCGAACTGACCAGCACAGCCCGACCAGAACAGGAGGGGACTGGTGAAGATCGTCCTCGAGCGTGACGTCCTCGCAGACGCTGTCGCCTGGACCGCACGTGCCCTGCCTGCCCGCCCCGCCGTTCCGGTACTGGCCGGCATCAGGCTGCAGGCCGACGCGGAGCTGGTGCTCTCCAGCTTCGACTACGACATCTCCGCGCAGGCGACCGTCCCGGTCGCGACCGAGGAGCCGGGCAGCGCCCTGGTCTCCGGCCGGCTCCTGGCCGAGATCAGCCGCAGCCTGCCCGCGAAGCCCGTGCACATCACCGCGGAAGACGGACGCGCGGTCCTCACCTGCGGGAGCGCGACGTTCACGCTGCTGACGATGCCCGAGGAGGAGTACCCCGCGCTGCCGGAGATGCCGCCCGCGGCGGGCTCGATCGGCAGCGACGCGTTCGCCACCGCCGTGAGCCAGTCCGCCACCGCCGCGGGCCGGGACGACACGCTGCCCGCCCTCACCGGCGTGCGGATCGAGATCGACGGCGAGACGCTCACGCTGGTCTCGACCGACCGTTACCGGCTGGCCGTCAGGGAGCTGAAGTGGAACCCGGCCAGGCCTGACCTGTCCGCGGCCGTGCTCGTGCCGGCCCGGGCGCTGGCCGACACCGCGCGCACGCTGACCAACGGGGCCGAGGTCGGCATCGCGCTCGCGCTGCCCGGCGAGGAGGGCGGCACTGGTGACGGCATGATCGGGTTCGAGGGAGCCGGGCGGCGCACCACCACCCGGCTGCTGGGCGGCGAGTTCCCGCGCTACCAGGCTCTGCTCCCGTCCACGGTCAACGCGGCCGCGCAGCTGTCCACGAGCCTGCTGGCGGAGTCGGTCAAGCGGGTGGCGCTCGTCGCCGAGCGCAACACCGCGGTCCGGCTGGCGTTCAGCACCGGCCAGCTCGTGCTCGAGGCCGGCACTGGCGAGGAGGCGCAGGCCGAGGAGGTCATCGAGGCCGAGTTCGAGGGCGATGACCTGTCCATCGCCTTCAACCCGCAGTACCTGCTGGACGGGCTGTCGGCGATCGACTCCGACACGGTGCGGATCTCCTTCACCGAGTCTGGCAAGCCCGCGCTGTTCACCGGCAAGCCGGGACCGGACGGCACGCCCGAGTTCCGCTACCTGCTGATGCCGATCCGCCTGGGCGGCTGACGGCGCCAGCGCTGGCGCCGCCCCGGCCCGCGCCGCCGCTGGCGCCCACGTCCTGCATCAGAGCCGCTAATGTCAGCAGGCGTGCACCTCACCCGGCTGGCGCTGACCGACTTCCGCAGCTACGCGGCCGCGGACGTGACGCTGGAGCCAGGAGTGACGACGTTCACCGGCGCGAACGGCCAGGGCAAGACGAACCTGGTGGAGGCCGCCTGCTACGTCGCGACGTTCGCCAGTCACCGGGTCGCCACTGACGCGCCGCTGATCCGGCAGGGCGCGGAGCGGGCGATCCTGCGGGCCGGGATCAGGTCGGTCGGCCGGGACAGCCTGCTCGAGATCGAGATCAACGCGGGCCGGGCCAACCGGGTCCGGCTGAACCGCGCGCCCGCGCCGCGGCCGCGCGAGGTCATCGGGGTGCTGCGCTGCGTGCTGTTCGCACCCGAGGATCTTGCGATCGTCAAGGGTGACCCGGAGCAGCGCCGCCGGTACGTGGACGACCTGCTGGTAGCCAGCCGGCCGCGGTACGCGGGGGTCCGGGCCGACTACGAGCGGGCGCTCCGGCAGCGCAACGCCCTGCTGAAGTCCGCGAAGGCGCGCGGCGGCGTGCCGCCCGCCGCGATGGAGGTATGGGACGACCACCTGATCGCCGCCGGAGCCGAGCTCACGGCCGGCCGGCTGCGGCTGGTGGCCGAGATCGGGCCGCTGGTGGCGCGGTGCTACAGCGCGGTATCCGGCGCCGACCGCGACACAAGTATCCGGTACCTGCTCTCGGCCAGCCGGCCGGCGGGTACCGGCGGTCCGGCCGGCATTCCCGCGGAAACGTCCGCCGGCGCTATCCGGCCCGGCGTTTCCGCGGAAACGTCCGCCGGCGCTATCCGGCCCGGCGTTTCCGCGGAAACGTCCGCCAGCCCGGGGGGGCCGGACGCACAGCCCGCTGACCAGGAAACTCTGGCCGGGCTGCTGCGGGAGGCGCTGGCGGCCCGCCGCCGGGCGGAGCTCGAGCGCGGAGTCAGCCTCGTCGGGCCGCACCGGGACGAGCTGGACCTGCAGATAGGCGGCCTGCCTGCCCGCGGTTACGCGAGCCACGGCGAGTCCTGGTCGCTCGCGCTCGCGCTGCGGCTCGCCGCCTATCACCTGCTGCGCGGCACTGGCGAGGACCCGGTGCTCGTGCTCGACGATGTCTTCGCCGAGCTGGACGCCGGGCGCAGAGAGCGCCTGGCCGAGCTGGTCAGGGACGCCGATCAGGTGCTGGTGACCGCGGCCGTGCCCGACGACGTGCCGGCTGGCCTGGACGGGACGCGATACCTGGTGGCCGGGAGCGTGATCTCCGTTGCCTGATCCGCGATCCGCGGGGGCGCCCGGCCAGGGACCGTCCGGCCGGGACCAGCTGAGCCGGGCCAGGGAAGCGCTGGCCGCTGCTCGCGCGGCCAGGCCCGCCGCGCGCGGCACCGCGCGCGGCGCGGCGCCAGGGGCCGGGACACCTGCCGTTCCCGCCCCTCGCGAGGAGCCCGGCGGCGGCCCGCGGCAGGACGGCCCGCGGGCGGCACGCAGGGAGCGCCGGGACGATCCGCAGGCCCTCAGCGCCGCGATCGACGGCCTGCTGGACGCAGAGGGATGGACGCTGGCGGCCGCGACCGGGTCGGTATTCGGCCGGTGGGCGCAGATCGTCGGCACCGACCTCGCGGCCCACACCAGGCCGGAGGCGCTGCGCGACGGCGAGCTTACGGTGGCCGCCGACTCCACCGCCTGGGCGACCCAGCTGCGGCTGCTGGCCGCCCAGCTCGTGCACCGCCTCAACGCCGAGCTGGGTACCGGAACCGTGCAGCGGGTCAGGGTCCGCGGCCCCGGCACGGCGGACCGCAAGCCCGGCGAGTGGCGGGTCCGCGGCAGCCGCGGGCCACGTGACACGTACGGCTGAGTCTGGGCTGCTGCCCAGGTAAAATAGAGGTGCGCACCAGGACACGCACGACGGCGGGGGGAGCCGCGGGACTAGTCCGAGGTCCCGCGTGCATGTCCTGTTTCAGGAGGAGCTTCTACTTTGTCCTACGATGCACGTTCGATTACGGTCTTGGAGGGCCTTGAGGCGGTCCGCAAGCGGCCGGGCATGTATATCGGCTCGACCGGCGAGCGCGGTCTGCACCATCTCGTTACCGAGGTCGTGGACAACGCCGTCGACGAGGCGCTGGCCGGCTTTGCCGACAGTATCGAGGTTACCCTGCTGGCCGACGGCGGTGTCCGCGTCGCCGACAACGGCCGCGGGATCCCGGTGGACAACCATCCCGTCGAGAACCGGCCCGCCGTCGAGGTGGTGCTCACGACGCTGCACGCGGGCGGCAAGTTCGACCGCCAGTCGTACGCAGTGTCCGGCGGCCTGCACGGAGTCGGCGTCTCGGTGGTCAACGCCCTGTCGACCCGGCTGGATGTCGAGATCTTCAAGGACGGGAGCACCTGGCGGCAGACCTATGCCGGGAGCGAGCCGACCGGGCCGCTGCAGAAGGGCGAGAAGACAAGCAGGACCGGCACGATCATCACGTTCTGGCCGGACGACAGCATCTTCGAGACCACCGAGTGGTCATTCGAGACGCTGGCCAGGCGGCTGCAGGAGATGGCGTTCCTGAATCGCGGCCTGTCCATCAGCCTCACCGACGAGCGGCCCGAGCACCTGCTCGAGGCCGAGCCGCACGCGGTCACCTACTACTACGAGGGCGGCATCGCCGACTTCGTCCGGTACATCAACGCCAGCAAGGACGCGGTCCACCCGGAGGTCATCGAGTTCGGCGGCGAGGACGAGGGCATCTCGGCCGACATCGCGCTGCAGTGGACCACCGCGTACAACGAGTCCGTGCACACCTTCGCCAACACGATCAACACGGCCGAGGGCGGCACGCACGAGGAGGGCTTCCGGTCGGCGCTCACCTCCATCATCAACAGGTACGCCCGGGCACAGGGCATGCTGAAGGAGAAGGAGGACAACCTCGTCGGCGAGGATGTCCGCGAGGGCCTGACCGCGATCATCCACGTCAAGCTCGCCGAGCCGCAGTTCGAGGGGCAGACGAAGACGAAGCTCGGCAATACCGTCGCCCGGTCGTTCGTGCAGAAGGTCTGCAACGACCAGCTCGGCGACTGGTTCGAGCGGTATCCCGGCGAGGCCAAGGCGATCGTCAACAAGGCGATGCAGGCGCAGCGCGCCCGGATCGCCGCGCGGCAGGCGCGGGACCTCACCCGCAAGAGCGCGATGTCCAGTGCCGGGATGCCGGGCAAGCTGGCCGACTGCCAGTCGGGCGACCCGGAAGAGTGCGAGATCTACGTCGTCGAGGGTGACTCCGCCGGCGGCTCGGCCAAGGGCGGCCGGGACTCGAAGTTCCAGGCGATCCTGCCGATCCGCGGCAAGATCCTCAACGTCGAGAAGGCCAGGATCGACCGGGTCCTGAAGAACAACGAGGTCCAGTCGATGATCACGGCGCTCGGCACCGGGATCCACGACGAGTTCGACATCAGCAAGCTGCGCTACCACCACATCATCCTGATGGCGGACGCGGACGTGGACGGGCAGCACATCACGACGCTGCTGCTGACGCTGCTGTTCCGGTTCATGAAGCCGCTGATCGAGGCCGGGCACGTGTACCTGGCCCAGCCGCCGCTGTACAAGATCAAGTGGGACGGGCGGAACGTGCTGCCCGGCTACGCCTACTCCGACAAGGAGCGCGACGCGGTGATCGAGGCCGGCATCGCCGAGGGTCGCAGGGACCCGCGCCCGCGCGACGGCGTGCAGCGGTTCAAGGGCCTGGGCGAGATGAACGCGACCGAGCTGTGGGACACCACGATGGACCCGGCCCGCCGGGTGCTGCGGCAGGTGACCGTCGACGACGCCGCCCAGGCGGACGAGCTGTTCAGCGTGCTCATGGGCGAGGACGTCGAGGCCAGGCGCGCGTTCATCCAGCGCAATGCGAAGGACGTCAAGTTCCTCGACATCTAAGCCGGGAACTTCGGGTGCGCCGGGCCCGGCCTGGCGCGGTGCGAGGGCTGTGAGGAAGGACAAGGTAAGTGCCTGACGTAGAGGCGCCAGCGGAGGGACAGGGCCGGACCGAGCCCGTCGACATCCAGATCGAGATGCAGCGCAGCTTCCTCGATTACGCGATGTCGGTCATCGTGGGCCGGGCGCTCCCGGACGTCCGGGACGGCCTCAAGCCCGTCCACATCCGCATCCTGTACGCGATGTACGACGGCGGCTACCGGCCCGACCGCGGCTACTTCAAGTGCGCCCGCGTCATCGGCGAGGTGATGGGTAACTACCACCCGCACGGCGACTCGGCCATCTACGACACCCTCGTCCGGATGGCGCAGGACTGGGCCATGCGGATGCCGCTGGTGGACGGCCAGGGGAACTTCGGCTCCCCCGGCAATGACCCGGCCGCGGCGATGCGGTACACCGAGTGCCGGCTCACGCCGCTGGCGATGGAGATGCTGCGCGACATCGACAAGGAGACTGTCGACTTCCGGCCCAACTACGACGGCCGCTCCGCCGAGCCGGTCGTACTCCCGGCCCGGTTCCCCAATCTTCTCGTCAACGGCTCGGAGGGCATCGCGGTGGCGATGGCCACCAAGATCCCGCCGCACAACCTGCGCGAGCTCAACGACGGCGTGCAGTGGTACCTGCAGAACTTCGAGGCCACGGACGAGGAGCTGCTGGAAGCGCTCATCGAGCGGGTCAAGGGACCGGACTTCCCGACGGCCGCGCAGATCGTCGGCCGCCGCGGGATCCAGGAGGCGTACCGGACCGGCCGGGGCTCGATCACGATGCGCGCCGTGGTCGAGGTCGAGGAGGACCGCAAGGGCCGGACGTGCCTGGTGGCGACGCAGCTCCCGTTCCAGGTAAATCCCGACGCGCTGGCGGCGAAGATCGCGGAACTCGCGAACGACGGCCGGATCGCTGGCATCGCGAACGTCAACGACGAGAGCAGCGCACGGGTCGGCCGACGGCTGGTGATCGTGCTCAAGCGCGACGCCGTCGCGAAGGTCGTGCTGAACAACCTCTACAAGCACACCCAGCTGCAGGACACCTTCGGCGCGAACATGGTTGCGCTGGTGGACGGCGTGCCGCGCACCCTCCGGCTGGACCAGATGATCCGGTACTGGACCGCGCACCAGATCGAGGTCATCGTCCGGCGCACCCGGTACCTGCTGCGCAAGGCGCAGGAGCGGGCTCACATCCTGCGCGCGCTGCTCAAGGCCATCGACCAGATCGACGCGGTGATCGCGCTGATCCGGGCCAGCGAGTCCGCGGCCGCCGCGCAGCAGGGCCTGATGGAGCTGCTCGAGATCGACGAGATCCAGGCCCGCGCGATCCTCGACATGCAGCTGCGCAGGCTCGCCGCCCTGGAGCGGCAGCAGCTCACCGATGAGTACGCGGGGCTGATGACCGAGATCGCCGAGTACGAGTCGATCCTCGCCTCGCCGGAGCGGCAGCGCGAGATCGTCGGCACGGAGCTCGGCGAGATCACCGCGAAGTACGGTGACGACCGCCGGACCGAGATCGTGTCCTACGACGGCGACATGTCCGTGGAGGACCTGATCGCCGAGGAGGACGTCGTCGTCACGATCACCCGCGGCGGCTACGCGAAGCGGACCAAGACCGACCTGTACCGCGCCCAGCGGCGCGGCGGCAAGGGTGTCCGCGGCGCGCAGCTGCGCCAGGACGACATCGTCGATCACTTCTTCGTGACCACGACGCACCACTGGATCCTGTTCTTCACCAACAAGGGCCGGGTCTACCGGGCCAAGGCGTACGAGCTGCCCGACGCCGGCCGCGACGCCCGCGGCCAGCACGTCGCCAACCTGCTGGCTTTCCAGCCGGACGAGCACATCGCCGAGGTGCTGGCGCTGCGCGACTACACCGTGGCGCCGTACCTGGTGCTCGCGACCCTCTCCGGGCTGGTGAAGAAGTCCCGGCTGACCGACTTCGACTCGCCGCGCTCCGGTGGCATCATCGCGATCAACCTGCGCGAGGACGACGAGGTGATCGCGGCCAGGCTGGTGTCCGCGGAGCAGGACCTGCTGCTGGTCAGCAGGCACGCGCAGGCGATCAGGTTCCACGCGACCGACGAGGCGCTGCGGCCGATGGGCCGCGCCACGTCCGGCGTGATCGGGATGCGGTTCACCGAGGGTGACCAGCTGCTGGGGATGCACGTCATCAGCGAGGGGGCCGAGGTGCTGGTCGCGACGAGCGGCGGCTACGCCAAGCGCACCCCGGCCGACCAGTACCCGGTGCAGGGCCGCGGCGGACTCGGCGTGGTGACCGCCCGGATCACCGAGGACAGGGGCGAGCTGATCGGCGCGCTGATGGTGCATCCCGACGACGAGGTCTTCGCGATCACGTCGGCGGGCGGCCTGATCCGGACGTCGGCGGCCGAGATCAAGAGCTCGGGCCGGCAGACCATGGGCGTCCGGCTGGTCAACCTCGGCGACGGCCAGAGCCTCGTCGCGATCGCCAGGAACGCCGAGGCGAGCGAGCCCGCCGCCGGGGTCGAGGACGCCGTCGAGTCCAGCGTCGACCCGGCCGAGATTGTTTCGGAGCCCGCCGGGGAGGTAGTCCCCGCCACGACGGACGGAGCGGCCGAGAGCGATGAGAACGAGTGAGACCGGAGGTCTCGCTCAGGGCGCCGGTCAGGTTGCGGTCTGAGATCTTCCCTGGTAGCCGCCGCAGCGGACCGTGTATCGTGCGGGGGCAGTACTACCGCAAATGGATAGTTCCGGGGGCACGCCGAACTAGGCAACGATCGGCCGATCTCGGGCGTCTTAGCAGATGCCGCGGAAGTGGATCTGGTTCGAGCGAATCAGACCGGACTGACTTGGGGATAACCTCGTGTCAGTAGACGGTGAGGAGGACGGGGTGGACAACCGCGTGGAGGCACCTGCCTGGGTGCCCGACGGAGGTTCAGACAGCGCGGCCTCAGGCCAGCAGTCCGACGGAGAGTCGGCCAGCACCACCCCGGAAGCACCAGCAGCACAGACCGAGTCCGACTCAGTGCCAGCGGCAGGTCACGAGGAAACGGTGAGCTTGAGCGTGCCCGACGGCCACGCTGCGCCGGCCGAGCCGGCCCAGGCCGCCGACGCGGGGACCAGGGAGCCGGGCACCAGGGAGCACAGCGCCGTTCCCAATGGCGGATCTCAGTACGGCAACGGGAGCAGCCCGCCGCCGCCCATCTTCGGGCCTCCGAACCCCGCTGCCGCGGCCGTGCAGGCTGGCGCTGGCGGGCTGGGCGGCGCGACCGCGCCGCTGGCTACCGCCGCGGACGCGGCCCGAGGCCTCGCCGCGAAGGTGTCCGCGCCCTTCTCCGGGCTCAGCAAGCCGAAATCCAGGCCGAAGCCCAGGCCGAAGACCGGACCCCAGCGGCCCGCGGGGCCGGCAGCGCCGCCGCGGCCGCAGAGCGGCGTCCGGCCGCAGGCCCGGCTCACGCCCGGCCCGGTTAGCGGCCCGCAGAGCCGCCGTGCCCAGCTGAAGCTGGATCGCATCGAGCCCTGGTCGGTGATGAAGTTCAGCTTCCTGATCTCGCTAGTCGGCTGGGTTGTACTGCTCATCGCCGTCTCGCTGCTGTACCTCACGCTGTCCAAGCTCGGGGTGTTCACGAGCATCGAGCACACCGTGGGACTGGTCACGACGAGCAAGAGCAAGCCCGGCTCCAACGCCGCGAGCTGGTTCAAGGCGTCGCGCGTGCTCGGTTACACGATGCTCGTCGGCGCGGTGAACGTGATCTTGTTCACCGCCCTCGCCACCATCGGCGCGGTGCTGTACAACCTGGTGACGATGCTGGCCGGCGGCATCGAGGTCACGCTTAAGGAATCCGACTGAGCAGCTAGTCCCGGCTTGCGGTAGCCTAGCCCGGCGTGCCAGATAGCTTTGCCGCTCGGCACTACCCCGGGCCTGTAGCTCAGACGGTTAGAGCGCTTCCCTGATAAGGAAGAGGTCGGAGGTTCAAGTCCTCCCAGGCCCACCCCGTATGCGCAGCTCAGCCCTCTCCAGCCGTGGCCAGCCACCACGCGTATCCGGTCCGAGTGACTAACTGAGTGATCTTGCCTTGTCGCTGGCCCGGAATATCTCGCCCATGACGTCGGCCGCCTGTCAGGAGGACGGGCAGGTGCGAGGAACGCGGGCAAGGTGCAGCTCCTTGATCCCGGCCGCGTTGAGACGCTGGATGCTCTAGGTAACTTCCATGCTCAGCTAGCTGCGCGATCTTGGGTATCCTGGACATATGCCTCGCCCGGTCTCGGCCTGCGGCACGGCCAGTCCCCGCCGCGCGCGACGGCTTTCATTCCCCGGTGCGCGGGCACGAGTCACAGAGGCTCTGCGGGGCCGCGGCTGGGTCTGGTGGCTGGCGGCGCTGTGGGTGGTGATAGGAGCCGGCGGAGCTATCTATGCCGCTGTCACGGTCAGTCACATTGGTTACGGCGAGGGCTTCCGTTGGATGCTTCAATGGCCCAGGGAGCCAGGGGCGATCATCGCTGTGGGCGCGATAGCAGAGGTGGCATGGGTGCTGCTGTCGGCTGCAGTCCTGGTTGCCGGGTTTGTCCGGCTCCGTGGCTGGCGGCCGCGCAACTGGCTCCGGGTAGCTGGCTGGGCAGGTTCGTGGGCGGCGGGCCTGGCGCTTATGAACCGGGCCGCGGAGTGGGCGATTGCCGGGGAGGGTGGCACCCGCGGCGTTCTGAGCGTCGGAGAGCTGGCCCTCTGCGGCGCGTGGCTGGCTCTCGGAGGTGCCATGACCTGGATACTGTCCGGTCCGCAGACCCGAGCCGACAGCAGAAGTGACAGCAACCTCGCCGCTCGCTGAGCCAGCGCCCAATTCCGTAGGCCGTCCTTCGGCGGAACTCGGGCTCGCCTTCGTGCTGCGCGCTCGGTGGGCCAGATCCGGCACTGCATGACCATCAGCGGCAGGACCAGTCCGCTCCGGACGCGCCGGACTTTCGTTTCGACATCAACTGAGGAGGTCGGAGGGTCAAGCTGCCAGGCCAGGCCACTGCGCAGCGCACGGCCTATTCGTCATGCCGGGTCCTCAGTGATGGCTGACGAGCACCAGCACGAGCATGACTACCACAGCGGCGAAAACCACGCCCATGATGATCACCCCCATGCTGGTCAGGCCGGCCAGGTGCAGTCGCTCCGCTCGGGCTTCGGCGCGCATTTCCTGCGCGCGCTCGGCCTTACTCGGCCGCCGCGGCGGCCCCGGCGGTGGCGGAACGCGTGGCCCGCGCATCCATCGGCCGCTGAACGGCCGCCACCTGGGCCCGCCGAACCGCCAGTTCCATGACAAGTTCTCCGGGCTATACGGGTCGTCTGGGTCATCCATGGGGCACCTCGCGGGTGAACGCCTGCTTAGCTCCGAGTATGAGGCAGTCAGACACCAGCGTCAGCGCGCTGGTCACCGGCCGGCGATCTCTTTACCGCTCGCCGGGGCAGCCGATGCCTCACTAGCCGGACTCGTCCTTGCGCCGGCCAGCCGGCCAGGTCATTCTGTTAGAGCGCACGTCCGGACGAGCGCCGGGCGGCGCGAGGCGCCGCTGCGGAGGTCTGTCCAGTGCCGGGTGACCGCGAGGAATCGAACAGGGCCTTCGGAATACCTCGCGGAGCGACTGGTCCGCATGCCAGACCAGGCGAGGAATCACAGCGAGTCCTCGGAGTCCCGGCGGACTGGTACGGCCCGGTCGACCGCGACTGGTTCCGCGCGCTCATACATCCGGTCAGGGCATACAAGCGCTGGCGGCTGAGGCGCCGCCTCGGTCCATATGCGCCCGACGACGACGACCGGAGCTGGCCGGCTAGCCCGGGCGACGGGTGACTGCAAGATGACGAAGGAAACAGCGGCCGGAGAAGCCAGACAGAGGTCAGCCGACCTGGCGATGAGCGGTATCACTACCGTTCTCGTCAGCGGATTGCTCACCATCAGCTGGCGGGTCTACACCGCGGGCAAGGTGCCCTTCTGGTCGGCATGGCCGGGGATTCTCGGAGTCGCGGTCGTAGGGGCAGGCTTCATCATGATGGCGATCGGCTACGGGCTGGACCCTGACAGGGATGGCCGAAGCTAGGCGTCCCCCGCGCCCGCCGGGTCCGGAGCCTGGCCACCGCCCGCTGTGCCCTGACGACCGACTGCCGCCTCGTACGCGTCGAGGGCCTGCTTGTACTGCCGCTTCTTGACCTCCGGCCAGATCTCGACGAACATCACGACGATGACCCCGGTCCACAGCGCCCAGCCGAGCGCGTAGATCAGATCGGCCATCACCAGCAGCGGCTCCGTCGTCACCCAGGTCTTGAGCAGGAAACCGACGATGTGCGCGGTCAGGCCCACCACGAAGCCGATCCCGAGGATCCAGTACGAGACCCGCTGCCCGGACGCCGACCGGCGGACCAGCGTGAGGTTCTCGCCGACCCAGGAGAGCAGTGCGTCGCGTTCCAGCGGCCCGAGACCCAAGGCGTCCTGTCCCCGGGCGCCGTCGCCGGCGACCGGGCGTGGAGCCCCGGCAGTTCCCGGATCTCCGGTCATCGTTGAACCTCCTGACAGCCAGTTCCGCGCCGCCGCGCATTGCAGGCCCCGCGGGACCGCGCCAGACAGCGCGGGCAAGGCCAGCAAGGCCAGCAGGGCCCACACCCTGGCGTGCGCCACATTCGGGTATTGCCCATCTTGCCCAGAATGCACGAAGGCCGCATCACGCTAGCAGCCCAGAAGGCACCGCCGGCCGGGACGGGCCTGACACAATCGGTACGGTGCGGCGAGAACGAGCCAGGTACGGCGTCGATGGCGGGTACGGGGGCATTCCGGTCTTCCTCCTTGCCGGCGCAGGCCTGCTCGCCTGTGCGCGCTGGGCCGCCAAGCGACGCAAGCGGCTCGCCGGCTTTCTGGCGAAGACCGGGATCACCGCCGTCCTCGGCATTGCCGCCGGTTACTTCTACAGCACTGGTCCGGGCAAGCTCTCGGTATGGAAGGACCTGCTCGACGAGCTCGACCTGCGCGGCGACGAGCGAGTCCTCGACATCGGCTGCGGCCGGGGCGCGGTCCTCATCTCTGCGGCCCGCCGCCTCCCCCGCGGCCGGGCCACCGGAGCCGATATCTGGCGGCTGCGTGACCAGACCGGGAACACCCGGGCCGCGGCCAGGCACAATGCGATGGCCGAGGGCGTGAGCGAGCGTGTCGAACTCGTCTGTGCCGACGCACGGGACCTCCCCTTTCCGCCCGAGTCGTTCGACGTGGTGCTCAGCAACCTGACGTTCAGCAACATCCGCGGCAGCGAGGAACGGGCCAGGGCGCTGAGTGAGGCCATCAGAGTCCTCCGGCCAGGCGGTCCTGTGCGCATCGTCGATGACCGGGCAGAGCGCTACGCGCCCGTCCTGCAGCAGGCCGGCTGCGCGGACGTGCGGGTACGGCGCCTTGACTGGCGGACTTCGTTCGGGCTTCCCGGCCAGCAAATGACGCTCGTCTCGGCAAGAAAGCCATTCGGACACCCGGCCGCCAGCTAGGCCCGGCCGCTCAGCCGGGATTCCGCGCTGTTCGTGACCCGCCGCTCGGGCAGGAACTCCGCACTGGCGTGCGGGAGCCAGTCAGTCGAGACAGAACTCGTTGCCCTCGACGTCCTGCATCACGATGCACGACTCGTTCTCGTCATCGGCAGGCAGCAGG
>Ga0335076_10000294_pt1 | contig 44423 bp, 46 predicted proteins | sample Lox_Sample_25_FD_206717 | JGI IMG/M metagenome (GOLD analysis project Ga0335076, IMG submission 206717) | Soil microbial communities from Loxahatchee National Wildlife Refuge, Florida, United States - Lox_Sample_2.5 | ecosystem: Environmental > Terrestrial > Soil > Wetlands | place: USA... | reverse complement strand
TTGCGCCGCACACGCTGGAAGAGGTGCTGCCGGATGTAGTGATCGATAAGGCGGCAGAACTCGCCAGCTTGTTCAGTTCTTAATCCCACGCCACGAGTCACTATCCAAAGTAATTGGAGTACTGGCGCCGAGGAGCGCAGGATAGTCGGTTGGAGGTGCCTTCGCGGTGACTTCAATCAGAGCTTGTCTAATAGCGATCGGGGCTGGGCTCTGTTTCACGAGCGTCATGCGAGCACAGACGGCGCCTCCCGTCGCAGTCAGCCCAGGTTCCGTCACGATGCTCATCGGCGAGACGCGGTCGTTTCGCGCGGTGGACGAGAATGGACACTTTCTGCACCACGTGGAGTGGACCGTCTCGCAGTCGGGCATTATTCAAGTCTCGATGGCCGACGAGGTTGAGGTAACAGCGGTTCAGGCAGGCAAGGTGATTCTCACAGCGCATACCGCCAAAGGCGCAGCCGACGCTGAGGTGCAGGTGGAGGGAGGAAAGACACTTCCACCGGGCACAGTCCTGTGGAGCGGGGGAGAGATTCCGGGGTGCCGCGTGGTGAACATCACACAGGCGGTGCCGACGGCGAACGGTCCGGACCTGTACGAACAAAGCCAGTGTGCGGATGGGACCTACATCCGCGCGTTCACGGCTCAGGGCGTTGTATTGTGGCGTCGGAAGATCGAGTCTTCGGGCCACGGGCCGTCGGAAGCAGCGAAATCGGCGCCTCTGCCTGCGGCCAGCTCTCTGAATACTCGTGCCGGATCGATTTGCGATTCCATCTCTATTGGAATGAAGGTTGAGGTTGTGAGGGGGCTGGCAAAAGCGCGCAACCTGGTTGCGCCGGAGGCCGAACAGAAGGTTTGGGTGTTTGAAGAGGCGGGCGCGGAATGCAGGTTGTGGTTGGGCGCGAATTCCGATGTTGTCAAGAAACGCAAGACGTTGGTCACCGAATAGTTGCCGATCGGCGCCAGTGTTGCAATTACCCTAGACAGTCGTATCGGATACACTGCATTCACAAATGCAGGAACCTAATACGCGGAACTCCAGTTTTACTCCCGCCGAACTGCGTAAGCTGCGCAGTTTGAAGAGTCCTCACGGCATTCAGCGGGCGCTGGATGCTATGCCCTATCACTTGGAGGACACGGCCTGGTCTCCGCGGCGGGTGCTGCGGGAGAATACTTCACATTGCTACGAAGGAGCGCTTTTTGCGGCGGCGGCGTTGCGGGTGAATGGGTATCCGCCGCTGATTATTGATCTCGAAGCTGAGCATGACACCGACCATGTGATTGCTGTGTATCGTGTGGGAGGGTGCTGGGGGTCGATCGGGAAATCGAACTACACGGGGTGCCGCTATCGCGAGCCGGTGTATCGGTCGTTGCGGGAGTTGGCGCTCAGCTATTTCGAGGTTTACTTCAATTTGCGTGGTGAACGGACGCTGCGGACGTTTTCGCGTCCGGTGCACATGAAGCGGTTTGACCGCCTTGACTGGATGACTACCGAAAAGCCGGTGTGGTTTGTGGCGGAGTACTTATGCGGGATTCATCACTATCCCTTGATCTCCGCCGCCCAGGCGAAACGGTTGCATCGTCTTGACGATCGCTCTTTCCGCGCCGGTTGCCTTGGCCGCGCCGAAAAATGAAGGTTTCCACTGGATCTGCCTAAGTAGGCATTCTTTTCCCCTGCCGCTTGTCGTCTTTCCAGACTGATTTCCGTTCTTCTAAATAGCTGGGCACAGGCTCCAGCCGGTGACCAGAATTTCAGTAGAAGGGAATCAATCGCATGTCGCGAAGAGTGAAAATGGTCGCAGTTGTGGTGGCGAGTCTTGTGACTCTCCTGCTAGGGGCAGCGCTAGCGCTGTCGAACATTGCCCTCAAGTTAGGGACAATTTCCAGTTATGACTTTGGTGGCTATGGCCCCGGGTATCCGGTGCCGGGCACTGTACAGATCCATGCCTTCAAGATGAACCCGGGTGATGCGATACCTTGGCACTATCACAAGGCGCTGAGCTACGTGATTCTCTTGCATGGCTCCTTGACGGAGCAGCACCTCGATGGGCCGGATCATTGTTCCTCCGAGGCGGTTGCAGAAGGCAGCGCATTCGTAGAAGGCCCGGGCCAAGTGCATACGGTGACCAACTCTGGAACCGACGTTGCTGTGATCTGGTGGGCGACGGTGTTCCCCAAGAGCGATGGCATTGTTCGTTTCACGAAAGATTTCAGAGCAGGCGGGGTTTATCCAGTCAATGCCCCGGCCTGCCCTTGAGAACGCTCAGCAAGTGCCGCAGATTGCGGCACTTGCCGAATTCTCTGGGTGTGGTCAGGGTCAAGCCACGATCATCGGGGCGAGTGCGGTTCGAAATTCCGCGACTTGACTCGGGAATCTAGGTAACCTACGACCTAGGTAGCCCATGCGTCGGCTCACGTCTTCGATTCTCGCTCTGATACTTATCGCACCCGCTGTTCTGGCCCAGCAAGCCAGCGACGCCCCCGCATCCACGCCGGCAACTCCGCCTGCTGCGACAACAACTCCGCCGCCGACCGTCGAACTCAAGCCGGATGCCTCCGGCAACGTGCCCCAGGAGCAGATCCGGGAGTTGCTGCGGCAAGTGGCCGAAAAGGACATGGCCAACGACCAGCGGCAGCGCGACTACACCTACATCGAGCGCGAGGAAGAGCGGCACCTTGATGGCAAGGGAAGCGTCAAGAAGGTGGAGTCGCGGACGTCGGAAGTGCTGGTGATCTATGGGGAGCAGGTGGAGAGGCGGATCGCGAAAGACGACAAGCCGTTGTCGGCGGATGAGGCGAAGAAAGAAGACGAGAAGATTCAGAAGATCATCGATAAGCGGAAGAACGAGTCGGAAGGCGACCGGAAGAAGCGCCTGGAGCAAGAAGAGAAGCGGCACGAGGATGGGCGGAAGTTCGTGAAGGAAGTGGCGGATGCTTATAACTTCCGGCTGGTGGGATCGGAAGTGCTGGATGGGCACGATACCTGGGAGCTCGATGCGGAGCCGCGTCCGGGATATGAACCACAGATGAAGGAAGCGAAGTTTCTGCCCAAGATCAAAGGCCGCATCTGGATCGACAAAGCCGAGACACAGTGGGTGAAGTTCGACATCGTCACCACCGACACGATTTCGTTCGGCGTGTTTCTGGCGCGGATTCACAAGGGGACGCGCATTATCGTCGACACCACCCGGGTCAACGACGAAGTCTGGTTGCCCAAGCATGTGCAGTTTCATGTCGACGTGCGGTTGGCGCTGCTGAAGAACTTCAACGTGGATGTGGAGCAGACGTTTCGGGACTACAAGAAGTTTCGGAGCGAGTCGAGGATCACGGTGGTGGGGGAGACGCAGTAGCGTGATTAGAATTTCAGGAGATCCACGTACCAGACCGGCCGATGATGTGCCATACGCCGGCTTCCTTGGAGAGATACAAGTAGGTTCCTTCGCCACACAGCCCGCAGTAGGTCAACTGGGCGTATACGACTGCGTGTTTCATTTTCCAGTCGAATCCGACGCGTGAAAGAGTTATCACACCCCAACTTCTCTTGAAGAGCTCGTTGAGTTCGCGCGATGGGGAGGGAGTCTCCTGGCCAAGAGAATGGAGTGAAGCGAGGTCGGCCTCGCTGACCAGCCTATAAGGGTGGGGCAACTGGAATCTGGGCGAAAGACGGAAACGGAAAATATTACGCAGGTTGTAGATGAGCTTTGAGTCCAGCCCGAGGCCGAGGTTCTTTGAATGGAAGCTCGAGATACCCACACGATTGGCAGGTTCGGTAGTGTCCAAGACAACGTAGTAGGACACCTGAGCACCACTGAACGCCTCACCGATTACCGCCTGGTAAACGCTGTATTCCTCGTTTTGCCAGCGCAGTAACAACCCAAGGAGCCCACCGGCAAGCAACAGCGTGCCAAGCAATAAGCCGAGGATGCGTTTCTTCCTTGCGACCATATCTATGACAGACACCGTTCACTGCCAGATGGTTTCCTCAGTGAGCAGACTCTGACAAATGCAGAACGGTCACGGGCGAGGGTCCGACCTATTCCACCCGATACTCAATTCGAATCCCGCGCCGCTCGATTTCATCCAGGAATGCTGCTGCCGGCACGTCGCGCTCCTGCAAAACGGCGCCGCGCTTTTCGATGGCGCCGGAGCACATCATCTGGAGAACGATCGAGGCAGGGAAAGCGGTCGTGCGCATCATGGCGCTCATGTCGCTCTTGGGATCGTAGTGGTCGACCATGGTGAAGGTGGCGACGCGGCCTTTCAGTTTGCCGCCCAGCAGTCCGCGGACGCCGGGGGCTTTGATGGACTCATGGGCTTCCAGGCGCATGATGCAGACGTCCGGACCCTTGCCGGCGAACTTGCCCTCGAAAATCTTGGATAGGACCGCCCTGGGCACGACTTCGCTGCCATTTACCCGCAATTTCTCATTGGAAAACAATCCCAGATCCTTCAGCTCGCAGAGCAAGTCGTAGTGTCCGGGATAGCGCAGCGTCTTTTCGAAGCACTCGCCGACACGTCCTTCGAAAGTTTCGGGCAGCGTGGAAGTTCCCCCGGAGGTTTGAAAGGCAACCAGCGGAGCAAAGCCGTCCATGTGGAATTCTTCGGGCTCGGTCAGGGGCTCGATCGTTATCAGCTTGCCTTTGCGCAGGATTCGCGCGGGCTCGACATATTCATTAATCAGGCCCTCCACCGAGAAGACGAGCTGGTAGTGGAACGGCGGCATGGGCCTTTCTGGAAGTCCGCCGACATAGAGTCGGAGTGCATCAGCGCGTCCGCCCAGTCGCTGCACCAGTTCGCCGCCGAGGATCGAGGCCATGCCCGGGGAGAGGCCGCAGTCGGGAGCGAGACCTACGTCCTTCTTTTCGGCTTTCTTCGCCAGCGCCAATTCCTGCCGGACCACCGTGTTGTTGCCGCCGAGGTCGGCGAAATGGCATCCGGCACTGATCGCGGCCTGGGCCAGGCTGAGGTTCAGGAAATAGGGAACGGCCGACAGAACGCCGTCATGACCCTTCATGAGGCGGGCGGCCTCTTTCTCTTTCGAAGCGTCGAGGGCGACGGCGCGGACTTTTCTGCTTTCCGTGATGCGGTTGACGCGGGCGGCGACGTCTTTGGCGCGCTTGATGTCGCTGTCGGCGAGCGTGACGGCGGCGACGTCGTTTTGGCGGGCCATATCGTAGGCGGCGGCCGAGCCCATCATTCCGGAACCGATGACGAGGAGTTTCATAAATCCATCCTTTCGAGATGAGCCGGGCCGGAGCGCGGCGTTTGGAACTTCGCAGTGAGAGTGAATCGAAAAGAAAACAGCCGCGGGAGGCGCGACTAGAGGCCGCTGGTCAACTCAGGGGCTACCGGTGAAACGTAGCCTTTCCTTCTGAGCGCGTTGTAGGAGGCAAGCATGGACAACAAAAGAATACCGGTTGTTGGTCCGGGTCGTAAGTGACGCGGCTCACAGAGGGTGGGCTGCCGGTGTCATCCCGATCGGGACTCCGAGCTTGGCGGGGGTGACCCGGCACGGCCCGGCCGGGCTTTCTCCTGTCGACGCCGTAGCGGCTGGATTCTGATTCCTGGAGAGGTTGGCGAGGCCATTCCACACATGAACCGGCGGGCAGGAGTGCCGGCCCCGCACACGTTACTTGGGCAGCAGATTCTGGATTTCGGCTTCGAAGACTTCGGGCTTCGTTTGGCCGATGTGGCGGGAGACGATGCGTCCTTCGGTGTCGATGACGAACGTGATGGGCAGGCCGAGCACGCCGCCGTATTGCTCGGCGAGAGTGGTGGTACCCACGGCTACCGGGTAGTTCATCTTGAACTGCTGCTGAAAGTCGCGGACGGGCTTCTCGTCGTCGTCCATGGAGATGCCGATGATCTGCAAGCCACGCGAGCCGTAGCGAGTCTGCATGTCGACGAAGTGCGGGATCTCCTCTTTGCAGGGGGCGCACCAGGTGGCCCAGAAGTCGAGGAGGACGACTTTGCCACGATAGGCGGAGAGGCTCAGTTTGCTGCCCGACAAGTCAGTCAGAGTGAAATCGGGAGCCTGACGGAGGACGCTGGTTCGGTTGTGGTTGACGGAGGGAGGCCGCAGAAGCATCCACGCGAGCAGCACGGCGACAACCGCGAAAATCAACAGGACTCGTTTCATGATTTTGCTATTCGCCTTTGGCTACCGGGTATCCCTTGTACGCCCAGTCGGCGCCGAAATTGTTGGCCAGGTAGAGAACCTTCACGTTGGTGAATCCCAAGCCCTGCAGGAGGTCGTACGCGGGATTCACGTTGGGGCAGTGACTCCATGGACAGCAGCCGCAGTAGAGGACGATCGCGGCTGTTTTCGACAGCTTTGATGCACGATTGCGCAGGTTCTGCAGGCCTTCCGGAGTCGAACCTTGTCCGATGTACTCCGAGCCCGGGATGTGAGCCTGCGCGTACAGCATACGCGGGCCAACGTAGAACAGGAGTGGCTTCGTGCCCTTCTTCGCCTGCAGGGTTTGCAGTAGTTCGTCCGTGGTGAGGGTTTTCATGTTGGTGCTGTCGGCAGCTCGCGCTAGCGAGGCCAACAACACAGCGGTGACGATGTTCACAAGACAGCTGCGCAAGAGAGGAAGAGATCGCTTCATTTGAGGGGAGAACCTCACGTCATTATCGGCGCTGGATTTCGAAATCCGCAATGACGAAACCAAAGGGGAAACAAGAGGTTCCGTTACGAACGTGGACGGAGTTCGAGGGTGTGTTCTCAGTGAGTTACGCGGCTGTTCAAGTACTTCCGTACCGTCTCTAGTACCTTGGTTACTCCACAGCGGGTGACTGGAGCATCATTCGCGTAAACACCACAATTGATGGTGTCCAGCACTTCACACAGCGCAATTGGTAGAGAGCTGCCGCAACTCCGGCGGAGGTGAAATCCAGAAAACACCCATAAAACCCAGGAAAACACGGAGATTCCCGTTGACTGGCCTGTGGTAGCGGTTGAGATATGCTCAGCACACCAAAATTCACTCGAACGCATTTGAATCGAGGAACTGGTTCTCCCAATTTCCTCAGCGATGCCGGGAATAGAGGCTGAGCTGAGACTGGATTCTGTGGAAAGGGCTAAACACTATGGCCGACTCGCGAGAAGTGATGAACATTCGCCAGGCTTCGCAGTATCTGGGAGTGAGTCCGGACACGCTCTACAAGTACGTGAATGAGCAAAAGATTCCTGCGTTCAAACTGGGCAACCGCTGGCGCTTCAAGAAATCGAAGCTGGACCAGTGGATGGAAGAACAGTCCATGGAAGTGGAATCGCGGGGCAAAAAAAAACCTAAGGCGGCGATGAAGGCCGCGGGGCAGCAGTAGAAACCGTCGCGGGCAGGAATGTCCGCGCCACACAGAGAAGGCGGGCACATGTTTGGATTCGGATCGAAGACGATTGTAGGTCTGGATGTGGGCTCTTCGAGCATCAAGGCGGTGGAGTTGAAGAAGACGCGCCAGGGGATCGAAGTAGCGCACCTCGGCCTGGAACCGATCGCTCCCGATATCGTCGTGGACTCGATGATCGTGGACTCGGGCACGGTGTCGAGCGCGATTGCGAAGCTGTTCACCGATACCGAGATCAAGGCGAAAGCCGTGGCCACGGCGGTGAGCGGACACTCCGTAATCGTGAAGAAGATCTCGCTGCCTTCGATGAGCGACCAGGAACTGGCGGAGACGATCCAGAAAGAAGCGGCGCAGCATATTCCGTTCGATCTGGCGGATGTGAACCTCGACTATCAGATCCTTTCCGACGACGCGACCAGCCCGCAGATGGATGTGCTTCTGGTCGCCGTCAAGAAGGACAAGATTCTGAACTACACCAACGTACTCTCGATGGCGGGGAAGACACCCGCTATCGTGGACATCGATGCGCTGGCGCTGCAGAACTGCTACGAGTACAACTACGAGCCCGCGCCGGGGCAGGTCGTCGCCCTGCTCAATCTGGGCGCGAGCGTGATGAACATCAACATCGTCAAGGGCACGACGCCGCTGTTTCCGCGCGACGTTTCGGTGGGCGGACATCAGTACACTGACTCGCTGCAGAAGGAACTCGATCTGAGCTTTGACGATGCGGAAGCGCTCAAGCTGGGCCGCAAGGTCGGCACCGTGCACGACGACGCCAAGACGCCGATTTTGCAGCAGGTGACAGAAATCATCGTGCTCGAGATTCAGAAGACGTTCGACTTCTTCCGCGCCAGCGCGGCGGGCGAGCACATCGAAAAAATTTATCTGGCCGGCGGATCGGCGAAAGTGCCGGGCCTGGTAGAAGCGCTGCGCCAAGAGTTCTCCATGCCGGTGGAATTGTTCAACCCGTTCCAGAAAGTGCTGGCGCCGATGGAAGGCGCGGCGGCGGAACTGGTGGAACAGAATGCCGGACAGTTGGCGGTGGCTGTGGGTTTGGCTCTGAGGAGTTTTGAAAAGCTATGATCCGAATCAACCTGCTGGGTGCTCCAAAACCGAAAAGCGGAAAGAAGAGCGTTGCCGTCAGCATGCCTTCGTTCGAAGGCGGCGGAGGCGGCGGCTCACCGATGCTGACGATCGCGGCCGCGCTGATCATTTTCGGCGTGGTCAACGGGGTGTACTGGTATCACCTTGACCGGGAGAACAAGGCGATCGAGGCGCAGACGCGGCTGGCGGAGCAGAAGAATCGCGAACTGGCCGACATCAAGGCACGCTACCTGGAGCGGCAGAGACAGGCGGACGCCTACAAGCGGCGGGTAGATGTGATTGACCAGCTGCGTTCCAACCAGAGCGGACCGGTCAACCTGCTGGCCATGATCGGCGAGACGGTCAATGGCACCGAAGCGGTGTGGCTGAACAGCCTGAAGGATCAGGGCGGCAGCGTGGACATCGACGGCATGGCCTTGAGCAACGATGCTGTGGCCAACCTGATCACGAATCTGCAGAAGACAGGTTACTTCGGCAATATCGAGATCAAGGAAAGCGTGCAGGACGAGCAGATCAAAGACATGCAGGCGTTTCAGTTCACGTTGACCTGCCAAAAGGCGAAGTCGTAAAAGGCGGACGCTATGAATTTCGGTGAATTGTCAGGGATCAAGCTGTTGGGCGTGCTGGCGCTGGTATTCATCATCGGCACCACGGCGCTCTATTACACCGTGTTCAAGTCGCAGCGCGACGCCAATGCGGCGGCGCAGCAGAAGTTGCAAGCCAAGCTGCGCGAGAACGCGGAGTTGGAAGCCTACCGGCCGAAGCTGGCCGATATCGAGCGGCAGCTGGCGAACTTGAAGCAGCAGCTCGACATCGAGCGGAAGATTGTCCCGGACGAGAAGGAAGTGGACAACTTCATGCGCATGGTGAGTGGGGAAGCGCGCAAGGCCGGGATCGAGATCCGGCGCTATACGGCGCGTCCGACAGCGGCCAAGGAGTACTACACGGAAGTACCGTTCGAAGTGGAGCTCGACGGGCCGTACTACTCGATGCTGGGGTTCTTTGACCGAGTGGGCAAGCTGGAACGGATCGTCAACGTGAACAATCTGCTGGTTGCTTCGACGCGCAAACCGTCGGACGCGAAGGCGAAAAAGACCTATCAGTACGCTCCGAATGAGAGCGTGGTTGCGACCTGTGTGACGACGACGTATTTCAGCCATGACATGGACCCGACCGCGGCAGCGGCGGGCAAGCCGGGACAGCCGGCGAAGCGATAGGGGGACACGATGAAGCACGTCATTCTCGTTTGCACACTGGCTGCGGGCATGGCCTGGGCGCAGAGTCCCCAGGTGGTGCAGAACGCGCGCACGCAGCTGGACACGGTGCAGAAGAACGCGACCGCGGCCTCGAATCAGGCGCTGGGGATCAAGCCGGCGGCGGCCAAGGACGCGGCGCCCGCGGCGAAGCCTGCGGCAAAGTCGAGCGCTGCCGCGGCGTCGCCCATCAAGATCGTTCCAACCAAGGTGAGCGCACCGGCGACGAAAGCAGCCGATCCAACCAAGCCCAAGAAAGCTGCAGCCAGCGCGGCTCCGAAACTCGCAGTCAAGGCAGTGGCGGCCAAACCCGCGCCGGCGAAGAAGGCAGCAAAACCCGCGGCTGAAACCAAGAAGGCCGAAGCGGCTGCGAAGCCGGCGGCGCCAGCGGCAGCCAGCAGCGGCAACGATATGGACAGTGCGGGACAGTCCGAGGAAGCGAAGTCGGATGAGGACGCGGACAAGGACAAGCAGGACAAGAAATGGAGCATGTCGGGCAAACGCGATCCGTTTATCAGTCCGGTGGTGAATCACGCGGGCGGGTCGGGCTGCAGCACGGGCAAGAAGTGCCTGGAGATCGGCGCGATCAACCTGCGGGGTGTGGTGCACTCCGACGCCGGGTTCATCGCGGTGGTGACCAACAGTTTGAATAAAGCGTATTTCCTGCGGGAGAACGATCCGGTGTTTGACGGGTACGTAGTGAAGATCACCGGTGACTCGATCGTCTTCAAGGAAACGCTGCAGGACCGGTTAGGTAAGACGTTTACGCGCGAAGTAACGAAGAAGATCACGACTCCGGCGGTGTAAGCCGGAGGGCGGGGTTCGAAGAAATATAGGGAGGCGAAAGGGCCTCCGATGGGGAGATACGAAATGCGAAAGCAATTGCTGGGTCTCATTCTTCCGCTGCTGGCGTTCGTACTGATCGCAGCCGCGGCTGACATGCCGGGCAAGGGGGTGGCGGCGAGCGCTGCCCTGCAACGGCTCGAGGTGGCGCATAGCCCGGAGGGCTTGCGTGTCGAGTTCACAGCCACGGGCGTGACCGTGCCCAAGCTGACGACGCTCGACTCCCCGGCGCGGATCGTCGTGGATCTTCCCAACACCGTGATGGCGACCGGGCAGCACCTGGTCAACGTCGGCCGTGAGGGCGTGAAGGCAGTGCGCATTGGGATGAACGGCCAGGTTCCGCCGACCACACGGGTGGTGGTAGATCTGGACGGGGCGCGCCAGCCTGAATTGATCGCCGGCAAGGACGGTCATTACACCCTGAAGTTTCAGGCGACGACGCTGGCCCACAGCCAGCCCGTGCCTGCCGCGAAGCCCGTCGCCGCCAGTCCCGCGCCGAACCTGACGCCGGTGGCGGTGACGAGTACTCCGGCTCCGGCCGCGGAAGCCGTCGCCAAGCCGGTGGACTTTGCCTTCGTCGAGCCGAAGTACACGGCCAAGGACGACAAGGCGGCTGCGCCGGTGCAACCCGGGGTGAAGGCGGAGAACGCGGCCGCGCGCTTCGTCGACAAGACTGCTGCCGAGTTGGTTGCGGTGAGCAGCCACTCGACGATGAAGCAGGATGCCGGCAGCGGACAAGCGATCCAGCCAGCGGTGAATCTGGCTGCCGAGCAGCAGGCACAGATGTCGCAGAGCAAGGCGACCAGCGGTCCGAAATATACGGGCGAGCCGATCTCGGTCAACCTGAAGGACGTGGACCTGAAAGATTTCTTCCGGCTGATTCACGAAATCAGCGGCTTGAACGTGGTGCTCGATCCCAACGTGCACGGCAACCTGACCATCGTGCTCGATGACGTGCCGTGGGACCAGGCACTGGACATCGTGCTCAAGAATAACGACCTGTCGCGGCAGCTGGAAGGCAATGTGTTGCGCATCGCGACGGTAGACACGTTGAAGAAGGAAGCCGAGAACCGGCGTGCGCAGATTGAAGCCGAGGCGCTGGCGGTGGAGAAAGTCACCATCACCCGCTTTCTCAGCTACGCTCACTCCAAGGACGTAGTGCCCACACTCAAGAAGTTCCTTAGCCAGCGGGGCGATATCGTCTCGGATGACCGTACTAACGCGCTCATCATCTCGGATATCCCAGCGGTGCTGCCACAGCTGGACCGGCTCATCGCGCAGATGGACCGCAAGACGCAGGAAGTGGAAATTGAAGCGCGGGTAGTAGCTGCGACCCGCAGCTTCGCACGCGACATCGGAACGCAACTCGGCTTCGGTTGGGGCAACGGCGTGAGCCATGTCGGCGGCATTCCGGCAGTTGGAACCACCCCGACGATTGTGGGCCCGGGCCTGGTGCCGGCTCCTCTCTATCCCATCACGGGCACGGGCACGACCGGAACGCAGATCCCGTTGTTCTCGAACCTGGGTCTGACGCAGCCAACCAGCGGCTTCCAGTTCGTGAACGCGACCAACAACATGCGTATCGACTTCCTGCTGAATATGGCGGAGTCGAGAGGTCTGTTGAAGATTCTGTCCCGTCCGCGGGTAGTCACGCAGAACAACATTCAGGCGGTCGTAAAACAGGGCGTGCGAGTGCCGATCGTGACGCAAGCCCAGTTGGGTGGCCCGCCAACGGTTACCTACGTGGACGCTTTCCTGCGTCTTACGGTGACGCCACAGATCACGTCGGAAGGTACGATCTTCCTGAACGTGGACGTGGAGAACACGACACCGGACTTTGGCCGCGAAGTGCAGGGCAACCCGACCCTGATCACGCAGCAGGCAACGACGCAGGTCCTGGTCACCGACGGCGGTACGGTCGTGATCGGCGGCGTCATTCAGACGCAGAACAACCTCAGCATTGCGCAGGTCCCACTGCTCGGGGATATTCCGTACCTTGGGAACCTGTTCAAGCGGCGCCAGGTATCAACTTCCAACCAGGAGCTGATCTTCTTCATTACGCCGCGAATTATCCAGACATAAGCAACGTTCAACCAGCCACAACCGCCGGCGTTCTCGAAAAACCTGTCGAGGAAGCCGGCGGTTGTGTTTTTAGCTGCGAGCTTCGGGCTGCTAGCTTCGAGCAAGACCTGGCTAGCTTCGCAGATCGAGGGTCGTAGCGCTCCTGCTACACTCCTGCGTATGGATCACTCTGGCCGCCTGCGCCGACTTCGGGCTGCGCTCGACGAACATAGGCTGGACTCCTTCCTGGTTACGCACCTTCCCAATGTCCGATATCTGTGTGGATTCACCGGGAGTGCCGGGGCCTTGCTGATAGGTGAGTCGGGCGCCACGTTCTTCACTGACGGCCGCTACGTCGCGCAGGCCCGCGAAGAGATTTCCGGCGCGCGCATTGTGCTTGCCCGTAAAGCGCCGGCACTGGCGGCAGCCGAGTCGATTGCGGCGTCGCGGCGCGGGAGACGGGCTGGCCGGTTGGGGATCGAGCCTCAGGCAGTCACGGTCGGGCAACGCGAGCCGATCAGCGCCGTTGTAAAGGGCAAGTGGAAGCTGGTATCAGCGCCGCCGTTGATTGAACGGGCGCGGATGATCAAGGACAACGATGAGATCCGTCTGATCCGCGGGGCTATCGAGTTGGGCGCCGAGCTGTTCAGGACCGCGCGGAAGAAAATTCGGCCGGGAGTAAGAGAGGTAGAGGTTGCGGCGGCGATGGAGTATGAGGCGCGTCGCGCTGGCGCGGAAGGGATGTCGTTTTCGACGATCATCGCAGCAGGAAAGCGGTCGGCGGTGGTGCATGGGCGAGCTTCGGAGGCGCGGATTCCGCGGCGCGGGTTCGTGGTCTGTGACTTCGGTGTTATACTCAGAGGTTATTGTTCGGATCGCACACGCACTGTGCATGTGGGGTCCGCGTCGCGAACGGCGCGGCAGATGTATGAGGCGGTGCTGGAAGCGCAGCAAGCGGCCATAGCCAGTGTCGGGCCAGGCGCAAGCGCCGCCGAAGTTGATAGAGCCGCGCGTAAGGTATTAGGAAGACATCACTTAGCGCGCTACTTTACCCATTCCACGGGACATGGTTTAGGATTGGAGATCCACGAAGCGCCGCGGCTGGCCGCCGGCCAGACGCAGCGACTGGAGCCGGGGATGGTGATCACGATTGAGCCCGGCGCGTATATTCCCGGGAACCAGGGTGTACGGATCGAGGATGTGGTCGTCGTCACGAGCAAGGGGTGCGAGGTGCTGACGGCCACGGACAAGGAACTCGTCATTATCTAGATTCAGTTAGTTCAACCGGCGCCACGAGAGGTGCCGGTTCCCGCCTGCTGGCCGGCGGGATTCTTGAGATTGGAACCCGCCGCCTACGATGAATCAAAAAGAGCTAAAGGAACTGATCGAATTCCTGATCGAGAAAGATATCGCCGAATTCGAACTCGAGCGCGGCGACGTGAAGGTGAAGATCAAGCGCGGCGGTGAATCGCCCGCGATGCCCGACGCGCGATACATGGCGGTGCATCCAGCCGGGCCAGCCATCGCGATACCCGTGCCCGTGCCCGCGCCGGCCGCGGCGCCGGTGGAGGTGGTACCGAAGGCCGATGAAGTCGAAGCGGGCCTGCACGGGGTACGCTCACCCATTGTAGGAACCTTCTACGAAGCGCCTTCACCGGGAGCCCCGCCCTTTGTCAAGCCGGGGGATCGGGTGGAAGTGGGTCAGGTGCTTTGTATTGTCGAGGCCATGAAGCTGATGAACGAGATCGAATGCGACGTGGCCGGCGAGATCGTCAAGAAGTTGGTGACCAACGGCCAGCCCATCGAATACGGACAGGAGTTGTTTCTGATCCGGCCGGGGAAATAGAAACCCAGCTCTCGGCTCTCAGCGATCAGCTTTCAGGAAACCCGTGCGGCTGGATTGGAGAGATTTTCCTGAGAGCGGAAAGCGGAAAGCTGAGAGCTGCCTTCACTTATGTTCAAGAAGATTCTGGTCGCCAATCGCGGTGAAATTGCCCTGCGCGTGATTTGTGCGTGCAAGGAACTGGGCATCCGTGCGGTTGCGATCTATAGCGAGGCGGACCGGAATTCCCTGCACGTGCGTTTTGCCGACGAGGCGATCTGCATTGGGCCGCCGCAACTCTCGCAGAGCTATCTGAACATCCCTGCGGTCATCAGCGCGGCGGAAATCGCAAACGTGGACGCAATCCATCCTGGCTATGGGCTGCTGGCGGAAAATGCGAACTTCGCGGAGGTGTGCGGGAGTTGCCAGATCAAATTCATCGGGCCACCACCTGATGTGATTCGCCTGATGGGTGAGAAGGAGAAGGCGCGGGCTGCCATGAAGCAGCACGGTGTGCCGATCCTTCCGGGCTCAGACGGCGTGGTGGCTTCCGACGGTGAGGCGCTGGAGTGGGCGCGCCAGGTGGGGTTTCCAGTCATCATCAAAGCTTCGGCGGGGGGTGGCGGCCGCGGCATGCGCATTGTGCGCAACGAGGAAGAACTGCCTGCGCTATACCGGCAGGCGCAAGGTGAGGCGTCGGCGGCTTTCGGTAACGGTGACCTGTACATGGAAAAATATGTTGAGCACCCGCGGCATATCGAATTCCAGGTGCTGGCCGATGAGCACGGGAACGTGGTCAGCCTGGGAGAGCGCGAGTGTTCCATCCAGCGACGGCATCAGAAACTGCTGGAAGAGTCGCCCTCACTGCAGGTCACGCCGGAGATGCGGAAAGACATTGGCGACGTTTTGAGCAAGACGCTGAGTTCCGTCGGTTACCAGAACGCCGGTACCGTCGAATTCCTCATGGACCAGGACAGGCGGCTTCATTTTATCGAGATGAATACGCGTATCCAGGTGGAACATCCGGTCACGGAGATGGTCACCGATGTGGACCTGGTGAAGAGCCAGATCATGATTGCCGCGGGCGCGAAACTGGCCGATGTGCTGCAAGGACCGATCGTGCATCGTGGACACGCGATCGAGTGCCGGATCAACGCAGAGCATCCGGAGAAATTCACGCCGTCGGCGGGAAAGATTACGATTTTTAATCCACCCGGAGGGACGGGCGTGCGGATCGACACTGCCGCTTACTCGGAAGCGACCATTCCGCCTTATTACGACTCGCTGATTGGCAAGCTGATTGTGCGCGGCAAGGATCGTGGCGAGGCAATTTCGCGGATGGCAAGAGCGCTGGAGATGTTCATCATTCAGGGCATCCACACGACGATTCCGCTGCACCGGCGGATTCTGGCCGATCCGGAGTTCCGGGCGGGGAAATTCGATACCGGGTTTATCGAGAGATTTCTGGCGAAAAAGGCAGAGTCCGTCGGCTGAGCACAACCTCGGCAATGGACTGCGAAGTCGTCTTTGTGCAGCCGGCGAGAGACCGCAGGCGTCGTCTCCACAACAATGCAAATCCCAAGGCTCTACGCGATTCTCGATGCCACTTGTTTCGCGGATGCCAGCCTGATGCGGCGGGCAACTGACGAACTGGTCGCCGGCGGATGCACTCTGATTCAATACCGCAATAAGACCGGCTCAGCCCGCGAGATGCTGGAGCAGGCTCGCGAGCTCAAACGGCGGGTGGGAGATGGTACGCGGTTCATCATGAACGACCGCGCCGACCTGGCGCTGGCTGCTGAGTTTGATGGTCTGCACGTCGGGCAGGACGATCTGTCTCCCGAGGCGGCACGACGCATCATCGGGGCTGATCGCTGGCTAGGCGTCTCAACGCACAATCCGGAGCAGGTTACCGAGGCCGATCAGACTGATGCCGACTATCTTGCCATCGGTCCCGTCTTCGCTACGACCAGCAAGGTGAATCCGGATCCTGTGGTTGGACTGGAGGGAGTGCGGCGGGCGAGGGAACTGACGCGCAAGCCGCTGGTTGCCATCGGCGGAATTAGGCGGGCCAATGCCCGATCCGTGATCGAGGCCGGGGCGGATTCGGTGGCCGTGATATCGGACTTGTTACGGGATCCGAGGAAATCAGCAGAGGCATTTTTGGCGGTTCTGAGGTAAATTCAATGACTTGCGAAGAGCAGGCGTCAGGTCTCAGGTGTCAGGTTTCAGGAAACGGCAGGACCTGACAGCTGACGTGAGAAATCCATACCTGACACAGGAGATTCGTGAGCACAGACGTTAAGCCTCCAGTTCCTACCAACCGCGCCGACGACTGGGCCGTTCACACCCACCAGGACAAGGAACTCGTCAAAGGCCTGGGTCTGACGAGCGCGACCATGCTGGTCATGGGGTCGATGATCGGGTCGGGCATCTTTATTGTTTCCGCGGAAATTTCCCGCGAGGTGCAATCCCCGGCGCTGCTGATCGGGGCCTGGTTGATCACGGGTTTTCTGACGATCGTCGCTGCTCTCAGCTATGGCGAACTGGCGGCGATGATGCCGCGGGCCGGCGGACAGTACGTCTATCTGCGCGAGTCGCTAGGGCCGCTGTGGGGGTTCTTGTATGGCTGGACTTTGTTTCTCGTTATCCAGACGGGACTGATCGCGGCAGTCGGCATTGCATTCGGGAAGTTTCTCGGCATTTTCTTTCCGGTCATTTCTTCTTCGAATTGGATTCTGCATTTGTGGAAAGTGCCGCCGATTCCGATCGGGCCGATGATCCTCGGCAATATGGACGTTGGTCTCAACACCCAGAATCTGGTGGCCATCCTGGTGATTGTGCTTCTTTCGATCATCAACATCTTTGGCGTGAAAACCGGGGCGTTGATCCAGAATATTTTCACCATTGCGAAGACTTCGGCGCTGTTCGGGCTGGTGTTGCTCGGCGTATTCATCGGTAGGAATGCGCAGGCGATTGCGGCGAATTTTGGGCGGAACTTCTGGGTGAATTCGGGGCTGGGTGTGCAGCATGAGATCGCGGCGGGGGTATTCGTCAGCACGCTGACGGTGCTGGCTGTGGCGCAAGTCGGATCGCTGTTCTCCGCGGATTCGTGGAACACGGTGACGTTCACGGCTGGGGAGGTCAAGAATCCGAGCCGCAACCTGCCATTGTCATTGGCGCTTGGGACCGGAGTCGTGATCGCGCTTTATATCGCGTGCAACTTTATTTATCTGAGCGCACTGCCGCTGGCAGGGAACCCGAGCGGTGCGACCGTTCTGGAGCGCGGGATCCAGTACGCCAGCGAGGACCGGGTGGGAACGGCGGTGATGACCCAGATGTTTGGGCCGATCGGCGGGGCGCTGATGGCGATCGCCATCCTGATTTCAATTTTTGGCTGCGATAACGGCCTGATCCTGTCAGGGGCGCGGGTCTACTACGCGATGGCCAAGGACGGATTGTTCTTCCGCAAGGTTGCGAAGCTGCATCCTACCTACAAAACGCCGGCCGTTTCGCTGATGGTGCAGATGGTCTGGACGTGCATTCTCTGCATCTCGGGAAGCTACGGGCAGCTCCTGGACTACATCGTCTTTGCGGTACTGGTGTTTTATATCCTGACGATTGCCGGGTTGTTCGTGTTGCGGCGGACGCATCCGGAGGCGGAACGTCCGTATAAGGCTGTCGGGTATCCGGTGCTGCCAGCGATCTATATCGTGATGGCTTTGTTTATTGACATCGTGCTGCTACGCTACAAACCGCAATACACGTGGCCGGGGCTGTGTATCGTGCTGTTGGGGATCCCGGTGTACTATGCGTGGCGCTGGCGGCGTGCGTCGGACGTGGCGCAGTCGATTCCACAATAAAAGGGAGCGTTTTCATGGCCAATTTGACGGCAACCAAGCCTCTACACACTCTGATGCAGGAGGCGCAGGAGACGGGCGAGCACAGCTTGAAACGCACGCTCGGACCCGTCAACCTGATCATGCTTGGCATCGGAGCGATCATCGGCGCGGGTCTGTTCGTGCGAACCGCCGATGCCATCGCGGATCGTTCCGGGCCGTCGGTGACGCTCGCATTTATTGTCGCGGGGTTTGGGTGCGCCTTTGCCGGACTCTGCTACGCCGAGTTCGCTTCCATGATCCCGGTTGCGGGTAGCGCCTATACCTATTCCTACTGCACCATGGGAGAGTTGGTGGCCTGGATTATCGGCTGGGATCTTGTTCTGGAATACGCGGTCGGTGCTGCCACAGTCGCCGTTTCCTGGAGCCAATACGCGAATCGGGTCCTCGATTGGTTCGGCCTGCGGATTCCGTTTCAGTGGAGTCACTCGCCGCTGGAGACCGATATGATGGGGAACGGCGCACGGGGCATCATTAATCTCCCGGCCCTGTTCATCCTGCTGCTCTTATCTCTCCTGCTTATTAAAGGGACGAAAGAATCCGCGATCGTCAATGCCTTCATCGTGATTCTGAAGGTCACGATCGTCGTTCTGGTGATCAGCATCGGCTGGGGTTTCATCAATCCTGCCAATCACACGCCATTGATCCCTACGCCGACAACTTATGTAACTGCGGCGGGGGTGTCGCATCACTTCGGCGGTTTGTTGGGAATCCTGGGCGCGGCCGGCGTCGTGTTCTTCGCCTACATCGGATTCGATGCGGTATCGACCGCGGCCCAGGAAGCGCGGAATCCGAAACGCGACATGCCCATCGGAATTCTGGGGTCGCTGGTGATCTGCACGGTGCTCTACGTTCTCTTCTCCTACGTGCTGAGTGGAGTCGCAACCGTCAATGATTTTCGTACGGCAGGGCGCGAAGCTTCGGTCGCGTTTGCGATCACCAAGTACATGCATGGCTACGAGTGGCTGTCGAAATCGGTCACGGTCGCGATTCTGGCCGGGTTCTCGTCGGTGATTCTGGTCATGTTGCTCGGGCAGTCGCGAGTGTTCTATTCGATGAGCCACGACGGCCTGGTACCGAAAATCTTTTGCGATATTCATCCGAAATTTCGCACTCCATACAAATCCAACATGTTGTTCTTTGTGTTCACGGGATTGTTTGCCGGGTTTCTTCCGGAAGACATTGTGGGTGAGATGACCAGCATCGGAACCCTGTTTGCGTTCGTTCTCGTGTGTATTGGAGTTTGGATCCTGCGCGTGCGGCGCCCCGACCTGCCGCGTGCGTTCAGGGTGCCCGCCGTGCCGCTAGTAACTCCGCTGGGAGTGATCATCTGCTGCGCGATGATCTACGGCCTCGGCTGGACGAACTGGTTGCGGCTTGGTGTGTGGTTGGTCATTGGCCTGGTGATCTACTTCAGCTACGGGCGCAAACACAGCAAGGTGCAAGCGCTGAATGCGGCGGCGCCGAAGGGCGCGCCGTCGATGGCTGATTGAGGAAGGCGGTAGCCGGCAGCCAGTCCACGTCTTCGACGCCCGCTTCACGGCATGAAAAACGAGTGTTGCCGGCTTCCGGTCACTGGCTACCAGCTACTGATTTCTCGTTTCCTGTAATTTTCTCGCTACCCAGATTACCAACTGCCGGGGCGAGAAGCGGACTGTCTGGGCCAGCAGCCAGTTCTTGAACCCTGAAATGACCAGCGGCTTGCCTGCCATCAAGGCGCGGTAGCCGTCCTCGGCCACGGTTTGGGCGTCCGTGGCGCCGAATCTCAGCAGATTGATGTTGGTCATGTTGGCGCGCTGGTGGAACTCGGTGGCGGTTGCGCCGGGACACAGACAGGTTACGGTGACGCCGGTTCCGGCGAGTTCGTTGGCGATCGCTTCGGAGAAATGCAACACGTAGGCCTTGGTGGCGTAATAGACGGCCATCAGGGGACCGGGCTGGAAGGCAGCGGTGGAGGCCACGTTCAGGATGCGTCCGTTCTTGCGAGCGACCATTTCGGGCAGGTACATGCGCGTGAGGTGAGTAAGGGTGGTGATGTTGAGCTGGATCTGTTTCAGGCATTCTTCGAGATCGCTCTCGACGAATAGTCCGAACTGTCCGAAGCCGGCGTTGTTGACAAGCACATCGAGCTTGATGTCGGCGCGGGTGGTTTGGTCGTGCACGTAGGCGGCAGCGCCGGGGTCGGTAAGGTCACTGGCGAGGATGAGGGAGCGGGCTCCGTGCGTTTTTTCGAGATCGGCGGCGAGTTGACGAAGCTTGTCCCCAGTGCGGGCGACGAGGACAAGGTCGTGGCCTTCGCGGGCGAAGATGCGGGCGAGTTCGAGTCCGATGCCGGTTGAGGCTCCGGTGACGAGAGCAGTTTTGCGTTGGGGCATGGGTTACCTGGTGAGCCTTCCCGCCGTCCGTGATGCGACAGGAATCTTAAACCACGAAGGGCACTGAGGAGCACTAAGGAAAGCAAAGGCGGGTCCGCAGACCCGCCTGATGGCTTGTGGGACGACGCGATTAGACCAGAGCGGGCTCGACCTCATAGATCGAGTGCCACGAAGTCGCAGCTTTCAGCTTGTCGTTCACGTTGTTGATGTTCTTCACGCCTTCGGTTTCGAGCCACTTGCGGAAGGCGGCGGCGCCTTGCTTGGCATAGACCGGAATGCCTTCTTTCCAAGTAGCGCGTCCGCACAGCACGCCGTTGAATTTCACTTTTGACTCGCCAGCCAGTTCAAGGGTTTCGCTGAACTCGGCATTGCTGACGCCAGCGGAGAGGTAAATGAAGGGCTTGGTGGCAACGCCGGCGGCTTTGTGGAAGAGGTCGATCGCTTCTTTCTTGGTATAGGCCTTCTGTCCGGCGAACGACTTCGTGCCTTCGACGAACTTCATGTTGACCGGCACTTCGACCTTGAGGACATCGACGCCGTAGCGGTCTTTGCTGAACTCGCGCATGCTCTCGGTGACGATGTGCGGCTTCTTTTTCGCGTACTCGAGGCCTTTCTCGTCCGCGCCCTCTTCGTAGCCAACAAACTCGAGGAAGAACGGGACGTCATTGGCGCGACACTCGTCGCCGATGCGCTCGACCCATGCGTGCTTGATCTCGTTGACGTGCTTGGGATCGTCGGGCGTGTAGTAAAGCAGAATCTTGACGCAGTCAGCGCCTGATTCTTTCAGGCGGCGCGCAGACCAAACGTCGAGCAGGTCGGGCAGTCGGCCGGGCCCAGTCTTGTCGTAGCCCGTCTTTTCGTAGGCAAGCAGGAGACCTGCGTTTCTGGCGCGGCGCTTCGCCGCCGGCAGGCCCCACTCGGGATCAAGCAGGATGGCGGTAGCGTGCGGGGTGAGAACTTCCGAGACCAGCGACTTGAATTCTTCCATCATGGCGTCGGTGACATCGCTACCCTTTTCTTTGGCGAGCGACTTCTGCAGCGATCCGCGCTGGTCCATAGCGGCGGCAGCGATCACGCCGCGTTCGTTGGAGACAGCTCTGAGCCCCTTGAGTTTGCCGGGGGAAAGTTTCATGAGAATCCTCCAGATGAATTTGAATGAGATTAGTACGACCCTCGATTTTAAACTAAATATGACTTCCGGCGTCAGGCTTTAGGGGCTGGACTTTTGGGTTCCTGATTTGGAGGAGCGAATCAGCGATGTAGAAACTCGTATCGAAGGCCCACTCGCGCCAGTAGTGGCGGACCCAACGTCGTCACCGGGGTGGCCGCTACCGCCCAGCGCGTGTTGAAGAGATTTTCGGCAGCAACGAAGACCTGGAATCGCTTGCGGAGAGCGTGGCTGACGTACACATCCACAGCGAAATACCGATCCAGGGGAAACGCGTTGAGGTCGTCGTCGAATTGTTTTCCGACGAAAGTTCCCTGAACCGTCGCGGTGATGAGTTTGGGATTGACATATCGGGCCTGCAAGGTGAACTGCTGGTGAGGGACCTGGGGAATCCAGTTGCCAGTCAAGCTCGGGTTTTCAAGTGCGGGATCAGGCGCATAGCTCGAAACCACTGCGTGGGAATACTGGTAGCCGCCGGAGATCTGCAGACTGCCGGTCAGACGAAATTCGCCGTCGAGGTTCAAGCCGGTGGAGAGAGTGCGGCCGACGTTCTGTTTCTGGCGGGTGATCAAGCCGCTGACGGGATCGGTCGATAACGTGACGTTGACGACGGTGTTCGTCATGTCGTTCCAGAAGAACGTGCCGCGCAGGCTGAGACGGTCGGAAAGAAGACTCTGCCGGATACCGGTCTCGACTCCGGTTAGGCGCTCTGCACGCAGGGCGGGATTGTTGTTTGTAATGACGTTGCCTTGGCGGAAGCTGCGGTAGAGTTCGTTCAACGTTGGAGCCCGAAATGCGCGGTAGCCGGATGCCGTGAGCGAAGTGCCATGCCCGAGGCGATAGAGTAAGGCGGCTCTCGGATTGATGGCATCAGAGTCGCGGGCAGCGTAGGGAGTCAGCGTGAAGGTGCCGTCCGTGTTGATGTGAATTCGGCGGGCGTCGAAATCGCTCCAGTGGTCGTATCCGAGCGAGAGATTTGCGGTGAGGCGACCCAGTTGGATGATATCTTCTCCAAATATCTGTGCGGCCCGTTCCCGCCCACCGCTCAGATTTTGTCCGTTGGGGACTACTCCATCGGGCCCAGGCCTGAACAGATCTTCGTCGCTCGATCCGTGGACTTCCCTCATCTCAAATCCGCCGACGAACGTCTGGATGCGTCCCATAGGTCTTGACCACTGCGCATTGCCGCCGAGCGACTGCGAAGGCACGCGCTGGAGGTTGGTGAGGGTGTCGGTGTCCCGGTTCTGAGAAACCGAGGTTATCGACGAGAACGTCTGATCGTACGACTCGAAGAGACCGAAAAGCCGGGTGCTGATGCTACCGATCTTCGTGGAATCATAGTTCCAGCCGGTGGAGAAATCGGCAAGTTGTGTCGCATTTCTCTGGACGAGCGTGCCGTTATGGCGCGCTTCATCGAAATACGAGCCGCGAGCAAAGATTCGACTGTGATCGCCGAGGCGGCGTCCAAGGTCAACGGTCGTCAATTCATGGCGTGAATCAGCGGGTGTGTCGACAGGCCCGCGTTGATTTTCAGGAACGAGAATGTAGCCGTCGGTGCGGAACAGATCGGCCGCCAGGGATACATTCCAAGGTCCCAGACGGGTGCCGGCCCAAGCCGAGAGTTCGGGCGTGTTCTCGTTTCCCCAGGACCCCTCGACCGAGACGGAAGGCGCTTCCGGCTGGCGGGTGAGGAACTGAATCACGCCACCCAACGCGGTCGAGCCATAGAGGCTTGCTCCACCTCCGCCGCGGACAACTTCAATGCCGCTAATCGACTCGCGAGCCACGCGGTCCCAATAGACCCATCCACCGAAGGGATCGTTGAGGGGAACTTCGTCGAGCAGAACCAGGGCACGGCTGGTGCCGCTGGCGCCCAATCCACGCATGGATGCGCCCTGTGTGCTCGGATTCGCGGTGCGGTTGCTGGAGCGGCGAAAGAGGGTGAAGCCGGGAACCTTGCGGAGAATGTCGTCGAGCGTGAGGGCCGGGGTAGAAGCGAGGTGGTCGGCGTCGATGGCGACGACATCCGCAGGTGAGTCGTCGAGTGCGACGTTGGTCCTGGTTGCGGTAACGATGACGACCTGAGGTTGGTCGACGCAGATGCAGGTTTCGCAACAGAAGCCAGGAACGCCAGCATGGAGCACAATGTCCAACGTTGATTCTCCGCTCCAGGGGCGCTGGAGACCTTTGGTGTGATTCGAGGTGACCGTGATCGTGCCGGATCCAGCGGGCACGGCGGCAAATACAAATTTTCCGTTCGAGTCGGTCGTCGTGGCCTGCTCTGAAATCGCGGTGTTGAGTCTTACTCGAGCTCCGACGACCAACTTGCCGTTGGAGTCGCGCACGACTCCCTCGAGGTGTTGCGTTTGGGCGAGGGTGGGCATGCAAAGCGCCAGGACGCACGCAACAGCCGCCACCGTGATGATTCTTGAAGGCACTGAGGATAGTGTAGCGGCCGGGGAGATGGCCGGACCACGACCGAGGTTACTGGCGTAAGGCCAGGGTGCCGAGCAGAGCCTTCTGCTTCGTGATGAGAGCGTGAATTCCCTGGCGCGCAAGTGACATCATTTTGGCCAGTTGAGCGTCGTCGAAGACCTGGTGCTCGGCGGTGGCCTGGAGTTCGACAATCTTGTTACCAGCAGTCATGACGAAGTTCATGTCGACGTCGGCGCGGGAGTCTTCTTCGTAGTTGAGGTCGAGGAGCACTTCGCCGTCGACGATGCCGATGCTGATGGCGGCGACAAAATCCTTCACTGGAGCGGTGGTGAGCGTCCCAGCTTCGATCAGGCGCTGCAGGGCGAGGCCGAGGGCGACGAAGGCTCCGGTAATGGAAGCGGTGCGAGTGCCGCCGTCGGCCTGGATAACGTCGCAGTCGATCCAGATGGTGCGTTCGCCAAGTTGTTTGAGGTCGGTGACGGCTCGCAGGGAACGGCCGATGAGGCGCTGGATTTCCTGAGTGCGACCGCTGGGCCGGCCTTTGGCGGATTCCCGGGCGGTACGGGTCAGGGTGGCACGGGGAAGCATGCCGTATTCGCTGGAGATCCAGCCTTTGCCGGAATTGCGCAGGAAAACAGGGACCGTTTCTTCAATCGAAGCTGTGCAGATCACGCGGGTGTTCCCGACTTCGATCAGGGCTGAGCCTTCGGCAGTAGAAATGAAGTCAGGGATGATGTTGACGGGTCGGAGTTGGTCGGGAGCGCGGTTGTCGCTGCGGTAGATCATCCAGAGGGATTCTAAATCAGGTCGTGGAATGTCGGACACGTCGGACAGGAGTGTCCGACCGACACATCTCAGAATTCGAAGTAGCCGCTGTTGGTACGGCGGGTTGCACCCTCGGTGCCGGTGGGGGGCAGAACCGCCGGCGGCAACAGGCCTGCGATGCCGTTCAGATTCTCCCAGGCAGCTTCGGTCAGGGCCGGGTCGGAGCCGACCAGGTCACGGAGCATTTGCCAGGCGGCCACGTTCAAGGCGCCCTCCGGTGGGGGGCCCATGGCCAGCGATACCGAACATTGGGGGCAGAAATTGATACGCCGGGAGGAGGATTTCTGGCGGGGTTTCACTCCCACGGTCTGGGAAAATATGTAGACGGCAACGGATTTGTGCCCGGGTTCCAGTTCACGGCTGCAGCGCAGACAGAACGAATTCTCCATGGTTCTCGAGGCCACCGGCCTGCCACGATACTGTCTTGGGCCGGGATTCCGGTGCAAGTATGCAGGATGATTCCGGGTGGGATGACGTATACTCAGCCGCGTTTTCCCTGGTCAATATGGCTGTGCCATACAAGGCGGGAACCGTCACGGTGGCTGTCATCTGGCTCGCCCTGGGGTCGGCGTTTGCCGCCGACGCTGTGTCGGAATGGCAAACGCTGGCTCCAGGTATGGAACTGAGGTATGTGAGGGCCCGCAAGCCGAGCATTGTGGGAGATTCGCGTATTGCTGTCCTGCGGATCGATCCGAGTTCCTGGGAACTGGAGTTTGCCGGGATCAGCCAGACTGGTGAATTGTCGGGCCATACGGCTCGCGAGTGGTGCGAGAAGCGGAAGTTCACCGCGGCTATCAACGCCGGGATGTTTCTCGGCGACGGGAAGACGCACCTCGGTTACATGCGCTTTCGGGAGCACGTTAACAACGGACACGCGAATGGGTACCAATCGGTTGCGGCGTTTGATCCGAGCGATGGAAAGCTGCCGCAGTTTCACATCTTCGATCTGGACTCCGGAGTTACGCTGGAACACATCTTGCGCGACTATGCTTCCGCAGCGCAGAACCTGAGGCTGGTCAAGCGTCCGGGGGCGAATCAGTGGGCGCAGCAGAACCGCGAGTGGAGTGAGGCGGCCCTAGGTGAAGACAGCGCGGGCCGAATCCTGTTCATTTACTCGCGCTCGCCGTTTTCCATGCATGACCTGAACCAGGAATTGCTGGCGGCGGGAATCGGACTGGTGGCGGCGCAGCACCTGGAAGGGGGACCCGAGGCGCAGCTCTATCTGCATATCGGCGGCACACAACTGGAGATGTTCGGGAGCTACGAAACGTCGTTCCGGCAGGACGACACCAACTCGGCCGCGTGGCCAGTGCCGAACGTGATCGGCATCAGGCCACGAGTGAAGCATTAGCTCCGCTGCGGCAGCTAACCTGAACCATACTGTGCTCTAGCCAGACGCCGCCGCCATCCGGCACTCTGCAGTCATGGGTACTCAAGCTTCTCGCCCATCCAGTGATGCCTCACGGGAGCGCGCGTACCGGCCATCGGCGAAGTTCTTTCACCTTGACCATTTGCGGCGGCTTCGGGGATCGGAGCAGGTGGCGGCGGTGTGTTATCGCGTCCGCAAGGGACGCATCGAATTCCTGCTGGTCGAGACACGCGGTGGACGATGGACCTTTCCCAAAGGCAGCGCTGAGCCGGGATTGACCCACGCGCAAGCCGCGGCGCTTGAGGCGTTCGAGGAGGCCGGTGTGCACGGGCGTATGGAGAACGCGGCCTTTACGGAGTATGTGCGCCGCAAGCGGCGCGCGGGGATTGAGATCGTCGTCAAGGTTCACCTATGTGAGGTGCTGCGGCTTGACGCGCCGCAGGAAGCGGGGCGGAATCCTACGTGGTTTACGGCGGAAAAGGCGAATCAGAAGTTGCGGGCGCATCGTGACGCTGAACACGGAGAGCAGTTGGAGCGGGTGCTCAAAAGCGCAGTTGGCCTGATTCAGAAGTGGTCTTGATCGCCGGAGGGAAAGGCGCTGGCGCTACTGTGCGGCCTGCGTGATCGCCTGGGCGACCGCATTCACATCGAAAAATTGAGTCAGGTCGGCGTGGCCGGCGAGAGTTTCGCGCGTGTTTCCCTCGATCAGGATCCGCACGCGAGCGATTCCGGGGACGTTGGTGGCGAGGGTCTGGACCAGCGAGTCGACTGTGAGTTGCTCGGTGAGAATTCCGGAACGGTGCTGATCGGCGAAGGCGGCGTTCATGTCGACGACGGCAACGCCCGGATCGATGAGATACACGCTCCGCAAATCGGCAGCCGGGGCCAGGGGGTGCGGCGAGTCGGATCGGGTGTAGATCCGCAGCAGAGCACGAAGCAGTTCTTCCGCACGCTGCTGGCGTCCTTCAGGGAGCGGTATTTGAGCCGGCTGAGCGCGCAGCATGCCGGCGGCATCATCGGCGACGTACAGCGTTACGGTTTCCGTGGGGCCGGAGGCAGGCGGCATGACGGGACGGTTGTCTTCTGCCAGACGCTGCCTTTCGACGGCGGCGCGGCTCATTTGGCGAAGATAAATCCCCATCGAGAGCACGATGACCAGCATGACAGCGACGCCGATGAGGAGGTGGCGCGGGATCATGGTTGGGCTCCAAGGCGATCGCGGAGGGAGGAGACACCATCGGCGATGGCGGCCGCCGCTTTCTGCTGGTAGTTGGCGGAGGGCAGGTCGGAAATTCCATTGGAGCCGGGAGCCAATTCCACCGCGATGGCAGGAATGAGCACGTTGTTCAGCGGCCGCAAGGAAGCAGGGTATCCGCGGGCGGGAATCTGGTGTTTCTGCATCGCGGTGAGAACGGCGAAAGCGATGGCCTGGCTGAGTGGAAGAGCATCGGTCTGCGCGGTGGTCCAGGCGTGGAAGGGCCCGTGGTTGGGGCTGCTCGACGGGAGCAGCGCCGTGAACACCCGCGCGCCGCTGCCTTGAGAGTCAGCGTGGAGGATGATATACAGGGCTGCATGCGCGGCATTCGCGGTTCCCGCACGCTGGTCGGGGGTAAGAGTATCATCGCCTTCGCGCAGGAGAGTCACTGAGAAGCCCTGGTTCTGGAGTTCGGCACGCAGCAAACGGGCGAATCCCAGAGTGACAGTCTTTTCGGGGAGGGTGTCGGTTAGCGCGGCTCCTCGTTCAGTCCCGCCATGGGCGGGATCAACAATCACGCGAACGCGGCTGGGTGGCGGCAAAGGCGGGGCTATGCCGGGAATGGATGCGGGCTGTCCGGAGACTGTGGGGACTGGCTCGGCTGACGTCGGGGCAGCAGGGGTCTGGCTCGCCGATGCGACCGTGATTGTGCGTGCGTTGTTGGAGAAACTCGCCATGAGAGGCGCGGTGGCGGCGATGCTCAGCTCGGCCACACCGTTGTTTTCAGAGAAGTTGGCTTGCGTGATCACCGGGTTGTCGAAGAAAAGAGACGGAGTGCCTGGCGGGACCAGAGGTTCGCGAAGAAACACCATCCGAAGCTTGCCCGGCTCCGTGGCAATGGTGGGGTTCACGGGAGCGGTGAAGTTCAGCACGAGGCGGGGCGGATTTGCTGCGTCGAACTGAGCGCTGACCTGGGTGGCGATGTCGCCGATAAAGAGGCGTCGCGCCGCTTCGTGAAAGGTCACCGAGTTTCCCAGGAACCGCGGCAGGAGGGCGCTGAGGGAATTGAGCGGGACGAGTCCGCGTGAGTTCTCGATCAGGAACGGAGCAGAGAGATCGAAATCGCGCTTACGGATTCTGGCGCGCGTCTTGCCGCTGAAAAACTCACAGTCCAGATTGTTGTACCGGAGGGTCCAGCGCCGTCCCGCGGTGCTGGCACTTACGCGGCCCAGGGGCTCCAGGATTTCGAGAAGTCCGACATATTCGTGGCCGGCGTGATCGACCACAGGCAGGCTGTAGGTGGCGACTGAAGAGTAGATGGAGATCTTCTTCTGGTCGGCGGCTGGTGCGGCGGCCAGGAGCACGACAGCCAGAACGACAATGAACGAGTTCTTCGCTTTCGATGTGGCGGAGGACACCTGCCATCAACGCTAACCTTTTGTCCGCTGGTAGCGCCAGAGTTTTTTCAAGGGCTCAATCCATTGCGTAGATGGTGAGGCCGCTCAGGAGCTTGGGGTAAAAATCCGTGGATTTTTGAGGCAGGACTTCACCGGCGAAAGCGATGTCGCGGATCTGGTCCACGCGGACCGGGTTCATGAGAAACGCGGCCTGCGCCTGGCCACTGCGTACCTGAGCGAGGGCATCGTCGGCATCGCGGTGGTAGGAGACGTTCTGCAGGTTGCGGATCGCATCTTCCGAGATTTTCAGCACTCCTTCCAGCAGGCACTTGTGCAACTGGACGACGTCGAGCGACTGCTGGCGCAACGAAAGGCCGGCGAAGCGGTTGGTTCCAATCGCCTTGGGTGTGTGTATGAGATATACGCGATCGTGGGTGACGGCGAGCAGGGCGGTCCCGGCGTGCCCAGCCTCGCGCAGGACGGCCGTTGCCCGCGAGCCGTCGATGGAAGGATCAACTTCCTCCACGTTGAAGAACTGACGCGCCCCGGTCTGAAACTGGGCCGAGGAGAACGACGGCAAACCGTAAACGACGCGGTGGGTGGGCAGGACCACGAGGCTGGGGCTGTCCATGTTGAAGAAAGTCATCATCATGAAGTCGTACGGATTCAGCCCGGACCCGGCGGGGGCAGCGCGGCGTTCCTCACGGTAGGTGAGGGCGGTTTCATAGCGGTGGTGGCCGTCGGCGATGATGAGCCTCTGGTCCTGCATGCGCGACCGGACGGCGGAGATCACGCCTGGGTCCGAGACCTTCCAGACGCGATGAAGGACGTCATATTCGTCGCGGACCTCAGTGTCGGCAGGGCGTTCAGATTGAAGAAGTTGTTCGATTTCCGGGGCACCGCTATAGAGCATGAAAATCTGCTCGAAATGGGTTCGAGTAGCGCGGAGGAGGTCAAGGCGGTCAGCCTTGGGTTTGGAGTGGGTCAGTTCGTGCCGGAAGACGACCTTGGCGGAATAATTCTCAAGGCGGCCCAATGCGATGTAACCTTGTCGCTCAATTAACGTCTTAGAAGCATACGGACTGGGAAACGTCTGGCAATAGCGGTACAGGGAGGGTTGAGGGTCCTGACACAGAACCTGTGACCGTCGCCATTCGTTAAAGGTTTCCGCGGCACGGGTATAGACATTTTCGTGAGCGCTGTCGCTGGACAGGCGCTTGCCCAAGATGATCCGGACAAGATTATTGGCATTAGACGCGTAGTAGCGCTCCTGCATCTCAGGGGAGATCTTGTCGTAGGGCTGAGTTATGACCTGCGTAATGGGCACGCGAGTGGAGTCATAGCGCCACGCCTGAAATGGAGAGATGATGGCCACGTGAACGCAGAATTGTAGCAGGCCGGCAGAGGAGTCGCGAGGAGATGGATCCCTCGAAAATGGAGCGGGTACCGGTGCTGGAAGCGGCAAATGGCGCGGTTTTCAGGGTCCGGAGACAGGATCACACGTTACTGGAGGAAATCTCCAAGAGTGCTTGAAAAATCGGCAGCCGGAGACTGTAAGTTGTGCTAGTATCCCGCTTAGAAAAGGTTGGTATGATCCGCAAGCAGGGATGCGGGTCACCTCGCTCCCAAACGCCAACTCGAACCTTTCGATCGTGTGTGGGGCATATGTTGTACGGAAAAGGGTTGTCGTCTCGGTTCGTCCTTCTCGTTGTGGTGATGCTGTCTGCTGCGGGCCTCCTTCCAGCGTTTGCTCAAAACTCAACTGAAGATGTGCATGTCCAGCCCCGGATTCAGCCTGATTCCCCGAAAGAACCTGAAATCGACCCGATGTTCAGGACCCACACCAAGCCCTTCAAGGTGGACGTGGAAATGGTGCTGGTGCCGGTCACCATCACCGATCCGATGAACCGGCTGGTGACGGGACTCGATCGGGAGAACTTCAACCTGTTCGAAGGGAAGGAACAGCAGGAGATCAGAACGTTCTCGAGCGAAGACGCACCTGTTTCGCTGGGAGTGATCTTTGATATGAGCGGGAGCATGGGGAGCAAGATCGAGCGCGCCCGCGAAGCGGTAATCGAATTCTTCAAGACGGCAAACCCTCAGGATGAGTTCTTCATGATCACGTTTGCCGACAAGCCGGAGGAAATCTCCGACTTCACCACCTCGGTGGAGGACATTCAAGGCAAGCTGGTCTATACGGTGCCTAAGGGACGCACGGCGCTGCTCGATGCTATCTATCTGGGCGTCAGCAAGATGCGGCAGGCGCGGTATCCGAAGAAGGCGCTGCTGATCATCTCCGACGGCGGGGACAACCACAGCCGCTACACCGAGGGCGAAATCCGGTCGGTGGTCAAGGAAGCCGACATCCTTATCTATGCGATCGGCATCTACGATCACTACTTCCCGACTGACGAAGAACGGCTGGGGCCGAGTCTGCTGAGCGACATCACGGAACTGACTGGTGGGCGCGCATTTACGATCGACAACCCGAATGATCTCGCCGACGTATCCACGAAAATTGGTATTGAGCTACGCAACCAATATGTTCTTGGGTACCGTCCAAAGAACCCAGTACGCGACGGCAAATGGCGTAAGATAAAGGTAAAGCTGATACCGCCCAAAGGACTGCCGCCGCTGAGGGTTTACGCGAAGACGGGTTACTATGCGCCAACGGAATAGACACCTCCTTCCTGTACTGATCCTTTTCCTGTCGACCCGATTTCTGGCGCAATCGGGAGGAACAGCCCCGGCAGACAAACCACCAAGTGGTTCTGTCGACCCCCCTTCGACCTCCGCTCCTGCGCTGGGTGTTTCCTCCCGTGCTGTCGGGCAAAGTGCAGGTCAAGATGCCGGGCAAATGCCGGATTCCGAGAGCGGTGTCTTTGTCTTTCGGAAGCAGGTGGAAGAGGTCGTTCTGCATGCCACCGTGCTGGACAGCAAGCAACGCTTCGTGACCAATCTGGATAAAGGCGCGTTCACCGTGTACGAGGATGGGCATCCGCAGTCCATCACATCGTTTCGCCACGAAGATATTCCGGTCGCCATGGGCATTGTGGTGGACAACTCCGGTTCGATGCGCGAAAAGCGGCAGAAAGTGGCCGCGGCAGCGCTGAACCTGGTGCGGGCCAGCAACCCTAGTGACGAAGTGTTCGTCGTCAACTTTAATGATGAGTACTACCTCGATCAGGACTTCACTTCGAACATCAACAAACTGAAGGAGGCGCTGGAAAAGATTGAGTCGCGAGGAGGCACTGCGATGAACGACGCCCTTGTTGCCTCCGCGGATTGGATGAAGAGGTCGAAGCTGGAGAAGAAGGTGATCTTTGTAGTTACGGATGGGGAAGACAACGAGAGTACGGAGACGCTGGAGCAGACGGTGAAGCGACTGCAGGCGGAGAACGGTCCAACCGTGTATGCGATCGGGATCCTGGGAGACGAAGATCATCCGAAGCGGGCGCGCCGGGCGCTCCAGATTATCGCCGAGCGAACCGGAGGCATCGCGTTTTTTCCCAAGACGCTCGATGAGGTAGACGAAATCAGCCGCGATGTGGCGCATGACATTCGCAACCAGTACACCATCGGGTACAAGCCCACCACGCCCAAGAATCAGGGCGGCTACCGCACGGTGAGAGTTGATGCCAAGTCCCATAGCTACGGGAAGCTGGTGGTCCGCACGCGGAGCGGATACTATGCCGGTGGCGAACCGGCGGCCGCGTCATCGGGAACACAGTGAAGACAATTTGTAGTTGGTATTTGTGATTCTGCCAACCGCTGCATTGACGCTTGGCCTGCGCTTTCATACTCTGTAGAGTGCCTTCGACAACCTTGAATCCCCGCCCGCGAGTCAGTGACGACATCACACAATTCGTTGGAGAAACGCCGATGCTCCAACTGAAAAGGGTAGTGCCCTCGGGTTCGGCCGATGTCTTTGCCAAGCTGGAGTATTTGAATCCTGGTGGAAGTGTGAAAGACCGGGCTGCGATCGGGTTAATCCGGCAGGCGGAACGGGAAAGCAAGTTGCGACCGGGAGGCACGATCATCGAGGCGACAGCCGGGAACACGGGAATCGGACTGGCGTTGATCGGGGTGAATCGCGGTTACAAGGTGCGGTTGTTCATCCCGGAGAAGTTCTCGGAAGAAAAAGCTATGATCATGCGGGCCCTGGGCGCCGAGGTAATTCGCACTCCGGAGGCCGAGGGCATGCAGGGAGCCATCCGGCGCGCGCGAGACCTGGCTGCTGCTGATCCCAACGCCTTTGTGACGGCGCAGTTCGAGAATCCTGCCAACCCCGACTTTCACTACGAGACGACCGCTCGTGAGATCTTCGAACAGATGGATGGGCGCGTTGACGCGATCGCGATCGGCGCCGGTACCGCGGGAACGTTCACGGGAGTGGCGCGCTATTTGAAGGAGCGCCTGCCCGGCGTGCATTGCGTAGCGGTCGAAACCCAAGGCTCCGTGCTGGGAGGAGGCAAGGCCGGCACGCACAAGGTGGAGGGCATCGGGAACAGTTTTATTCCGAAGAATTTCGATCCGACGGTTTGCGACGAGGTGATTGCGGTCAACGACGAACAGGCTTTTGCCATGGTGAAACAGTTGGCCGCGCGAGAAGGCGTACTGGGCGGGTCGAGCGCAGGGTGCAATGTCCAAGCGGCGCTTCAGATCGCGAGGCGGCTTGGGGCAGGGAAGCGCGTGGTGACGATGATTCCGGATTCGGCGGAACGGTATCTGTCGAAGAAGATTTTTGACGGTGGAATCTGAAACGAAGCCCATAGCCGTTAGCTCTTAGCCTTTAGCGAATAGCGAGAAGCAAAAGCCCCACAGCCAAGAGCTAAGAGCTGAAGGCTCAAGCCGCAGGAGTTCTCTTGACTAAAAAGCATCCCGGTTTTGCCACTACGGCCATTCATGCCGGACAGGAAGCGGATCCCGCTACTGGCGCCGTCAGCGTGCCAATCTACGCGACTTCGACCTACGTTCAGGAAGAGATCGGCAAGCACAAAGGATATGAGTATGCGCGGGTGTCGAACCCGACCCGCGACCGGCTAGAGACGAATCTGGCGGCCTTGGAGGGTGGTGTTACAGCCAAGGTCTTCGCGAGTGGTATGGCGGCCATCAACGCTGTCGCGAGCATGCTGAAGGCAGGCGATCACATCGTCGCCGGACACAATCTATATGGCGGCACGCCGCGGCTCTTCAATACCGTGCTGGCGAACTTTGGGATGGAATTCACATACGTGAATACGTCCGATTCAGCGAATGTTAAGAAGGCCCTGCGCAAGAATACGCGGCTGGTGTTCCTGGAAACGCCTACGAACCCGCTGATGGAACTGTGCGATATCCGCGCGATCAGCGATCTGTGTCACGAACGCGGAGTTGACGTGGTGGTCGACAATACGTTCATGTCGCCGTATTTTCAGCGGCCGATTGAGCTCGGCGCGGACATGGTAATTCATTCGACAACGAAGTTTTTGAATGGGCACAGCGACGGCCTGGGTGGCGTCGTGGTTTGCACGAAGAAAGAACAGGCGGAAAAGCTGGCTTACCTGCAGAAGGCAGCGGGCGCGATTCTCTCGCCGTTCGAGTGCTGGCTGATTCTGCGCGGCGTGAAGACGCTGGCCGTGCGCATGCTGCAGCACGACTGCAATGGACGCAAGGTGGCGGAATTCCTGTCGAAGCACAAGAAGGTGCAGAGAGTGTTCTACCCAGGACTGGCGGATCATCCGCAGCACGAATTGGCGAAACGGCAGATGTCGGGATTCGGGGCGATGATCGCGTTTGAAACGGGGTCGCTGGCGAACGCCAACAAGATGCTCAGGAGAGTGCGCGTATGCTCGCTGGGCGAGTCGCTGGGCGGCGTGGAGACGCTGATCTCGCATCCGGCGACGATGACGCATGCGGCGGTTGGCGAAGAGGGGCGGCGCAAGATCGGCATCACCGATGGTATGGTGCGGATCTCAGTGGGCATCGAGGATGTGGACGATATTCTCGCTGACCTGGATCAGGCACTGGCCGCGATCTAGCCGCTACTGAGGTTGAGTCCGATTGTGCCGGTGCCGCCATCCGGGATAGAGATTGGCGATCGAGTAGGTGAATCCCACGAAGGCGTGGCGATGCGGCCCTCCAGAAGTAAGGCCTCCTTCAAAGCCCCCGTCAATCACCAGGCGCGGACGAATGGCGTACGCCAGCGCCCATAGCGACGAAGCGAATCCCGGCGTGGACTGGTTCAGTTCCGTGTCACCGTAGAACTCGCCGGTGAATTGGAGCGGGCCGCGGATGGGAAAAGCAAACGCGAGGTTGAGCTGATCGTTCCGGTCAAAGCCGCGCGCGTTCTGGCGGCCGATCCAGTACTGGGTGGCGTTGAAATCGAAATGGATGTGGTAGATGTCCTTGCTGGCGAGGAAGGTCAGGCCATGATCGGTACGGCCAGTCCCCAAACCTTCTGAGGCGCTGGCCGACGGAATTTTTGCGGCGTATCCGAAGGAGAGCGTGGGTACCAGTCCGGTCTGTTTGTGAATGCGGATTTGCGGGCCAAGCCAGTTGTCGCCAATTCCGGTGTGGGTCACGCCGCCGGAGGTTTGTGACAGGAACGAAGTCGTGGTCCAGCGCAATTCGATTTCGCAGAACAGGCCGAACTTCAGCAGTCCACCGGAAGAAGTCTGGTGCGTGCCTGCTTGAGGCCAAACGCGGTCCCATCCGTACTCGAGTTCCAGCAATCCGTATTGAGTGATATCAGCGGGATTGGCCACGGTCGGGCGGTTGGGATTGGCGACGATGGAGTCGGCGTAGCAGTCCGTTTGTTTGCCCATCCACTGGGCGGAGGCAGGGGCGATCGTCAACCAGACAATGAAAAGCGGCAGGATTCGAGGGCGGCGCGTCGGACCTCTGCGGGCAAAGGATGTGATGGCCTGGGCATCGGGCATAGGTGATTATCCGTTATGATGAGTTTCCGTAGAAGCTGGTTTTGAAATCCGCATGACTGCACGAACCTCTCGTGAATGGAACGCGGCTGAATATCATCGGCTCTCTGCGCCGCAGTTCGAGTGGGGCCAGCGCGTCTTGAGCGAACTGCATCTGCGTGGGGACGAATGCGTCCTCGATGCCGGTTGCGGCACAGGGAAGCTGACGGAGTTGCTGGTGCGCAACTTGCCGCGTGGACGCGCGGTTGGTCTGGACATTTCCCGCAACATGGTGCAGCACGCGCAGCAGAACTTGCGCCCGAAGTTTGGCGAGCGGGTATGTTTTGTTTCCGCCGATTTGAGTTCGATGCCGTTTCGCAGTGCTTTCGATGGAGTCTTCAGCACGGCATCCTTTCATTGGGTGCTTGACCACGGTGGGCTGTTCCGGGAATTGTTCGCTGTGCTGCGGCCCGACGGGTGGCTGCATGCCCAGTGCGGGGGAGGCTCGAACCTGAAGCGATTGCGTGAGCGTGTGCGGACGCTGTCACAAATGGCAGAATTCTCTCCCTGGCTGGGCGAGTTCCGCGAGCCGTGGTATTTCTCAAATGCCGAGGACGCTGCGGCGGGTCTGCGCGCGGCTGGATTCGACCCAGTCGAAACGGGACTTGAGGCAGCGGCCATCGTTGCGCCGGGCAGCCGGGAATTTCAGGAGTATCTGCAAACGTTTGTTTTACATCGTCACCTGGAACTCTTGCCGGATGAGGGCCGACGCGAAGCATTTGTTGGTGAACTCGCCGCTATCTCAGCAAAAGACAATCCGCCGTGGAGTCTGGATTATTGCCGCCTGAATCTTCGGGCGCGAAAGCCGCTGTAAGTATCCTGCCATCAGCATTGTTTTCCGGACGATCATCCCGCGAGTTACTTCGGTAATAGTCCCTGTACTCTCAGCACCTTTTGCGTACGCAGTCATTTAGCGAAACTTTCCAAGGCCCACAGGGTTCAAGCAAACGAAGGCGGGAAGCCTCAGGAGACAGACAGATGCGACGAAGCGTATGGAGTATCGGATTCTTTTTGCTGGCTGGTGCGATGGTGTTTGCGCAGGACAGCACCGCGACCTCGAACGATCTGGCGAAGGACCGGCAGGACCGGCGTGAAGACCGCAAGGACCTGCGTCAGGACCGTCGCGATCGCAACCAGGACGTGAAAGACGTGCACCAGGATCAGAAAGACATCAACCAGGACCGGCGAGAACTCAATCAGGAACGAGTTGAGCGCAATCAAGATCAGCGGGTGGTGAATCAGGATCGCCACGAACTGAACAAAGACCGCTCGGAACTGGTGCAGGACAAGAAGAACGGGAACACGGGCGACCTGGCAGGCGATCGGGCTGCCGTCCACAACGACAAGACCGCGCTGAAAGGCGCGCGCACCGAACGGAACCAGGCGCAGCGCGATGTCAACAAGCAGCGTCGTGATCTGCACCAGGATCGCCGTGACCGTAACGCCGATTTACGCGACGTGAAGCACGATCAGAAAGACATCCATCACGACAAGAAGGACCTGCGGCACGATCGCCGCGATATTCGCCACGACAAGAAGGGCCAGTAACTCACCCGTACAGGACGAAACGGGCGGCGAGGATAACATCGCCGCCCCTTTTGTTTTCCGGAATTCACTTCTGCTGGCAAGCTACGTCTTTACCGAGTGGGCAATCCATTCAAGATAGAGAGCGCTTCCGTCTTCTACGGCAATAGCGACGCATTCAGGAACGTCGTAGGAATGCAGTTCGCCGATCGTGTCGCGGAGTTGTTCAAAAGCGGCCGCTGTCGTCTTGATGATCAGTAAGCACTCGGTAGCGGTTTCCACTTCGCCCTTCCAGCGGTATACCGACTCAATCTGAGGAACGATGTTCACGCATGCGGCCAGTCGCCGCTCGACGAGTTGCTGGGCGATGCGACGAGCTTCTTCCGGCGAGCCGCAGGTTGTAAGCACAACGCGTTTGTCGGTCATATAGAATCGGGCGTCGGCTTCTAGGCTAACGCCTGGTCGAGGGGCAAGCAATGGCGGCACAAATCAAGTTTGGGACGTCGGGATGGAGGGCAGTCGTCGCTGAGGAATTCACGTTCGCGAATGTCCGCCGGGCGATTCACGGGATTGCGCGCTACGTGGTATCGCAAAACCAGAAATCACCAAAAGTGATCGTCGGACGCGATCCGCGGTTCCTCGGCGAGACTCTTTGCGCCATCGCTGCGGAGATCCTCGCGAGCCATCAGATCACGCCGCTGGTGATTGCCGAAGCCGTCCCGACTCCCGCAATTTCGTACGCGGTCATGCAGTCAAAGGCGGACGGCGCGATCAACTTTACAGCTTCGCACAACCGGCCGGAGTACAACGGCATCAAGTTCTCGACACCGGACGGTGCGCCCGCCTTGCCGGAAGTGACGCAAGCGATTGAGGCGGAAATCGTTGCTCATGATGCGGGGAAAACGGGTCAGAGGCCAGCCTCAGTGTTGATCTCGGGGAAGAATGCGGAAGCAGAGTCCATCGATCCGCGGCGGATGTATCTGTCGAGGCTGCGGGAAATCGTGGACCTGGACGTGATCAAGAAGGCTGGGCTCAAAGTTGCGTTCGACCCGCTTTGGGGAGCAGCCCGAGGATACTCGGACGGGTTGCTGCGCGAGGCTGGAGTTGAGGTGGCCACGTTGCATGACTACCGCGACGTGCTATTTGGCGGCCACGCACCGGAACCGGACGATCACTTGCTCGGAGACCTGCGCGGGAAGATGCGCGAAACTGGCGCGGGGATCGGAATCGCAACCGACGGCGATGGGGACCGTTTTGGGATCGTCGATGAGGACGGTGCGTTTCTGCAGCCCAACTACATCATCGCGCTGTTGTTCGATTACCTGGTGGAGAGCCGCGGCTGGGGAAACGGCGTGGCGAAGTCAGTGGCGACGACCAACCTCATTAACGCTCTGGCGGAGAAACACAAGATCGAGTTGCACGAGACTCCGGTCGGCTTCAAGTACATCGGGGAGTTGATCAAGGCCGACAAGATCTTGATCGGCGGAGAAGAGAGCGCAGGCCTGTCGATCCGCAAGCACGTTCCAGAAAAAGACGGAGTGCTGGCAGGGTTGCTGTGTTGCGAGATGGCGGCGCGTCGTGGCTTGTCGCTCGGCAAACAGTTGGAGGCCTTATTTGCCAAAGTTGGTTCCTACTATCCGCTGCGGGAGAACTTCCGCTTGACGGGTGAGGTGAAGGAGAAGTTTACTGAAAAGTTACGCCTTGATCCGGCCGAGTTTTGCGGCAGCAGAGTTGCTAAGGTGGTGCGGACCGATGGGCTGAAGCTCGTCCTCGAGGATGGGTCATGGGTGTGCTATCGCCTCTCGGGGACGGAGTCGGTGGTGCGGGTGTATTCGGAAGCGCGCAGCAGGGAAGGACTCGAGAAATTGAGTTCGGCAGCCAAAGCATGGATCTTCGATTAGGACCGCCATCACGAATGCGAGTACTGCCGGCTCCGGTGGCGGGTGAGCGGCTGCGCGCGGTCATCGAAGAGCAAGGGCCCAAGGCGGAAGAGTTTGCCGCTCGGTATGTGGAGCGAACACGTCCGTTCTGGTCGTGGCTCGCTGCCGAGTGGCGGCGAGTCGGGACAATTGCTGCGCTCGCCTTAACGTTGGGGTTAGTCCTGCACGCGATGTTTGGCGCCAATGGCATGGTTGTGTATCAGCAGAAACGCGCGGAGCGGCAGGCGCTGCAAGCCGACGTCGAGCGTTTGCAGAAAGAAAACGATCAATACGTGGAGAGGATCAAGGCGCTGAAGACCGACCACCGCGCGATTGAACGGGAGGCGCGGGAACAACTGCACTACACTCGTCCGGGGGAATATGTTTATGTTGCCCCCGACCCACCTCCGAAGCCGCCGACGGGGCGGGCGAAGAATGGTCCCTAGGGCCTTTCGAGTGTTTTCGGGCGTGCGGAACTGCCTCCGCCTGTGATAAAGTTCGGGAAACCTGGAGATCACAATTTCTCAAAAGGAAACCTCAAGGAGGATGGCATGCGGAAGTTCCTGTTTGCAGTAGCTGCGCTGGCGGTGGTCTCGCTGGTGGTGACGGCTTCATTTGCGGGCGATGCGACAACCGTGAATGGCTGGATTAGTGATTCAAAATGCGGCGCGAAGGGTGCCCATGATGGCGCTGCGGAATGCACAAAAAAGTGCATTGACGGCGGAGCGTCCATGGTGGTCGTGACTGATGGTGACCAGAAGATTCTGACCGTGGACAATCCTGCTGCTCTGAAAGGGCATGAGGGGCATCACGTCGCGGTTACCGGACATGTGGATGGCGACAAAATCCATGTGGACAGCGCGAAGATGCTGTAGGGCATCACTCAACAGGAAATCAGGGCGGCCTTTGCAGCCGCCCTTTGTTCTTTTGGAGGTTGCCGCGGGCGAGGCGCCCGCGGGACCCCGCCGCTGCAGCGGAAGGACGGGACGCTACTTCACCACGCCTTCGAGCGGGGAACTGGCGGTGGCGTAGAGCTTGCGGGGCATGCGTCCGGCAAGGTGAGCCTGGCGCCCTGCAAGTACCGCGTTCTTCATTGCCTCGGCCATCAGGACCGGTTCCTGGGCACCGGCAATTCCGGTGTTCATCAGGACAGCGTCGTAGCCGAGTTCCATGGCGATGGCCGCGTCGGATGCCGTACCGACGCCTGCGTCGACAATCAAGGGTACGCCTACGATCATTTCCCGGAGGATGCGGAGATTCGCGGCGTTCTGGATGCCGAGGCCGCTGCCGATGGGCGCGCCCAGGGGCATCACGGCTGATGCGCCGGCATCGACCAGTCGCTTGGCGACGACGATGTCGTCGGAGGTGTAAGCCAGCACCGTGAAGCCTTCCTTGACCAAAACCTGTGTTGCTTCGAGTGTGGCCTGCACGTCAGGGTAGAGAGTGGCCTGGTCGCCGATCACTTCGAGTTTGATCCAATCCGAAAGGCCGACCTCGCGCGCCAAACGTGCGGTGCGGATCGCATCGTCGGCCGTATAGCACCCGGCCGTATTAGGCAGGAGGAAGTATTTGTTGGGATCGATGAAATCGAGGAGAGATTCTTTGCTGCGATCGAGGTTCACGCGGCGGACGGCCACGGTGACCATGTCCGCACCGCTGGCCTCGAGGGCGCGGGCGGTTTCCTGAAAAGAACGATACTTGCCGGTGCCGACAATGAGCCGGGAGTGGAACTCGCGGCCTGCAATGATCAATGAGTCCGTCATGCGGCTATTGTAAATCCGGGATTCTCATTGCCGCTATGCGAGCAGGGCATGAGCCCGGCGGGTCGGATGCTTTCGAGGCTACATCAAATTGTGAAGCGCCGGACAAAGCTGTGATTCAGGATTCAAACAGCGGATGTGGAGTGAAAGGCTCGGGATATTCCAACTGAATCCGCACCAGTTCTTTGGGCTCGTAAGAATACTCGCGACCGCAGTCGTCGCAACGGACGTTCAGTCTGCTGTTGAGAGGCGGGGGAGGGAGAAAGGCGTCCGTTTCCGCCAGAGGAATCTTGTGGGCGAAAAAGAGGTTCTGCTGCTTGTGAAAGCTGTGGTTCTTGCAGAGTACAGCCCAGTAGTACTGGCCTTCAGCCATGCGGACTCCCCCACGAAGTCCTGCCACGCGACAACGACCGATACACCCTGATTATCTGTCATTCTGGAAGGAAGGGACGCAATAAATTGTAAAAAGATTGTCTCCTGGCAAAGTCATGAGCTGCCAGCTACCTCGGCCTCCTCATACATTCGATCGATGAGGGCACGATAGCGTTCCTCGACACCGCGGCGGCGCACTTTCAGGGTGTGGGTCAAAGTGCCGTCCAGAGCAGAAAACTCATCAGGAACGAGGAGCACGCGCTTGAGTTTTTCAAAGCGCGCAAGATTCCTGTTCAGTTCTTCGATGATGCCCTCATAGAGAGCCTGCACTTTCGGATTCGCAACCAGTTCGGCTCGCGAAGCAAAGGCGACCTTGTTGGCGCGTCCCCAGTCCTCAAGAACGGGGAAGTGAGGCGAGATCAGGACGGCCGGGAACTTGCGTTTGTCGCCAATCACGATAGCAGTCCCGATCAGAGGATTCAGTTTGAGCGAGCTCTCGATGGGCTGGGGGGCGATGAACTTTCCACCTGAAGTTTTGATCAGGTCTTTCTTGCGGTCGGTGATCGAAAGGAAGCCTTCGCTGTCCAGATTGCCAATGTCGCCCGTTTTGAACCATCCGTCCAAGAAAGCGTCGCGGGTTTCCTGAGGACGATTCCAGTACCCGTGAAACACGGACGGCCCGCGCACCAGGACTTCGCCGTCGTCCGCGATACGGACCTCGATGTTCGACAGTGGTTTGCCGACCGTGCCCAACTTGTGCGCGCCCGGATGATTCACGGCGATCACGGGCGAGGTCTCGGTCAGGCCATAGCCTTCATGAATGCGAATCCCGATGTCGGCATACCACTCCGCCAGTTCGCGGCCCAGTGGCGCTCCTCCGGAGATGAAGACCTCCGTCTTGCCACCCATCCCGAATCGCACTTTCGAGAATACCAACCGATCTGCAATCTTCCACGCCAGGGAACTGGGCGTGGACCCGGCAATCGTCTCCGAGCGGTGAGCTCGTCCTACAGAAAGGGCCCAGCGGTAGATCGCGTTACTGGGGAACTTCTCGGTCTTCAGGACGACTTGCTGACGGATCTTTTCATACACGCGTGGCACGCCGACGAAGATCGCCGGCTGGATTTCGGCCAAAGCCTGCGGCAATCGGGCAATTTCGGGGCAATACGCCAACGTAACGCCGTGGTAGAGCAGCGCGAGATCGACGTGCCGGGCAGTTACGTGCGAGAGCGGAAGGAATGAGACGCTGACCGCGTTGTCGGCGAGTCCAAAGCCGCCGAGGGAGCAGGCGATGTTCGAGGCCATGTTGCCATGAGTGAGCATTGCTCCCTTCGGAGTTCCGGTGGTGCCAGAAGTGTAGATGATGGTGGCCAGGTCGTCTGGGGAGACGGCAGTGGCGCGTGCGTCAAATTCGGGGTCCGCCTGGGATGGTCCAGCCAACATGAATCGCTGGAGGTGCCTGGCGTGGGCAGTTTCGACCGCGTCCATTACCAGAATGTGATCCAGGGGTGTGCGCTCCTGAACTGCAAGCACCTTTTCCAGTTGCGCCTGTGTGGAAACGGCAATGGCGCGAGCTCCGCAATCATTCAGAATAAAGGAAGTTTGTTCCGCGGTTTGCGTGGAATAAATCGGGACCGTTACTGCGCCGAGGCTCAAAACGGCGAAATCGGTGATCGTCCATTCGGGGCGGTTTTCGCTGAGGATGGCAACACGATCCCCTTTGCGAATCCCCCAGGATTCGAACGCGCGAGCGATTCCGGCAACGTTGCGGTAGAGCTCGGAAGCGGAGATCGGAACCCAGCCGAGAACCTCACGTTGCAGCATGACGCGGTCGCGCTGGCTGGCACAAACCGTAAGAAGGATGTCGTTCAGGGTCCGAAGGCTCATCCGAAGACTCGAGCTTCCGCCAGCCATTGTACAGAGCCGACGGGAAGTTTAGCGGTGACGTTGGCAATCGGGTGGATTGCGACGCCGTCCTAACGTGAAAGGCACGTTTCCGCAGACGGAAAACACTTTGACCCGAATGAAGCGCGCACGATAGCCTTTGGGTAGTGGAGGAATGGCATGACGCGAAGGATAGTTCTGACTGCACTGGGAGCCTGGCTGCTGTTGGCAGAGATGTGGTGGCCGCACTCCTCCAATCAATTGTGGGCCGAAACCCAACCTGAACTGAAACTGAAGGTGGGTGATGCGGCTCCGGATTTCAAGATGAAGTACTTCGACGGGAGCAGTCTCAAAGATGTTTCTTTAAGCGAGTACCGGGGCAAAAAGAACGTGGTGGTGGCATTCTATATTTTTGCCTTCACCGGTGGTTGAACGGCACAGATGAAGGCCTTCCAGCAGAACCTGCAAAAGCTGGAAGCCGCCGACACCCAGGTCCTGGGTGTGAGTATGGACAGCCCCTTCGCCAACAAAGCCTTCGCCGACTCGATTGGGGTCACCTTTCCGCTGCTGAGTGATTGGGGAGGAGAGGTGACGCGTGAATACGGCTTGTACGTGGACAAGTACAAAGCGGCGCGCCGTGTGAATTTTCTCATCGGGAAAGACGGCAGAATTCTGGAAGAGCAGGTGGACAACGCGGCCATCGATCCGACCAAGATCGTGGATGCATGCGAAAGGAAGAAACTGAATCGATAAAACCGGAGATCACGGCGTTCTGTGATGGCGCGGTTTGACCCTGCTCCACCTCACTGCTATGATTTTTCTGCGGGGTGGAGCAGCCTGGTAGCTCGTTGGGCTCATAACCCAAAGGTCGGTGGTTCAAATCCACCCCCCGCAACCACTTAGAGATTCTTAGG
>Ga0335076_10000293_pt1 | contig 44507 bp, 39 predicted proteins | sample Lox_Sample_25_FD_206717 | JGI IMG/M metagenome (GOLD analysis project Ga0335076, IMG submission 206717) | Soil microbial communities from Loxahatchee National Wildlife Refuge, Florida, United States - Lox_Sample_2.5 | ecosystem: Environmental > Terrestrial > Soil > Wetlands | place: USA... | reverse complement strand
ATCCGCAAATCTAGCTACTTTCCGTCGCAAAAAAGATGAAGAAAGTGCTGTGATTTTTGGGTGATGCTGGTTGAGTTCGTGCTACAACGTGCAGTGAGGTCGCTGTTCATCTCATTTCAAAAAGGAGAGAGCGTGATCCAACTGCGGCGCGAGCAACCAAGCTTGTGGCACAAGGGACTAGTGAAGGACATCGAGGATCTCTGGGAACCGTGGATGAAAGAAGCGGACCGGCTGTTGGAAGATGCGGCGTTGTTGGAAAGCGTATATGAAGCGCAGGGCAAGCGGCACGCGCAGAGTCGCACGCGGGGGCGACTGCAAACACCAGCAGAAGTAGCGTTGCGACTGCTGATTCTGAAGCACGTGCGTAATTGGGGCTACGACACGCTGGAGCGCGAGGTGCGGGCCAATCTGGTGTATCGGGCCTTCACGCGCATTGGCGATGGAAAGGTGCCCGATGCAAAAACGCTGGCGCGCATCGGACAAGCGATGGGGCCGGAGGTGATCCGGGAGCTACACAAGCGCATCGTGGAGCTGGCGCGGGAGCACGGCGTGGTGAAGGGGGGCAAGATGCGCGTGGACACCACGGTGGTGGAGACGAACATTCACTATCCGACTGACAGCAGTTTGCTGGGCGATGGCGCACGGGTACTCACGCGCACCATGAAGAAGATCGAGAGCAAGGCCGGCGGCTTGAAACAAAAGATTCGCGATCGTCTGCGCACGGTGCAGAAACGCGTGTTGGCGATCGCGCTGGCGGCCCGCCAAACTGGCCCACAACGAGAAGAGCGGCAGCGGCAGCAATATGCCGAGCTGCTGGGAGTGACGCGAAAGATTCTGAGTCGGGCCAAGGGAGTGTTGGAGGAAGTCGAGCAACTGCCGCGAGCGCGTCGGCGCTCCGTACAGCCGTTCACCGAGCAATTGCAAACGATGGCCAAGCGGCTGCGACAGGTGGTGCAGCAGACCAAGGCACGCGTCTTTGATGGCCTGACCCACTTTCCCGGAAAGGTCGTGAGCGTGTTCGAGCCGCACACGGAGATCATCCGTAAAGGAAAAGCCAGCAAGCCCACGGAGTTCGGCAAGTTGGTGGCCTTGCAGGAAGCGGAAAATCAGGTGATCACCGATTATCAAGTCTTTGCCGAACGCCCCAGCGATCGCCACTTGCTGGTGCCTGCAGTCCGCGAGCACGAGCGGCGCTTCGGGCGCGTGCCACGAGTGGTGGCTGCCGACGCGGGATTTTACTCACAGCAAAACGAAAACACGATTCAGGTAATGGGCGTGCGCTGGGTGGCAGTTCCCAACCGCAGCACGCGCAGCGAACAGCGGCGCAAGCTGCAAAGGCAGCGTTGGTTCCGCGCCGGACAACGCTGGCGCACCGGCAGCGAAGGTCGCATCAGCGTGCTCAAGCGGCGCCACGGACTGAATCGTTGCCGCTATCGCGGCCTGAGCGGAATGGAACGTTGGGTTGGATTAGGAGTGATTGCTGACAACCTGATCCAAATCGGCGGCCGCCTCGCGCTAGCACAAGCCTATCCCTGCTGAGGTGTGTCGCGATGGCAAGAAACAAAAAACACTCATCCCACCACCCCAGTCGATGGCGACGAACACCCAGAGCGGTCAGGAATCAGTATTTTTGCGACGGAAAGTAGCTAGGATCCTTGCCGCGTTTGCGATAACACCGCGGTTCTCGCAGCTCCCATGCAGCGCGCCCGTTCAATATCGAATCGTAGGGATTGTCGAGGATGAGAACCATTCTCATTGTGCTGTTGTCGTTACTGCCGCAGTCCACAGAATCATGGACTCACCAATTAAACTTGGAGCCAATGCTGCGCGATTCCGAATCGCTAAAGAAGCTGACAATCATGTATGACTCGCCATTACAACACGGTTTTGAACTGTTGTTCATCCGTGGCGACGGCTCGCTAATCCTGCAAAGGTATCCCCAACAACCAATGGCCACAACGGACATGCTAACGTGCACGGAAAGAATCAGCCAAGACCAAGTCAAAACACTGCTCAGCTTGGTAGCCAGCAAGCACTTTTGGGAACTGCCAGAAAAGCATCAGGCTGTGACGGAGTTGGTCCTCGTCCAGAACTGGTTCGAAGAATTAAGACGCCTCGCTCCTACCGACAAAAAATAAACTCGATTGCTGTAGCCCCAGTCGGCCCGGTAACCAACCCGGCATTTCCGTGAGTTGGTTCTACTCCGCTGCAACACTCGTTATTAAACCTACATTACACTTTCCCCACTCTGCCCCGCCGGGCCAGCGAGTATGTTACCGTGTTCCCTACAAAGGGGTGTCGCTTGGCCGCTACGGAGACTCCTCCAACCGCTCTGCGTATTTCCACTACCTCGACCAGCCTCGGAATCTTGGCTGGCGCGGTGGTTCTGTTGTTTTTTTACTATGCGGCTGGCGTGGTCATCACGCTTCTGCTCTCTATCTTGATCGCCTATTTTCTGGATCCCGCCGTCGAGCTGCTCGAGCGCGTTCACATCCCTCGCACTATCGGTGCCCTCATCATGGTTCTCCTGCTAATCGCCGTCATTGGCGCTATGGGCTACGGTCTGTGGGTTCGCGGCTCGGACTTCGCCGCGAATTGGCCGACCTATCGTGGCATCATCCGTGACGCCTTTGGCACCGTTCAGGGCAAAATCAGCGGCATCGAAGGCAGTGTCAGCGATTTGACCACTCCCACCGGCGCTGCCAAACCCGCCACGCCCGCGGCGGACTCCGGAATGATTCACAACCTCTTCTTGCGCGGCATTGGTTCGCTCTATGCCCTGGTGCTCGAAGGCACCTTCGTCCCTTTCCTTGTGTTCTTCATGCTCGCGGGAAAACGCGAAGCCTGGCATGCCACCTTGCAGCTCTTTCCCATTTCTCGTCGCACTCAGGTGAAAGAAACTCTCGATGATCTGCGCAACGTGCTGCGCGATTATCTCATCGGCATGTCTGTAGTGACGCTTGTCGTCATTGCGCTCAGCAGTATTTTCTTCCTGGCCTTGGGCTTTGATTATCCGGTGCTCGCTGGCATCGCTTCTGGCGTCTTCAACATGGTCCCTTATATCGGCGCAGTTCTCGCCTGGATGCCGGGTTTCTTCCTGGCTGTCTTGAAGTGGAAGGCCGTCAGCCATTTCGGCATCATTGCCCTGGTTCTCACGGGCATCCACGTAATCGCCCAAAACCTCGTCGCCCCTCAGCTCGTCGGCCGCCAGGTTCAGCTCAATGCCGTCGCCATCACCATTTCCTTGCTGTTCTGGGGTTGGGTCTGGGGTGGTATGGGCCTTATCCTCGGAATTCCGATCACCGCCGCTCTTCGCGTCATCTGCGACCACACCGAATCTTGGAAGCCTGTAGCTCGCTGGCTGAGCGCCTGACTCGAAATCCAAGCAATTCCGGAGCATCCGTGAAACGCACATCTCTGCTCGCCTCCCGCTTGCTCTTCGCCTTCACCACCCTGCTTCTAAGTTGTCACCCCGCCCATGCTTGGGGCTGCAAAGGCCATCAAACCATCGCGCTCATTGCCGAAAAGCAGCTCACCCCTCAGGCCCGCCAATCCATCGAAAAACTTCTCACCGACAATCCCGTCGATCCGAAGCTCCCGCGCTACTGCGGCAATTCCACTCGCGATTTGATGGCTGATGGTTCCACCTGGCCAGACGATGTCCGCGGTGAACAGAAAAACGGTCCTTGGCATTACATCGACATTCCTCGCGACGCCTCTCGCGCTACTCTTTCCCAATTCCGCGGAGCCGACAGCTGCATCACTCAGGCCATTACCGATCAACTTGCTCTGCTCACAGACAAAAATGCCGATCCGCGGCTTCGCGCCGACGCGCTTCGCTACCTCATCCATTTTGTTGGTGATCTTCATATGCCGCTCCACGCCACCAGCAATAACGACGAAGGCGGCATTTGCGTTCCCGTCCGCTACTTCCGCCGTCGCGCGCATCAGCAACACAACTCCTACGTCCCCAACGTGCAAGCCGGCATTCGCCTCGCGATGATTCTTACTGACGCCTTTGCCTCCGTCCCCGCATCCAATTAACCCATGACCACCGCTGCCCTCATTCACGCGTTGCTCGATGAAGCCTACGAAAAGAAAACCTGGCACGGCCCCAACCTTCGTCAGTCGCTCAAAGGAGTCACCGCTCAGCAAGCCGCGTGGCGTCCTACTCCCGATCGCCACAATATCTGGGAGCTAACCCTTCATGCGGCTTATTGGAAATATGTGGTGCGCTGCAAGCTCGAAGGCGGCAAGCGGGGTTCATTCATCCTGAAAGGAAGTAATTTCTTTTGCAGGCCGGCGAAGGGGAACCTCAACGAAGCCGCCTGGCGCGCCGACCGCGCCATTCTGGAAGGCGAGCATCGCGCCCTCATCCAAGCCGCCCGCAAAACCGTCAACTCCTCTCCCACTCCGAGACAACTTCGCATGCTCTACGGCGTCGCCTTCCACGATATCTATCACTCCGGACAAATCCGCCTTCTTCGCCGTCTTCAAGAACGCTGAACCGCCTCTTACGTCCCTCTGAGCTTTCGCACCACGGCCGTCAGGTCGCGCGCATCCTGAAACATCCGAATCGCTGCTATCCCCGCAGCTCCCGCCTTTGCGCACTCCTCAGCGTTGTCAGCCGTGATCCCTCCAACGGCAATCACGGGTATCTTCACGCTTCTGCTCACTCGGGCAAGTTCATCGATTCCTTGCGGCGGTCCATAACCCGCCTTTGACGGAGTGGCAAAAATCGGCCCAAAAATCGCGTAATCCGCGCCTGCCTCCTCCGCCCTCCTTACCGATTCCAACGAATGCGTAGAAACTCCCACCAAAAACTCCCTTCTCGCGTTCCTTTCCTGCAAAAGCTTTTTCGCGTCCTGCGCGGCGATGCTCTGTTCTCCCAGGTGCACACCGCCCGCGTCGCAGGCCATCGCCACATCCAATCGATCGTTCACCAAAATTCGGCATGACGAAGGCGCCCGTCGCACCGCTTCTGTCACCAATGCCGCCAATTCCCGGCCACTCAGGTCCTTCTCCCGAATCTGTATCCAGTCCACGCCCACCTGCGCGGCAATCTCTATTTTTTCCAGAAGCACACGCATTTGCTCCTCGCCAGTCGCCGGCAGGGCTTTCCGGTCGGTTACGTAGCACAGCGTCAATTCACGAATTGGTCGGGCGAGAGACACGGGCGGGATCTGGCGCCGGACGCGAGTTGAACATTCCAAACGCCACCAGAATGTCCAGCACTCCGACGCCGCTGACGATTCCTCGCAACGATGGGTTCAGCATCACCGGCATCAACCAGGGATAATGCGTCAGAAAATAATTCTGCTCCCAGAACGTAGACCACGGCAGGTACAGCAGCAGCGCTCCCATCTCAAATAACAACACAACCGTTAATGCGCGTAGAATCCGGTTCATGAATCCCTGGGTTGACCCTGGATGAATGTGGGGCAAGCTCTCAGCGAGCTGGTTTTTGGAGTGCGGCAATTCGGTCCGCCACATCGCGGTAATCTATATTGACCGCATAGACCTGAGCAAAACTTTTCAGTGCCGTGTCCAGATCGCCGGCCGATTCCTGCGCCACTCCCAAATCATACCGCAATGCGAGTTTACTTTCCGAATCGAGTCCCGGTGTATTTAGCGCGCGTTCGTACCAGATCGCCGCAATTTCTGGCTGGCCCTTTTCCATGAATGCTAATCCCAATAGCGTGCTGCACTGCATGGCATAGCGGAACGCCTTCCCGCGGTCGTTGGCTTTCGCCACCTTCTGGAATTCGCCGATTGCTTCCTCCAGCAGGCCCATCTCCCGGAACGCGATTCCCAGATTGTAGTGCGTCTCCAGGTCCTCATCTTCCGTGCCCATCTCTCCCAATTCGGCCCGGAACTCGTCGAATACTTCCTTCAGCGGTCCCGTTTCACTGCTCGCCGCAACTGGTTCCGTTACCTGCTCCTTCATCTCTTCGTGAACCGGTGGCACGGTCTCCTGAGCATTCGCCGCAGGCGGGTTCAACCCCAGCTCATCGATCTCTTTCGCGAGATCGGAGAGAAACTGGTCGGACGAGAACATGTTCGCCCCGGCCGGAATCTCTGTCTTCGATCCTTCCGGACTCGTGGGTTCCACCGGCGGTTTCGCCGGCGGTACTTGCGACAACATCTCATGCGCTGGCACCACCGTTTCCGGCTCCAGCACCAGTTCGAATTCCTGGTCCAATTCCAATTCTGGCTGGGGCGCAGCCGCTTCCGGCAACGCCGGCTGTGTTTCTTCCAACGCCGGCTCAGCCGCTTCCGACGCCAGCTCGGCATGCTCCGGCACAGGCAGCGCCGTAGGTTCCTCTTCTGGTAACAAGGACTGCGCGTGCTGCCCGATTTCTTCTTCGATTGGCGCGGGCACCTGTTCAGCCGCTGGCGGCTCCGTTATCCCCAATTGTGCGGTCCAGTCTTCCCCGTCTATTGCTTCCGGCGGCACATGGACGCTTTCGTGGCCCGTCTCCTCATATGCTGGCACCAGCGGCTCGGAAGCTGCTGCCTCGGCCGGCGGCTCTTCGGCTTTCTCTTCCTCAACCACCAGTTCGGGAATCTCAAATTCTTCCATTGCCGGCGTCGACGAGGATGCTTCAGCAGCGACGGGTGCGTCAGCCTGTTCCGTGGGCTCCGGTTCCTTAGTCTCTTCCAGCAACGACGCCCACTCCGCCGACAGGTCCACTTCTTCGTGCTTACCAGCGGAAGCCGTTTCTGCCGTTTCGGGTGTGGGAGTTTCTTCGACTATCTCGATTTCCGGAACCTCGGCCTGCGCCAACTCCTCGACGGCCGCGGCAGATTCTGCGGCCACCGGAACAGCCTCCGCCATCTCCGCCGGGGCTTCGACGCTCCGTGCCTCTTCCACTGGCACCGTTTCCACCGGTTGTGGCATTGCGGCGGCTACCGCTGCGGCAATTTCTTCGTCGTTCAAACCCGCGGCGCGCTGAAAACGCCGGCGCAATTCGCCGAAGCGTTCGCTGCTCCGCGCGTCTCCTCGGCTGGCATGAATATGCTCCAACTGTGCCGCCAGTTCTGCCGTACGACGGTCATCTCCTGCACCCAGCACGAAGTCCAAAAGCTTTTCCAGCGTCGGCGTATGTGTCGGTGCGCGGCGCAAGATCGCTTCCAGTAACCCTATGGCCTTTTGCGTTAGCCCGTAACTGGCGAAGAGATCCACGTCTGTCAGGGATTGCGCAATGAACTTCTGCGTCTCTTCGTCCAGTTCTGGCTCGGCAGCACCCGCTGGAACTTTATCCGGCTCCGCCTTCGGTGCGTCTTCTTCCAACCCGGGACGAACTTTAGGCGCTGGTGCCTTCGCTAGCTCCGGTTGCAACTCTTCCTGGACCACCACGATGTCCGCCGGAGGGTTCGCCGGCTCTTCAACCACGCCGCCCAGTTTCTGCAACACTTCATTCAACTTGCGCTTCGCCGGATCGCTCTCCGGCTCACGATCCACTAGTTGCTGGAACACTTCTCGGGCTCGCTCGTACTTCCCCGCGGCCACCAGAGCGTCTCCCAATTGCGCCAAAGCATCCGGCATCCGGAAGGAATCGCTCGTCCTTCCGTACGTATCTACCAGCCATTCCAGCGGCTCCAGCCGCCCCGGCAGTCTTCCCGCCAACTCATTCAATAGATGCGCCACCGCCTCGTGCTCGCCCGCGTCGATCATCGGTACGCGAATCCGCGAGAGCAAGCTCATCGCGCGTTCCGCCTGACCCGACTCCATCATCTCTTCCGCAACCTTCTGCGTGGCCCCGAAATTCTTTTCATCCGCGGCAAAAATCCGTAATGCCAGGCCCGTGCCTTCGTCCCATTTGGCATTCTTCAAATACAAATCCAGCAGTAGTTCCGCTGGTTCGCCACCCTTTTCCAGCTCCGGCACGCGCTCCAGAATCTCCGCCGCTTTCGCCACGTTCCCCATGGTCGAGAACGCTCGCGCTTTCACGATCAATGCATCCAATTGTTTGGGATTCAGCTGCAGAGCCTTGTCCGCCAGTTTTTGGCACTCGTCCTGATCGCCTCGCGCCAACGCTCGCTGCGCTGCGGAAACGTAGGTTTCCAGCGCTTCCCCGGACTGGCCCATCGCCTGGTACAAATCTGCCAGCCGTACCTGAATCCGCAGATTGTCTGGTTCCGCGGACAGCAGTTTCTTCAGCAGACTCACAGCTTCCGGCTGCCGGTTGTTCTTTAGGTGCAGTTCCGCCAGCTGCAAGAACAGTGGCCGCGCCTCGCTCATCACTCCCTGTTGCACGTACAGGTCCGCTAGCTTCTCGAGCGGCCGAATCTCTTCCGGCGCCAGCTTGGCAATTCGTTTGTAGACCGCAATGGCTTTGGTCAGGAATCCGTCGCTCACGAACAGCTGCGCCAGTCTCTCGAAATAATCGATGGCCTGAATCGTTTCGCCCTGACGGATGTACAGTTCGCCGATGGTCATCAGCGTGACCTGGTCGCGCGGTTCGTACTTCAAAATCTGTTGATACTCGGCGATGGCTTGCGCCACCTTCCCCTGATTCAACAGTTTTTGTGCGGCTTCGACGAATTTACTTTTGTTATAAGCCATGCGTTTTTGGCGACAGCCCTCCACCCAAGCCGTCGCGACTTCTCCTGGACGCAGTGCAGGCGCTGAGTCTCCTGCGACCCTACTTTTTCACGCTACGCCCCGGCCTCCACCCCGTCAATGCAAGCGCAACGCCCTGTGAACAGGCAGTTATCCCCGTAGCTGATACGAAACCTTGCAGGCGAATACCAGGCGAAACATCCCCAGCACCCACGGGCACGATTGGCAGCACATTCCGGGTTTTTAGGGAACGTTGAGCGGTTCCGTAGCAGAACGCGGCCTACTCTCAATCCCCCCGCGGCCAGATCTCCAGCGGCAAATCCACCTGCACCGCGCCCACCGACCAGCACCCCGCCTCGCGCACTGGCGTAAACGAATGACGATGCAGCGGCGTCGGCCCGTGCACCCGCAGTGCCTCCAGATGCTCTGGCGTCGCATAGCCTTTGTGCTGCGCCAGCCCGTATTGCGGGTACACCGCGTCCCATTCTTCCATGCGCATGTCGCGATACGTCTTGGCTAAAATCGAAGCTGCGGCAATCGAGACGCTCTTCGCGTCTCCTTTGATCAACGATTTCTGCTCGATCAACACGTCCAGCTTCAGCGCATCCAACAGCAAATAGTCGGGCCTGATCGTCAGTTGTTCCAGCGCCGCCTGCATCGCTTGCCGGCTGGCCTGATAAATATTCCATGCATCGATGCGTTGCGCGTCGATTTCCGCGACAGCCCACGCCAGCGCGTATTCCTTGATCCGCGGGGCAAGCTCCCCACGCCGGTCTGGGCTCAACTTTTTTGAATCATCGAGCCCGACAATTCGTCGCTTGGGATTCAGAATTACCGCTGCGGCGACAACCGGGCCAAACAGCGCGCCTCGCCCGGCTTCATCGAGACCCGCAATGCGCGTCCAGCCAAGCTTCCGCGCCGCTCGCTCGAAACGGGAAGAGCAAAGTCGGCCCATGAGAAGTGTTATTCGCCGAGAATTTTAACACGCAAACGGAAGCTCAGGGGGTGATGGCGCGAACCAGATACAAAACTGATGCGTGTGCTGCCAGTTTCATTTCGATCGAACCCTCGCGACCCAAATCTCTATGCTCCCAAAGATCGCGTACCGCATACTGCGGCTCATTCAGCCCTAAATCCTTCCAAACATAGTGCAGTGTCTGTGCCTCATCGCTGCGGTTGAACACCGCCACATAATAACCATCGCCATCCTCACGCTCAGCTACCCATGCGGCCGTCTTCGCCACTGTTTCCACCGCGTGATTGTTCTTCGAATGCTGGTCGACGGCGATAACCTCAGCGTTCGTCAGCAACGATTTCGTCCATTCATCGCATAACAACAAATTCCCGCCCATGATCAGCGGCGAACGAAAAATCGACCACAGCGTCAGCAGCGTCCGCTGCTCATCTTTACTCAAACGCGTGCCCCGTGGCTCTCCCCATCCCGGCGACGGCTCCAGCCGTCCGATCGCCAGCATGTCCGCATCCGGCCAATTCCCCGCCCGAGAATGCCGTGCCCACGCCGCCGCTCGTTCGAATTGATTGTTCACTCCCTGCGGAAACGATTCCTTGCTGCTCCACACGTCCCACTCGTCATCCGAAATCCGCCACATGTTCGCACACCGCGCCATTTCTTCGGCTTTCTCCAGCGGTGCGGCGCCAGGCGAAAGACTCAACACCATCGGCCGGCCAGTCTTTCGAAGAGCCTGGCTGATCAGCCGGATTTCTTCGCCTTTGTAAGGGCGGCTTGAGATGCAATCCACTTTTACGAAATCCACTTGCCATTCCGCAAATTGACGCGCTAGCGAATCATAGTAGGCCTGTGCCGCGGGATTCGCGGTGTTTAGGCCGTAGTTGAACGGATTCCAGGGACAACTGTCCCCGATATCCGCAGCGTCCTTGGCATGGAACGGCGAACCCTCAATCGAAAGGTTTTTCTCCACGGCTTCCTTCGGTATCCCGCGCAGAATATGCAAACCGAACTTTAGGCCCAAGCTGTGAATATAGTCCGCTAGCGGCCGGAATCCGGCGCCATTCGCCGCGGAAGGGATTGTGTTGACCGCCGGCGTATACCGCCCATATTGATCCAGGCTGAACTTCGCGTCCTTCGCATTGAACTCGGCAGAATGATTGGTGACATACCACCCGGAATCGACTACGACAAACTCCCAGCCATAGCTCTTAAGATTCTTCGCCATCCAATCGGCTGTGCCGCGAATATCATGTTCTTTCACGTTCTCGCCGAAGGCGTCCCAACTGTTCCAGCCCATCGGCGGAGTCTGCGCCACAATCTGGTCTTGCGCTTTCGCTCCACTCCCGCACAGCAACGCCGTTAACAGAAGCAACACGCACAAATTGCCGCTCACGCGCACCATGTCCGCTCTCTTTCTTCAAACGCCTTGATTGTAGCCGAGAACCAAAAACAAAAAGGACAGGCATTTCGGCCTGTCCTTGGCTGGAACTCGTTGTTTCGCTGTTGTTTCGCGCTTACGCGTTCGCGCTGGCGGCCGGTGTTTCCGTTCCCTCACGTCCGGCGCGCTTGATGCGAGCGGCTTTCCCCCTCAGATTGCGCAGGTAGTATAACCGCGAACGCCGTACGCTTCCCTTTCCGACCACATCGATCGACGAAATGGATGGCGAATGCAGCGGAAAAATGCGTTCCACGCCCGTACCAAAACTCACCCGGCGCACCGTAAACGTTGCGCTGCTCGCGCGGCCCTTCTTCGAAATTACTACTCCTTCGAATGCCTGGATGCGTTCCTTTACCTTCTCGCCTTCGCCTTCCAGCAAGCGTACGTTCACGCGGACGGTATCCCCGGGCCGAAAATCGGGAAGGTCTTTGCGCAATTGTGCTTCGTGTAGCTTCTGAATGACCGGATTCATTTTCTGTATTCCCTGCAGACCCACTCAGGCGGGGCCAGCACTTCTAAGGCAAACACTAATTATAGCCAAAGCTGCTTCTCTTGCCTAGCGGCTTTCGCGCAATAACTCCGGCCGTTGCCGCCGGGTTTTCGCCAACGCTTGCTCCCGCCTCCACTCCGCCACCTGTGCGTGATTGCCGCCGATCAATACTTCCGGCACACTCCACCCCCGATATTCCGCTGGTCGGGTGTAGTGCGGGTAATCGAGCAGCAACCGCCGGTTTGCACCAGAGCCCCGCAAAGCGCCTCCTTCCCAGGCCTCGCCACCCAACTCTCCGCAGCTCTCCGGGTCCGTGAAGGACTCGTTTTGCGTCGACGCCTGGTTGCCCACCGCTCCTGGCAACAGCCGGGTCACCGCATCCACCACAATCGCCGCAGCCAATTCGCCCCCACTCAACACATAATCCCCAATACAAACTTCCTCGGTCGCCAGGTGCTCGGCCACCCGTTCATCTACGCCCTCATACCGTCCACAAATTAAAATCAGCCGCTGGAATTTCGCGTATCGCCGCGCCGCCTCCTGGGTAAACAACCTCCCCGCTGCGGACATCAGCAAAACGGCTGTCCCGGCCTCTGGCGCAATTTTCCCTGATGCGTCGCCCACTCCATGCCCTAGCAACTTCTCCACCGCCTCAAACAGCGGTTCCGGTTTCAGCACCATTCCTTCACCGCCGCCGAATGGCCGGTCATCGACCGTGCGGTGGCGATCCTTCGTGAACTCACGCAAATCCTGCACATGCATCTGCACCAAACCCGCCTCTGCCGCACGCCGCACAATCCCGTGGTTCAGTGGCCCCACAAAAAAGTCAGGGAAAATGGTGATGAGGTCAAAGCGCATGCCCCGCAGTGTAATGAACGCAGCGAATGATGTCACGTGGGCGTGGAGTGCGGGAGCTTTGCTTCCGCTTTCTTCCATCATAAGGACTACTGCGAATCAATCAGCGGCAGCTCTGCTGCCGCCGTCACATATCGCTATCGCCGCCCAACTCGCTTAGTCCCTCAGGCAGCCTCACCTCGATCCGCTTTTCCTCCACGCTGATTCGCGTGCAGATGTCTTCCGCCAGTGGCACAAGCAATTCCCCCCTGCTCGTCTGCACCTGCAAAATGGGCGTACCCGCCACCGCTTCTCCAGTGAAGAACACATCCTGCACGGTTCCGACGACCCTGGGCGCATCCTCGATTCCACACGCCGGAGAAGCCAATTTCGTCTCGCCTTCCGCTACCGCAAACACGGTGCAACCAATCAGGTCGGTCACAAAATATTGTCCCGCCGGCAGTTCGATTCGATCTTCAACGCGCAACAGTACGTTTTCACCACGCAACCGCTCCGCATCCGAAATGCTGTCGCATCCCGCGAAGTGAAACACACCCATTCCCGGATGGTTGCGATCCACCCAGAAATTCCTCAGCGCCGACGCCCGAGGCTCCTCCGCCTGCTTTTGCAAATGGATTTGTTTCAGGTTGGAAAACCGCTCAGCATAATCCGTCAACAACTCGGCTACGACTTCGCCCTTATTCCCCCGCGGCCTCAGAATCCGCGCTACCAACACCCAGCCTTTTAACTCTTGCTCTTGGCTCAATCTTCCAAAATCTCAAGAGTAAAGCGTTTGTGCAGCTTCATTCCCGCTGCTCCCAACAATGTGCGGATCGCTTTCGCCGTTCGCCCTTGCCGCCCAATCACTTTGCCCAGATCTTCTGGATGAACTCGCAACTCCAGAACCGTGACTTGCGATCCCTCCACTGCTCTCACTTGCACTCCTTCGGGATGATCCACCAGCGCCCGAGCAATCTCCTCAACGAGTTCCTTCATAGGGCCCCCCGCGTGCGTTCAGCTGTCAAACTACCGCGTGACCCGCTGTTTCCGCGGGAGAGCGCGTTTTCTAACCTCCGCCACTGGGACTTGACCCTGAGAAAGTGAACTTGAGCGTGAACCTGGGCGCTTCCGATGTCTAGGCGATCTTTTGTTGTTTGATGAAGCTACGTACGGTGTCGCTCGGCTGAGCCCCTACGCCAAGCCAATATTTGATGCGTTCGGAATCCAGCTTGATTTCCGCTGGCTTCTTCAGCGGATCATATGTTCCCACTGCCTCGCGTACACGCCCGTCCCGGGCGCGCGTTCTCTCAATCACCACCACGCGATAGTACGCTTTCTTCTTCTTCCCAATCCTAGCTAATCGAATCGTTAACACTAATATCCTTCCTCCCAGTGGTTTTCTATTCTAACGTGAACTTCCATCCCCCGGCAAACGTTCTCGCTCTTCCTCCTGCTCCTTTGTCCTCTTTCTACCGTGTTTCCACTAAGGGTAGCTCCACAAAGCTCTCTTGACCCGCAGCATGGTACACGCGCTGCACGGCTTTGCGGTAGTCTTCCGGTTTGGCCCAAAAGATGTTCGGCACAAACGTCTGTGGATTGCGGTCGTACAACGGGAACCAGCTGGACTGGATTTGCACCATGATCCGGTGGCCCGCCAGGAACACGTGGTTGGCATTCGGCAGTTCGAATCGATACACCAGCGGCTTCCCGCTCTCAATTGCTTTCGGGCGTTCCAAGCTCTCGCGGTACCTGCCCCGAAAAATATCCGCCGATACCATCAATTGATATCCCCCCATCCAGCTCTCTCCAGGCACCTCATCGGGATACACGTCGATCAGTTTCACCACCCAGTCCGAATCCGTTCCGCTCGTCGCCGCCACCACATTCGCCACCGGCGGTCCGCTGATTTTCACCGGCTCGCTCAAAACCTCGCTCGTATAAGTGAGCACATCCGTCCTTCCCGACGCTTCTCGCTGGTCGTCCACCAGCCACTGCGGCCAGGTAAATCTTCCGGTGTACCCGACCGGCTGGCTCGGCCGCGCCCGGTACGGCACTGGCTTGCCCGGATCCGATACGTATTCGTCATACTCCGTTCCGCTACCACTGGGCGCCGAGAAAGCCAATTTTTGTCCCGCCTGCAGGTACAACGGTGTGGCCTTTGGTGCGCAACCAATCTCACAACCCGCCGGCCAATTCGGCAAACGCCTCCACACGTTCGTGCCTGTCTCGTACGCCGTCACCGTGGCAATCCCCGCTTTCGGTGCTCCCTCCTTCAAGTACTCCGCCAGGAACGGTCGAAGCAGCTTTTCCCGGAAATATTTCCCCGTATCACTGCCAAAGTGCAGCGCCCCCAGCGTGCTCCCGTCTTCAATTTCTTGCCCGTGAAACCACGGACCAATCACCATAAATACTTTGTCGTTCCCCGTATCTTTCGGCTTGATCGCCTTGTACACCGCTGGCGCGCCATAAATATCCTCCTGATCCCAATAGCCGGCCACCAGCATGGTTGGCACCTTCAGCGGCTGCACCGCAAGAATTCGATCCATCGCCTGATCCTGCCAGAACGAGTCGTAGCTCGGGTGCTCCACTAACTTCCTCCAGAACCCGAGCTGCTCCATCCCATGCTCGCGGCCCAGTTCCCCCGCCGACCCCGCCCTCAGATACAGGTCATAGTCATCGTAGGTTCCGGACCACCATGCCAGTTCATTCGATCGCGTCGCTTCCTGTTCGTAGATATACGGCAGGTTCTGCTCGCGAAACGCCCCGTTATGAAACCAGTCGTCTCCCTTCCACCCGTCCACCATCGGATTCATCGGCACCGCCACCTTCAGCGCCGGATGCGGATTCACCAGCGCCATCAGCGGCAAAAACCCGTCATACGAAATCCCCAGTATGCCCACTCGGCCATTGCTTTCTGGCACATTCTTCACCAGCCAGTCAATCGTGTCGTACGTGTCCGTGGACTCGTCCACCGGCGTCGGATTCAACGGCCCGTGCAACGGCCTTGTCATCACATAGTCGCCCTCTGAACCATATTTGCCGCGCACGTCTTGAATCACGCGAATGTAGTGGTCTTGCAAAATCACATCCGTAGCGTTGTCGTATCCTTCCAAACTCGGTCCAAGATTCGAACTCGCCGCGTGGCTCACCATTTCCGAAGCGTTATACGGCGTGCGCGTCAACAGCATCGCCGCGTTCTTTGTTCCCTTCAGCATCACAATGACCGTATGCAATTTCACTCCGTCGCGCATCGCGATCATCACGTCCCGCCGGTCATAATCGAAACTCGTCGTCACCGGCGCGAATTTGGCCGGAGTTTCGCTCGGATAATTGGGATATTTCGCGGGCGCTTCCGTGGTCTGCGCCTCCGTCACCCTTGCCACACCCGCAAAACTCGTCAACCACACTGCGACGGCCCACACGGACCAACTCTTACGATTCATAAGAACCCTTCGAAGCAAATTTGTTCGCTTTAGGCAAGCGATCGAGATCCGCAGCGCCGCGATTATATGCAAACCTCCCCGCAATCGCCACTTATCTCCCCCCCGCACGCAATCCCGACGTTCGAAGCCGACATTTGGACCTTCCCGCGTTTCCGCGTACACTAAACCTCCGCAAGTGACTCCGCGCCTAATATCATCGGAAGGCTCGCTCGTTAACCATGTCTCGTCCTAACGAAAAACATAAAATCGTTGAACACTACGACCTGCTCAGCCCTTACTACCACTCGCTATGGGGCGAACACCTTCATCATGGCTATTGGATTCGCGGCGACGAATCCAAGGAAACCGCGCAGATTCAACTCATCGAGCATCTCGCTCAGCTGGCAAATCTCAAACCCGGTTCCCGTGTCCTCGATATTGGCTGCGGCTACGGCGGCAGCAGCCTATACCTCGCAAAAAATTACTCGGCCAGCGCCACCGGCATCACCATTTCTCCAGTTCAAGTGGAAATGGCCAATCGCGCCGCCACCACCCAGAACCTCGACGCGAAATTTCTTCTCATGGATGCCGAATCCCTCGACTTCGCCGCACCTTTCGATCTGCTTTGGTCCATGGAATCCATCTCCCATTACCACGACCCGGCTCGCTTCTTTGCCTCCGCGGCGAAATTCCTCAAGCCCGGCGGCACCTTTGCCCTCACCGACTGGTTCCGCAAGGCAGGCCTGTCTGCCGCGGAGAGAAAAAAATTCATCGCCCCCATCGACAAGGCCATGTTCGTCGAGCTTCGCGAAATGGACGAATACGCCACCTTTCTCGAGTCCGCCGGTTTCCAAATCCTCCATCGTCAGGACATCACCGAACGTTGCGCTAAAACCTGGGACCTCGGCCTGGAGATCATCAAAAACAAGTCCTTCTGGTCCCTGGCTGCGAAGCTTGGCCCCGACTTCCTCACTTATTTGCACGGCTATCAGGCCGTGCGCTCCGCCATTTCTTCCGGCAACTTTGTCTATGGCTTGTTTGTCGCTCAGACACCTCAAACGCAGGATCCCCACAACTAAGTATCCCCACGCGCGTCATCGCGCGTCCGGTCGTACCTTGCCTGCACTCTGCTCGCGTCCTATAGTCAGTGCGCCAGTTTCCATTCTCCCGGTCGCACCTGGCTCGTACTCCGCCATCGACAAGGTTTTAATGGTTCTTCGGTCGAAGCCGCTGCCCTTCTTACTGAACTTCATCACTTTGATTGTATTGCTTGCCTGCAGTGGTGCGGTGGTGAAGCCGAGTCTGCTTGCGGCACAGACCGCCAGCTCCCGGACGCATCCCCAGCAAGACGCTGCAGCTCCGAACACATCCTACGTCGATGAGCCACCGGACCAACTCCTTCGGACCATTCCTGAACTCAAAACTCTTCAGCCCGCCCGGGACCAGACGCAGCTTGCCAACATCCTCGAACACACCGCACGAAACCTGGATGCGCAGTTCGCAAATTTTAGCGATTTGGTCGCTAAAGAAATCGTATCGGAAACCCGCGTCAATCCCACGACCGACCTGTGGGGTCAGCCGCTTACTCATCCCAACGAACCCAACCTCATGCAGAATCAATACAGCTATTTCATCGTGCGAGAAGGCACACTGGTCCAAACGCGCATTCGCGAATATCGCCGCGATCGTTACGGAACTGACGGATCCAAGCCGGTCACTTCACCCTTATTGGCAACCCCAACCGGAATCACCTTTCTCTCCGCGGATTTCGCTTCGAGTCTTCTGTATTTTTCCAGTGACCTGCAAAAGCAGGAAAGGTTTCGCTATCTCGGACAACAACACGTAGGACAAAGAACCACCTACGTGGTCGCATTCGCCCAGGTTCCCGGTGCCGCCTCTGTCGCACTCCCGATCCGGATGCCCAATCGCGAGCAGTCCAACTGGCTGCTCCATGGGATTGCCTGGATCGATGCGTCCACCTTCGACATTCTCCAAATGCGCACCGACCTGTTGGCGCGCTACAACTTGCTGCCGCCCTGTGGCCGGACGAAAGATCAACTGCAAACCGTGATTCAATTCTCCCCCGTGCAGCCGCAGGGCGTACCCAACACCATGTGGCTCCCTACTGAAGCCGATGTCCATGAAACACTGGGCGATTGCAAGAACCCGGTACAAATCGCCCGCAACGAACACCACTTCTCCGAATACCGGCTCTATAACGGCGCAGCGAACCTCGCCACTCCAAAAGAAACAACGGCCGAGATCGTGCATGCTCGCGAGCTCACGGCTCATCCTTACCTCGAGCTGTCGCTAGCCCAACTCGCGAAACGCATTCCACAACTCAAAGGCATCTCTCCCGCCCCCGATCAACAAGCATTACCGCCGATTCTCCAGCAAGCCGGCAAACAGGTGGACGGCTTTTTCTCCAACCTCGTGGATTTAATCGCTCATGAGGACATCACTCAACAGCGGCTCGCCACTGGAACATTGGCTGGCGGTATGCCCGCGGGAACCATGCAGGCTCAGGAGCGCACGCACGACAACTACTTAATCTTGCGGCGCAACGCCAATGGACATCCCCGTATCGAAGAATTTCGCATGGATGCCAAAGGCAACCGCCTGGACGAAACCGGTCTCACCAATGGCTTCTTCATCACCTCCGGGTTCGCCCTTAGCAGCATTCATTTGGCAACGAAATTTCAATGGGATTCCCGCTTTCTCTATCTGGGCACCCAGAGAATCGCCGGTCATGACACCTATGTGCTGGCCTTTGCTCAACTGCCCTCCGAAGCTCAGGTGGCGGTTACCATGCGTGGCGGTGACGGCAGCACTCTACGCCTTCTGACCCAGGGCATCGCTTGGGTGGACAAAACCACTTTTCACATCCGGCAATTGCGCACCGACCTCTTGTCGTCCCAGCCCGAGATCGGACTGGCCGAACAGACCACCACCATTATTTACAGCGAAGTACGATTCGCCGACCTGGCGGCGCCGCTCTGGCTGCCCCACGATGTCGATGTATTCATTAAATTCACTGACCTCCCGCCCGGCGCGGCCAGCGACTTCGCGCCGCGCGTCATGGACCAAACCTTCCGCAACATCCATCACTACTCGAACTACTTGCTCTATCGCGTCTCCACAAAAATGGTCGCGCCCCACTAGCAGCAATCAACTCCCCCCGAAGAAGACAGACATAGCCTCACTTTCGTCTCAGTGCCTCCATCGATTCCTGTGCCAATCGCCGCATCTTCGCCCGGCATTCCGGGTCACCTAACTCGTTTGCCGCAGTCTCCGCCGCACGATACGACGCTTCCGCCAAGTCTCTGCGCTGCAACTTCGCGTTCAAATCGCCGCGCATCAACTGAAACACCGGGTTCCCCGGATACTTCTCCGCCAACGGTGCGATCACCTCCAGGGCCCGTTCGTACTTCTGGTCGTAATTGAACAGATTTAACGCCAGATAAAACCGTGCCAATGACGCGCTCAACTGCCCTTCGCGCATGCCCTTCTCAAGCTGCAAGATTCCTTCCTGTTTGCTTCCTCCCGGTATTCCCATCAGGACGCGCAGCACCCTCGCAATTGCGGACAGCGTATCCACGTAGTAGTTGTAAAGGCCCAATCCGGTGTACGCATCCGTTAGCGTAGGGTCCAGCTTCAACGCGGTAATAAAATGTTCTCTTGCACGCACTCCCGCATGAGCGCTGGCTCGGTACTCCGAACGCATCGCGTACAGCCGCGCCGCCAGAGCGTCGGCCATCGCGGCGTACAGATGCATTTCGCCTGAATTTTGTTCGCTGATTCCGGCTTCCGCCAGCTTGTACGCGCGTTTTGTCAAAGCAAAATAATGTTCATCGCCAGGGTTCTTTTCGTGGTGCCGCGCCATGGTCATTCCATACTTAAACTCCGCCGATGTGCACCAGATCTGCCACCACTCCGCCTCCGCTTCTAGCAGGTACCCGAGCGGGTCTTCCGGATTTTTTTCTTGCAGCTCGACGCTTTTCTTGCGGGCGTTCTCGATTTGCCCCGAATAGATATCGTTCAAAATCGCATGGATGTTCGCTCCGACCACCAGTTTCCGGGCCGCTTCGGCGCGGCCGCTGCCCACGAGCAACACGCACACCAGCGCCACGACGACAGCGCGCAGGATAGGAGTCATAGCTGTTCTCGATGTAACCTGGCTAAACCTTCCCGGGCACGAGTTTAAGCTGTTCCGCCAGTGACGCCAACCGAAATGGTTTTTGCAGAAACGTTGCACCGCGCGGGATTTGCGCTTCGGGAAGGGTCTGAGCATATCCCGAAATGAAAATCACCTGCACCTCAGGCCGCACTTGTCGCATTTCCTGCGCCAGTTCGGTTCCTCGCATCCCTGGCATGATCACATCCGTCAGCAGCACGTCAATCGTCCCGGCGTAGCTGCGCGCTAATTCCAATGCTTCGTGGGCGCTTTGCGATTCCAATACAACGTGACCCACGCCGCGCAGATACTCCGCGACCGCTCCGCGCAGGGATGGCTCGTCATCCGCCAGCAGAACCGTCAAGCTAGCCACCACTTTGTTTACCTTCGTTTCCCGAAATATGCGGGTCTGTTCTTCGATCTGTTCTGCAGGATGCTGCACCGGAAAATAAATCTCGAAGCAGGAACCTTCGCCCGACCGTGATTCCACAACAATCTGGCCGCCGAACTGGCACACGATGCCGTAAACCGTCGGCAAGCCCAGTAGGGCAGCGATTTCCCAATGCTTACGCTCAACCAAAGGACCACTGTGCCCATCGAAGGAGAAAAAATCCCACGCAAAACCGCGGTGCCGATCCGAGCCTAGAACCTCCACCAGCCCTGGGTCCAACCATCTATTCATAACGGCCATCAGCGGCATATGCGATCCATGAGATTTCCCTGGTGTTTTTCGGTCTCTCGCAGTCGCACCAGTTCTTCACTCCTCGCGAGCGCAGTGCTGCCCGCACCCGGCACGCTGGAGAGGTCTGCGAGACTTACGCTATTCTGGAAGGGAAAACTAGGCCGCCAAGAGGGAACTGCGGGCGCGCCATTCTGCCTCTTCAACTTTCTCTTTCTTTCTCTCCGCGTCAATAGAACCTGTTCCCATTGAGTACCGCGCTTCAACTCACGTTAGGTACGCGCCTCTACCTTTGCTATTCTCGCTGCGAATGCCTAACTCCCCGCCACTCGAGAGCACCACTCCCCAACCTCAACTGGAGCGCGGCCTTGGCTTAAAGGAAGCCGTTGCGCTCAACATGATCGAAATCGTCGGCATCGGACCCTTCGTGGTGAGCTCTCTGGTCATCAAAGCCATGGGCGGACCCCAGGCGCTTATCGCCTGGCTCGCGGGCGCTCTCTTGGCCACTCTCGACGGTTTCGTTTGGGCGGAGCTTGGCGCCGCCATGCCCAAAGCCGGCGGCACTTACGTTTTCCTTCGCGAATCCTACGGACCCGAAAAGTGGGGCCGGCTCATGTCCTTCCTTTTCGTCTGGCAAACCTTAATTCAGGCGCCGCTCTCCGTGGCTTCTGCGGCCATCGGCTTTTCCGAATACGCCAAGTTCATTTACCCCTTCAATCGTTGGGAGTCCAAGGCCGTCGCTGGTGCCTTAGTCATCTTGCTCGTCGTGCTGCTTTATCGCCGTATCACCACCATCGGCAAAATTTCCGTACTCCTCTGGTTAGGCGTCGTCGGCACCATGCTTTGGCTCATTTGGGGCGGTATCCGTCACTTCGATGCCAAACTCGCATTCGATTTTCCACCCGGCGCATTTCACATTTCATCCGTCTGGTTCGCGGGGCTTGGCGCCGCTATGGTCAGCACCATTTACAGCTATTTCGGCTACTACAACATTTGTCACTTAGGCGGCGAAATCCGCGAACCGGAAAAAAACATACCGCGCGGGATTTTTCTATCGATTCTTGGCATCACCGTGCTTTATCTCGCTATGCAAACCAGCATTCTCGGCGTGGTGCCCTGGCGTGAGGCCCAGAATTCCCCCTTTCTCGCCAGTTTGTTTGTCGAACGTTTATACGGACACGGTGCTGCGCGCCTCGCCACCATCATGGTTCTGTGGATCGCCATGGCCAGCGTCTTTTCTGTGCTGCTGGGATACTCCCGCGTCCCTTATTCCGCCGCGTTGGACGGCAATTTCCTTCCTGTCTTCGCTCGCGTGCATCCAACGAAGCATTTCCCTCATATTTCGCTGCTCTTCCTCGGCGCACTCTCTTTCGCGTTCAGCCTCACCCTGCGATTGAAAACCGTCATCGCTGCCATTTTGGCTATGCGTTTGCTCGTTCAGTTCATCGGCCAAGCTGTCGGAGTGATTCTTCTTCACAAGCGCTGGCCGGCGCAGAAATTGCCCTTCAAAATGTGGCTCTATCCCGTTCCGGCGGTACTCACCACCGTTGCGTGGGCCTGGCTTTTCTGGCATACCGGCCCGGTTCGCAAGTGGGGACTCCTTGAGATCGTTCTGGGCGTTCTTGCCTTTTTGGTTTGGACCCGGGAAATGCGACAATGGCCGTTCGCTGTCTCAGCCGATCGTCCGCCGGCCGTTGAATAACATTGCACGCGGTGGATTCGCGCCAGGTTCGCTATGCTTTGCATCAAACTGAGTCCAGCCACCGCTTGGGCTGACCTAATACTAATGGAGGAGATTTGACAACTCGGCGGTCCATTTTTTCTATTGCCGTTCTCGCCTCCCTCTGTTCCTTCCCCGCTCTCGCGCAATTTCCTGCCGCACCCGGCACCGCTCCCGGTCTGCCCGAAACCGTTGACGCCATCGACAGCGCTCGCGTCAACACTCGCATCCTCTATATCACCGCTCATCCCGATGACGAATCCGCCGCTGTCCTCACCTATCTGGCTCGCGGCCTTCACGCCGATGTCGCTCTCTTATCGGTCACCCGTGGCGAAGGGGGACAAAATGCTCTTGGCCCAGAGCAGGCTCCCCAGCTTGGTTTGATCCGCACCCAGGAATTGCTTGCAGCCACTCGCGGCTATGGCGTCAAACTCTACTTCACGCGTGCTCGCGATTTTGGTTTCTCCAAAACTCCCGAAGAGTCCGAAACCATTTGGGGCACTGAGGTCCTTCAGGATATGGTTCGCGTGATTCGCGCCTTCCGTCCGGACATTGTCATTAACCACTGGGGCGGCGTTCATACCGGCCACGGTCATCACCAGGCCACCGGACTGCTCACTCCCAAAGCCGTCCAACTCGCTGCTGACCCTTCCTATAATCTGAGCGATCCCACCGGCAAATTGCCCATCCCCGCAGATGAAGCTCCTTGGCGGCCGCAAACTCCCGTACTTGTCCTCAGGCTGGATCGCAGCGATTCCCCGAAAGGCTATCTTCTCCCTCTCGATGACATCTCTCCTCTGTATGGAAAATCCTGGCGCCAAATCGGTCTCGATGCATTTGTAAATCATCACACGCAGGGCATCGCTGGCTTCATCAATTCGCCCTTTTTGCGCCGCGCCATCGCCCTCGTTTCGGAAAAAGGTGGCACGTTCGATCCCGCTGTCCTTGCCCGTCCTCTCCCCACTCTCTTCCCCGGCTGCAAAGCATTCAATGACGCCTACAAATTGCTGGGCCAGGCTCGCGAGTCCACGCTGCAAGGTGATGTTCCCACTGCCACGCGTCAGTTGGCGGATGCCGCCGGAGACTTCGATGATTGGACCGGAAAATGTGGCTATGCCGTCGCCATGGGTCCCGTTCAGCTCGCCTACGTGGAAGACATAGCACGCGGACGCCTTCGTATCGAAAAAGCCTTGACGCTGGTCGCCGGCCTTCATCTCTCCGCCGATGCGGACACAAGCGAGCTAGCTGCCGGCAATTCGTTCCAGGTCGAGGCTCATACTTCCTGCCGCAAGGAAGCAGGTTGCTCGTTTGGGCCTCTGGTGCTGGATTTGGCGCCCGGCATGGTGCAGACCGCGCAGAAGCCCAACTCCGATAACGGAATCGATTTCACCATCGCCTTCACCGGCAAAGCGCCCCCACCCGATCCTGCCGACGCGTTGTTTCCTCGCCGTCCCGACGCGCTTTTGCCTTTGCTCCCGGAGCCTCCTCCACTAATCACGGCTCGCCAGGAAGTTACCGTCGCCGGATACAAATTAAATCTCACTCAGCCCGTTACGCACGTTCAGGCCACCTCCACGAGTGTCGTTCGCGTGCCCCTGCGCATGGTTCCCGACTACACCTTGGCGGTCGAACCGAATCAGGCCATCGAAGTCCTGAACGCCGCACATAAACCCTTCGACGTTTTCTTGCGCGTCCATTGTTATTCGACCAATCCCTCCAAGGTCACCGTTGGCCTGCAGGTACCCGACGGCATCATCGCAAGTTCGCCCGTCTCCCTCGATTTCACCGGTGCAGGCGATCAATACGCCCAACTCACCGTTACTCCTCCCGCAAAACTCGACGCCGGCGACTTCACCATTACTCCCTACGTCGACCGCAACGGAGAAAAGTTTTCCACTTCGCTCGAACCGCTGCCCTCGGCTCCCACGATTCTCTGGAGCGAACCAGCGAAATGCGTCGTCCATGCTTTCGATATCAACGTCCCCGCCAATCTCCACGTCGGCTATATCTCGGCGGAAGGTGAACCCATCCCCGATGCGCTTCGCCGCCTCGGCATCAACGTCGAAATGCTGGATACCGCGGCTCTCGCCTTCGGCGATCTTTCCAATTTTCAAGCCATCGTTGTCGGCGTTCGTGCCTACGAGCTTCGCCCCGAACTCGCCGGCGCCAATCAGCGTCTCCTCCATTTCGTCTCCAACGGAGGCACCCTCGTTGTCCAGTACAATCGCGATTACGTTTGGGACAAACTCCTTCCTGCCCCCTATCACGCGACCATTGGCAGTCCCACGCCGCGCATCACCGACGAGAAAGCTCAAGTCATCTTCCTCAAACCAGACGATCCTTTGCTCAATCGCCCCAATAAAATCACGGAAGCCGATTTCCAGGATTGGGTTCAGGAGCGCGGCCTGTATTTCTGGAAGGAATTCGACCCCCATTACACCGCTCTGCTTTCCATGCACGATCCCGGCGAAAAGGATCTGACCGGCGGTCTTGTGTACACCAGGTTTGGCAAAGGCACTTATATCTACACGGGCCTTGCGTTTTTTCGCCAGTTGCCCGACGGTGTTTCCGGCGCGTACCGCCTTTTCGTCAACCTTCTCGCAGCCTCCGAATCACACTAGGCTTCTCTCGTCTTATACGGGCCGCCTTCTTACGCAATCGCGCGTTTTGCCCTCTTAGCAAACTTCACGGCCGATTCGCGCTATCCTGATGGATGGACCAACTAGGCACATCCTCCCTCCGTTTCCTCCTCACTGCGCTATTCTCATCTCTGTCCATCGCATGAGAACCATGTCCATTCCATTCTCAGTGCATAGCTTGAGCTCAACCCTTCCGCAGGAGAGTCAATCAGAATGAACCGCAAGCCATCGGCAGCACATCTCTACTCCTCCACTACTCGAATCACCGGTGTGCTCCTTCTCATCGTCTTTCTGCTTACCTGTGCGGGCAACGCCTCCGCACAGAAGAAAAAGAAAAATCAGAATGATGCGCAGCCTACGCCGCCTCCCAGCGTCGCCGCTTCTGCGCCGGACGAAGCCAAAATCGACTACGTGATCAGCGAGTTTCTGGGTGCGTGGCAACTCGGCGATATCGAAAAAATGCATAAAAATGTTGCGGACGACATCTCCGTTGTCGCCGGCACCTGGACTCCGCCGGCTGTTGGTTGGACCAATTATCTTGCCGCCTACCAGCAACAGCGCGCGCGCATGCAGCAGGTGCGCCTCGACCGTTCGAACACACTGATCCGTATTGCGCCTTCCGGACAATTCGCTTGGGCTTGCTATCAGTGGGATTTCAGCGCTGTCGTCGACGGGAACCCCATGGCCGCGGAGGGCCAGGCAACCCTAGTGCTGGAGAAGAAAAACGAGGATTGGGTGATCGTGCACAACCACACTTCGCTCGTCCAAGCCTCTCAACCCGCTTCCCCCGTGAGTCCCGCTCCGCAATCTGCGGAACCTCCTCCTCCGAAGCCCTGAGTCGAGGATGCCGGATCGCTCAGCTCAAAAGTTCTTCAATCCGTGATAGACGAACAGTCCGGCAATGAGCAACAACAGCACTCCAGAGGTAATCCCGCTGGTCAAGATCGGCCGCGAAAGCATATTGATCTTCGAGATCAACTCGCGCTGCTCTCGGGCCATATGCTCTTCCGCCTTGTCCAGGAAGATCTGATCATCTTCGTGACTGGACAGCACGCTCCGCCAGGCAATTAGCGCCAGAAAGATGGCGGTTACGAGCACCCAGGCAATCAGCAGATATAGCAATGATCCGGAAAACGCATTCGCCACATCAGGGTTCATGGAAACCTCCCGTCGGCACCCATCCCGGGTTACCTGCGGTCGCAGGTAGGCTGGTCTTCTGCGGCGGAGTATAGCACCGTGCAGTCAGAATACTAGGGGCTGGCGCACAACCCTGTAGGTGGGCCTTAGCACCTTGTTTATATTCGCCCTAGTTTCGCCCCTGATCCAGAGCATCCGCCATCACAGCGCGCAGAACACGCGTGGTTCGTATTCGGGTACATTGGTTGCACTTTGTACTTATGACCGTTGATCGTCATCACCGGGTCTTCGAAGGCTGTGAAACGAATCGATTCTTGTCTCCCGCTTCCGGTTCCGATCGCCGTCGTGGAAACAATTGAGGTGAATACCCACAATGCCACAAATCCATCCCTGGTTGGCTCTCGGCGTTTTTCTCTCCACCGCGGCAACGGACGCCGTCTACGTTGTCTTCAATGCTGCGGTATCCGCTCGCAAACGCGTCCCCGCGGCCACCTGGAGCAGCATTTGGTACCTGCTTTCCGCTTTCGCCGTGATTAGTTACACCCAAAATTGGATTTATGTGGGATTCGCAGCCTCCGGTTCGTGGGTCGGCGCCTACATTTCTATGTCGCTGCTCCATCGTCCCGCAGCCACTACTTCGCTCAACTGACATTGCACATTCCGGTGCGCATCTTTATCGCGCCTTTTGCGAGGCTCTCCTGCTCCGCCTCCGTTCTTACTCCAACGCGTATACGTTTCCGTCGCTGCTTCCGAAATACACCCTGTCGCCGACGATCACGGGCGACGACAGAATCGATCCCATCGACAGGATTTTCGCCACCGCCACCACCATGTCGTCATAGAAAATCTTCGGTGAGGAGAATACCGTTTCGAACTTGATGCTCCCGTCCGCATTCAAAAGCGCCGGCGCATTTTTCCTTGCGCCATCCGTTTCGAATTCCCAGCAAGGCTGGTGCTCTTTCAAATCAATCGCCGTCAATTTCCCCCCGAAGTTCCCCATATACAGCATCCCGGTCGCAATCGCCATGGACGAAAATACCGGTGTTCCGGTCGGCAACTCAAATGCCGCTGCCCCGGTTTTCGCATCCACTGCATGAAGGATGCCGGGGATCGACGTCCCGAAATACACTTTCCCTTCGTTCACCACAGGCGTGTTATTCACCCACGAACCCTGCGTCGAGAATGTCCATTTTTGCTTGCCCGTAGCGGCATCCAACGCGTAAACCAGGCTATCCCGGCAACCAAAATAAACGGTTCCGTCCACCACCGTGGCCGACGATTGAATTCCCACATGGTTGTGCAGCTCCGCATCATCTCCGGTCTTGAATCGCCACTTCTCCTTCCCGGTGGTGGCATCTAGTGCGTACATGTAGCTGTCCCAGCTTCCGATGTACAACGTTCCATCGGCAATCGCCGGCGACGCGTGCACCACGTCGCCCGTCTTGAACTTCCACTTTAGCGTTCCTGTCTTCGCTTCCAGCGCGTACACATTGGAGTCTCCGCTCCCGAAATAAACCGTGCCACTCCACACACTCGGCGAAGACAAAAAGAAATCCCACGGATCTGGCATCGCCTCTGCCGCAGGCTGCAGATGGTGCAGATGTGTACCAGCGAACCGCTTCTCCCCTCCTGTCTGGAACTTCCATTTGAGCTTTCCCGCGAGATCTACGGCATAGAAATCTCCATCGTAACTTCCAAAATAGACCGTGCCATCACTCACCGCTGGCGACCCCGTTACCCGGCTCTCCGTGGCGAATTTCCATCTCACCGCACCAGTCCCCGCCTCCAGTGCATACAGGTTTCCGTCGTTGCTTCCGATATACACGACACCAGCGGCCACCGCCGGCGACGATACCACCCCGCCGCCCGTCTGGAATTTCCATTTCACCCCCGGCAGCTTGCCGATCCCTGCTGCGTCATACACCCCGGTGTGTCGCAAATCTCCCCTGAACATCGCCACATCTTGCCCTCCCGCACTTGCCGCAAGAGCCAAAACCAGCGCGAACGCCAGCAATATCCGTTTCATGGCAGCGCCTCATTTCGCACACGAACAGTTTCCTCACTCATGGTTTTACTTGTGAGTCATTCCAAGGCTAGTGGTTCAACGGGCATACGCAAGCGCCCGGATCACCTAGGTAAGTGATGGTTAACGATGTGCTGGTCCCTGTGCTGAAGGCGAAAAATCCGGCTAACTCACCGGTTCGCGATTGTTTCTTCCTGGATTTCCTGTTGCGCTTTTCTCAGCAATGCATCGGCTTCGACGTGCAGCGGTCCGGAGGGCTCCGCCGCCAAATAGGCTTCCGTATCCGTTAGCACCGCGTAGGGGTTGTGCTCGTGTGCGTGGATCCTCGCTAGCAAAATGTGCGCATCGGCTTGCTTCGCGTTTCGTTTCAGCGCGTCCCAGGCGTTTTGTTCCGCTTCGGCAAAGTCCTTCAGCTCAAACTGTACCAGCCCCAGAAAATATTTCCCCAGCGCTGAATCTGGCTGCATCGCGAGCCCCGTCTCGATCAACCGCTGCGCGTCCGACAGATCGTGTTTCTGACAGAGCAAGATGCCCAGCGCGAAATCCGAGGCAGCAAATCCGCCGTTTGTCAGGTCGATGGCCTTCTGCAGCTCTCCTTCCGCGTCCTCAAGCCGGCCCATTTGGTAATACGCCAGACCCAAATTATGGTGCGCGCGGTAGTAACTGGGATCTTTCGCGAGCACCGCCTGGAAGTACGCCACGCTTCCCAGCCCATCTCCGTTTTGCAGTTCACGCGTTCCCTTCGCGAACAACGCATCGACTCTTCCGCCCGTGCGCAGCTCCTGGACCGATACCGTAGAATCGCTCACCGGTGTCGTTTCTCGCTCGCTCCGGCGCAGCCTCAAAACTAACGGGCCGCTGCTTTCTTCCACCTTCACCATCAGCTGCAGTTTCTCGTAAGCAGGTGCGGTCACAATGACTTGATAAACCGTCGGCGCCAGCCCGGCAAATGCGAACTTGCCGTCTCTCCCCGTCAGCGTGGACTTCGCCAGACCCGTCGACGGCATCACAAAATCTACTCTGGCTTGGAGTACCGGCTGGCCGTCCGCGGCTTTCACCACATACCCGTTGCCCGCCCCGGTAACGTTATCGAGAGTTGGTGTCTGCGCCACACACGCAAACGCAGGGAGCAAAGTGAAAAATGAAATGATCGCTGTGAGATTGAACGTGGACTTCCGCATGGTTCCTTCCTATTTCTCCGCGCAACCTCTAGTGTGAGAAGGAACCTGCTTACGCTACTGGGAGATTCATCTGTCTTATGGGCGCAGTTAACTGCACGGTCGAACAGGAGGGGTAACTGCCCGACGGGCGGGGCACAAAATCAGCGTCGCTCGCGCGCCGCATTCCTTCAGTTCCTCACAACCCCACGGCGCGCCGCCACCCGAAACCAAGCAATTCACCTGGTTCTTTCACGAAAGTACTTACCTTCTTTTTACCAATAGAACTGACCGACGCAATTGCACGTTCTGCGGGGAATTTACCGTGAACTTCGGCCCCTAGAACGCGGGATATCCCGCCAGCAACTCCCGGCGTAGCTTGGCCCGTCGCGCCTTGTCAAACGCCTCGGGTTTCACTTCCCGCAGCTTCTCGATCGTCGCTTCCAGGGTCCCCAGAAAAACTTCGCAAGGTTGGCAGCCATCCAGATGCTTTTCCATCTCGTCGCACAGGGAATCGTCCAGTTGCTCATCCAGATAATCGGACAGTTGTGCAAACAGGATTTTGCAAGGGCGGCGCTGCCTTGCTTCGGCTACTGCAGCCGCACTCGGCCCGTGCTTCGCCAGGCTCTTCTTCCTGCTTTGATTCTGGATCCTTCTCAGCAGTCCCTTGCGCACATACAACCGCGCCCGGTGCAATCGCACGCGCACCGTTCCCGCCTTCAACCCCGTTATCTCTGCGACCTCGTCGTCACTCAATCCCTCCATGTCTCGCAACACCAGCACTATGCGGTATTCCGGCGGCAATTCCTGGATTACTTCGCGTACCTGCTTGGCTTCCTCCCCGCGTATCGCCAGAACTTCCGGGTTCACCGGCCCTTCCTGCTTCAGTCGCAACAGTTCCGCGCGATCTGGCATAAGTTCGTCCAGCGATAGTTCCTGTTTCGGCGCAAACTTGCTCTTCCGCCGGCTCATCAAGCAGCGGTTTTTCGCCACCCGGTAGAGCCACACCAGCAGCGCTCGCGGACTTTCGAACTTCGGCAAGTACGGCAAGGCCTTCACCAGCACTTCCTGCATGGTGTCTTCCGCGTCTTCTCGCTGCCCGCAAACCTTCATGCTGAACGAGTACACCGTGCCTTGCAGCAGTTCCAGCGCGCGTTCCAGCGCTTTCGGCTCTTTCTTCTCCAGCAGCGCGATCGCTTCTTCAATCTCTTGCCGCATTCCGTACTCCACCCGTTCCACACTGGAACTAAGCTGACTAAGTATCAAAAAACAAATTACTTAAGCGTCTTGGAATCCGCTCGTGAAGTTTGCCTAATTGCCGATGTTTTCACTGTAACAAAATTCGCGCTCCTGCATTTCTTCTTCGACGCAACCCACTTCCAAGGAGCCTCGAAATGACTAGCAACGTCGGTCCGGTGGATCGTGCAGTTCGCCTTCTTCTCGGTCTCGCTTTAATCGCACTCGGTCTTACCCACGTTCTTACCGGCAATCTCGCGATCGCGGCTTATGTTGTCGGTGCCGTCGCCCTGCTCACCGGCCTGTTTCGTTTCTGCCCGGCCTGGACGTTGTGCGGCATCAACACCTGCCCGCTCAAATCTCAGCCGCCGAAGTAAATCCGGAGCGTCTCGTCTAGCTCTCTCGCAACTAAGGAGTCTCTCGTGATCAACGCCAAAGTTTCTCTCACCCAGCCACTCAAATCTCACCGCCAGTTCGTTGCGGAAAGCGGCAGCGGCCATCATTTTCTCCTGGACGACGCGGCTGGCGCCTCCGGTCCCAAGCCCATCGAACTCCTCGCCATCGCCCTGGCAGGTTGCACTGCCTTTGATGTCGTCACTATCCTCCGCCAAAAACACCACCAGAAGCTCACCGCCTACGAAGTTTACGTCGAAGCCGATCAGGCCGAACGCCCGCCGCAGGTCTTTACCACTATTCGCGTGCTTCATGTGCTGACCGGAATTGCCATCGACCAATCCGCGGTGGAGGAGGCCATCCGTCTTTCCGAACAAAAATACTGTTCCGTTGGCGCCATGCTCAAAGCATCCGCCGTCTTGCAAACCACGTTTGAAATTCATCACGACGCGACCACCTGGCTTCAGCCCAATTCCCCGCCGGAGCATGTTTCTCCTTGAGGCCCTCCATGTCCGGTTCCCTTTCCCGCCCTCATCAAACCGTTGCACTCGCTCTTGTGCTTTTCCTTCTCCCTTCTCTCGCGCTGCCTCAGGACTCTTCTCATTCCATTACCTTGCCGCAAGCCATTGCCGCCGCGCTCAAGCAAAATCCCGCTTTCCAGGAATCCGCCGATGATTTCCGCGCCGCCCGCGCCCGTCTTCAACAGAGACAATCCGCCTGGTATCCGCGTCTGGATTTTCGTCAGGATTTCACCCGCGGCAATAATCCCGTCTATGTTTTTGGCACCAAGCTCACCCAGCGCCGGTTCTCGAACGCCGATTTTGCCCTTAATTCCTTGAACACTCCCACGCCTCTGGACAATTTTCAGACTCGCCTCGACGCCTACTGGCGCCTTTTCGATTCTGGTCAAACGCTCTTTCATCAGCGCAGCGCCACGCGCCTCGTCACCGCTGCCGACTTCGAAACCGAGCAAGCCCGCCAGGATCTCATCCTCGAAACCGTTCGTTCTTATTACGGTGTGTTGGTCATGCAGGAAAACACCAAGGCCGCCGATCAAGCCGTCAAGACCGCCGAGGAAAGCGCCCGCCGGATGGAAAACATGCATGCGGCTGGATTGCTCGTTGATTCCGACCTACTCAGCGCCAAAGTGTTCCTTTCCCAGATGAAGGATCGCCAGCTCCGCGCGCAAAATGATTTGGCCCTCGCGCAAATGCGACTGGCTCGTCAAATGGGCGCCACTCTGGATTCCGCCTTCGCGCCCAGCGACACTCTCCAGCAGCCCGCGGTTATCTCCAAATCCGTTGACGAATGGCTTCGGACCGCCCTCGCCGAGCGCCCTGCTCTTCGTGCCGCGCAATTACAACAAATTGCCATGAGCGAGGAAACCAAAGCCGCCAAGGCCGAGTTCGGCCCCAAAATCGCTCTCTTCGGCTCTACCGAACGCGACGCCCTCACTCTTGGCGGACCTTCCGGCACCAACTGGACCGCCGGCGCTCGCCTCGATTTCAATCTCTTTGCCGGTGGCGCTCAGAAAGCGCGCCTTGCCGAAGCAACCGCCAACGAGGACAAAGCCAGGCATTCCGTCGAGTGGTTCCGGTCCGGTATTCAGATGGAGGTTCGCAAAGCCTACCTCGACACTGCTTCCGCTGCACAACGTGCCACCGCCGCTCACGACTCCGCCGATCAGGCCAAAGAAAGCCTGCGCATTATTCAGAATCGCTATGACGCTGGACTCACCTCCATCACCGAACTGTTGCGCGCGCAATCCGCGCATCTCGATGCCATCACCATTTATTTGGCTGCGCTGCAGGACTGGCAAGTGGCACGCGCACAACTCGAGCGGGCCGCCGGAGTACTCACTCCCGATTCCCCGCTCATTACAGGAGCTTCTCAGCCATGATTACCCGTTCCAGAACTGCGGCATTCCTCGCTGCGCTTTTCGCGCAATTCCTCCTCCGGGGATGCGGCGCGAACCACAACACTGCCCCTCAGAAACTGGAGGTCGTCTCCGGATTGCACGTCCAAAAAATACGCTCCCAGACTATTCCCGACGAACTCGAGGCTCCTGGCACGGTCATCGCGCAATCCACCGCGCAGGTTTCACCACGCATTATGGCCACCGTTGTTCAAGTCGCGGTGCGCGAAGGTGACGCCGTCAAACGCGGCCAGTTGCTCGCTCTCCTCGACGAACGGGAACTGAATGCACGCCGCAGCGCCGCCCAAGCCGCCTCCCAGAGCGCCTCCGCCGCTGTTCTGCAGGCCACGAAAGCCGTGTCTTCCGCCGAAGCGCAAGCCAACATCGCGCAAAAAACATACGACCGCTATTCCATGCTGAAACAGCAAAATTCCGTTAGCCCGCAGGAATTTGACGAAATCACCGCTCGCCAGCAGGCCGCGCAAGCCGCTCTGGCTCAAGCTCAGGCTGGCCTACAGCAAGCCCAATCCGCCGCTTCTCAGGCCGAATCGGAATCTCACGCCGCCAACGATGTCGCCGGTTACGCGCGCATTACCGCTCCCTTTGATGGTCGCGTCGTTCGCCGCTCCGTTGATCCCGGCTCCCTGGTTTCTCCGGGAATAACCTTGTTCATCGTCGAAGATACCTCCCACTACCAACTGCAAACCACTCTTCCTGCTGACTGGATCGCCTCTGTAAAAATCGGCTCACCCGCGCGCGTGCAACTCGACTCCTTCGACGCCAAGTCCTTCGCCGGCAAAGTCGCCGAAATCGAAGCCGGTGCCGATCCCAATTCGCACACCCTCAGTGCCCGCATTTCTCTGCCCAACGACCCCGCCATTCGCTCCGGCCTGTTTGGCCGCGCCTTTTTTTCTCGCGGAACGCGCCCCGCATGTCTGATTCCCGCCGCCGCTTTAGTTACCCGCGGCCAACTCACCGGCGTCTACGTCATCGACGACGCCTCGCTCATCCATTGGCGCGTCATCACCATCGGCAAAACTCTCGCCGACCAGCGTGAAGTCTTGTCGGGCTTGAACGAGGGAGACACGGTGGTCTCCGCTCCCGGTGTTCAGGAACTCGACGGCAAAAAAGCCGCCTCCATTTCTCTCAACGCGGAGACTCGCCCGTGACACGCGGATTCGCCGGAAAAATCGCTCACGCCTTCATCGACTCGCCTCTCACTCCTCTGGTGATCGTCGCCGCCCTTCTTCTCGGCCTCTTCAGCATTTGGCAGACACCCCGCGAAGAGGAACCGCAGATAGTCGTTCCGATGCTCGATGTGTTCGTCAGCATGCCCGGCGCCTCCTCTCAGGAAATTGAACAGCGCGTCACCATCCCCATGGAGCAGTTGCTCCAGGAAGTTCCTGGCGTCGAGTATCTCTATTCCACCAGCCAGCCCGGTGGCAGTCTGGTCATCGTTCGCTTCTATGTCGGCACCAAAGAAGAAGACGCCATCGTTCGCACCTACAACAAGCTCTATTCCAATTTCGATCGTATCCCGCAAGGCGCGAGCCAGCCGCTCATCAAAGCTCGTTCCATTGACGACGTTCCTGTCCTGGCCATGACCTTCTGGGGTAAAAACTACGACGCTTACTCCCTGCGCCGCATCGCCGCCGAAGTGCAGGATCGCATCAAGCAGGTCGACAACGTTTCCGACACCACTCTGCTTGGCGGAGAAAAACGCCAACTGAAAGTCACTCTCGACACACAAAAGCTCGCCTCCTTTCGTCTCAGCCCCGCGCTCATCGTTCGCGCTCTTCAGTCCAGCAATCAGCGCTCCGCCGCCGGTTCTTTCGCCGATGGCAACCAGGAAATCTCCGTCGAATCCGGCGCCTTCCTCAACTGCGCGGCCTATGCCGGCAATATCGTCGTCGCCGTACAAAATGGCCGCCCTGTCTATCTCGCGGATGTCGCTTCCGTCCAGGACGGCCCTGAAGATCCCTTGAATTACGTTTATTTCGGAACCGGCGGCGCGCTTCCCGGTCCCGGCGGCACCCATCCCGCCGTTACTCTTGCTGTCGCCAAGCGCAAAGGCGCAAACGCCACCAACGTCTCGAATGACGTTCTCGCCAAAGTCGATTCCCTTCGCGGCTACGCCATCCCGAGCGATCTCCAAGTCACCGTCACCCGCAACTACGGCCAAACTGCCAAGCACAAATCCGACGAACTCCTCAAACACCTGTTCCTCGCCACCATCTCCGTCGCACTCCTGGTTGCTCTGGCGCTGGGCTGGCGCGAATCTGGTGTCGTTCTTCTCGCCATCCCCGTCACTCTTGCTCTCACTCTGTTCATCTTTTATGCGTACGGCTACACCCTCAACCGCGTCACACTTTTCGCTCTTATCTTCTCCATCGGCATCCTTGTCGACGATGCCATCGTCGTCGTCGAAAACATCGTCCGTCATTTTCGTCTGCCACAAAATCAAGGTCGGTCCTGGGGCGATGTCGCCATCGAGGCCGTCGATGAAGTCGGCAATCCCACCATTCTTGCCACCTTCGCTGTCATTTCCGCCATTCTTCCCATGGCCTTTGTGCGTGGCCTCATGGGTCCGTATATGCGGCCCATTCCCGTGGGCGCTTCAGCCGCTATGCTCTTCTCCCTTTTGGTAGCTTTCGTCGTTTCGCCTTGGGCCGCTTTGCGCCTTCTGCGCGGCCACACCGGCAAACACGCGCAAGGCGAAACCGAAGGCCGCACTACACGTCTCTACCGCTCTTTCATGTCCAGACTCATGCGCGATGCAAAAAGCCGCTGGGCCTTTTTCGCCACCGTGGCCGTTCTCTTTCTCCTCGCCTGTTCCCTCGTGGCTTTCAAGGCCGTCCGCGTCAAAATGCTGCCCTTCGACAACAAGAGCGAATTTCAAATCATCGTCGATATGCCCGAGGGCACTCCTCTCGAGCAGACTCTCGCCGTCGAACAGGAAATCGGTTCCTACCTTCACACCCAGCCCGAAGTGCTCAACTACCAGATGTACGCCGGCACTTCCGGTCCCTGCAATTTCAATGGGCTGGTGCGCCACTATTACCTGCGCCGCGGCTCCTATCAGGGAGATATTCAGGTCAACCTCCGTTCCATCGACGACCGCTCTCGCCAGAGCCACGATATTGCCAAACAAATGCGCGCGCCCATCCAGCAGATTGCCCAACGCTGGAATGCTCGTATCAAAGTCGCGGAAGTTCCTCCCGGTCCCCCGGTAGTCTCCACTCTCGTCGCCGAAGTTTATGGACCTGACTACCAGCGCCAGATCGCAGTCGCTCGCCAGGTCCGCGACATCTTTGACCACACTCCCGGTGCCGTCGACGTCGACTGGTACGTCGTTGCTGACCAGCAGAAGCTCGATTTCCAGGTGCAGCAAGACAAAGCGGCCCTTCGTGGCATTTCCGCCGCCGATGTCTCGCAGTCTCTCGCCATCGCTCTGGGCGGCGCTCAAGCCGGCCTCATGCACCAGCCCGGTGAACGCGAAGACCTTCCCATCCACGTCCAGCTCTCTCGCGCCAGCCGCTCCAGTGCTGATTCGCTGCGCGGCCTGTATCTCAAGGCGTCCGATGGCGCCATGGTTCCGCTCGGAGAACTCGCCAATGTCCGCCAGTCCACCATCGACAAAAATATTTACAGAAAAAATCAGCGCGAAGTCGTCTATGTCATCGGCGACGTGGCTGGTGCGGAGGAAAGTCCCGTCTACGCCATCGGTAAACTGGGCGATCAAATCGATGCGCTGCAACTCCCCGAAGGCTACAAGATCGCGCAGTTCACCGCCATTCAACCGCCCGACACAAAAAAAATCGCCATTAAGTGGGACGGCGAATGGCACATCACTTACGAAGTCTTCCGCGACCTCGGCTTCGCCTTCGCGGCCGTCCTTGTTCTGATCTACGTCCTGGTCGTCGGCTGGTTCAAGTCCTTCAAGACTCCGCTTGTCATCATGGCCCCGATTCCGCTGACTCTCGTCGGCATCCTCCCCGCCCACGCCGCCATGGGCGCCTTTTTCACCGCTACCTCCATGATTGGTTTCATCGCCGGAGCCGGTATCATCGTCAGAAACTCCATCATCCTCGTGGACTTCATCAAGCTGCGCCGCGAACAGGGCATGCCCCTCGAAGAAGCCGTCGTCGATGCCGGCGCCGTCCGTTTTCGCCCCATGCTCCTCACCGCCGCTGCGGTGGTTGTCGGCGCGGGTGTCATCCTTTTCGACCCTATCTTCCAAGGCTTGGCGATTTCCCTGATGGCTGGCGAAGTGGCCTCTACCCTGCTTTCCCGTATGGCAGTTCCGGTCCTTTATTACATGAGTGAAAGAGGTTCCTTATGACTATCGAACGATATATCCGCATCATCGCCGGCACCTTTGTGCTGGCCTCCCTGGCGCTGGGCACCTGGGTCAATCACAACTGGTATTGGTTCACCGCGTTTGTGGGGGCGAACCTCCTTCAATCCGGCTTCACCAAGTGGTGTCTTATGGAGGATATCCTTCGCAAGCTCCACGTCGGGAGCGTCTCCCGCGCCTGACCACCTGTTTGGAGTGCGGGAGCTCTGCTCCCGCCGTTTTTGCCACATAATCCAGGCAACAAACCGCCCAGCGGCAGCCCTGCTGCCGCCATCTCCATCGCTACCCGCCAATGGTCACATGTCATTGACTCCATTCCTGCCCGGACTTACTATCCCGCTCAGGTGCGCTCCAACCTGAAGTTTTCTCCTCTTTCTTCAGATAGGAGTCTTCAACATGTGGCACCGCCCTAAGCTATTCCTCCTTCTTGCTCTTTCGCTGTTCCTGTTTGCTTGCTCCAACACCGAGAAAGTTTCCACCGGCGAACAACAGTTCCTCGATGCCAAGAACAATTTGAAATCCTCGGACTTCAAAGCTGCTCTCGACAATCTCAACGCCACCATCAAGGTGACTGCCGACGACTCCGTCCGCCAGCAAGCCCTTCTGCTTCGCGTGGCTGTCATCACCGCTCTCGCCGACGCCGATCAGCAAATGGCCGAGGCCTACCACATCGGCGGCAAGCAGCCCCCGGCGCAATCGCAGACTGCGGCCTTCTCCAGAGAGCGTTCCGATTACAACAATACGGCGCGCACGTACTTGATGGACGCCATGCAGTACGTTATGGATCAGCGCTCCAAACTGGGTCCCAACCCCGTCGCCATCGAAGTCACTTTCCCCGGTTTCACCGGCGGCACCGATCCCGGCCTAGCCAAGATCAAGAGCGGAATCTTTATTTCCGATAATGAGCGCCTCAACACCGAACTCCAGCTCGACCGCAACGCCCTCGCCCAAGTCCTTGCCGGCTTGGCCGGAGCGGAGGATAACCTCAATAAGGGTCGCGACCTTTACAACGCAGGCAAGGTTCAGGTGGACCCACGCGTGTATCTCATCGTCTTCAGCGATGAGTTTCTCCATGTTGCGCAAATGTTCGATGTTCGCGGTGTGAACGATCCCGCGAAGTTTCGCACCTGCAATGAAGTGGTTCGCGGCAATCTCGACCTCGCCGCCAAAATGCTCGAAGCCAAGCCCGACAAGGATTTGGAAACCCGCGTCAAAAAAATGCAGTCCGACTGCGACAAGTGCCTCAAGAAACTAGGCGCATAACCGCACCTAACTCCTTGCATACAAGAATCGGTCATCCCGAGCGCAGCGAGGGATCTCTCTTTGCCCGCTTCGTTGACAAACACTCACTCCAGCCTCAAACTGATCTTCGCTGTGCCCAAGTGGCGGAACTGGCAGACGCGCTAGCTTCAGGAGCTAGTGGCCTTACGGTCGTGGAGGTTCGAGTCCTCTCTTGGGCACCATTCGTCCTCGCAACTCATATCCTTGGCCAACGGATTATCCCCAGGCCCCATCAGCAATCTGGCTTGCCCGCGTGGAATGCCTGAGCTTTGCTCCCGCTTTCTTGCCAGCATAAGCTGTGCCGCCAATCGATCAGCGGCGGCTCTGCTGCCGCCGGCAAAGCCCATAGCCACTTGTGGCTTGTTATACGTCAACGCTTCCCGAGTTCAGCAATCAAGGCGACGATCAGTCGGATTGCGTATTCATGTTATCGTCGTCTTCCCGCCCGAACGCAGGGAGTGCCTGCCGAAGTTCAGTTCGAAGTCACTCCGAATGCCGTAGCCAATATTGCGAATCTTCGCGCGACGCGCCTGCGCACCTGGCAACCCCAGCGGCGGGGTTGCGCGACTGAAGCTCGGCGGCTGTCGGCGTCGGCTGTACCCATATGGATGGTTCCTCGTTAGTCAAGCGCGTTTACCAAGCTGGCCTGGCCCCGGTTCTGCTCCAGCCACATAGCTTGGCACTTCGGGCTTACGTGATTCACATCACGGCTAGGCGTGATGGGTGCCCTATAGTTCTGTGCTGGCGCACAGTATATGAGCTGTCGGACGTTCGTTCCGGCCTTGAACTTGAGGACACGCCCATGATCAAACTTCAAGACACTACCCACCTGCTGCGCATGGCTGCGGTGTTTGCCATCGGCTTGGTTCTGTTTCTCGTTTTCCGCAGCGTGTTCATTCCGAAGAGTTTCGGGCGTTATGGCCACTTCCGGGGAGCTGCTCTGGCGGAAGCTGCGGCAAAACCGATTCATTACGCTGGTCACCAGACCTGTGAGGAGTGCCATCCGGACGAGGCTGCAAGTAAGGCGAAAGGCGTCCACGCTCATGTCAACTGTGAAGCCTGCCACGGCCCCTTGGCTTCGCATGCCACGGATCCCTCCAGCCTGACACCCCAGTTACCCGACGTTGCTCATCTCTGCGTCCGTTGTCACGCCGAAAATATCGCCAAGCCTCAGGGATTCCCCCAGGTCAATGCCGCGGAACACTCCGGCGGCCAGCTTTGCGACACTTGTCACCAGCCCCACAGCCCAGCTGTGGCGGAAGGAGCGAGGAAATGATGCTTTCTCGCCGCCAGCTCCTCGTACTTCTCCCCGCTGCGGCCACAGCTTGGGAATTCGTTCTCGCGGGTACACCTGAGGCTGCTCCCAATTACAACTCCACCGATCACTGGTGGGGCATGCTTCTCGACATCACCAAGTGTATCGGCTGCGGAAATTGTGTACGCGCATGCGCGCTGGAAAATGATGTCCCTGAAGGCTACTTGCGGACCTGGATCGAACGTTATCACGTAGATGACTTCCATATAGAAAATCCGGAAGTCGACTCCCCTGAGGGGGGCAAGGAAGGCTTCCCGTCTGGCAAATTTGCCGGCGGGAAAAATTTCTTCGTGCCTAAATTATGCAATCACTGCGTGGATTCACCCTGCACACAAGTCTGCCCCGTTGGCGCCACGTTCCACACACCGGATGGCGTGGTTCTTGTCGACCAGGACTACTGTGTCGGTTGTCGTTACTGCGTACAAGCCTGCCCTTATGGATGCCGCTACTTCCATCCCACCAAGCATGTCGCCGACAAATGCACGCTTTGTTACCATCGCATCACCCGGGGCTTAACGACGGCCTGCTGCGAAAACTGCCCCACTGGCGCGCGCCAGCTCGCCGATTTCAAAAACCCGAGTGATCCCATCCACGCTTTCCTCAAAACCCACAGTGTGCAGGTCTTGAAACCCCATCTGGCCACCGGCGCCAAGAATTTTTATTTTGGCCTCGATGGCTCGGTTCGGTAAGGAGGGGCGTATGGAAGGGTTCATGTATCCGAATGAAGTTGAGCTTCAGTGGAGCGTCCTGATCGTGCTTTACCCTTTTATCACCGGCCTCGTCGCGGGTGCGTTTATCCTCGCTTCTCTCGAACGCATCTTCCACGTCGAGCAGGTAAAACCCACCTATCGCCTCGCGCTGCTAACCGCGCTGGCCTTCCTCATCGTTGCCCCGATGCCCTTGCAACTTCACCTGGGTCATCCTGAGCGCTCCCTTGAAATGTATTTGACCCCGCACAGTTCCTCGGCCATGGCTATGTTTGGCTTTGTCTATCTTTGGTATCTCATGGCTGTCCTGGTAATGGAAATCTGGCTGGACTTTCGCAAAGATATTGTCGTTCTCTCGCAAAATACCACCGGTTTGAAACGGCTCTTCTATCGCGTGCTCACCCTCGGCTCGCAGAACATCAGCCCTGGCGCGTTGCATGTGGACGATCGCGTCGGATGGGTCATTACTCTCATCGGCATCCCATCGGCTTTCCTGCTGCACGGCTACGTCGGATTTATTTTTGGCTCCGTGAAAGCGAACCCCTGGTGGTCCAGTCCCCTCATGCCCGTGGTGTTCCTGTTTTCCGCGATGGTCTCCGGCATTGCTTTGGTCATGCTCGTCTACATGTTCACTTGTGTGGTCCGCAAGGTCACCATTGACATGCGCTGTCTCGATACCATTGCCAAATATCTCCTCTATACGTTTATCATCGATTTCACCCTGGAAATGTTGGATCTTATCCACCGTATTTATGAGGCCGATGAATCGTTCCGCTCGCTGGACTTCATGATCCACACCCGACTCTACTTCTCGCAAATCATCGTCCAGGTCTTCCTGGGAACTTTGACTCCATTGGCATTGCTGGCCTTGACGCAGCTCTTCTCCCTGCCGGACAAAGTTCGCAAACGCATTTACAGTGCGGCTGGCGTTTGCACTCTGATTGGGATTTTCGCTATGCGTTGGAACGTTGTAATCGGTGGCCAGCTCTTTTCCAAGAGCTTCCTTGGCTATACCACTTACAAAATGGGATTCGTCACCCGCGAAGGACTCATCCCCGCAATCTTTTTGATGGTTCTGCCATTTATCATCCTGTACGTTTTGGTGAAACTGCTCCCTCCTTGGTACGAGGAGCTTCCGCCGCAAGCCTCTGCCTCCGCTGCTGATTGAGGCGCGGTCAACCTCGTAACAATACCTCTAACAAGCTACCAAACCAACTAGCTGCCCTGACTTCCGAGCGGTCTGGTGCTCCGCGCCTGCCACTCGATCACGCCGAGCCCTTCGCCGCTGCTTGCGGCTGTATGTTTTGATTCACCCGGAAAAAGTTATTCGGGTCGTATTTCAATTTAATGGCCGCCAGCCGCGCATAGTTCTCTCGATACGTCGCCTGTACGCGTTCCTGGCCTTCTTCCATCATGAAGTTCACGTAAGCCCCGCCCGCTGAAAAGGGGTGCAGCGCTTCCCAGTATTGCTTGCACCAGTCTGTAATTTTCTGATTGTTCGCGGGATCGGCATCCACTCCCACGATGACTTCGGCGAACAGCGCCTCCCGAAAACTGTACGCCGTATCAGTCTTGCCTACGCGCTGCGGCGCTCCGTTCACGGGATACAGGTGCATTGTCGAATACATCGTGGGGAGCTTTGAGCCGTGCTCCACGTGCCTGGCGATGGCTTCGTCACTTAGGTCTGTGAGGTTATCGGCACGCCAATACCATTGCAGACCGGGCACGTACAATCCATCGAAAACGCTTTGCACCATCGGGAATGGCGCGGGTGCAATGTGGTCGAGCACCGGATGCCCAACGGACCGCAGCGGTCTCGTCGCTTCTTCCGTTTGTTCCGCAGTCCCCGTGCAGCACCAGATGATTCCGCACACGTTTCTGAAATGCAGGTGTGCAGGGAACATCGGCGCCGGCGGAACCACCAGAAACGCGAAAAAGCCGGTGACGTACTCCGGCGCTTTCTTAATGAAATCCACATAGGCGCGCAGCACCGTTGCCGACTCCTCAATCGGCCAAAACGTCGGACCGAACTGCACCGTGCTCACCGGGTGCAGGCGAAACTCGAACGATGTCACCACGCCGAAATTTCCTCCGCCCCCACGCACGGCCCAGAATAAATCAGCATTTTCTTTGCTGTTGGCGGTGACAAAAGTTCCGTCGGCCAACACTATATCCACCGACAGCAGATTATCGATGGTCAGCCCATATCTGCGGCTCAGATGCCCGATGCCCCCTCCCAACGTAAGTCCGGCCACTCCGGTGCTGGCGATGAACCCGGAAGGGGTCGCCAGTCCAAACGGATGGGTTGCGTGATCCACGTCGCCCCAAACGCATCCCGGCTCCACTCGGACCGTTTTGTCCGATGGATTCACGCGAACACCCTTCATGCGGGACAGATCGATGACCAAGCCGTCGTCGCAGATTCCCAGACCAGCGCCATTGTGTCCGCCTCCGCGGATGGCGGTAAGCATCCCATTCGCGACTCCAAAACGCACAGCGGCCATCACGTCGGCTACGTCCACGCAGCGGGCTATCAGCCGCGGCCGCTTATCGATCATCCCGTTATAAACCTTGCGTACGGAGTCGTAGCCCGCATCGCCGGGTTGAACCAGTTCGCCCCGAAAAGAATTTCTCAGTTGCTCCAGATTTTCCATGACCTTTCATTCCTCCTACTCACAGGATTTCTTACCGCGCAACTACCACCAGCACGGGAAAGCTGCATGCATCCTTGACACATCCAATTCGGAAATCTTTACTACGCGAGCCTGCCCCCCTACTAAGCGCGGAACCTTCAGGCGTGCTTCTGTCTCGCTATTTGCTTCAACTATGGCCCACCCGGTGTGCATCCCACCGGCGCACGCCCAGTCGAACTGGCTGAAAACATCCTGAGTGTGCAAACCTTGCGCCAGCTTCCCGCAGTCCTGCTTTCGATGCGACGTTTCAATCAAAAACCTCTCCATGATTTCCTCCCGATTTCCCTGCGCTCACACACGGCGCCCTGCCGTTTGAACACAGCCAGCAATTGGGGCGTAACTTCGTGGATTACGGCCGTGCTTCGTACACGATATTGAACGGCGTTTCGGTAGCGCGCCGGAAACGGCTGAATCCGGCAGAGGTCACGACGTCGCGAATGCGCTCTTCTCCGGCCTGCGCTCCCAAGCACAGCCCGACCTCCTGCGATCGCGAACACGGAGTGCACAGCAACGTCGAGAACGAGTAATACACGCGACCAACGGGATTCAGATTGTCCTTCAGTTGGTTATTCGCGAACGGCTCCACAATCATCCACGTGCCTTCGTCAGCCAGTGACCGCCGGACGTGTGCTGCGGCGCCCACGGGATCGCCCATGTCGTGCAAGCAATCGAACACGGCCACAAAATCGTAGCCTTTGCCGGGGAATTCTTTGGCTTTGGCTACCTCAAAGCTCACGCGATCAGCGAGACCGTCCCGCTGTGCATAGGCCCGTGCTGCTTCAATCGATTTGTCGTGATAATCGAAGCCATAGAACCGCGACTTGGGGAACGCCTTCGCCAACAGCAACGTAGAAGCTCCCTTTCCGCAGCCGACATCTGCCACGCGCGCACCGGTCTCCAGTTTTTTCTGAACATCCCCCAGCGACGGAATCCAGTTGCTCACCAGATTTGCGTGATAGCCCGGGCGAAAGAACTTTTCGCAACCGTGGAATACCCCGTCCGCGTGTTCATGCCAACCCATCCCTGCGCCTGTGCGAAACGACTCGGCGATGCGCGGTACCGCCGCCAGGGATCCAAGCGCCAACTCGAAAGCTCCAGGTAGATACGCTGGGCTGTCTTCATTGGCTAGTGTGAACGCCTGCTCTTGAGTGAGGCTGAACTTTCCCGCTTTTTCATCGTAGGTGATGTATCCGCCTGCCGCCTGCGAGGCCAGCCACTCCCGCAAATATCGTTCGTCTGTCTGCGTCTTGCTCGCGAGCTCCGCCGCCGTCATGGGACCTGCCGCCAATGCTTTGTACAACCCCAGTTTTTCGCCTATCACCACCATGCCTGCATGGACCGAGGCTCCAAGGTCGGTGACG
>Ga0335076_10000292_pt1 | contig 44543 bp, 42 predicted proteins | sample Lox_Sample_25_FD_206717 | JGI IMG/M metagenome (GOLD analysis project Ga0335076, IMG submission 206717) | Soil microbial communities from Loxahatchee National Wildlife Refuge, Florida, United States - Lox_Sample_2.5 | ecosystem: Environmental > Terrestrial > Soil > Wetlands | place: USA... | reverse complement strand
GGGGCCGCGATCGATGCGGCACCGCGCCTGAAAGTCGTTTCGCGCCACGGCGTGGGCTACGACAATGTGGACCTGGAGGCCCTCAATCGGCGCGGCATACCGCTGATCCTGGTCGGCAACGTCAACGCTCTCTCCGTGGCCGAGCACACCCTCTTCATGATGCTGGCCCTCGCGAAGGCGGGCGCCGCGCATGACCGCGCCCTGCGCGCCGGGAACTGGAAGCTGCGCGACGATTTCAGCGCGACGGAGCTCTATGGCAAGACGCTGCTCCTGCTCGGCTTCGGCCGCACCGGCCGCGAGGTGGCCCGCCGCGCCCAGGCCTTCGATGTCAAGGTCCTGGCCTACGATCCCTATGTCCGCGCCGAGGCGATGTATGCGGCCCGCGTGCAGCCCGTGACGAAGCTCACGGATGCCTGGCCGGTTGTCGACTTCATCAGCGTGCACCTGCCGCTGTCGGCGGAGACCAAGGGCATCATTGGTGCCTTGGAACTCGCGACCATGAAGAAATCGGCCATCGTCATCTCGACGGCGCGGGGCGGCCTCGTCGACGAGGCGGCGCTGGCGCATGCTCTGCAGTCGGGCCAGATCCGGGCCGCCGGTCTCGATGTCTTCGTCGACGAGCCGCCATCGCCCGACAATCCGCTACTGAAGCTCGACAACGTCCTGTTGAGCCCGCATATCGCCGGACTGACCGAGGAGTGCGCGATCCGGATGGCCGAGGTCTCCGCGTGCAACGTGCTGGCGGGGCTCGACGGCACGCTCGATGCGGACCTCGTCGTGAACAAGCAGGTGCTCGGGCGCCGGTAGGGGGAACTCCATGAGCAACGACAAGCTGACATTCTGCGTCTTCGGCGCCGGCCGCATCGGCAAGCTGCACGCCCGCAACGTCGCCAAGCATCCCCAGGCGAGGGTGAAATACGTCGTCGATCCCATCGGCAAGGCGGCGGCAGAGCTTGCGGGCCAGCTGGACGCCGAGACGGCGCCGGATGCGGCGACGGCGCTTGCCGATCCGGAGATCGACGCCGTGGTGATCGCGTCCTCGACCAATACCCACGTCGACCTCATCACCGCCTCGGCCAAGGCGGGCAAGGCAGTCCTCTGCGAGAAGCCGATCGATCTCGACATCAAGCGTGTGGACAAGTGTCTGGCCGGGCTGAAGAAGCATCGCGTGCCCGTGGGCATCGGCTTCAACCGCCGCTTCGACCCGACCAACCACGCCATCCAGTCGGCCATCCGCAAGGGCGAGGTCGGCGACGTTGAACTGGTCGTCATCACCAGCCGCGATCCCGGCCCCCCGCCGCTCGACTACATTAAGGTGTCCGGCGGCCTCTTCCGGGACATGATGATCCACGACTTCGATCTCGCGCGCTGGCTCCTGGGCGAGGAGCCGGTCGAGGTCGTCGCCAAGGCGAGCTGCCGGGTCGATGCCAAGATCGGCAAGGCCGGCGACATCGACACCGCCATGGTGATCCTGAAGACGAAGAGCGGATCGCTCTGCCACATCAACAACAGCCGCCGCGCCACCTATGGCTACGACCAGCGCGTCGAGGTCTTCGGCTCGAAGGGCATGGTGCGCTCCGACAATATCCGCCCGACCGCGATCCTGCGCTCGAACGACACGACGACCGAGGCCCGCGACGTCCTCCTCAACTTCTTCATCGAGCGCTACGTCCAGGCCTATGAGAACGAGCTGAACGATTTCATCGATGCCGTCATCGCCGGGCGGCAGCCGTCGGTCGGCGCCGAAGACGGCCGCCGCGCCCTGCTGCTCGCCGATGCGGCGCTGGCATCCCATACGACCGGAAAGACCGTAACGATCAAGTAGCGCTCTTGCGCGTTATGTCTGATAAATCCGCTGGACAAGTCTGAAGACGCCCGCTTAAGGTCTTCACAACAATGAATTTTACGGCACCCGGCCAACGGGTTGCTGGAGTGAAGGGAGCAGACGCGTCGCGCCGTGGCAGTTCTCGATCTCAGGGGCATCTCCAAGCATTTCGGCGCGATCGAGGCGCTCGCCGGCGTCGATTTCTCGCTCGAGGCCGGCCAGATCGTCGGCCTCATGGGCGACAACGGCGCCGGCAAATCGACGCTGGTCAAGATCATGGCCGGCAACTTTCCGCCCTCGAGCGGCGAGATCGTGCTCGAGGGAAAGAGTGTGCATTTTCATAAGCCGGTGGATGCTCGGGCGGCGGGTATCGAGGTCGTCTACCAGGACCTGGCGCTTTGCAACAACCTGAGCGCATCCGCCAACGTTTTCCTCGGGCGTGAGCGCAAGCGTCGCTTCGGCCCGTTCAGCATCCTCGACGACCGCTCCATGCACGATCGCTCGCGGGAACTCTTCGCGGAGCTCAAGTCCGAGACGCGGCCGGCCGATACGGTGCGCATGATGTCGGGCGGGCAGCGGCAGGCCGTCGCCATCGCCCGGACGCATCTTTCGCAGGCCAAGATCGTGTTGATGGACGAGCCGACGGCGGCGATCAGCGTGCGCCAGGTGGCGGAAGTCCTGGATCTCCTGCGGCGGCTGCGGGACCAGGGCATGGCCGTCGTCCTGATCAGCCACCGCATGCCCGACGTCTTTTCGGTTGCCGACAAGATCGTCGTCCTGCGGCGCGGCCACAAGGTGGCGGACAAGCCGATCGGCGAAAGCTCGCCCGAAGAGGTCACCGGCCTCATCACCGGCGCGATCAAGGCGGCATAGATGGCGATGCGCGGCACGGGTGCGAGGCGAGGGGAGCTGTAGGACGCGCGATGGCGACCGAGACGACTTTGCCGCGGCCAAGCCAGGGGACGGTTCAGCAGATCCTCGGCAAGCAAGCTTTCTGGGTCACGATTTCGGTCTTCCTCATTCCCGTTGCGATGACGGTGATCGAGCCGAGCTTCAGCGCGGCGTTCTGGAAGGAGGACAACTTCTTCAACGTCACGCGGAATTTCGCCTTCATCGCGATCATGGCGCTCGGTCAGGTGGCCGTCATCATCACCGGCGGGATCGACCTGTCCGTGGGGTCGGTGCTGGCCGTCTGCGGCATCGTGCTCGGCCTCCTGATGAGCAACGACTATTCGTTCTGGCTGAGCGCCTTCGTGACGATCCTTGCGGGCGTCGCGTGCGGCGGATTCAATGGCTACCTCATCTCCTACCTGAAGCTGTCGCCCTTCGTCGTCACGCTGGGCATGCTGAGCATCGGTCGCAGCCTCGCGCTCGCCATCTCCAACAACAAGTTCTTCTACAAGTTCGGTCACGATCAGACCTTGCTGATCGAACTCGGCGGCGGCAGGACGTTCGGGGTCGCGAACCCGGTGATCGTCCTCGTCGTTCTCACGGTGATCATGGGCTTCGTCCTTCGCTATACGAAGTGGGGACGACATCTCTATGCGGTGGGCGGCAACGAGCATGCGGCACGGCTGACGGGCGTGCCGGTGGATCGGCTGAAGGTATCGGTCTACGTCCTCTCCGGGTTCATGACCGCCGTTTCGGCGATTCTCACGGTCGGCTGGTTGGGGTCCGTGACCAACGGGCTCGGAATCGGTTATGAGCTGCGGGTGATCGCCTCGACCGTGATCGGCGGTGCCAACCTGGCGGGGGGCGAGGGCGGCGCCTACGCCGCCTTCATCGGCGCCGCGCTTATCGAGGTCATCCGTAACAGCCTGCTGCTGGCGGGTGTCGATCCGTACTGGCAGGGGACCTTCGTCGGCCTGTTCATCATATTTGCGGTCCTGCTTGAGCGAATCCGCGGCCGCAAGGTAAATTGACCAGGTAGTCAGGAAAAGGCGCTTAACCCAAAGGGAGGAAACGCATGAAGCGCTTGCTGATGGCCGCGGTGGCGGTCGCACTGTTCGCCGTTCCCGGAACGTCGGACGCGCAACAAAAGCTCAAATTCGCCCTGGTTCCGAAGGCGATGAACAACCCGTTCTTCGACCTCGCCCGTGATGGCTGCATGAAGGCGCAGCAGGATATCCCCAATATCGAGTGCGTCTATATCGGTCCGGCCGAGCACACCGAGACCGAGCAGGTGCAGATCGTCCAGGACCTGATCAGCAAGGGCATCGACGGCATCGCCGTGTCGCCCTCGAACGCTGCGGCGATGGCCGTGGCGCTCAAGGCGGCCCACGACGCCGGCATCCCCACGCTGACCTGGGACTCCGACCTGCTGCCCCAGGACAAGGCGGCTCGCGCCGCGTTCGTCGGCACGCACAACTACGACATCGGGGTCAATCTCGCGAAGATCGCCGCGTCCCTGAAGCCGAAGGGCGGCAAGATCTGCTTGCAGACGGGCGGCGCCTCGGCCGCCAATCACAATGAACGCCTGCAGGGCATCCGCGATACGCTCGGCGGGCGCAGCGGCACGTCGCCGCCAGGCGACCCGCTGAAGGGCGAGAACGGCTGGACCGAAGTCGACGGCTGTCCGCTGATCACCAACGACGACAGCGCCACCGCCGTGCAGCAACTGCAGGACATCCTCGGCAAGTACGCTGACCTCGACGTCTACATCACCACCGGCGCGTTCACCCAGTGGTCGGACAACGCCTTCCGCCAGGCCGTCGATCCCTACAAGGACAAGATCAAGAGCGGCCAGCTGGTCTTCGTGTCCGCCGATACGCTGGACATGCAGATGCAGCAGCTGAAGGACGGCCTGAGCGACGGCCAGGTCGGCCAGCGGCCGTTCCAGATGGGCTATCTGGCGATGCAGCGCCTGCTCGATCTCAAGAATGGGAAGACGCTGCAGGATCCGGAGTATACCGGCCTCGACGTCTGCACCAAGGACAACGCGAGCAGCTGCCTCGGCAAGTAAACGCTGCTCCTGCTTGTGATGACGATCGCCCCGCCGCACAGGCGGGGCGATCTTATTTTGTGGCCTTCAGCGAAATCGAAAGCGGCAGAGCCGGATGGCCGTCCGGCAGCCGATAAAGGCGGTCGCCGGCCTCGACCAGCATCGGGAACGCGCGCCAGGGCAAGACCTCGTGCTCGTGCAGGAACTCGAGCTTCAGGCCGGCCTCGATCAACCCGCCGATGATCGACGACAGCGGATGGTCCCACTCATAGGTGCGCCGCGTCGCCAGCCGCTGCGTATCGCCGGTGTAGGTCGTCGGGTTTTCGTTGACGGACGGCGCGCTGGCCGGCGTGCGCCAGCCGTAGCGGAAGACCAGCCGGCCGTCCTCCTGCTCCAGCAGCGTGACGAGCGGATGATGATCGGCGAAGTAGAGATGTCCGCCCGGCTCGAGCAGCGCCGCCACGACGCGGGCCCAGCGGCCGACATCCGGCAGCCAGCCGATGGTGCCCCAGGTCGCATAGACGATGTCGAAGCGCTGCCGCAGCAGCTGCGGCGCGTCGTAGACATTGCCGCAGACGAAGGTCGCTGCAATGCCGACCTCCGCCGCCAGCGCCCGCGCCGCATCGATCGCGACGGGCGAGAAATCGAGTCCGGTCACGATCGCGCCGCGGCGCGCCAGCGACAGCGTATCGAGGCCGAAATGGCACTGCAGATGCGCGAGCCGGCGGCCACTGACGTCGCCGATCTCGCCGGCCTCGATGGGGTAGAGCGTGTCCTCGCCGGCCTTGAAGGCCTGGACGCGATAGAAGCCGCTCGCGTCCTGGCGGTGGATGGCGGTGCGTTCGTCCCAGTTCTGCCGGTTGGCCGAGAAGAAGGCGTCGCTCACGGCATCGCTACAGCGTGACGGAGATCCCGCCGTCGACGGCAAGGACGTGGCCATTGACGTAGGCCGCGGCATCGGAGGCAAGGAAAACCGCGGCGCCGCCGATCTCGCGCGGCTCGGCCCAGCGGCCCACGGGTGTCCGACGGCAGACCCAGTCGTTGAACTCCTTGTTGTTGATGAGCGCCGTGTTGAGCTCGGTCGCGACATAGCCGGGCGCAATGGCGTTGACCGTGATGCCCTTGGACCCGAGCTCGGCCGCGAGCGAGCGCGTCAGGGCATGCAGCGCGCCCTTGGCGGCGATGTAGCCGTGAATGGTCGGACGCGCCAGGATGGCGCCGATCGAGCCGATGTTGATGATGCGGCCGTAGCCCTTGGGCAGCATCACGCGCGCGGCATCGCGGGCCAGGCGGAAGCAGGCCGTCAGGTTGGTGGCGAGCACGCGCTCGATGTCGGCGTCGGTCCACTCCGTCAGCGGCACGCGATGCTGGATGCCGGCGTTGTTCACGAGGATGTCGAGCTTGCCGTGCTTGCCGGCGATGGCGGCGATCGCCTTGGCCGCCGCCGCCGCATCGGTGACGTCGAAGGGGGCGACTTCCGCCTTGAGCTTCTGCCCGGCGAGCGCATCGACCTTCGCCTGGAGCGAGGCGCGGTCGCGGCCGTTCAGCAGCACGAGCGCGCCGTTCTGCGCCAGCGCCTCGGCGATGGCGAAGCCGATGCCGCGCGAGGCGCCGGTGACCAGCGCGACGCGGCCTTGGAGAGAGAACATGTCGCTCATCGACCTCTGTCGACCTCCTCCACCTTGACCCAGCGGCCCCGCGCATTCGATCGGGTGACCGCCTCGATCACGCGCTGCACCTCCCAGGCCTCACGGAAATCCGGCCATGCCTTGCCCTTGCCGGCGACGGCCAGCAGCAGATCGCGAACCTCGATCACCTTCATGTCGTTGAAGCCCAGCTGATGGCCGGGCGCCGGACAGAACGCGCCGTAGGGCGGATGATTGGCGTCGGTCAGAATGGTCTTGTAGCCCTCGCGCCCGGGCTTCTGGCCGACCGTGTAGAGCTTCAGCTCGTTCATGCGCTCCTGCGTGAAGGCGAGTGAGCCCTTGGTTCCCGTGATCTCGTAGGCGAGCTGCATCTTGCGGCCGGTCGCCACCCAGCTCGCCTCGATCGTGCCGCCGTAGCCGCGAGCAAAGCGCAGGAGGAAGCGGGCCACGTCGTCGGCCTGCACGCGCTTGCGCTGGCGCGCGCCCGGTGCGACCGGCCGCTGCTTCACCCGGGTCTCGAGGGTGCCGCAGACGGCCTCGATGGGGCCGACGAGGTAGCGCGCGAGCGAGGTGATGTGACTGCCGAGATCGGCCACCACGCCGCTGCCCGGCGGGCCGCTGCAGCGCCAGCTGAACGGCGCGTCCGGATCGTTCATGTAGTCCTCGGCATGGATGCCGCGAAAGCCCGAGACCGTGCCGATCTCGCCGCTGTCGATGATCTCGCGCGCCAGGATCTGGATCGGGTTCTTGAGATAGTTGAAGCCGACCATGGTGATCGCGCCGGCCTTCGCTGCCCGCGCGGCGAGGTCGCGCGCCTCGCGCGCGGTGAGCGCCAGCGGCTTCTCGCAATAGACGTGCTTGCCGGCGGCAAGCGCGGCGATCGCCATCTCCCGGTGCTGCGCTGTGGGCGCGGTGATGTCGACGATGTCGACGTCGGGATCGTCGACCAGCGCCCTCCAGTCGCCCGTCGAGCGGCGAAAGCCGAGCCGGCGGGCGGCCAGGCGCGCCGACTTGTCGTCGATGTCGGCGATGAGCTCACGGACCGCGTTCACCGGCAGGTCGAAGACGCCGCCGACCTCGCGGAAGGCGATGCCGTGCGCACGGCCCATGAAGCCGGCGCCGATCAGCCCGATGCGGACATCCGCCAACGAAGTCCCCTCTGCTCCCCCGCGGTCCCCCCGCGTCCCACCGCCGCCCGCGACTACATCGTCGCGCCGAAATGCCAGGGCGCAAACTCGTCTTCGCCGTAGCCGAACTCTTCGCTCTTCGATTTCTTGCCCGATGCGGTGTCGAGGATGAGCTTGAAGATCTCCTGGCCCTTCTGCTCCAGCGTCGCCGTGCCATCGACGATCTCGCCGCAGTTGATGTCCATGTCGTCGGCCATGCGCTGATACATCGGCGTGTTGGTGGCGAGCTTCAGGCTCGGCACCGGCTTGCAGCCATAGCAGGAGCCGCGCCCGGTGGTGAAGCAGATGACGTTGGCGCCGCCAGCGACCTGACCGGTGGCGGACACCGGGTCATAGCCCGGCGTATCCATGAAGACGAAGCCGCGCTTCGTTACCGGCTCCGCATAGCGGTAGACATCGACCATGTCGCTGGAACCGCCCTTGGCCGCAGCACCCAGTGACTTCTCGAGGATGGTGGTGAGGCCGCCGGCCTTGTTGCCGGGCGAGGGGTTGCTATCCATGCTTTCGCCGTGGCGCGCCGTGTATTCCTCCCACCAGGCGATCCGCTCCAGCAGCTTGTCGCCGATCTCCTTGCTGACGGCGCGACGCAGTAGCATGTGCTCGGCGCCGTAGATCTCCGGCGTCTCGCTGAGGATCGCCGTGCCGCCGTTCTGCACGAGCAGATCGGAGGCGACACCGAGCGCCGGGTTGGCGGTGATGCCGGAAAAGCCGTCGGAGCCGCCGCACTGCAGGCCAAGAGTCAAATGCTTCGCCGGCAGCGTTTGGCGACGAACGTCGTTGGCTGCCGGCAGCAACTCTTTGATGCGCTGAACTCCTGCCCGCACCGTCGCGTTGGTGCCGCCGGTCTCCTGGATGACGTACGGGTTGACCCGGCCGCCAACCTCGATGCCCTCCTGCATCAACAGCCGATTAAGCTGGTTGGCTTCGCAGCCGAGGCCGATGACCAGCACGGCCGCGAAATTGGGGTGCTTCGCATAGCCACCGATGGTGCGACGCAACAGATCGACGGCCTCGCCATCGGCGGCAGCGGCGCAGCCGCTCTTGTGGGTGAGCGCGACGATGCCATCGACATTCGGGAAGTCGGCGAGGGCCTGCGGCCCCCGAAACTGATCGGAGATGAGCCGCGCCACCGTGGCCGAGCAGTTCACCGTTGTGAGCACGCCGATATAGTTGCGGGTCGCCACGCTGCCGTCGGCCCGCAGGATGCCCTGGAACGTTGCAGCTTCGGCCTCCGGGAGCGGCATCGTGTTGCGGCGGTCGGAGCCGATGGTGTGGTCGGCGGCGCTCGGCCGGAATGCCAGATTGTGGACGTGGACGTGCTGGCCAGGCTGGATGGCCTTGGTGGCATTGCCGATGATCTGGCCAAACTTGCGCACGGGCTCACCGGCCGGGATAGCCTGGATCGCCACCTTGTGGCCGCGGCCGATCGGCTCGACGGTCTTGACGCCGCCGAATCCGACTGGCTCCCCCGCCGCGATGTCGCGGATGGCGACCACCACCGGATCGGATGCATTGAGACGAAGGGTTGCGGGACGATCCAGTACTTCAACCATCGAAACCTCTGACGTGCCGGTCTTGCTCGTTGAATAGAAACAGCAATCGCATCATAGCACCCCTGTCAAGTGAGGCCTCCCTCTTTGCATGCAAGGCTGCTCATGCTTTTATTCATCAAGGGCATAGAGGCCGGCGCTGCCGTCGTTCCATTGGATCAACAGCGGGAGATTCGCATGGAATTTCGCCTGGACGTAGCGACATCGCTGCCGGCCGATGCCGATCGCGCCTGCCTCATCGGCCGCGCCTGGGTGCCGGCGGCGCCGGCAGGGCCGAGCGTCGTCGTGGTGGCCGGCGACGATCTCATCGACATTTCCAGCGTCTATCCGACCGCGGCGCAGTTCCTGGACGCGGAGCACCCCGCCGCCGTCGCGCGTGCGGCGGTGGCCCATGGCGCGCCTCTCGGCCGCGTCGCCGAAATCCTGGCCAATACGGCCGCCGATGCACGCGATGAGCGGAAGCCGTATCTCCTGGCGCCCTGCGACCTGCAGGCCCTGAAGGCCTGCGGCGTCACCTTCGTATCGAGCCTGCTCGAGCGCGTCATCGAGGAGAAGACCAAGGGCGAGCCCGGGAAAGCGGACGCCGTCCGCCGCACCCTCATGGACGCCATCGGCATCGACCTGTCGGCCGTGCGGCCCGGATCGGGCGAGGCGGCCAAGGTCAAGGACCTGCTGGTGCAGCGCGGCCTGTGGTCGCCCTATCTCGAGGTCGGCATCGGGCCTGACGCGGAGGTCTTCACCAAGAGCCAGCCGATGTCGGCCGTCGGCAGCGGCGCCGAGGTCGGCCTGCATCCGGGCTCGACCTGGAACAACCCGGAGCCCGAGATCGTGCTGGCCGTGAACGGGCGCGGCGAGACCGTGGGTGCCACGCTCGGCAACGACGTCAACCTGCGCGATTTCGAGGGCCGCAGCGCGCTCCTCCTGGGCAAGGCCAAGGATAACAACGGCTCCTGCGCCATCGGGCCGTTCGTCCGCCTGTTCGACCGGACCTTCACGATCGACGATGTTCGCCGCGCCGTGCTGCAGCTGGAGGTCGCCGGCGACGATCAGTTCACCCTGAAGGCGACCAGCTCGATGGCGAAGATCAGCCGCGACCCGCTCGATCTCGTCGCCCAGGCCACCGGCAAGACCCATCAGTATCCGGACGGCATGATGCTCTTCCTCGGCACGATGTTCGCGCCGACGCAGGACCGTGATCGCCCCGGCGCCGGCTTCACCCACAAGCGCGGCGATATCGTCACCATCGCGACGCCGACGCTGGGCGCCCTCGTCAACCGCGTCAGCACGAGCGACGCCATCGCGCCCTGGAGCTTCGGCGTCGGCGCCCTCATGCAGAACCTGCGGGCGCGCGGCCTGCTCTAAGCCTTGCGCAGCTGGCTCGCCTGCAGCGCGAGGCCGGCGATGGCCTGCCAGTCGCCGTCGTCGAGCGCCACCTTGGGCGTTACCCAGGAACCGCCGACGGCAACCACGTTGGGCAGCGCCAGATAGTCCGCCGCGTTGCCGGCGTCGATGCCGCCCGTGGGGCAGAAGCGGACATCGGGGAAGGGGCCGTGCAGCGCCTTCAGCATGGGAATGCCGCCGGCCGGGCCGGCCGGGAAGAATTTCAACAATCCGAAGCCGGCGGCGACGGCAGCCATGAGTTCGGTGGCGGTGGCGATACCCGGCAGATAGGGAATCCCGGTCCGCTTTGCCGCATCGGCCAGCTCGGGGAGCATCCCCGGGCTGACGGCGAAGCGGGCGCCGATGTCGGCGGCGGCGGCGAACTGATCGAGGCGCGTCACCGTGCCGAAGCCGACGACCGCGTCGGCGACGTCGCGGATCATGGCCTGGGCGCAGGCATAGGCCGCATCCGTCCGCAGCGTCATCTCGATGACGCGCAGGCCACCGGCAACGAGCGCGCGGGCCAGCGGCACCGCCTTGGCCGGATCCTCCAGGGTGACCACCGGGATGACGGGCGCCAGGCTGACAATCTCGCGGATATCCATGTAAGGTCGGTAAAACAAGGTTTCGTCGGCCCGCGGAAGCTAACAGGACCGGCCGGCGGTTTCGAGGGGGACTTGCGTGACATCCGTCATCCGCGTCGCGACGATCGGCGAGTGCATGATCGAGCTACGCCACACGGACGCGCAGACCCTCAAGATCGGTTTCGGCGGCGACACGCTCAATACGGCCGTCTATCTCGCCCGCCTCGGCGCCGGCGCCGGCATCCGCGTCGACTATGTGACGGCGCTCGGCGACGATCCCTACAGCGAGGCGATGCTGACGGGATGGCAGGCCGAGGGCGTCGGCACCGCGCTGGTGGCGCGGTTGCCGTGGCGGCTGCCCGGGCTTTACATCATCCGCACGAACACGCAGGGCGAGCGCAGCTTCACCTACTTTCGCTCGGCCGCCGCGGCGCGCGACTTGCTGCGTGACGGCCGCGATGCGAGCCTGGCGCAGAGCCTTGCGGGTTTCGCCTGCGTCTACCTCTCCGGCATCACGCTCTCGATCCTCGACGAGCCGCAGCGGCAGCTGCTCGTGGCGCTGCTGGATCGCCTGCGCGCCGGCGGCACCAAGGTGGCCTTCGACGGCAACTACCGGCCGGCCGGCTGGCCCGACGCCGACGTGGCGCGCCGCTGGATGACGGCTGTGCTGCAGCGCTGCGATATCGCGCTGCCGACGCTCGACGATGAGCAGCGCCTGTTCGGCGACAGGGATGCCGATGGCTGTGCCGCCCGCCTGCATGGCGCGGGTGTTGGCGACGTCGTCGTCAAGCTGGGCGCGGCGGGGAGCCAGGTGTCATCGCGCGGGGGCGACCGCCCCTCGACGATTCCGCCAGCCGCGGTGGGCAAAGTCGTGGATACGACGGCAGCCGGGGACTCGTTCAATGCCGGCTATCTCGCCGCACGGCTGCTCGGCCGCGATGCGGCCGCCGCCGCGGCGGTCGGCAACCGGTTGGCTGCGGTCAAGGTGCAGCATCCCGGGGCGATCATGCCGCGCGACGCCATGCCCGATCTCGGGTTGACCTGAACCCTCCAGCAGAATCGAAGGACCATTTCATGCGCATTCTCATCGCGGATGCCATCTATGGCGGCGAGCCGGTGATCGAGCGGACCGCCTGTCCGCCGGGCTTCGAGGTGGAGGCACGTCGCGGCATGATCGAATCGGACATTCCCGATGACGCCTGGCGTACGTGCGACGCCATCATCATGTGGCAGATCATGGAACTGACGGAGACGACGATCGCGAAGCTCGATCGCTGCCGCATCATCGCGCGCGCCGGTGTCGGCTTCGATGGCATCGACCTCGCGGCCTGCGCGCGCAAGGGCATCCCCGTCTGCAACTGCCCCGACTATGGGACCACCGATGTGGCCGACCACGCGATCGCGCTTTATCTCGCCCTGGTCCGCGGCATCGCCTTCTTCCAGGATGCGCTGCGCGCCGATCCGATCGCCGGCTGGGACTGGACGGCGCCGCCCCTCATCGGTCGTCCCCGCGGCCGGACGTTCGGCGTCATCGGCCTGGGCCGCATCGGCACGGCGGCGGCGCGGCGAGCGCGGGCACTCGACATGCCCGTGCTGTTCTACGACCCCTATGTTCCGGACGGCCAGGAGCTGGCGCTCGGCTTCGAGCGCACGCGACACCTGGAGGACCTGCTCGAGCGGTCCGACGTGGTCAGCCTGCATACGCCACTCACCGACGAGACTCGCCGCCTGATCGATGCCGCGCGCCTCGGACGCATGAAGCCGACGGCCGTTCTCATCAACACGGCGCGCGGCGCCGTCATCGATATCGACGCGCTCTACGAGGCCTTGAAGGAGAGGCGGATTGCCGGAGCCGGCATCGACGTGCTGCCGCAGGAGCCGCCCGATCCGGCGCATCCGCTGATCCGCGCCTTTCGGGCCAACGAACCCTGGCTGGCCGGCCGCCTGCTGCTGACGCCCCATGCCGCCTTCTACAGCGAGGCCGGGATCGCCGACCTGCGCCGCAAGCCGGTGGAGACCATCGTGGCCTATCTGACCGAAGGGCGCCTGCGCAACTGCGTCAACGCCGACCTGTTGGCTCAAGCATCGACCAGCGTGAGACGAGGGAAGGGTCGCATGCCCGGACGCCCGCAGAGCACCGGACTCAGGACCCCTTGATCCACTGCGATATCCGGGTGACGACCTCCGGCTCGATGCCGTAGAAGCCGTGCGCGGACATCGCCTCGCAGGGTTTGGACTTCGGCGGCAGGCCGCCGCTGAAGCTCAATACCTCGACGCGAGGCGCCTTGGTCAGCGCCATCTTGAGCCGCGCCACATTGCCCACCGGGGTCAATGCGCATTTGTCGTCGGTGTTGTAGGCGATCAACGTCGGCACGCTGATCGCCGCGAGATTGGCGCCGAAGACGGTCTCGCGCAGCTCCGGCGAAGAGCCTGGCTCGGTGACGGATGAGGTGAGGACCAGGCCGGCCAGCTCGCCCGCGGGGAGCCTGCTGGCAGCATTGACCCCGGCATTGGTCCCCTGGCTGGTGCCGACCAGCCAGACCGGCGCATTCGTCTTCGCCCGGACGGCGTCGAGGATCCGGCGCAGGGCGTCGGCATATTCCGGGGTCAGCCTGACGCCGAAGAGGGCGTTCGCGTGGTTCGATGGCGTATCCGGGATGGCCACGGCGAAGCCCTGTTTCACCCAGGCGTCGCGCGTACGGACCAGGAAGTTTCCGGTGACCGCGATATCGCCGCTGCTGCTGATGCCGACGACACCGTTGCCGCCCGGTAGCATGAGCAGTGCCGCGGTCGGCGGCGTGTCCGGCTGCAGCAGCAACACGCGATCGGTGGCGCCGGCGCCGAGTTTCACGTCGAGTACGGCTGACGCCGCGCCTGCCGGTGGTATAGAAGCCAAAAGCCATGCCCCGAGGGAGCAGGCGACAATCCCAGAGCTGTGTCGAGACATGACAACCCATCGCTCGCGGCACCGCCGCGATCCTAGCACTGCATTCCCATGGGCTCGGCGGCATCGGGTCGCTGCGACCGCCAGTCGCGCCTGTCATGCCGCGATCGGGGGCGGGCGCCCGGGTCCGGCCGCCGCCGGGCGGCGGAGTGCCGGTCAACGTCATCCGCACGCAAAAACAGCGGATGGACCCCATGTCCAGCGGGAACGACATTTCCAGCGACCCGACCGACGCCACGCCGGGGCCTTCGTCGGTGTGGCGCCGCGGTTGGCGAGGACCGGATGTCCGCCAAAAGTTTTTCTGTGATTCATGCAAAATAACCTGACGCAATTTGCGTCAACTCGCTGATGGCAGAACTGCGCATGCCGTCTCTCCGCCGGTTGCTCAGCACCTATTCACGATGTCCAACAGCAAACTCACTGGGGCTCATAATATATAGAACCTTTCAAGAACACACAAGGGAAATAGAACTATGCTCGGGTCCCGACCAGCAGCGACGCGGAAGTTCCTCTTATTTGATTCCCCCGCGCAAGCGGGGGCCCAGGGGCAAGCGACGTGCGGGCCCCCTGGACCCCCGCTTGCGCGGGGGAATCAATGGAGTTTTGTTTACCTGGAAGGAGCGAGACAGCCGATTCCACCGCTCGAACGGGGCAAGAAATCCACGGCGAGGATGAGGCGCCTCGATCGGTCGCGCGCCTAGTAGGGATTCCGCAATTCCAGAATGACGACGGCGATCCAGCAGGGGCGCTCAGATCAAATCGGCCGAGGAGCAGGAGCGGCAGATGGGCCACCTGCGCAACATGGTCGATGACTTCCGCGGATTCAGCTGCTGACCCGACGATGCGCCGAAGCCGGTTGCGCCGCCCCTGCTTGGCTTAAGGGGACGTCGAGGGCGCGGGCGGCTCGGGCAGCGTGTATTTCAATTCGGGCCAGAAGATGATGCCGGTGCCACTCTCCTGGACTCCGGCCGCCGCGGATGTCGCCGCGAATTCGCGACTGCTGCTGCGCACCGTCGCCTTGCCGCCGCCGGTGATCCCGGCGAAGCGGTCCGTTCCGCCGGTCAGCGTGAAGTCTCCGTTGCAGCCCACGAGGTAGACGCCCTTGCAGGTCAACTCGCCGAAGATGCGCGCGCCGTCGCGCGCCGTGATCGTGCAGTGGGCGGTGCCGGTCTGCGTGGCGTCCGCCAGATTGATGACGACCATGGCGGGGCAGGCGAGGCGGCCGGACTCGATCGGTCCCTTGTCGGTATCGACATAGACGATGCCGTCGATCGTCCCGGTGAAGGTCGCCTCGTCGGGCCCGGTCGGCAGCGTGCGGCCGCTCCCTTGCCACGCGGCGAATGCCCGGATGGTCTCGTCCGCGGCCGTCGCCGGTGCGGTCACGATCGCAGCCAGCAGCGCTACCAGCGCCGACAAGCCCACGCGCCGAGCGCATGCGTTGCTCATGAAGCCTCCCGTCAGTCGAGGTCGATGTAGATCGCGTCGCCGCCGAGCGACAGGGCAAGCCCCTTCCGATCGGCCTGCAGCTCCAGGACCACGCCATGGCTGTTCTTGAGCCATAGCTTGCCGGTGCTTACGTCGCCGATGGCCATGCCGTAGCGGCCCTGGACATAGGCGCCCGGGAAATAGGCGAGCTTGTCCAGATTGTAGACGTTCCCGGTCGCCGTGATCTTGGAGACGCCGATCCCACCGATCCCGAGCCCGCCGATCGAGAAATCGTAGCTCTTGCCGCCGAACTGCAGCGTTCCGCCGCCGAGATTGCCGCTCCCGATAAAGGCGATCTGCACCTGCTCTATGCGGACCGTGCCGGTTTTCTTCAGATCGTCGGCCCCGCTGGGGCCCGCGATCGCAAGCGCCAGCAGCAAACCGGCCGCGAGCACACGCCAGCGCAGCGAGGCCCGCTTCCGCTGGACCACGCATGGCGCGCCGGCGGTCATGTCGTATGGCATCGTAACCGTGCTCCCCAAATCGGCTCGTCCCCTCAGGGGCCCAGGCCGCATTCAACGATGATTGCGTCGATTACTCTATTGGACCTTGGTCCAACTCACAATCGCCAGGGGTGCGACTTTATTGCGAATGAATGACATCGGGGACTTCGACCCGATTCCTAACCTGCCACATTAGCTTGTTGATTTTTGCAGAGCCGTGATGTGAGATTAGTGGGGCGTTTCTGCGGGATTGACTATCCGCTCCCATCGCGTCCGGTGGGTCATGATCGGGGACAGTATTTTGTGGGCCGGTCTGGGCCGGCCAAGTCTGAGTCGAGTGGCGCGCTTCGTCGCCTTTGTCTGTGCCTTTGCCGGTACGCTCGTCAGCAGTGACGGCGCGTGGCCGCAGGATCTTGGCAACCGCGTCCACGCCCTGGTCCTGTTCTCGAACGACGCCTTTCTTCCGGCCAACCAGGTGATAAGCGACGGCATCCACGCGACGGTGGAGGCGGGGGCGCCGGGCCGTCTCGAGTTCTTCCCCGAGTATCTCGATCTCGTACGCTTTCCGGCGCCCGAACACGAGGCTCGGATGGTGGAATACCTGCAGGGAAAGTATGCCAGGAGCCGGTTCGATCTCGTCTTTGCGGTCGGCCCCCAGGCCCTGGCCTTTGAAATCAAGCATCGGGACGCGCTCGGCCTGGACGCGCCGCTGATCTTCGCCGGCGTGCGCGACGCAACGTTGCTGACGATGCAGCTACCGCCCAATTCGGCCGGGATCGCCAGCCGCATGGATCCCGTGGCCACCCTGGAACTCGCGCTGCGCCTGCAGCCCGACGCCCAGAACCTCGCGGTCGTCACCGGCGCTTCGACCTTCGACAAGGGATGGGAAAACGTCGCGCGCGACAATTTCAAGTCGTACGAAGGGCGACTGACGATCAGCTATCTCTCGGGCCTGCCGATCGACGCACTGCTTCGCGCGGTTGCGCAGCTGCCGCCGCATTCCATCGTCGTCTATCTGAGCGTCCTCGAAGACAGGACGGGCGCCCACTTCTATGCCCGCGACATCGCCCGGCAAGTGGCGGCGGCAGCCAACGCTCCGGTCTATGGGGTCTACGACACGTTCCTGGGGCTCGGCATCGTCGGTGGCCAAATGACGACCTTCGAGGACATGGGCAAGACCGCCGGAAGCATCGCCCTGCGCATCCTTTCGGGTGCGAGCCCGAGCACCGCCGCGCAGGGTCTGACCCAGCCGGCCAACTATCTCGTGGACTGGCATCAGCTGCAACGCTGGGGGCTCAGCGAGGCCGATCTGCCGGCGGGTGCCGTCGTGCGCTTCAAGGAACCGTCGCTGTGGGACCGCTACCGCATCCAGATCATCGCTCTGATCGTGGTCCTGGCCGTGCAGACTCTGTTGATCGCCGGCTTCCTGATCCAAGGCCGACGACGGCGGCGCGCGGAGGAATCCCTGCGCGACACCGAGGAGCGGATGAGCCTTGCCGCAGAGTCGACGAATCTCGGCCTCTGGCAGCAGGACGCCGCCACGGGCGACGTCTGGGCCACGGAGATGTGCCGGGCGCTGCTCGGCGTGCGCCCCGGGGAAACGCTGACGCAACAATCATTCATCGATCTCTGCCATCCCGACGACCGGCAGCGCGTGTTGCAGACCTGCGAGGCGGCCGTCGCCCAGGGCAGACCCGCCGAGCACGAGTACCGGGTCGTCCATCCGGACGGACGCGTGCGCTGGATTTTCGACCGCGCGCGGCCTGTCTTCGACCCAGCGGGCAAGCTGCTCCGCATGAGCGGCGTCGTCATGGACATCACCGATCGCAAGCACGCGGAAGAGGCGCTGCGCGAAAGCGAGGAGCGGTATCGCAACGTGGTGGAGACGCAAACCGAGATGATCTGCCGCTACCGGCCGGATGGCACGCTGACGTTCGTCAACGACGCCTATTGCCGGTTCTTCGCCCGCACGCGCGAGCAGCTGGTGGGCAAGGCGTTCATTGACCTCATCCCGGCTTCCGCGCGGCCGGCGGTGCTGCGGCACATCGAAAGCCTGCGGTCGGCACCGGAGACCCAGACCTTCGAGCACGAGGTCCTCCGGCCGGACGGCAGCGTCGGCTGGCAGCAGTGGTTCGACCACGTCATCCGCGACTCCGAGGGCGAGATCGTCGAGATGCAGGGCATCGGACACGACATCACCAGCCTGAAGCGCGCCGAGCTCGAGGTGGAGGAGCGCCGGAAGGAAGTCACCCATCTGACGCGCGTGGCGATCCTCGGCGAGCTTTCGGGCGCCCTGGCGCACGAGCTGAACCAGCCCCTGACGGCGATCCTGAGCAATGCGCAGGCGGCCCAGCGCCTGCTGGGCAAGGAGCCGGTCGATCTCGACGAAGTGCGCGAAATCCTCCACGACATCGGGGACGAGGACAAGCGGGCGGGCGACGTCATCAACCGGCTGCGCGCGCTGCTGAAGAAGGACGAGGCGAGGCCGCTGCCGCTGGACATGAACGCCTTGGCGAAGGACGTGCTCGCGCTGGCCAACAGCGAGCTGATCGAGCGCAATGTCTCAGTGACCACGCGGTTCACGCCCGGGCTGCCGGATGTGCAGGGCGACCGCGTGCAGCTGCAGCAGGTCCTCCTCAACCTGATCATGAACGCCTGCGAGGCGATGGACGGCGGCACCGGCCGCGATCTCGAGGTCTCCACGGCCGTCGACGGCGACGACTGGCTCCGGCTGACCGTCGCCGACCACGGGCCCGGCGTCCCGCCCGATCTCATCGACCACATCTTCGAGCCGTTCATGACGACGAAGACGCACGGGCTAGGCCTCGGGCTCTCCATCTGCCATTCCATCGTCGCCGCCCACGAAGGTCGCCTGTGGGCCGTCAACAATCCCGACTGCGGTGCCAGCTTCGTCGTCGCGCTGCCCATTCACGCGGGCGGGCACGCATGAGCGACGAACCCGCCGCCGTCTTTCTGGTCGACGACGACCCGGGCGTCCTGCGGGCGCTGACCCGGCTGCTGCGCGCCGCCGGGTTGGACGTGCGGGCGTTCCGCTCGTCGCGCGAATTCCTGGCCGCACACGACGCGGCGATTCCCGGCTGCATCGTCCTGGACCTCGCCATGCCCGGCGAGAGCGGCCTCGACCTGCAGACGGCGCTGGCGGCGGCGGGCTGTCACCGGCCCATCGTCTTCATCAGCGGCCACGGCGACATTCCCAGCAGCGTGCGCGCGATGAAGGCGGGTGCCGTCGATTTTCTGACCAAGCCCGTCAGCCAGGAGCATCTGCTGGCTGCCATCCGGCGGGCCCTCGATCGCGACCGCCTGATGCGCGAGGCGCAGGCCGAACTGCAGGCGATCGCGGAGCGGCTCAGCACGCTGACGCCGCGCGAGCGCGAGGTTCTGGACCATGTCGTGATGGGTCAGCTGAACAAGCAGATCGCGGCCGATCTCGGCACGGTCGAGAAGACGGTCAAGGTGCACCGGTCCCGCGTCATGGAGAAGATGGGCGTTCGTTCGCTCGCCGACCTGGTGCGGATGGCCGAACGCCTCCGGGTGGCGCTCGGCGCCGATCAGCCGGTCCTGCAGCCGACGGCGGCGGAAACGCCCACCCGCTAGCACGGGCGCCCGTTAACGAATGGCCGTGTAAGACTATGGTCCAATACACAAGGGCGCCTGCGATCTGCTATTCGACGGTGCAGGATGGACAGATCGCGACTCCACGTTGCCGTCATCGACGATGACGAGTCGGTGCGTCGGGCACTCAGCCGGCTTCTTCGCGCGGCGAATCTGGATGCGGACACCTTCGCATCGGGGCGGGATTTCATCGACTCGTTGGCCGCCCATGTCCCGGATTGCGTCGTCCTCGATGTCCACATGCCCGGCATGAACGGCCTCGACGTCCAGCTCCAGCTCGTCCGCAGCGGCCTCCGGATACCGGTTGTCGTCATCACGGGCCACGACGAGCCGCAGGCGCGCGTGCAGTGCTTGGCCGCCGGCGCGGCCGCCTATCTGCGCAAGCCGCTCGACGACGTAGCGCTGCTCGACGCGATCCACCACGCAGCTCTTGCGGCCGGGCAGAGGACGGCTTAGGCGCGGGCGGGGAGGCCAATGGCGCTCCGCGCGACAGCACCTGGGCTTCCGCGGCATCGCGCGGGCGCGCAGGCGCGGGCGGGGAGGCCAATGGCGCTCCGCGCGACAGCACCTGGGCTTCCGCGGCATCGCGCGGGCGCGCCGCCCCGGATGAGCCGAGCTCGCTGGCGCAGGGCTTTCCGCCCGACTATCCTTCGTCGAGCGCAGGTTTGTCTCGGGTCGGTTGCCGATCGGGCTAGGGATCGATGACATCGATTGTCGGCAGGAATTCCGACGACGCGGCGGTCTCGGCGGTGCCGGCCAACCGATCCCAAGCGTCCGCATCGCTCGCGACAACGGCGTTCGCCGTCCTGGCCACGGCGGCCGGGTATTATGTCGGCTCGTGGCTGGCGCTGGCCCTGCGGTATCCGGCGTCCGTCCACTCCGTGTTTTGGCCACCCAACGCGATCGTCCTGGCGGCGCTGCTGCTCCTGCCGGCGAAACTCTGGTTGCCGGTCCTCGTCGCCGTGTTTCCCGCGCATGTCCTGACTCTGGCGTCGACGGGATGGCCGTGGTCGACCGTCGGCGCCCTGTTCCTGACCAACACGTCGCAGGCGCTCCTCGGCGCTGCCCTGGTCAGGTACGTGTCGCGGCGGTACACCTCCGCCCAGTCGTTCGTCATCGTCTTCATCGCGTCAGCGGTCTTCGTGGCGCCGTTCGCGGTGTCGTTCGCCGACGTCGGCGGGATGGCCTCGGCCGGCCTGGTCGAGGACTATTGGAGCGCCTGGCAGGAGCGCTTCCTGTCGAACGCCGCTTCGGTGATCGTCTTCGTCCCGCCGATCCTCGCCGCGGCCAGGGTGTGGCGGTCCTGGCGACGTCCCGCGCTCGCCCGTTGTGTCGAAGCGATGCTGTTCGTCGCCTGCTTCGCCGCGCTCGGGGCGGTGGTCCTGTTCGCGGCCTCCGTGGCCAGCAACTGGCTGCCGCTCATGCTCTGCACCTTCCTGCCGCTCCTGCTGTGGGCGGCGCTGCGCTTCGGCAGCGGCGGGGTCAGCTGTGCGCTCCTGGGACTGGTGGCAGTCGCCATGGGCAGCATCGTCCGCTGGGCCGGCGCCGGCGGGGAGCAGCAGGAGATCATGATCCTGCAGGCGTTCTTCCTGCTTGTGGCGATACCGCTTTTCTATCTGGCGACGCTGCACGCCGACCTGCGCCAGTCGCTGCGGGCGCTCGACGCAACCAACCAACGCTACCGCATCGCGACGGCGGCCGGCCTGGTCGGCGTCTGGGAATGGAATCCGCAGACCGACGAGCTGATCCTGGATCGGCAGCTGAAGGAGATGCTCGGCTACCGGGACAATGAGATCGCCGACCGGCTCGATGCCTGGATGCCGCACATCCACGGCGAGGAGCGCGAGCGGGTGATGGCGTTGGCCCACGCCTGCGCGGCCGGCCAGTCGGCCATCTTCGACGACGAGCACCGCATGCTGCACGCCGATGGCGGCTTGCGGTGGTTCCTGACCCGTGGGCGGCGCGCGCTCGATGCCGACGGCGCGGTAGCTCGGGTGCTCGGCACCTGCATCGACGTCACGGAACGACGGCGCATCGCCGACGAGTTGCGCAGTCTCGAGGTGCTGTGGAGCGCGATGCTGGCCTCCTTGACCGAGCAGGTGGCCATCATCGATCGCGACGGTGCCGTCGTTGCCGTCAACGACGCCTGGTTACGTCGTGCCGCGACCGGCGCCGGCGGACGATTCCCACGCGTGCCCGTCGGTGCCAACTACCTCGATGCCTGCCGTTCGCCCGACGACAGCGATGCCGTCCGGGCGGTGGCGGGAATCAGATCGGTCCTCGACGGGTCGGAGGACGGCTTTCGCATGGAATACGACGACCCCGGTCCGGGTGCCGTCGGCTGGTTCGAGTTCTCAGTCATCCCGCTGCGCCGCAACGAAGGCGGGGCGGTGCTGTCGCATCGCGACATCACCCGCCGGAAGCAGGCGGAGATCGCCGTCGAGCAGCAGCGCCAGGAACTGACGCATCTCACGCGCGTCGGCATCCTGGGCCAGCTCTCGGGGGCGCTTGCGCATGAGCTGAACCAGCCCTTAACCGCGATCCTGAGCAACGCCCAGGCGGCGCAGCGCCTGCTGGCGCGCGAACCGCTGGATCGCGACGAATTGGAGGTCGCGCTCGCCGACATCGTGGAGGCGGACAAGCGGGCCGACGGGGTCATCCGGCGCCTGCGGGATCTCCTGCGCAAGGGCAAGGCGCAGTTCCGCTCGCTCGATCTGAACGAGGTCGTGAGCGACGCCCTCGAACTCGCGCACAGCGACCTCGTCATGCGCGAAGTGATGACGACCTGCCGGCTGACGCCGGACCTGCCGGCGGTGCGGGGCGACCGCGTCCAGCTGCAGCAGATCGTTCTGAACCTCATCGCCAACGCCTGCGAGGCGATGTCGGAGACCGAACCCGGCCGCCGCGTGCTGACGGTCGCGACGATTCGCGGCGCCGACGAGACCGTTCAGATCGTCGTGTCCGACAGCGGCGCCGGCATCGACTCGGACATGCAGGCGCGCCTGTTCGAGCCTTTCTTCACGACCAAGAAGCAGGGGCTGGGCCTCGGCCTCCCCATCTGCAACTCGATCGCCACCGTGCATGGCGGATACATGCAGGCCAGCAACAGTTCGGCCGGCGGCGCCGAGTTCATCGTGACGCTGCCCGTCGAAGCGAACACGGCCGATCTGGTGTGGCAGTCGTAACGGCCGTATGCGGCCGTCAGCCCCGTTCCAGCGCGAACATGCGATGCAGCTGGTCCATCCCGACCATCAAGGGGTCCTGCGAGACCCGTACCGCCGAGGCCGGCAGCCGGCCGGCCGACATGCACAGCCGCACCTGGTGAATGGCGTGCCGCAGGCTGATCGAACGGACCAGCAGCTCTCCGCGGGCGTCGAGGACGAGCCAGTCGTCGGGATCGTCGAGATGCGCCAAGAGATCGCCGTCATTCACTTCCTATGTGTGGGGACGCCGGCGGCCGGCGTGAACCCTGGACACTGTGGCGAAAGCGTGGCAAGCGAGCGCCGGAACTGCGGCCGGGTGAGGTCGGGCCCGGAGGCGTTCCGATGGAACGGGGGCGCCTTGCGCGGGTTGGTCAGAGATGGACGTGATCTTCCTCTTCCTGTTCGCCCTGGATTTCCTGCTGTTGGTGATGCTCCTGGATGCGGAGCGGGCGGATGAGCCACGCCGGCGGCGGGAACGCGTGGCCGCGCGTCGACGCGCGCTGCAGGATCGCGGCGGCCTGAAGCCCGCGCCCGCCGCCCGCCGGGCGGTGGCAGTGACCAAGGACGGAGAAGCCCGGTCCCGCAAGCAAACGGGCGGAGAATAGCCCAACGGTCACTTCTTCGATCGCCTCTGCCTCTTTTGAGGCCGCTCGCCGGGCAGATCGCCCACGCTGGCCGATAGCGCCTCCTTCAGGGAGACGGGTCGATCGTGCTTTTTCAACAGATCGGCGAAGGCCTCATCTGCGAGTTCCTGAAATGTGGCCATGCGATCCGTGGCCAGCATGTGCAGCGCCTGCCAGGTCTCCGCGTCGAACTCGATCAGTTTGCGCTTTGCGCCGGCAGGCAGTTCACGGTGGGCCATGCTCGATCCTCTTCGAGAGGCTATCACAAGCACCAGGGTGCGCGTGCGGTGGGCATCGCGGGTCCGATCCCGCGCAAGGCCGGCGAGGTCGCGGGAACTGCGGCGGATGCAGCCGGCACGGCTGCCAAGAAGACCCTCGACGCCACCGCCCGCTTTTTCAAATCGCTCTTTTAATCGAGCGACGACGGTCCGGCCCGCTTGACCGGCGTAGCCGCCGCCGCTTGCGCAGGCGCATGATGTGCGCATCGATCTCGCCTTCCAGCGCTGGCAGCTCGGCCGTCAGCAACATGTCGCGCACGCGACGATGTTGGGGGCCGAGGATGGCCGCGTCGCGCTCGTCACGGATTTCACGGCCGAAGACAATGAGGACGTGGCGGGCCAGCGCTTCCCAGAGCGTCGCCACGATGTCGTTGCCGGACGCGGCGCAGATCTCGCGGTGAAACGCCAAGTCCGCCTTGCTGATCGCGGCCCAATCCAGGCGCTCGGCCGCCCGCTCCATGCTCGCGATGATCTCGTCCAGGCGGGCAATGCGTTCGGGGTGCGCCCGATAGCGGCGCATGGCGTCGCGCAGCGCCAGGCGTTCGAGTGCCACGCGCGCCTCGCAGATGTGATCGATCTTGGCCTCGTCAAGCTCCGCAACGTGGGTGCCGCGGTGCGGCTCGCTCTCCAGGATCCCCTGGGCCTCCAGCATCTTCAGCGACTCTCGCAAGGGCACGCGGCTAACCTGCAACTGCGCGGCGAGCTCCGTCTCCACCAATCGTTGACCGGGCCGAAGCACGCCGCCGGCGATGCCGTCGACGATCGCATTGGCGACCTGCTCCGCGAGATTGCGCGGCCGCAGCAGCGGCAGCGGCGCCGCGGGGGGCGCCGCCGGCGTCCGGCTGGCGATGCGAGGACGGCGTTTCATGGTTCTGAAATCCGACGCCACAAGTCCCACCGTTGCGCTTGTTGACTAAATGTATACAATCTGCATCAGCCAGCCACAACCGTCGTGGCTGGCGACATAAGCATCGGCGCATTCGGCGCATGGGGCGGGGCATTACCCGCTCCCGCGCGCGGATGCCAACGAGACAAACATCCAACGTCGGGGAGTGAACATATGCGTCCATCCATCTACATGAAGCGCCTTGCCCTGGCCGGCCTCGTCGCCCTGTTCGGCGCGGCCTCGGCGATCGCGGGCGCCGACGTGCCGGCGCCCGGGCAGAGCAAGACGATCGATGCGATCAAGGCGCGGGGCACCTTGCGCGCCGCTGCCATCGGCGAATTCCCGTGGCTGCCCGAGAACACGACCGGGAGCGGCGATCCGTTTTCCGGTCCGGCCTGGCTGCTGGCCAACGAATATGCCAGCCGGCTCGGCGTGAAGCTGGAGATCGTGCCGGTGAGCCACGAGACGAAGATCCCGATCCTGGCCTCCGGCCAGGCGGACATTTCGATTGCTCCGCTGTCCGTCACTCCGAAGCGCCTCGAGGTCGTCAACTTCGTCGTCTATTCGAAATCAAGCCTGTGTTTCTTCGGGCTGGCCGACAACCCGAAGATCAAAGACCTGAAGACCGTCGACGATCTCGATCGCGACGACCTGACGATGGCGTACTTCACGGGCACGCCGCCGGAGACCTGGGCGCCGACGCGCTTCAAGAAACTGAAGCTCAAGGGCGTCACCGGCTCCGGAGCCAACGCCCCGGTCGAGGAGATCATGTCCAAGCGCGCCGACATCGCGCCGATCGACAACTCGGCTTGGCCGAACCTGTCGAAGCAGGTATCGGGCCTGATGGTGTTCCCGCTGGGCGATTCCTGCCTGCAGAGCCCGGAGATGGCGACCGACGTCGGGCTCGCGGTCGACAAGGCAGACACCGTCTTCCACGACTGGCTGCAGGCCGTCTACGACGAGATCAAGGACAAGGTCACGGCCGAGGAACTCCGCGTGCTGAAGGGCGGTGCCTGAGCTTATATCTACCAGGCTTGCATCGTAAGGGCGGGGCAGGGACCCGCCCTTACCGCAAGAGAGACTGATTTTGGACATCGACCTCACGCCGCTCCTGCTGCGCCTGCCGTTCCTGGCCAAGGCGCTGCTGATGACGATCGAGCTCAGCCTGTTTTCCATGGTCGTGGGCCTGGTGGTCGGCATTGTCGTCGGCGTGGCCCGGACGTATGGCGGCCGCATCGCCGACGCCATCCTGGGGTTCTACGTCGACACCATGCGGTCGGTACCGCTGCTCGTCGTCCTCATCTGGACGGTGTTCGCATTTCCGCTCGTCTTCGGGCACGCCATCGGCACGCTGACGGCCGGCGTGCTCGGCCTCGGCGTCCATCTCGGGGCCTACGTGGCAGAGACGATCCGCGCTGGTCTCACCTCCGTGCGCAAGGGACAGATGCAAGCGGCGCGCGCCCTCGGCATGTCTCGCTTCGAGGCGATCCGCAAGATCATCCTGCCGCAGGCCCTCGTGCGCATGCTGCCCTCGCTCGGCTCGCTGCTCACCTTTGCGATCAAGGACAGCGCGGTCGCCTCCGTCATCGCCGTGCCGGAGCTGATGCGCCAGTCGCAGGTCGTGGCCGGGCAGACCTATCACTTCAAGGAAATCTACACGGCGGCAATGATCGCCTATTTCCTGCTCTGCTACCCGGTGGCGCGCGGGGTCGACCGGATCTACCGCCGGGTCGCGCATCTGGGCTCGTCATGACGTTCCACTGGCACGTCGTCTGGGACAATCTGGACCGGTTCGCCGCCGGCGCCGTCGTGACGGTCGAGCTCACGGTGCTGACAATGGCGTTGTCCATTCCGGGCGGCCTGCTGCTGGCGTTCCTGCGCCTCAGTCCCTTCGCTGCCGTGCGCGCGGCCGCGACAGCCTTCGTCGAGCTCTTCCGCTCGACGCCGCTGATCCTGCAGATCTACTGGGTCTACTACGTGCTGCCGACGTTCAGCGAGATCCAGTTCCCGGCCTTCGAGACGGCGGTGATTGGGCTCGTCTGCAACATCTCGTCCTACAATTCCGAAACCTTCCGGGCCGGTATCGTGTCGATCCGGGCCGGGCAGTGGAACGCCGGTCTCGCGCTGGGCATGTCGCGGGCACAGGTGATGGCCCGCATCGTGCTGCCTCAGGCGGCGATGCGCGTGCTGCCAGCCCTCGCCACCACCTGGGTGTCGCTCTTCAAGGACACGTCGCTCGTCTCCGTCATCAACGTCGAGGACCTTTCCTACCAGTCGCTGAAGATCCGCACGGAGACGTTTACGATCCTCGAAGTCCTCACGGCGATGGCAGCGATCTACTGGCTGATGGGCTATCCGCAGGCAAAGCTCGTGGACTGGATCCATCGTCGGTACAAGGCAGCGGAATGAGCGGCGTCTCGCGCGTCGGGGCGGAGCAGGCGCCGATCCTCACCTTTGATAAGATCTCCAAGCGCTATGGCAGCCTGCAGGCGCTGTCGGAGGTGAGCTTTCAGATCAACCGGGGCGAGGTCGTTTGCCTGATCGGGCCGAGCGGCTCCGGCAAGTCGACGCTGCTCCGTTGCGCCAACGCGCTCGAAATGCTCGACGGCGGCCGCGTCACCTTCGAGGGCACCGACGTGCACGCGCCCGGCGGCGATGCCCGCCGCGTGCGCCAGCGCATGGGCATGGTGTTCCAGAACTTCGAGCTGTTCCCGCATCTGACGGTGCTGCGCAACATCACGATCGGGCCGACGACGGTGCTGCGACTCGATCCCGCGGCCGCCGAGGCGCGGGCGCGCCAGCTGCTGCTGAAGGTCGGCCTTGCCGACAAGGCTGCGCAGCACCCGGCGGCGCTTTCGGGCGGGCAGCAGCAGCGCGTGGCCATCGCCCGCGCGCTCGCCATGGAGCCGGCGTTGATGCTGTTCGACGAGCCCACCTCGGCCCTCGATCCCGAGACGATCGGTGAGGTGCTGAGCGTCATGAAGGCGCTGGCCGACGAGGGCATGACCATGGTCGTGGTCACGCACGAAATGGACTTCGCCAAACGCGTCGCCGACTGGATCGTCGTGTTCGACCAGGGCCGCCTCATCGAGGAGGGCCCGCCGAAGCAGATCTTCGAGGCTGCCACGGTCGCGCGCACGCGCGAGTTCCTGAGCCATCTCGGATGGCACGGAGAGAGCATCGCCGAGGTATCGGGGGCGGATAAGGGAGGCTTGAGACAATGAAGGATCTGAAGATCGATCGCGCCGAGGTGTTCGTCGTCGGGCCGGAGACCGAGCGCTACACCTGGGCCGAGGGGATGAGCGAACAGTACATGGCGAACATCATCCTCAAGCTGACCACGGCCGGTGGGCTCGAGGGCGTCGCGGGCGCCGCCATGATCACATCGCACAGCTTCGACCGCGCGGCCGGCGAGACGTTGCGCTGGGTACTGCCTGACGTGATCGGCGCGTCGCCGGGCGACCGCGAGGCCGTCTGGCATCGCATGCGCACGCTGGGGACGCCGCAGGTGCCGCAGGCGCAGTCGCTGGTCGATATCGCTCTCTGGGACATCGCGGCCAAGGCCGCCGGTCTGCCGCTCTACCAAATGCTTGGCGGCGCCCGCGACAAGATCCTGTCCTATGCCAGCACGCCCCTGCTTCCCTCCAATGACGCCTACATCGACTACTGCGCCGAGCGGCAGCGCGAAGGCTTCAAGGCCGTCAAGTTCCACTGCTGGTGCAATCCGACCCTCGACCTGCCGATGTGCGAAGCGGTCCACAAGCGGTTTGCCGGCACGAACCTCGACCTCATGCTCGACGTCGAGCAGCGCTATGATCGCCGCGCCGCGCTGTCGGTCGGCCGCCGGCTCGGCGAACTCGACTTCGGCTGGTTCGAAGCGCCGCTCGTCGACACCGACATCGAGGGGTACCGCCTGTTGAAGCGGACGACCACGGTGCCGATCATCGCCGCCGGCAATACCTGGCTCGATCTGCAGATGATCGAGCAGGCGATTCGGCTTGAGGCCTGGAGCGCCGTGCGTGTCGACGCCACGATCTGCGGCGGCATCACGCCGATCCGCAAGGTCATGGGCCTGGCGGAGGCTGCAGGAATGAACGTCGAGGTGCAGTGCTGGGGCTATACGCTAACGCAGGTGGCGAACCTGCACGTCATGCTGGCCTTCCGGAACTGCACCTATTTCGAGCAGCCCGCACCCTATCCCGCCTTCGAGTATGGATCGCTCGATGTCATCCGCACGGACAAGGACGGCTACGTCCATGCCCCGCCGGGTCCGGGCCTCGGCATCCGCGTCGACTGGGAAGCCGTGAGAAAGGCCACGATCTTGAATTTCGAGGTGCGCGGCTAGGGTAGCCGCTGATGCAGCCCAGAATTGGTCCTCATGACTTGTAGTCGGGTTCTTCCTTGTCGAGGACGCGCTTGATGGCTGTCAGGAACGTATCCCCGTAGGCGTGCACCGAATGGACCGCCTCCATCACGGGGCGCGCGAGTCGGTCGGGAACGGGATCCAGCGGCTGGCCGCTCTGCATGGCCAGCAGCTGCAGGCGACAGGCCTGCTCGAGATAGTAGAGGCTGTAGATCGCCTGTCCGATGTCGGGCGCCACGACCATCGGGCCGTGGTTGCGCATGAAGATCACCTCCTTGTCGCCGAGCAGTCTGGCGACACGTTCGCCCTCGGCGGTGTCGAGCGCGAGGCCCGAATAGTCGTCGTCGTAAACGACCTGGTCGTGGAACATCATGGCCTCCTGCACAACCGGCAGCAGGCGGCCGCCCTTCAGCAGGCAGAGCGCCGTGGCATGCGGTGTATGGGCATGAAAGCAGGCGCGCGCCTGCGGCTTCAACCGGTGGACCGGTGCATGCAGGCTGAAGGCGGTGCGCTCGACCGTGCCATTGCCTTCGACCACCTCGCCGTCGAGGGTGCAGAGCACGAGATTCGAGGCCGTGATCTCCATCCAAAAATAGCCCTCCGGATTCACCAGGAACAGGTCGTTGCGCCCGGGCGCCATGAAGCTGAAATGGTTGCAGGTACCGGTCTGGTAACCGAGCCGGGCCGCCCAGCGGAACACGGCGGCGAGATCGATGCGAGCCTGCGTGAGATCGTTGGCGAGCATGGCAGTGCGGCTCCTCGGCAATGGACGGATCAGCGATCAAGAACATTTTTGAGAAAGGCACGGGTGCGGGGCTCCCGCGGCGATTCGAACAACCGGGCAGGCGTGTCTTCCTCGACGATGACGCCGTGATCCATGAACAGGACGCGATTGGCGACCTGGCGGGCGAAGTTCATCTCGTGCGTCACGATGATCATGGTCATGCCATCGCTGCGCAACTGGCGCATGACCTCGAGCACCTCGTGCACGAGCTCCGGATCGAGCGCGCTCGTCGGTTCGTCGAACAGCATTGCCGTCGGATCCATGGCGAGGGCGCGGGCGATGGCCGTGCGCTGTTGCTGGCCACCCGACATTTCCTCGGGGTAGTACTCTGCCTTGTCCTCGAGCCCGACCCGCCGCATGAGTTGCAGCGCCTTTGCGGTGGCAGCCTCCTTGGTCATGCGCCGCACATGCACGGGCGCTTCGATGATGTTCTCGAGAGCGGTCAGATGCGGGAACAGATTGAAGCTCTGGAAGACCATGCCGAGCTTGGCGCGGACCTCGGCGATCTTGCGTTTGGGATGGGAGCGGCGAACACCGTCGACGACGTCATAGTAGACGGGCCGGCCGGCGATTCGGATGGCGCCTCGCTCCGGGGCCTCCAGATGATTGATGCAGCGCAGCAAGGTCGACTTGCCGCTGCCGGAGGGGCCGATGATGCAGACGACCTCGCCGGCTGCCACGGTCAGCGATACGCCCCGCAGCACCTCGAGCGGGCCGAACGATTTGTGGATGTCGACGAGCTCGATCATCTGCGCGGGCGCCGACTGTAGCCGCGCTTCGAGACGTGCTCGAGCCAGCGGACGAAGATCGCAGCCGGATAGCCGACGGAGAAATAGAGGATGGCGGTCAGGGTGTAGATCGTGAAGTACTGGAACGACCGGGCCGATATGATCTGACCCTTGAAGAGCAGCTCCTGGACGCCGACCACCGAGCACAGCGCAGTATCCTTGAACAGCGAGATGAAATAGTTGCCGAGCGACGGGATGACGATGCGCACCGCCTGCGGCAGGATGATGCGGCGAAAGGCCAGCGAATCGGTCATGCCGAGCGCCGCGGCAGCCAGCCATTGGCCCTGCGCGACCGCGTTGATCCCGCCGCGATAAACCTCGCTCATGTAAGCGGTATAGTTGAAGGTAAGGCCGATGAAGGCGCAAAGCAATTGCGGCAGCCGGATGCCGATGCTCGGCAGCACGTAGTAGATGTAGATGAGCTGCAGCAGGAGAGGCGTTGCCCGCGCCACCTCGACGTAGGCGTCGACGGGGAGCCGGATCAACCTGCTGCTCGACATCCGTGCGAGGGCCACGGGAATCGCGAGCACCGCGCTCATCACGATCACGATGAGCGTGAGGTACACGGTGACCGCAAGGCCCTGCAGCAGGACGCCGAGATATTCCTGCGCGACCTCGAAATTCAGGAGATCCATGGTCCGAACCTGAAATCGGGGCGCCCGCCGGACGCGGGCGCCCCGATCGCATTGCCGTCGGCTGCTACTTCGGCTGGTAGTAGATCAGGTTGCTCAGAGGATCCAGCCCGTACTTCTTCAGGATGGCGCTGACGGTGCCGTCGCCGCGCAGCTCGGAGAGCCCCTGGGTATAGGCAGCGCGCAGGGTGCAATCCTCCTTGCGCGTGGCATAGCGGGCATAGCCATAGCCGTAGCCGAGGATCAGCTCCTGCGGGAGCGAGACGTTGGGCACGATCTCGATCGGCGCCGTCGGATTGGCTTTGATGAAGTTATAGAAAAGCACGTTGTCCTCCAGCACGATCTTCACCCGGCCCTGGACGATGCTGGGAAATTCCTCGGCGTCGGTCTGGAACGGAATCGTGGTGGCGCCGAGGTGCCGGGCATACTCGTCCTGCGCCGAGCCGGCGACGGTGCCGACTTCCTTGCCCTTGAGATCATCGAGGGACTTGATGCCTTGCGGGTTGCCCTTCTCGACGATGATGGCGGGTCCATACCACCATGCCGGTCCGGTGAAGCTCACCACCTTCAGGCGGTCGGGCGTGACATGGATGTTGGTGGCGACGATATCGATGCGCTTGGAGATCATTGCGGGGATCAGCTGTCCGAACGGCATGATCTCGTACTTGATCGTCTTGACGCCCATCCAGTCGAGCACGGCCTGGTGGATCTCGACGTCAATACCGCTGGCCACATTCGTCGCCGGATCGATCGAGCTGTAGGGCGGGCTCGGGCTGATGCCGAGCGTGACACCATTGGCAAGTGCGTCCTTGTAGGAGCTGTCGCCGCAGTCACCGACGAACGGCGGCGCCTCGTACTTCTTCTGTGCGAGTGCCGTGCCGCCGCCAAGGGCAAGCACGAGCAGGGCAACTACCGATGCAAACAACCCTCTCATGATCTGTCGCCTCCTCCTCTGGTTTATCACCGGCGAGTCCGCAGCGCTCTCCCGGACATCGCGCGGGTTGCGTCGGGCGCGAGCCTCGCCCGCGCCGACGAAATGAAAGTCGATTCCCCTCCGCTGGCGAACGTCTGGTCGCCCCAGGCGCTACCGGTTCACCGGCCGACACATCGCGGGCCTTAGACCGATCGGCGAAGATTGTATACGATTAGTCAATTAGACGATCAGGCCCACCCCGTCAATGCAGTGGGGGGCGTGGAGGAGAACGCGAGATGTCGCCGGCTGTACCTGCAAAGCGGATGACAGCACCGAAGCCCGACGACACGGCCGGGAGCCGCCCTGGACTGCGCGTGGTCGACGCCGTTCGGCCGGTCACGCTGGTCGATCAGCTTGTCGAGGCGATCGTGCGCGCCGCCGCCGAGGGCAAGATCCTGCCGGGCGAGCGTCTGGTCGAAGCCACGCTGTCGCACCGCTTCAATGTCAGCCGCGTGCCCGTGCGGGAAGCGCTCCGACTGCTGGAGAGCCAGGGTATCGTGACCAACGCGCCCTACCGCGGCATGCGGCTGATGGAGGTTGACGCCCGGCATCTGCGGCAGATCCTGGTGGTGCGGGCCAGCCTGGAGCGGGTCGCGGCACGCGACGCCGTCGCCGCCTACCGGCGCGATCCCGGCACGCTTGCGGGCATGGAGCAGGCGCTGGGCGCGATGGAGCGCGCGGTCGGCGACGACGACAGCTTCGCGCTGGCCGAGGCCGATACCGCCTTTCACCGTGCGCTCTGCCGGATCGGCGGCAACGAGGTGCTGCTCCAGGTTTGGGAAACGCTGGCACGGCGGTTGACCATCATCGTCGGCCTGTCGGCGCTGCAGAAGGACCTCAAGGACATCTGCAAGGAGCATGTCGACTTCCTCGCCGTGCTGAAGCGCGCCAACATTGCCGCCGTCGACAGGGCGGTCGACGAGCATATCGTCCAGCACACCGAGATGGTCGACTTCGAGGGATGGCTGGCGTCGCAGCGCGCGGCGCGCAGACGCTGACCGATCGCGCTATCGCATGCGGTAGCGGGCGATGACCTCTTCGTTGACGGTAATGCCCAGGCCCGGGCCGTCGGGCAGCGCGACATAGCCGTCGCGCTGATCGATCGGCTTGGTCACGAGCTCGTGCTGCATCGGCGATGGGTTGGGCTTGAGCTCGAACACCACGCCGTTGGCGGCGCTGGCGAAGAGATGTGCGGCAGCCGCCGTGTTGATGGCGCTCGACCAGGAGTGCGGCGTGAAGCCGATGCCGTGGGCAGCCGCGAAGTCGATGATCTTCTTGAAGCCCGTGACACCCTCGGCCTTGCCGGCGTCGGGCATGACGATGTCGACGGCGCCGGCCTCGATCAGCGTCTTGAAGGCGCGCAGCGTCCATTCCTTCTCGCCGGTCGCAATGCGCGTCGCGACGGCCTGGCGCAGGCGCACATAGCCCTCGACGTCGTCCTGCGGCAGTGGCTCCTCGATCCAGAAGAGGTCGAACGGCTCGAAGGCGCGCGCCATCTTGATGGCGTGGGCGGAGGTCCATTTCACGTGGGTGCCGACGTCGACGACGAAATCTACGCCCGGCCCGATCGCCCGGCGGATCGTCGATACCACGGCGAGATCGCGCTTGGGATCGAGGCCGAAGGAGGCCGCGCGGCTCTTGCCCCAGCCGCCCTTGACCGCCGTGTAGCCGCGTGCGACGTAGCCGGCAAACTCGGCATGGGTGGCATCGAGATCCTCGGTGTCGAAGATCACGCTGGCACAGGCGCGCAGCTTGGCGGTGCGCTTGCCGCCGAGCAGCTCGTAGAGGGGCACCCCGAGCGCCCGGCCCTTCACGTCCCAGAGCGCCATGTCGATCGCGCTGATGGCGAAGCTGGCGATGCCGCCATTGCCGTACCACCAGGAGCGGTCGCGCATCGCCTGCCACAGCCGCTCGGTGTCGCGCGGGTCCTGCCCCTTCAGCAGCGGCGCCAGGCCGGCATCGACGATCACCTTGGTGGCGAGCGCGGCCTCCGGGAACTGGCAGATGCATTCGCCCCAGCCGATATGTCCGCCGCTGGCCGTGAGCTTCACGATGGTGACGTAGCGGCTGTTGCCGCTGTCATGCGGCTCGGGATAGTGCAGCGGAAATGCCTCGATGCCCTCGATGATCATGCCGACCCCGTGATCCCTGACGCGCGGTCAGCATAGCGGCACCGGCCTGCATGGCAAATTCGGCGCCGCGCGTTTGCACTCGCCGGACGAGCCGGATACGGTCGCGCCCATCGGCTGCACGGCAGGAGAGCAAGATGAGCTGGAGCGTGGGAGCGGGCTTGGAAGGCAAAGGCGTCATGGTCACCGGGGCCGCCGGCGGCATCGGCAAGGGCGTCGCCGAGGCCTTCGCGCTGGCGGGCGCCCGCGTCATGGCCGTTGACCTCGATGAAGAGTCCGTCGAGAGCGTGCGCGCCGGGCTGGCCGGCAAGGGACATGCCGCCGCAGCCGTCGATCTGCGCGACCTCAAGGCTCAAGCGGCGCTGATCGAGCGGACGCGCCGGGAGTTCGGCAACCTCTACGTGCTGGCGCACTTGGCCGGAGTGCTGCGGCGACGGCTGTCGCTGACCGACGTCACCGAGGAAGACTGGGATCTGCAGGTCGACGTGAACCTGAAGGCGACCTTCTTCCTGTGTCGCGCCGCGGCCGAGGCGATGAAGACGCAAGGTCAGGGCGGCCGCATCATCGCGTTCACCTCGCAGGCCTGGTGGACCGGCAGCTTCGGCGGCGGTGCAGTCTATGCGGCGACCAAGGGCGGCATGGTGTCGCTGCTGCGGAGCTTCGCGCGCAGCTACGGCCCGCACAACATCACCATCAACACGATTGCGCCGGGCCAAGTGAATACGCCGATGCTGACGACCGGCAACGATCCAGCGGTGATCAAGTCGATGGAGGATGCGACGCCCCTGAAGCGCGTTGCGGAGCCGGCGGAGATGGCCGGCACCGTGGTCTTCCTGGCCAGCCGGCATGCCGGCTTCATCACGGGCGCCACGATCAACGCGACCGGCGGATTCCTGATGTACTGACCATCCGTTCAGGGTTCGAACAGCGGCGTGGGATCGGGCGTGTATCTTGCCAGGGCGGCGCGGTCGAGCTCGATGCCAAGGCCGGGCTTCGCCGGGATCTCCAGATAGCCCTCGGCATCGATCTTGAACCCGCCCCGGGTGATGCCGTCGACATAGGGCGAGCCGCCGATATATTCGACGACGGTCGTCTCCGGGAACACCGAGGCGAGTTGCAGATCGGTGGCGACGCCGAGCGCCGTGTTCCAGCCGTGGCCGATGTAGCGGATGCCGAACTCGTTCGCCATCCAGGCGATCTTGCGCTGCTCGCTGATGCCGCCGACCTTGGTGACGTCGGGCTGCACGATGTCGAGCGCGCCCTGCACAAACCAGGGGCGGAAGGTCTGGCGCCGGGTCAGCACCTCGCCGGCGGCGATCGGCACCGGGCTCGCCCGGCGCAGCTGCACATAGTCCTCGATCGCCTCGGGCTTCAGCGCCTCCTCGAACCAATACACGTCGTGGCGGGCGAGCATCGCGGCGGCGCGCAACGCCCATTTCAGGCCGTTCGGCCAGTAGGCGTCGCTGCCGCCGGCATCGACCATGAGAAGCGCCGCCGGCCCGGCCGCGGCACGGGCCGCGGCGACGATGGCCTCGTCGAGACCCGCATCGCCGCGCCGGCCGAACGGCCCCCAGCCGATCTTGAAGGCGCGAAAGCCCTGTGCCCGGAAGCGCGACACGACCGCGTGCATCGCGTCGGGCTCTTCCATGAGCAGCGAGCAATAGGGCTGCACGCGCTCGCGGCAGCGGCCGCCGAGCAGGCGACCGACCGGCTGCTGCGTCACCTTGCCCAGGATGTCCCAGAGCGCGATGTCGATGCCGCTGATGGTGTGGGTGAGCGTGCCGCCCATGCCCATCCAGAAGCTGTTCTGCGCCAGCTTCTCCGAGACCCGCTCCGGCTCCAGCGCATGCTCGCCGCGATAGAGCGGCTCGAGCACGCGCAGCGCCGCCGCGACCAGCAGCGGATTGGTGAAGACGCTGCCGTAGCCGGTGACGCCCGCGTCGGTGTGCACCGCGATCAGCGTGTGGACGCTGTCTTCCGGCTTCAGTTCGACGGTCCAGCCGCCCTTGGGAGTCTCGCCGACCAGCCCGACGGATTTGATCGATCGTATCTTCACAGTTCCCCCCGCTCTGGCGCCGCACCATTGACACCGGACGGCCCGTGGTTGTGCCATGGCCGCGACGACCGACTGACACAGGCCGCACTATATCGGAGCGCGCAGGAATGAAAATCGAGGCTGTCGACTTCTTCTATCTTTCGATGCCGGAGGTCACGACCGATGCCGACGGCAGCCAGGACGCGCTCCTCGTCAGGGTGCAGGCCGGCGGTCATGTCGGCTGGGGCGAGTGCGAGGCCTCGCCACTGGTCTCGATCGCGGCGTTCGTTTGTCCGATGTCGCACGGCGCCTGCCGTCCCGTCGGTGCCTCCGTGCTGGGCGCGCCGCTCAACGAACCGGCGGACATCGCGCGCATCGCCGCGCAGGTCGCCTATGACAGCATGGACCTGCTGCAGGCGCCGCACACGCTTTCCGGGGTCGAGACCGCAATGTGGGACCTGCTCGGCAAGGCCAAGGGCGAACCGGTCTATCGGCTGCTCGGCTACGACAAGGCGCACAAGAAGACTCCCTACGCCTCGCAGCTCTTCGGCGACACGCCGGCCGCGACACTGGTGGCCGCCCGCAATGCGTGCGCCAAGGGCTTCCGCGCCGCCAAGTTCGGCTGGGGTCCCTTCGGACGGGGGAGTGCCAGGCTCGACGCGGATCACCTGGCGGCGGCGCGCGAGGGCATCGGACCCGACGGCATCCTGCTGGTCGATGCCGGCCAGATCTGGGGCGAGGACACGGAGGCTGCGGCGCAGCGCCTACCGGCGCTCGAAGCCGCCAAAGCGGTCTGGCTCGAGGAGCCGTTCCATGCCAGCGCGCTTGAGGCCTATGGCGCGCTTGCCGCGCGCAGCCGGCAGGTGCGCCTGGCCGGCGGGGAGGGCGCCCACAACGTCTCGATGGCGCGCCACCTGATCGACTATGGCCGCGTCGGCTTCATCCAGATCGACTGCGGCCGCATCGGCGGCATCGCGCCGGCCAAGGCCGTCGCGGACTACGCGGTCGGCCGCGGCGTGACCTTCGTCAACCACACCTTCACGTCGCACCTGGCGCTCAGCGCCTCCCTGCAGCCCTATGCCGGTCTCGCCGAACACACCATCTGCGAATACCCGTTCGCACCGCGATCGCTGGCCTGGGACCTCAGCGTCAATCACATCCTGCCGGACGCAGGCGGCGAGGTTTCAATTCCCGAAGCAGCAGGGCTAGGCATCGAGATCGACAGAGCGGCTCTGCAGAAGTACCTCGTGCCCGTCGAGATCGAGGTTAAGGGACAGGTTCTCTACAGCTCGCCCCCGCTCGATTGAACGAACTGCTGATCGGCGGACTGCCTCAATCGCGGCGGAGCAGGGGCAGCGTGCGGCCGCCGGCGATCACGTCGTAGTTGCCATCGTCGTCGTCGACCATCGCGAGCAACGCTGTCTTGCCCCGAACAGCACAAGCTGCCGCGCTCGTGACATAGCCGGCCGCACGTCCCTGCCGGAGGACGGGCGCTCGGCTCAATTCCGAGGCGGCGACCGCAAGCGTGAAGGCGCGGATACGGCGCGGCGGCGGATGGCGGCGCTCGCGTTCTACCGCGGCGCGGCCGATGAAGGCGCGATTTCCGTCAAGATCGAGCGCTCCGTCGATGCCGGCGGCGACCGCCGATATCTGCGGATTCACGTCACCGCCGAAGCGGCGCACACCCAGCCCCACCGCTCGCGCCTCGGCGGCCAGCGAACCGGCGTGGCGAAGGCCGTAGGCCGCGCCGGCCTCGACGAGCCGTTCATGCGCACCTGAGGCAAACTCCGCCGGTATCAGCAGGTAGAAAGACGCAAGCTCCGGCCAGACGAACAGCTGGCCCGGGGCATAGCCGATCTCAATCGTCTGCAGGCGGTCAGCATTGGAAGGCGGAGCGCCGAGCGTCGCCAGCAGCGTCGCGGCCTTCGGTCCGGCAAGCGCCATGGCTGCCCAGCCGGCGGTGACGTCGACCACGCTTACGCCACGCGCCGGGCGATGCCAGTCGACCCAGGTGGTCAGCCGCGTCGCCTGCTCGGCCTCGGCAAGGAGCAGCCACCGTTCGACGCCGAGACGGACAAGTACGGGCAGCGCCTCGACACCGCCCCACGGATTCAGCATCGGCGCGCTCAGCACGCTGCCGACGGCAACATCGCTTACGGCGCCGCTCAATTTCCGCAGCAGTGCTTCCACATTCGGACCATCGAGGCGCAACTTGCAGTCGCTCGATCGGTCGAACAGCGCGACGCCATCCGTGGCTGCCGCCAGCTCCGCCGCGACCGGGTCGGTGTCGCCGGCGGCGAACCAGACCGGAAACTCCCAGCCGAGCACGCTGACGAAGCGGGCGCCATGGGCGGCCAGTGCGTCGTGCAGCGGCGAGCGCCGGATCATGCGCGTGCCCTCGAAATCGAGATCGGGGGCCGGTAGGCGGCACATATGGGAGACGGCCTCGCTGGCGCGGTCGCGCGCATATACCGTCGACGCCTGGCAGGGGCCGAAGCGGCGGATGTCGAGCGGCGTGGCGTCGAGGCTCGGGCGCCCGTCCAGAATCCATTCCGTCGTGAGCCGCCCGGCAGAGGCCGACAGCGCGATGCCGCTGGAGTTCATGCCGGTTGCCAGGTAGCAGCCACGTACCTCCGGCGCTTCGCCGAGCAGCATCTGCATGTCCGGCGTGAAACTTTCGGGGCCGTTGATCAGCGTTCTGATCCCGGCCCGCTGCAGCACAGGGAAGCGCTCCAGCGCGATCGCCATGTTGGGCTCGATCTGGTCCCAGTTTCCGTCGAGCAGGCCGAAGGAGAAGTCCCGCGGCAGGTCCGCCGGAGCCACCGGGATCGCCTTCGCATCGAAGAAGCCGACGAGCAGGCCGCCGACATCCTCGCGTCCATAGAGCCGCTCGTCATAGGAAAGGAAGAGCGGCATGTCGCGGGCGACCATGTCGATCGGTTTCGTCAGAAGATAGCAGTGCTGCACCGCGTGCAGCGGCACGCGCACGCCGATCATGGCGCCGAGTTGCGGCGACCACAGCCCCGCAGCGATGACGACCGCTTCGCATGTGACGGTGCCGGCCGCGGTTGCGACGGAGTCGATGCGGCCGTTGCGCGCCGTCATCCCGAGCACCGGCGCGTCCTCGACCACGCGCACGCCGCGCATCCGGGCGCCGCGCGCGAACGCCATGGCGAGGTCGGTCGGATTGATGCGGCCGTCGCTCGGGATCCAGACCCCGCCAACCAGGCCCTTGTCGCTGACGATCGGCAGCCTCTCCGCCACCTGCCGCGGCGACAGGAGTTCGATCTCGATGCCGCGGGCGCGGCCGAGTGCCGGCAGGCCACGGAACTGCGCCATGCGCTCGGGCAGATGGGTGAACATGACGCGGCCGGTCCGGCGCCAACCCAGCGCCTGGCCGGTCTCGGCCTCCAGCCGAGGATAGAGCTCGACCGCGTAGCGAACCATCTCGCCGACCAAGGGGTCGGCCCGGTAGGTCTCCATGTTGCCGGCGGCATGCCAGGTCGTGCCGCTGCCGATCTTCGACCGTTCCAGCAGCACGACATCGGCGCAGCCACGCTCCGCCAGATGGTAGGCGACGCTGGCGCCGACGACGCCACCGCCGATGATGACGATACGCGCCTGCGACGGCAGCGATGTTGCGGCCGCACCCGACGGCTCTGGCGCGCCGCTCGCGGCACGACCCGGCGGATCGGGTGCCATGGCGGTCACACGGCTCAAACGCCGAAGAACGGCTCCGGCAGGCCTTTGACCCCGACGTCGATGGCGAAGATGCCGCCGGTCAGCGGCGCCGCGTCGAAGCCGGCGTCGTCCATATAGACCCAGCGCCCGTTGTCGTTTTCCGCCGAGGCCGTGGTGACGAAGAGCGTATCCATGGTGGCGCCGCCGAAGGCGCAGCTGGTGACGTTCTTCACGGGGATCGGGATCTCGCGGTCGATGCGCCCGTCCGGCGCGTAGCGCGTGATGCGCCAGCCGCCCCAATGCGTGGTCCAGAGATAGCCCTCGGCATCCACCGTGGAGCCGTCGGGTACGCCCGCCGTCGGGTCGATCCGGGCGAAGACGCGCCGGTTCGAGGCCTGGCCGGTTCTGAGATCGATGTCATAGGCATTGATCACGCGCTCGCTCGAGCAGGTGTGGTACATGATGCGCCCGTCGGGGCTGAACGAGGGGCCGTTGGAACAGATGAAGCCATCGGCGACCGACGTGGCCGTGCCGTCGGGATCGATGCGATAGAGCCGGCCGAGGGGCTCTTTCTCCAGGCGGTCCGTGGTGCCGGCCCACAGGCGGCCCTGGCGGTCGCATTTCGCGTCGTTGAAGCTGAGGTTCGGCCGGCCCGCGATGGGATTGACCAGCGTCGTGCGGCTTTTCATGTCCGGCGACAGGAGGGTGATCCCGTCCGCCGCCGCGAGCGCCATGCCGCCGTTCTTGCAGGGCACGAGGCCGCCGAGTTGGGGCGGCAGATCGAACGCGAACTTCACGTCCTTTTCGGTGGCGGGATCGAGGCGATGGATCTCCGGCCGCATCTGGTCCAGCCAATAGAGGGCCTGCTCCTTCGGGGACCACAGGGCGCTTTCGCCGAGCGCGCTCCGGGCTTCGTAGATGCAACGCACTTCCATGGATACTCCTATGAGACTGCGCCGCTGAACAGCGGCATGCCGCGAACGCCGACATCGACGCGCAGCAGGCGGCCGACCATCGGCGCGACGTCCGCCGGATCCGCCTGGCCGAAATCGGCGACGTAGAGCGAGGTGCCGTCGAAGATGCAGTTCAGCGGCACGGCATCGAGCGCCAGGAAATCCAGCGCCGCGCCGTCGCGCGACACGATGTCGATGCCGCCGGAGGTTACCGTGGTGACCCAGAAGTTGCCGTGGGCATCGATCTTGAAACCGTCGGGGATGTGCCCGTCTGGGAAGGTGTGGATGACAGTCTTGGTCCCGTCGGGCCGGCGCCGGATCATTCGGCGCGTATAGGACTCGACCCAGACAATGGCGCCATCCGTTTCGGCGACGATGCCGTTGGGATAGGTGTGATCGAGCTCTTCGAGGATATGCGCGGTGCCGTTGTGCGCGAGCACGCAGACCCGGCCCGGATGATGCCGGGTCTGCGGCGCGTAGTCTCCGGAGTCGGTGAAGTAGATCCGTCCGTCGGGACCGAAGCAAAGATCGTTGGCGCCGTCGAGCGCCACGCCATCCGCCGACGTCGCGATGATCTCGACCTTCCCGGCCGGCGTCGCGCGCTGGATGCAGGCGGGGCGCCGGTCCGGCGCGATCCAGTCGCCCGCTGTCGGACAATTGGCAATATAGACGTTGCCGTCGTCGCCGAGCAGGCAGGCGTTCGGGGCGCCGCCGGTGTAGGCGTATTGCCGGACGCCCTGCTTCGGGTCCCAGGCGACGATCTCGCTGCGATAGGTGTTCGTAAAGACCACGCGGCCGTCCGGCAGGATGCAGGGACCTTCCGGCTGCCCGATCCCTTCCGCGAGGACGGTAAGAGGCTTCCGCATCACGGCCGCCTAGACCTGCTGCATGCGGTTGGTCCTGTTGAGGGCCAGGACTGCGATGATCAGGACGCCCGTGATGACATTGCGGAGGCCCGGACCGACCTGGAAGACGTTCAGCATGGAGAGCAGCAGGAACAAAAACAGTGAGGCGCTCCAGGTGCCGACCACGCTCGCCTGGCCGCCGGCGACGTTGGTACCGCCGATCACCACGACGGCGATGGAGCTGAGCAGGAACTCGCTGCCCATGTTGAGGGAGGGGCCGCCCACGAAGCCGGCGAACAGGACGCCGGCAAGCGCGGTGACCATGCCGCAGAGGACGTAGGCAGCGACCCGGGTACGCACGACTTCGACCCCGGAGAGCCAGGCCGCCGTCGTATTCTGGCCGCAGGCGAACAGCGAGCGCCCGAAGATCGAGCGGCGCAAGACATAGATCAGGCCGATCGATGCGAGCAGCGCCGCCAGGGTCACATAGGGAAGGCCGAAGAACTGGCCGGTGGTGAACTCCGCCAGCAGCGGGGCCGGCTTGGCGACGGAGATGCGGGAATAGACGAAGGTCAGCGATTCCAGCACGAGACCGGAGGCGAGCGTCGCCACCATCGGCGGAATGCGGAAGACGATGATCAGGAAGGCGTTCGCGGCGCCGATGGCGAGACCGCTGCCGAGACCGGCGGCGACACCGGTCACGAGGCCGGCGTTCGCCCCTTCCATCTGCCCGGTCGAGAGGTAGGCGGCGAGGGTGATGTTGGCGGGGACCGAGAGGTCGATGTTGCCGGCGCCGCTCGCCATGACGATCATCTGTCCCAACCCGACCACGGCGAAGAAGATGGAGTAGTTGAGGGCCGCGGAGATCACGGCGCCGCCGCCGGCGCCGCCCGAGTAGGTCAGGATTACCAGCCAGACCAGGATGGCGCCGGCCGTCGCATAGAACCAGGGCTGGGCGAGCAGCCGACCGGGTTCGAGCTTGTTCATGCCACTCTCCGCCTTCCGGTGATGACTCGGAGCGCCAGGATCACCAGAAGTATGGCTCCCTGGATGCTGTACTGCCAGGCGGGCGGTACCGAGGCGAAACTCAGGAGCGATCCCGACAGCTGCATGATCAGGGCGCCGAACACCGTGCCGATCGGCGACACGATACCACCGACGAACTCGCCGCCGCCGATGATGACGGCGCCGATCGACACCAGGGTGAGGCCGCGCCCGACATTGGCGTCGCCGGTCGTCGTCGTCGCCGCGAGGCAGAGCCCCGCGCACAGCCCGCAGACGCCGGCCATGACATAGAGGATCATCCGCGCCTTCAGCGTGGAGCGTCCGGCGCGCTCGACCGCCGCGAGGCTGCCGCCCAGGCCACGCAGCACGACGCCGTAGGACATCTTGTTGAGGATGAGGTGCACGATCACCATCGGGATGACCGCGAGCACGATGGGCATCGGCACGAACGGCGGATGCAGGCGAACGAGTCCCGTCATCGTCGCCGGCACCGTCCCGCCGGGCAGAGGCAACACCATCAGGGCCAAGCCGAGCCACACGAACGACGCGCCCAGGGTCACGACGATCGAGGGAAGCTGACGCCAATGGATCAGTGCGCCCATGAGGCCATAGGCCAAGGGGCAGGCGATCAGCATGAGCAGCGCAAGGGCGGGCTGATCGTTCAGGAGGCCGGCGACGATGCAATCGACGAGCCCGACGAACGTGCCGATGCCCAGGTCGATATCGCCTGCGGTCATGATGAACATCTGGGCCAGCGCCGTGAACACCAACACGGGCGAGAGATTCAGCAGCAGCCGCAGGCCGTTGTAGCTGGCGACGTTCGGGCGCAGCCAGAACACCAGCCCCAGGATCAGGACAAGGGCAATGAACGACAGGCCAAAACGCTTCGCGCCGAGGCCGTTTAGGATATCTCCGATGCGCGCCATTGGCGTCAGCCGCTGAACGAGGCGCGGATCAGGCGTTCTTCCGTGAGCTCGGCCCGCTCGACCACGTCGACGACCTTCTGCTCATGGAACACATAGACCCGATCGCAGAGAAAGAGCTCGTCGTTCTCCGTAGTGTACCAAAGGAACGAGCGGCCGGAGCTCGCGGCCGCGCGGATCTGGTCGTAGAGCTCGCGCTTGGTACCGATATCCACGCCGCGTGTCGGATCGTCGAACAGGATGATCTCGGATTCCGTCGCGAAGGCGCGCGCCACCAGCGCCTTCTGGCGATTGCCGCCGCTCAGCGCCAGGATCGGCTGACGGGCGCTCGAGCTGCGGATGCCGATCTTCTGCCGCCAGCTTTCGGCGAGCGCGTCCTCTTCCATCGCGCCGATGAAGCCGGAATGCGCCAGCTTCCGCATGCTGGCCAGCGTGATGTTGAGCGCAATCGACCAGAGCGGAAATATGCCTTCGCGCTGCCGGTCGCCGCTGACATAGGCGGCAGCGCCGCTGACCGAGCATCCCTTGTCCTTGCGGCTGCGCGCGGCGCGATAGATGCGACGCAGGGTCTCCTTCTGCCCGTGACCGGCGAGCCCGGCGAGTCCCACGACCTCGCCGGCGTCCACGTGAAGCGCCGGTGTCTCGCCCTGGCTGATGAACTCGATGCGGCGGGCGCCGCGATAGGGGGCCCCGGCGGGTGCCGTCTCGGCCCGGGCGACGGCACCCATGAGTTCGAACAGCCGGTCCCGCGAGAGGCCGGACGCGGCGACGTCGGCCACCACGCGCGCATCCTTCATGACCACGATCCGCTGCGTATGCCGCAG
>Ga0335076_10000291_pt1 | contig 44573 bp, 44 predicted proteins | sample Lox_Sample_25_FD_206717 | JGI IMG/M metagenome (GOLD analysis project Ga0335076, IMG submission 206717) | Soil microbial communities from Loxahatchee National Wildlife Refuge, Florida, United States - Lox_Sample_2.5 | ecosystem: Environmental > Terrestrial > Soil > Wetlands | place: USA... | reverse complement strand
CGATCCCCACCCCAGGGACTTCTCTGCCGGCGCAGCCGCTGATTTTTGTGCTTGCGGCGGTGAAGCATCTCCCGAATTCACTTTGTAGGTCTGACCCGGACATTCTAGACAGACTGCCATTGCCAGCGCGGCGACGCACCACTGCTTGATGGGTAACCGCACTTGGACTTGCAAGTTTCCTCCCACTGCCTTCCAGGCAAATGCGCTACTTCGATTCCGAACAACCTCAGGACGTTGGCTAGCTTCTTATCGTTGGCTGGACCGGCCCGACCGGCAAGCAACCACCTGGAAACACGCGTAATCCAAGATCCCGCCGGAGGGAACTGTGCGAAGGATGGAATTTGCCGGGAGACTGGAGCGACCTTTCCCGCTCAACCTCGTGTTTCTTGTCGCATTTCTCGTTCATGCGCCCCTTCTGCTCATGAAGTTGCCGCTGAAGTCCTACGACACCAACTTCCATATCTTTTTCGCGTCACATTACGTGCACCACTGGTTCGATCCATGGAACTCGAAGTGGTACGCGGGTTTTTCCCAGACTACGTATCCCCCGCTTCCGCAACAGTGGCTTGCCCTGGCCTCGCGTCTGATCGGGCTCGAGATGGCCTACATGCTGGTGCAATTCGTGGCGATCCTGCTGCTTGCGGTCGGCATTTATCGCTTTTCTGCGTTGTGGGTGGATCGTCGCGCTGCTTCGTTTGCCGCCCTGGCAAGCGTGTTGCTCGGATCGGAATCTTTCTTGGTCTATTCCGCGGGTCAGCTCTCTACGACGTTTGCCGCTCCTCTGTATCTCAACGCGCTGCCATACATTTATGAGTGGATTCGCGACCGTGACTGGCGCTCGCTGCTGAAAGGATCGGCTCTGGCGGTCGCGGCGGCCGCCGCGCACCATGCAACCTTGCTCTTCGGATCTGTTCTGTTTGCGGTGCCGGTAGTGGCCCTCGCCATTCTCGAGCCGAAGCCCGGCAAGGCAGCAGCGCCAGTTGGGGTGGTTTTCCGGACGGTATTCGTTTCGTTATTGGTCGGCGCCATGATTGCGGTCGTGCTGTTGCCATTCTGGATGGCTCTCATCCAGTATCCGGTCACGCAGGTTCCGATTCCTCATCCCAGCCGCGCGAATTACATTCTCAGCCCCCAGTGGGGCGTGAACTTCTTCCTCGTCCCCTATGGCGCTCTGATTCTGGCCTTTCCGTATATCCTGCTTCGTGGCGCGTCAGTCCCGCGCCTGCGACCGCTGCTGTTTGGATTCTGGCTTGCCTTTCTGCTCGGCCTCGGAGGAACGACTCCGGTGGCGCGTGTGCTGCTAGGCCGCGCGTTTGAAGTCTTGACGATGGAGCGTTTCACGTATTGGGCGACGCTCCTTGCCATGCCGTTCATCGGACTGCTCGTCGAAGAACTGGCCGATCGAGCCCGCTGGCGCTCGCTGGCTGCGGTGACCGTGGCTGCTGGCCTGACCTGTGCCGTGGCCGTGGCATGGGCGAGTTACCGCCCCGCCGACGCGGAAAACTTTCAGGTCGACTCTGTTGCCGGTTGGCTGAATCGCGACGGCCACGACCGTTACCGCTACATCACGCTTGGTTTTGGCAACAAAATCGCCCGGCTCGCGATTCTGACCAACGCCAGCAGCGTGGACGGAGAATGGAACTCAGGGCGCATGTTGCCCGAGTTGACCGAACATGGTTCCGGTCCCCTCACCAGTTCCAAGTACTTCGGCAAGGCCGGGCTCGATGCCCTCACTGCGATTCTTCAGCACGCCGACCGGTATGGCTTGAAATGGGTGTTTGTACGAGACCCTTACTATGAACCGTTACTGGTCTTCTCTGGCTGGCGCCGGGTTGACAACGTTGAGAATGGAGCAATCGCGATCTGGGCCAAGGACGACGTGCCGCCCGCGACTCCCCTCGATTCTCCGCAAAAGCCTCTGCCCTGGCAGGGACTGCTGTGGGGCACTCTGCCCATCGGGAGCAGTGTCCTCGCCTTGCTGTTGGTTCTGATTCCGAGTCGCCGACGCTTGGAAAGCGAAATCCCCTTGCCCTCGGAACCAGTTCCTGTGAGCGAAGATCATCTTGTGCTCGGGAGGCTGATCTCGTGAACAGAGGATTCTGGCTCGCACTATTGATCGCGCTTGCGACGGTCGCGCTCGTCGTTGCCGGCACTCTGTGGCCAAATATTTCGGCGACAGGAACCGCCGACGCCCAGGCCAAGCTTTTGGGAGCGGCGACTTCCCCAACTGGTGCGGTGAACAATCTCCTGCAGCAGATCGCGAGGCACAACTGGTCCTCTGCGTATGCCACCCTTGCGAACAAAAGCGAGTTCTCCGAGTCCGACTTCACGCGAGACCTGACCGGAAACTACGGTAGCCTCCGCACCTATGCGGCACTCGACGGCTACGACGTTCACCCCTTGCGCGCGTCTTCTGACGAAGCCGAGATTCGCGCAACACTGCATTGGGCGTCAGTGGTTGGGACCTTTGATGATTTGCGCGACCTGCACGTCGTTCGCAGTGGGGACCGTTGGCAAGTCCAGTGGCCGGTTGTGAAAGAAACCAGAGTTCCGCCGCAGGTGATCCCCGTCAACTACCTGCGCTGGGATGTCATCTATCGTGGAGCGGAAGATGATTGGGGCGCTCAGGACGTCGAGGCGCCGCATGTCCGCATCGTCGCCATGCATCCGGTCGATCGCGCTGGACAGGTCGTGATCATGGGAGAAATCCTCAATGAGGATGTAGTTCCGGCGTTCGTCACTGTGAAGGCCACCCTGCTGGGCAGTAACGGTAATGCCATCGCCAGTGAAGACAGCTTTGACAAAATCTCCCACATACTACTGCCCAAACAAGTGTCACCCTTTCGCATCGATTTTCGAGACGTCCGCTTGTCCCAGATCGATAGCGTTCGCATGCAGCCGTTTTCCACCCTTGTGCCTGCTTCGGCGGACCCAGTCATCGGAATCGAATCGCAGACGTTGCACCCGGTGCCCGATTCCTCGCTGACCGGGCAACTTGTCAATCAAAGCGGCCAGATTGTGAACGTGGCTCACGTGATCGGGACCTTTTATGACCACAGCGGACAGATCATCTGGGTGGCAGACGAATATCCCAGCCGCGCGCTTCTTCCCGAAACCCCCGTGCCGTTCGAAATCTCCGTGCCTGCAGATGTGTCGAGCAAGGTGGGAAGCTACCGTGTCATCGCCAGCACCTTCAGTTCGAGCCGGTTCCAATGAGATTCCGGACTCCATTTCTCTTCGCCCTCGCGTTGCTGGCATACTCGGTGTCGGCTCAATCCCCGCAGCTGCATTTCCCGCAACGAGTGGAAGCCGGAGCCGCGTTTTCGATCCCCACTTCCGGTAGCGGCGCGGCAACTCTGTACATCGTCGGTCCCGGTGGCGCACTTCGCCGGAAAATCCAGTTGGGAACCAGCCTTGCGTTCGGAGCCGACGATCTCCCGAACGCCGGGCACTACACAGCCGTACTTGTCGGCGGATCTTCAACTCAGTCCGGTCAGTTCGACGTTGTCCCATCCAAGCCTGGCAGGCTCAGTTTTCTGGCGAAGCCCTCGCGGCTGCCCGTGAATCGCGCCACGGGTATCAGTGGCGTTGTGTACCTCTTCGACCGCTTCGGCAATCTGGCGCTCGACCCTCAACCCGTCTCTTTCGACCTCTCGGATGGATCGGGCCGAACGCAATCGCGGACGCAGGCCAGCCGTAACGGCGTTGCCTGGGTGCGTATGGACTCCGCTGTCAAAGCCGGTCCCGCCACATTCCAGGCCAGCGTTGCGAACGTGCGCGAGAAACGCATCGTCCAACAGGTGCCGGGAGATCCCTGTTCGATCCGGATGACAGCCCGCGCTTCAGACCAGAAAGTTGTTCTCGAGACTGATCCGATCCGCGATTGCAGTGGCAACGCTGTGCCGGACGGCACGATCGTGAGTTTCACCGAGACCTACCAGGGCTCGCAGTCGACCGTGGACGTGCCCATTAAGCGTGACGTCGCGCGCACGGAACTTCCCGCACACAATGGCGCTGTGATCTCGGTTGCCTCTGGCATCGTGATGGGCAATGAAATTCGCTGGAACGGGGGCCTATGACGATCCGCTCGAAGCTCTCGTCGCTCCTCGTGGTCCCGGCTTTGGCCGTGCTGCTTCTCTCTTCCACGAGTCAGACGGCAGTGCATGTCGAACCGATGGACTCCGTCGGCCCGCGTCCGATCGAAGCGCAAACACGGTCCTCAATCATTCGTGACTACCTTGCGGCCTGGCAATGCCTGAATCAAGCAACCTTACAGAATCGACCCGACCTGCTGGATCCTTATTTCGTGGGCCAGGCAAGACAGACACTCGGCGAAACCATTCAGGCGCAACAGAATCTCGCGATCCGCACGACATATCAGGACACCTCACACAATATCCGCGTTGTCTTCTACTCTCCCGAAGGATTGTCCATTGAATTGCTCGACGATATCGAGTACGACGTCGATGTGCACGCCGGCCAGCAAGCACTCGGATCCAGCCATGTACAGACGCGGTACATCGCCGTGCTCACACCGACGGAATCGCGGTGGAAAATCCGCGTGTTTCAGGGCGGTGTTTCCTGACAAACCGCACCCGCTCGTCCAGCATCGAAGGTGCAGTCCAGTAGTAAGGACGATACGGTCTCAGGGGGCCCACGGCATGATCTCGGTTGTGATCCCAATCTATAACGAAGAAGAAATCATCGGGTTGCTTCACGACACGGTCAGCGCAGTGATGGACGCGGCCGGCGACAGTTGGGAGGTTGTCTACGTCAACGATGGCTCCCGAGACTCGTCGCTCCAACTCATGCAGCGAATCCAGGCCGATGACCCGCATGTCGTCATCGTGGATCTCTCGCGAAATTTCGGACACATGGGAGCCTTGCATGCCGGCTTGCAGACCGCTCGCGGCGACGCCATCGTGCTGATGGACGGTGACCTTCAGGACCCGCCCGAGGTAGTACTCAAAATGGTGGAAGCGTGGCGCGAAGGCGCTCAGGTCGTCACTGCTGTGCGAAGAAGTCGGCAAGAAAGCCGCAAGTACCTGGCCCTGCTCTTCCCCCTTTTCTATCGCGTGCTGGGAGCAATCTCCGACTACCCGATTCCGCTCAATGCCGGGATTTTCGGCTTGTTGGATCGCCAGGTTCTTGACTCCCTCAACGGCCTGCGTGAAGGCAACCGCTATCTGCCTGGCTTGCGCGCCTGGGTCGGATATCGCACCGCTACCGTCTACTATGACCGTCAGGATCGCATAGGTGGCGAGGGCAAGCTCACCTTCCTGAGCCGTCTCAAATACGCAATGGACGCCATCACCAGCTTCAGCTACAAGCCTCTCCGCTTGAGCTTCGTCCTGGCAGGGTGTGGGTTTCTCGCTGCCATTGTGCTCGGCATGATGACACTGCTATCCCGCACAAACTCGATGGCATATGGCTTGTTGTGTGCGATTTCGCTGATGACTTCCCTGCCCCTCATTTGTCTGGGAATCCTGGGGGAGTACCTCGGCCGCGTGTACGACGAAGTGCGCGCGCGTCCGCTGTCCATCATTAACCGGGTCTACAGAACTGAGGCGATCCTCAATTCGGAGGACGCGAGTTCGGACTTGGAGAGTGAACTCACTGAGGATCGACTCAAGAAGATCTTCCCCGCCGCTTGACTTGCAGTGATCAGGTCACTAGTTGGATTTCGCTCCGCAGCGTTCTGTTCCGCGCTCGATCGCGCTGCCTTCTTCATAGTCATTCCAGGTAGCAATCAGCAGGAACGGCTGAGCATGCTCGGCGGTCGAGTATTGTCTTTGCAGCTTCATCGTATCGGCCAGTGTCTGACCGCAGCGCTGTGACATGTATCGTCCCAGACCCCACGACGCTTTCCGGTCATCGAATCCTGGCCACGCAGCGCCCACCGCGATTTTGTCCGGATATTTGGTCTGCATGGTTTCGTAGAAATTCCGCAGATAGTCTTCACCCCAGTTATTCCCGTCCGCCGCCCAGCCCTTCTTGCCGGGGTTGATCCAGGCGTAGAAGCCGTCAAATGCGGCCGCGTACGGAGTTTGGCGGAATTCGTAGATCAGCAGTGGCGGCAACTCCCATCGGTTCATTTCCGCCCGCACCCGGCTCCAGTCCGTGTGTCCTCCCTTGGGAAAGATAAAGATCACGGGGCGGCCGTTGAAGTGGAGATACGCGTTGTGGCCCCGCGCGTCCGGCGAAAGGTACTTCTGGTGGAATTTGTCGAAGGCCACCAACGCGTCGTCGGTCGCCGGTCCTGTCTCTTTGTCCGTCTCGTCATACATCATCGCGACAGAAAATGACTGCTCCGCCGCCGCAGCCTGCACCAGAGCGTAGCTCTTGTCGAGAAAAGGCTCCCGGTCGCCATACCAATCCACGACGAAGCCTGAGATCCCAAGGCTCTTAGCCCGCTCGATCTGTTTCCGAATCACGACCGGGTCCTGCGAGGAATAGCCCACATCGATGTGCCGCGGATGACCAAACCATGGCTCATACACAGCTAGAGCCTTGCTCGGCGGTCCCGGAGTCGGCGCCGGATCACGAAAGCCTCGGTGCAGCCCGGAATGCGTGCATGCCTCCAGCCCCAGCAAGACGATCGCGGTTATGGTGAACGAGAGACGCTGCATCATAGAAACTGCTGATTAGAAGCGCGCCTCACACCTCCGGTTGCAGATCGCAAGCCGCTTTTTGGCACCTGCTTACAGGCAAACTGATGTTCCCCGACGGCATCACAGAAGTCACCTCGATATGGAGGCGCTTCGGGATCGCAACCCAATTTATGCCACTTCGAAGTCGGAATCTCTCTGTGCCCCTCACCGGTATTCGGCAATTCAAGGTGAGCATGACGACCCCGCAGGAACGCGTGTTGGGCGGCAGTGTGGTATTGCTCGCCGGCCTTGCCTTCGCAACGTTTATCAATTTCGGCTACAACTTGACGGTAGCCAGGTTCCTCGGCCCCATCTCATTTGGTCACACCACCGCTGTTTACACTCTGCTGATTCTGATCTCGGCGGTCACACTTTCCTTTCAGATCCTGACTGCAAAGATGGTCGCTCAACAGGGTTCGCCTGAAGCGCAAACCCTGTCCTATCGCGGGTTCCACGGACGTGCGTGGGCCGCCGGCATCCTTGTGAGCGCGATTCTGGTGATCTTCCGCAATGCGGTCACCAGCTACCTGAACCTGCAGGATTCCCTGCTCATTGTCCTGCTCGCTATCGGCACCCTTTTCTACGTGCCCCTCGGCGCGCGCCGCGGATACATCCAGGGCGTCTGCCGATTTCCCCACCTGGCTCTGAATTTAGCTCTCGAAGGGCTGGTGCGTTTCTGTGGTTCGTTCCTGGCCATCGAGCTTGGATATGGCGTACGCGGCGTCATTGCCGCCAACGCGGCAGCGGTCGTGATTGTCTATTTCTTCGCCCGATCGAGGATGCAGGCTCCCACGGCGTTTACACCAGAACCGCCCGTCGCCTTCCGCGAGAGCCTGCAGGCCGCGGTGTTTTTTGCCGGACAAGCCGTTATCAACAACTGCGACATCGTCGTGGTCAAGCACTTCTTCCCGCCGGAATCTGCCGGGATCTATGCCGCCGTCGCCATGGTCGGCAGGGTTGTCTTCGCCTTCTCCTGGGCGATTGTAAGCAGCATGTTCCCGATTGCCGCTGAAACGCGCAGCCGCAAACAGGAAGATCATGGCGTACTTCGCACCTCCCTGCTCATGGTCGGCAGTCTTTGTCTTCTCTTCGCTTTGATTTTGCGCCTGGCCCCTGGAACGATCTGGACGCACTTGTTCGGACCGCAATTCGCATCAGTCGGCGGCAGCAATTTCCGCTACCTTCTCGTGCTCTACGCAGTTTCGACTGGCGTGTACAGCCTGAGCGTGGTCCTGATCGCATACGAGATGTCGCGGAAGATAGCAAACACCGGATGGATCCAGCTCGTTGTCGGCGGCGCCGTCGTTGCCGGTATCTATTACTTTCACGGCTCGCTGGCGCAGGTGATTTGGGTCCAGGTGGCGTTGATGGCGGTGTTGCTGTTGTGGGTCGCGATCCCGTTCCTGATCGCGCTCTTCAGCGGAAAGACCGCCGCAGGCCGCATCACTGTGCCCGGACGCGTCAATCTCCGCAGACGAACAACCGAGGAGGAGGTCATCGCGGAATTCCTCAAGAATGATCTGGACTCCCCGGAGTTTGAACCGTATCGCGGTGTCCTTGACCGGCTCGTGACTGCACCCGACTTGCAGGATTCCGAGGAGAACGAACTGCGCCGCGCGCTCTTGAACGTTCGCCATGGATCTTTGTGGAGGGAGCTCCCGCCACAAACTCATTGGTTTGAGGCGGAGATTCAGCACAGCGATCTCTGCCGGATTCGCGTCTTTCCCCGTGCCCATTGGCGAAAACTCGCGTTGGGCGATTTTGGCGTGATGCCGGTTGCGCAACGGGTTCTTGACGACCAATTTCATGACCGCGCGACCGAAGCTTTCCGGGAGAAGATCAACGATTTGCGCGAGCATATGGAGCGTGATGCAGTCGGCGGTGCTGTGTTGCTGATCGGCCAGAGTGAGAGCGGCCCCCTCACCATTCTTGACGGCAATCACCGCCTGGTGGCGGCCCTCCTCGCTTCTCCCGAGGCGGTTGAACGCTTGCGCTTTTATTGTGGATTGTCTCCCAAAATGCTGCAGTGCTGTTGGTACCAGACCAATCTTGTGACCCTCGCACGCTATGGAACGAATATGTTGAGGTACATCAGATGTGACCCACACCGTGAATTGGAGCGACTGCTGCACTCTAAGAACGACCGCCTCAAGTCGTTTTCATATTAGAGGTGGTCTGCGAAATGTCGCTCTGACTCGATGGCCTAACCTGTCGTCTTCCACGCGGAGAGATCGCGGTTGAGCATCGATTCCAGCTCCTCGACCTCGCATCGAAAGAGTTGATAAAGACGCAGCACCGTCTCTTTGGGAACTTCGCTGAACGGCGGGCCTCCGCCTAGAAACAGCTTTCGCAAGGGCGAATTGCGGACCGCGGCGACAAGGCGGTCCAGTCGTCGCGCCTTGAACCAGTCTGCCATCGTGGTCGCGCCGCGCGTGCGCTGGTAGCTGCGCGGATGGGTCATCGTTTCCGACGCGTGGATTCGCATGCCCTGCGATGCGGTAAGGGGAAACCTGGGAATGTCGATGAAGTCGACGAACCGATCGAGATACGATTGCGACTGTTCGCAAAGATCTTCGAAGAAAGTCACCAGCACCTGGTCCCTGCCCAGCGTATTTTGCCAGTCCTTGAGCCGGCTGGCGTACTTGCTGGATTCGCGCATTTCCGGATCGCACACCATCGCTTGTTCGAAGGTCCAGGGAATCAGGCCGTAGGCACGTTTGAGTTTGTAAAGCGACAGGACCCGTTGCACCGGATCGCGAAACACGCAAACCACTTTGCTGTTGGGAACCACGCGCGCGATTCGCTCGGCCGCCTCGATAGAGGCAAAGTAGGTTGGAGCAATTTCTCCCATGCGCTGGCCGTTAACGACCTGCGGAAAATGCGAGCGATACCAGTCCAGCCCACGATGAAAATGCCGGTCAAAAAAACGCGTTTCCTTGGTCGGGGAGGGCAGTACCGCGTGGCCTTGCAGCACTTCGTGAAGCCAGGTGGTGCCGGTGCGCGGAGGACCAATCACAAAAAACGAAGGTAGTACCTGGAGAGCGGAACTGGCACGACGGCCGCCCACCACGACTGGGGAGGTCGCATACACCTGCTCAAGCCACGAGCGTTTTCTCGCCCACTCCTCAGCTTTCCTAGACACGCCCATCCAGAACCCTGAAAAAGGGAAGTCGCCCCATCAAATTCCAAACTTCGATGAACCAGTTCGGACACAGGTTGTGCGTCGGGGCCGACAAAATTGACAGCCGTTGTTGGCACCGGTTGGCGTCTTGACCGGGACACGAAACCACGGTGAAGCGGACCGGACATTCTCGAACTGGACTGGACGATGATTTTGAAGGAGATATGGTGAGCGCGGAAGGAATCGAACCTTCAACCTACTGATTAAGAGTTGTCGCACCTCAGCAGGTTGAACAGCAACGAACACCATCTGAAATCAATCCCTTGCCCACAACCTAGCCCGCACGGAAGCACTTGGTCGAAGTATCGAAAGAGCCCGTAGTGGCGTATACCGCCTCGAAGCGTACGGCACATTTTACGGCACACCCGGTGTGTTGACGCCGTACTCATCCAAAACGTCCCGCAGCGTCACAATGCCCTCCATTTTGTGCACATCGGCGCGGCTGACGACCGGCAGAATCTCCACGTGATTTGAACCCATACGGTCGAGCGCCAGATCCAGTCCTTGATCAGCATGGACGTGCGGGAAGAAGAGCGCATCGACGATCGCACTCAATTTCTTGGTGTCATCCTCATCCGCTGCGCGTTCGAGTGTGGGCAGGTTAATCAAACCCACTACGCCTCGCTCATTCGTGATCAGCCAGGATCTGATCTTGCTAGCGCGGACGCGCTGCAGGGCTTCTTGAATCGTCATATCGGCAGGTAATGACTCGACCGCTGGCCGCAGTACTCGGGCCACCCTCCGCTGGCCACGTTGCTGCCGCGATTCCCCCGTTGGCAGGTGTATCCCGTCTTGAACCGCCAGAGCTTCGTAGATGGGCTCGTGCTGCAATCGAGAAGCAATGAAGAGGCTTACCAGATTTGCAATCATCAGCGGGACAATCACCGCATAATCCTGTGTCATCTCGAAGATCATCAGAACTGAGGTCATGGGAGCACGCACGATTCCGGCAAAGACCGCTCCCATCCCTACCAGAGCGTAGGCACCTGGCGTCGCCGTGTAGGCGGGGAGCAAATGATGCGCCGCCGTCCCAAGCGCGCCTCCTAGCATGGCACCTATGAACAAGGCGGGACCGAAAATGCCGCCGGCATTGCCGGAGGCATAGCTCGTGGTGACGGCCAGAACCTTCAGAACAACCAGGACAAGCATCAGCCTGAGCGCCATTGTGCCCTTCAAGGCATCGCCGACAAAGCCATAACCCACGCCTAGAACCTGCGGCACAAACCATCCCATCAGGCCCACTAACAACCCGCCCGCCAAGGGTTGAAACCAGAGTGTCCTTGTCGAGAAATTCAGGAAACGCAATCGCATATTCAACAGGAGTTTCGTGAAGGTCACCGAAACCAGACCGCCCGCCAGACCAAGCAGCGCGTAGATCGCAAATTCCAGCGGATGGACCAATTGATATTGCGGGACTTTGAAAAGCGGGTTGTTGCCCAGCAGAAGACGAAGCACTATCCAGGATGTAGCTGAGGCCAATACCACTGAGCCGAGTACCGGCGCATGGAGATCTCCCACGATCTCCTCGAGTGAGAATAGTACCGCTGCCAGAGGTGTGTTGAAGGCAGCCGCAATTGCCGCTGCCGCACCCACCGGCAGAAGCGCCTTAACTTTTTCGGGACGTAGTCCCAAAGCGCGTCCAAGCACCGAAGCAATTCCGGCACCGACTTGAACGGAGGGTCCTTCGCGCCCAAGCGGGATTCCGCTGGCAAGAGTTGCCGAGGTGCAAAAGAATTTTCCGAGCACGGTGCGCAGTGTTATGCGGCCTTCGCGCGCAAATAGCGCAGCCTTGGTCTGCGGTACTCCGCTGCCTCGCGCGTAAGGGAAATAGCGAAATAGCAGGTAGCCGATCCCTAATGAACCCAAAACCGGAAACAACAGTCGTCGCCACGGAGCACCACCGACCGGATACAAGCGCATGCCCAGTCGTTCCGTGAGTACGATGAAAGCGACTACCGCCAACCCCGTGAGCGCGCCGATAACCAACGCGAGTGCCAGGAATACCTGATCCTCACGCTCCTGCAATCTGGCAAATCGATGCAAGAGCGGGATTCTCCACCAAGTTGCGTTAGTCGTTGGGCCGCCTTCGCTCATTTCCCGGGGAACGTCCACCAAAAGCATACCTCACCGAGTCGACATCATCATCCGCTACTAGGTAAGTCGGTGTATCCGGATGGCTGCAGGCCAGAGCCTCGAGGTCAGCGACGAGTGCGAGTTCCTCCGATTCTACTTCCCGTTCGCCTTTGGCATCGCTGGTCGCTACCACTATCTGCGCCGCACATAGAACAGCCAAGAATATAAGGAGGATGCATGGAAGCACGGCTGTTGCTGCGAACGAGGCGACCGGTGCTGCGAAACACAAAACCAGACGAACCACAAACCGCCCCAGTCTTGGTTGGTGCATGTGAGCGTCGGAAGTAAACCCAATGATGGTGAGTGCAGTCATGAGGACTGTCGCTGCGCCAGTCACTATCCAAGCATCTTCTCGGTGAAGATGTGCCCCTGGGGCAAGTGCGATTACGTGCTCCACTCCCACGCCGAGCACCGCGATGGATAGATACAGAGGAAAGTGAGCAAAGCTCCAGACCTGAAATAAGAAAGTGCTGCGGCCCGACGTGACGTGGCGCTCAGCGGCGCCGTGAGCTCCATCGAAGTACCACCACCAATATCCAAATGCCAAACTGAGTCCTGTGAACGCTGAGATCGCAGCTGCCGGACTCCATGAATCCTGGCTCTCCATGCCATGCATGACCGCAGCCACAGACTCGCCAAGCAGGATGATCGTGAACAGACCAAACCGCTCGGGAAGATGTTCAGCGTCGGGCGGACATTTGTGCGTGTACTGAACCGCAAGCCAGGGCGTGCCCATGTCAATCAGGAGTGCCAGGGCCCAAACCCAGAATCGCGATGGTGCAGGAACCATCGCCGCAAGTCCCCACAGCAATGCCGCCGCACCAAAACCACCACAGTACAACGTGACTAGCCCGCGTGTTCCCCTCAAACGACGGGCCCGGAGGTATTGAACGACTTGAACAGCACGCAAGACTGCGTATGCCGCGCCGAAACCGGCGGAATCCCGGCTGTCGAAAGCAGCCTTTGCGTTCGCAGCCATGGCGGCCGCGGCGAAGATCTGTAGCAGGGTGAGCAAGCGCTGCACGACATCGTCAGCGTCAAAACGAGTGGAGTACATGGTGTGCCCAAGCCACGCCCACCAAATAAGGAGGAACATGAGCGCGTAGCGCACCAGCCCGTGTACCGAGTAGTCTCCGCCCAACGGCGCTCCGACCTGGGCGACGGCGGCGACAAAGATCAGGTCGAAGAAGAGTTCTAGCCAAGACACGCGTCTGGAGTGAATCGGGTCCGCTGACCAGAGCCGAACCGGGCGGGCGAGGGGGATGGATGTTTCCCAGTTCATTGCAGGAGGATGCCTAAAATGGTCGGACTCTTTCGTACGCTCTGCCTCGACTCCACGCTCCGTCAAAACCAGGCGCCAGAGCGTCGCGCATCTGCAGCCGGGCGCGGCACAGTCTGGTCTTTACATTCGCCTCTGATAGGCCAAGCACCTGGGCCGTCTCGCTAATGCTGAGATGCTGTACATCCCGCAGGATCAGGACGGCGCGGTATTTCTCGGGAAGCGAATCGAGGGCATCGGCGAGAGCCTTACGAAGCTCACTCTGCTCCAACGCCTCGGACGGTATTTCTCGCCAGTCTGCAAAATCTTGGGGGGTGTAGTCGCCATCATCTCCGGGTCGTCCTTCTTCTATCGACTCATAAAGGTGCCGGCGATCTTTCCGCAGCTTCATCTTCGCTTCATTGATCGCAATCTGGATCAGCCATGTGCTGAACTTCGCTTCTTGGCGGAAACGTGCGAGGTTCTTGAAGGCCTTCAGGATCGCCTCCTGGGCGACATCCTCTGCGTCTGCATCATTCTTAACCAGGGACAGCGCAGCCAGGAACACCGCGCGTTCGTACGGGCGCACCAGGTCAAAGAAGGCGTTGGAGTCGCCGTTTTGCACTCGCTGAATAAGAGACACTTCCGCCGATTTGATTTCGACACAGGCGGTTGAGACGGTGGCTGTCTTGGTTGAAACTCGGTCTTTTCTAGACAGCAGAACTGTTTCTGTGTTCGCGGTCATCATTGGGCCGCCTCCTTCAGTTGCTGACTTACGAATTGGGAGCAGTTGATCTGAGACACTCGTTTTTGCGCGAGGTCACGTAGGAGCATCACTCCTCGCGAATCAACGAACCACACTCTTTCAAGGTCGAGGCTCACCGTCTTTTGTTGGGAGAGCGCCTCGTCGCTGAGCCTTTGTAGTTCTTCGACCCAAGGGCCTATGAGCTTGCCTTCCAAATGGAACTGGACGGCTTGATCTGAATCGCTGATGATGGAAATCCTGAGCACTGCTCTCTTCCTTCCCGGATACGCCGTAGCTAATGCAGGAACCGTGCCATTGTCGGAGCACGTTGAGAAAAAGCTATGCTGATGATTTTGAGGAACTTAAGAACTTGCTGAGGGTATCGTTTTCGGCGGGAACCACGAAGGTTCGTGGGTCAGTTCGTTATGGCTTCGTGGGCACGAGATTTCGTGGCCGGCACTGCAGGATTCAAGGACGCACGGTCGATTCCGAGTTTCTTCATGCGGCTGCGCAGCGTGTTGGGATGCAGATCGAGAATCTTAGCGGCCCCACGATCGCCTTCAATCACCCAGTCTGTTTTTTGCAAAACGCTCTGGATGTGCCGCTTTTCCACTTGCTCCAGCGAAAAGGGATCGCCTGTCGAATCGTGCGATTGGAGAGGGTCTAGGCTCAAGTCTGCAACTTCATCGGTTGACGCCATTGCCGCGTTAGCCGCGGGCAGCAGGTCAGCGCCTAATCTCAAGACTGGGCCGCGTGACAACACTACGGCACGCTCGACAACGTTCTGCAACTCACGTATGTTTCCCGGCCAATCATAGCGGGACAGAAGGTCCATCGTGTCCTGCCCGATGCCGGTGATTTGTTTGCCGAACTGCCTGGCAAACCTCTCCACAAAGAAAGTCGTGAGTAGTGGGATATCGGAGCGTCTCTGACGCAGCGGAGGCAAAACAATCGGGAGAACATTGAGGCGATAGAAGAGGTCAGCCCTGAACCGGCCTTCCTGCACGGCTTTCTCGAGGTCTCTGTTGCTGGCTGCAATAATGCGCACGTTTACTTTCACCGTGCGGCTGCTGCCTAGTGGCTCAAACTCATGCTCCTGGAGGACCCTCAGCAACTTCACTTGCGTGTCAAGGGGAAGTTCGCTGACTTCATCGAGGAACAAAGTCCCACCGTCTGCTAGTTCAAACCGGCCGGTTCTACGTTCCAGCGCGCCGGTGAATGCGCCTTTCATGTGTCCAAATAGTTCACTCTCGACCAGTCCCGTTGGGATTGCGCCACAATTCAATTTCACTAGGGGGCGATGCTTGCGCGATCCGTGGCTGTGGATTGCACGCGCGATCAACTCTTTACCACACCCGGTTTCTCCGGTGATCAAAACCGTTGAATCGGTTGGGGCCACGGTTTCAACTTTATCCAATACTTCAACGATGGCACGGCTGTTCCCCACGATCTCTTCGAAGTTATGTTCCTTGCTAATTTCTTCTTGCAGATAGACGTTCTCGGCCTCAAGCTTCTTTTGCAGAGCTTGGACCTGCTGAAGAGCACTTTGCAATCCTGTTTCTGCTCGCTGGCGCTTCAACTCAGCTGCGGCTCTGGCGGCAAAGATTTTGACCAGATCGATTGCGCGCGGGTCGCGATCCATTGGCTTGTCGTCAAGAATTGCGATGTGGCCAATGACTCGTCCCTCTCGGTCGAGCATCGGAACGCCCAAGTAGCTCTCGGCTCCCCAATCAGCAAGGCCAGTATCCAGAGGAAACTGACTTTGAAGCCCTTCCTTATAGTGGCAGGTTTCGCCGTTCAGCACTTTCATGCACGGTGTGTCGGCAATATCGAACTCAAACTTCTCTCCGAACTGATCGCCGTTCCAAAAGGCTAGTGCTTTTGCGCGTTTTTGATCATCACAATCGGTGATGAATGCGTAGCGAACGCGAAGTGCGGTGGCCAGATGGCGCACCAGCGAAGGGAAAAAATCGTTCCCGGTTGCTGAAGCTGTACCGACGACAATGGAGCGGAAGGTCTCTTCCGCAAGATGCCTCTCCGTGACATCACGGACCAGACCAATTACACCGATCACCTTCCCTTGAGCATCGCGATGGGGAGCAAAGGTGCAAGATTCCCAAAGATCGCGCCCATCCGCAGCGTGCTTGGGCACCAAAGCGTCGGCTACCTGTACAACTTCTCCCTGCAGCGCACGCTTCAAGGCCGTCTCAATGCCGCTCGGACCTAACCTGGGGAACACCTCGGTCGCAACTCTGCCGAGGACTTCCTGAGACCGCTTGCCGGTCAGCCGCTCCATGAAGGGATTGAAGAGCTGGTAGCGCAGTTCGGCGTCATACACGATAATGCCTTCCGCCGCTCCTTCAATGATCTCCCGATTAAACTGAATGGCTTCACACAACGCAGTCTCGTTCTTCTTGTGCTGGGTGACATCGCGCGACAGCGCCAGCAAGCGCTCTGGTTTTCCGCTTGCGTCATAGACGGGACTGACCACAACATCCCACCATCTAGGCTGTCGCGAAGTCCGAGTTTCGAAATAACCGACGAATCTCCCGATGCCCCCATCCTTTGCTGCTTGGACTGCTGCCTTCGCTGCTTCGCGATCTGCGCCGCCCCAGAACTCCACCCAAGGACCATTCAGAAAAGGGCCGATGTCACAAATCTCGAGCACCTGCATTCCGCCCTCGTTCATGAACAACAGACGGCCTTCGAGGTCGAGAATCTTGATGCAGTCCCGACTGCAGGCGATGAGCCGGCTCTTCAGCTCCTCGCTGGCACGAAGGGACTCCGCGCCGAGCGCCTGCTCCCGGAGTACACGAGCCAGGTCGGACTTGGTGTGGCTCAGTTCCGATTCAAGCGCTTGCCAGCGTTCCTGATCGCGTTCAGAGACGGTCACACAGCTCCTTCTGCTCTGTCAGTCGAAGGTAAGACGGAGGCCGGATCATAAGGATGCACGAAATTTGAAGATGGCCTCTTTGGATCGGGCGCTTCAGGTTGTTCTCTCGCGTATGCGGGACATTACGGCGTTCACGATAGGGTCAACCCCTTCGCTTGGCAGCGTAAAGCACCCGCTTTCGGTAACAATTTCGATTGTTTTTCGAGTACTGTCGACGATCACCTGGCAGGTCTTGCATTCGCGTAGGTGCTCCTCCAGATGGGCTCGGAGGTCAGAACTGGCAGCGTCGTCGATATAGTCCCCTAATTCGGCCAGGAAATCAGCGCAGCTAAGCATCGGTCTTTTCCTGGCGAACAAAATGAGGGGCGAGACTCTCGCGAAGCATCAATCTTCCCCGTAAAACGCGAGCCTTAAGCGCCGGAACGCTCAGTTCCAGCACCGCCGCTGCTTCTTCGGTTGAAAGCTGGTTGATATCGCGCAAAAGGACTGCAACCCGGTATTTCTCCGGCAGCCGGAGGACTGCATCCCGAACAAGTTCATTCATCTGCGAGGCGGCCAATAACCGCTCTGGATCGTCAGCCCATTTCTGGACCTGTCTCGGGCGAAATCCCTCATCGTCCTGCGTCTCCTCGATTGACTCCGAAGGTTTACGCCTTCTTAGAAAATCGGTGCCGGTGTTGATCGCGATGCTGGTAAGCCAAGTCGAGAACTTGGATCGTCCCTGGAAACGGCCGATATTTTCAAACGCTTTCAAGAATACTTCCTGCGTTGCATCCCGGGCATCCTCGATGTTCCCGACGAGACCTGCCAGAGTTCCGAATATCCGCCGGGAATGCCGGCGCACCAGTTCCTCAAACACATCAATGTTTCCTTCCCGGACACGCGCCACGAGGGCAGAGTCAGGATCTTCGGGAAAGGTAGTATCGGAGATGGGACGGAACCGGTCGGAGAAAAGATACAAATCTTTTGGACCAAAAACCTTCCGGGGTGGAAAATCGGCCGTCGCCCCAACACCTGCCTGCAAAGTGTTCAGGAAGTTGGCCAATCCCGACACCACAACAGCCTCGATGATCTGGCGCTCGGTAAAGCCTTGGGTGCGAAGTCGGTCCGTCTCAAATAGTTGGCTTGAGCGGCCTGGGAGGCTCGCGAGTTTGCGGGTTTCGTCCAGCAATGTCCGATCGGTGGCTGATATTCCGCTCTGCTGGTGATCTTCCATGATCCGGTCAGACTCCTCCGGCGGGAGGCCCAGTATGTCTAATACCTGGCTATGTAGTGTTGAGCAGTACGTATTCAGGTTGGCAGCCGAAATAGCTAGCAGAACACACTCCTTCTGAACCCGATTCAACCCGTCCTCGGGAAACTGAACAGCTTCGAGCAATCGCACTTCCGCGTTCAACAATTCCGGAACCGCGCTTTGGAGCCGGTAGAGGCTCGGTACATACCCGAACTGCGTTCGAAGAACGGCGTAGGCGGGTGAATCCGCGGTTGAATGCGTCAGCAAGCCGAGGTGCGGGCCTAACGTTTTCGGCCAATCGATGGGGTCAGGAACGTCTAAGAGGTCGGCGGGACCCTGCAACTTCAGTTCTGCATCAAGCTGTGGGCGTAGCCCGTCCGCCAATGTGCAAAGCAGGAGACCCACAGAGGTCGTGACGATTGCCTCCAGAATCATCCTTTCGTCGAACCCAGAATGCTTGAGGGTCTGAACATCGCCCTCGGAGACCCAAGGACCATGTTTAGCAAGTTTGAGGCAGAAGTCGATGAGTGCGACGTCGCGGCCCGGCATGTTGGCAATGGAATGTCCGAACAGAGTTCGGCAATATTCGCTCCCTCGGACGGTGGCTACCGCGTTCAGAACTGCGTGTTTCTGACTTCTACTTAAAGTACCTTCGCGAACAGCGACGGTATGGATGAGGTATTGCTCAGCCTCAATGGCCTCCGGCATGGCACTCTGCGCACGAAAGAGGTTAGGCAGAAATCCGTATGCTGCAATCAGTTGCGGGTAGGGCCTTGGCGGTTCGTTAAAGATGGTGGCGGACTCATTCATGAACGATCGGAGCTGCCAGTATATCGCCAGGTTCTCCGGTTCACTCCTGACGCTTGGAACAGCAACAATCTCCTAGTGTAGACTTGAGCACTGCTCGGGGGATGGGGACATGAGCCATTTACAGAACCAGCCGTACGACGAAAAAGACTTCCCGGCGTTTGCCGCCATACGGGAACAGTTGGGGTTTCTGCCCAATTTCTTCGTCGAACAAACCGCCCGCCCAGACATGGTTGAGGCTGAGATCGCCATGACCGGCAACCTGATTCTCAAACAGGGCGCCCTGCCGCGGAGGCAAAAAGAATACATCTTTCTGGTCTGTTCAGCCGCAAACCTCAGCACTTATTGCGTGACCGCACACTGCGAAATGGTGCGCATGTTAAAGCTCGAGGGTCCAGAGCCAGAGCAGGTCGCAGTTGACCATATTCACGCCAAGATCTCCGTCACCGACAAGGCGCTTTTGAACTTCTGCGCCAAGCTCAACAGTCAAACATCCAAGATTGGATCAAGCGACATCGACGGCCTCCGTACTTATGGATTCAGCGATCCGCAGATCCTGGAGGCTATCCTGCTTGTGGGCTGGGCAAAATTCGCAAATACCGTCGCGTTTGGTCTGGGAACCGTGCCGGATTTTGAAAACCGAAAAATCGCCGAGGAACTGGGAAAGGCTCGAGCCGTCAACCGGGAGACACCGGTACCGGCAGTAGGTTAGTGCGTCCCTCGCTCATATGCCTCAGTCCCGAGGACGCTGGCGAGCCGCAAGGTGGTCATTCAGTTTCTTGTAGAACCTCCGACTTGCCTCCGTGGAAATCTCAAATGCCCGCCCGTCACCGACAAGCTTGACGACGTTGCGCGTGCCATCCAAGACTGCGGTGCAGTGAGCACAGTCCTTGAAGTGAGAGGACATGATGGTCTGGAGCGCCGTATCTACTTCGCCGTCAAGATAGTTCGAAATGTGACGCCACACTTCTTCACAGTCGATTTCGATAGGTTCTTTGGCCACGTCCCCTGCTCCGGTTCCAGGCTATCTGGCCTCGGCATCGGCAGACAGGTTCGAGAGCCGACTCCCGAGGAACGAATTGCTCTTCCTCATGAGATACGGCAATCCCCAAAAGGTGACATGCATTCCCGCACTCGCTTCCACGAAAGCAGCCCCCCAGAATAATCCGGAGCTTAGGCAGATGGTTTGATCCTCGAGCGTCTCGCACTCCCATCGCGGAAGGCATTGGAAAGTGTGCTGGCTCGGTTTCCGACATGTACCGATTTACCGAGGTTGCGAATCCCCTCAAAACAATACAGCGCGAAAAATCGAGCTCTAGCAGTTTGGGTGACGGAATCCTGGACCTCAGGTCCATATCACAACGTCTTACGATAATGAACACAGCGGTCCACCACCTCGTACCCGAGCGCCTCATGCACACGTTGGGACACTTCATTGTCGACCCAAGTATCCGAGGCTATCTCAATGCACCCCTGGCTGCGTGCCCAGTTTTCTGCCGCGGCCAAGAGTTCCTTACCGATCCCCTTGTGTCGATGATTCTCAGCGACGTACCAGCCCTCGACATAGCCCACCGGGCGCGACGGGTTGCAGCCATCCGCGTGTGAACGCAAGTCGACTTCTAGGAAGCCAGCTAATGCTCCATCCCTCGTCTCGGCCACCAGAATGATGAGCGGCATCGTTACAACAGGCTTGCCCTCGAGTATCTCTGTGAGTTCTCGGGCATGATCCTCTGCGGAAGTCTTAGGCCACAGGGCCTCGCGGAAGCGCACCAGTTGGTCGCGATCCGACATCTGAGCGAGCCTGATAGAAGTGTCCGACACCGAGGCCATCGTAACCGGATCTGGATCCCACACACCTTAGGTGTCAGTATCGCCGAAGTGGTGCAGATTCCAACTCCTTGTAGACGTCAGGGGCGAATGCCCGGGATGTTCAGTCGAATCCGGTACAGACCGGTTTTCGCGCACAGATAAAGAGTCTTGCCATCATCGTCGCCCCATGCAAAGTTATGCGGATGTTCCGGGCCGACAATCGTGCCCATGTGCTTGCCTTCTGGCGTTATGATCCACAAACCTCCGGGGCCGGAAACGTAGAGATTGCCCTTCTGATCGACCTTCATTCCGTCGAGGGCGTCTTCGCCTTCGGCCGAGGTCATATCGACGAAGACCTTGCCGTTCGACAACGTTCCATCCGGAGTCACTTCGTACCGCATGATGATCTTTTTCTTCTCATCCCAGTTGTCTACGTAGAAGTACTTCTCGTCAGGCGAGAATGCGAGCCCGTTCGGGCCGCTTAGTTCTTTGGTCAGCAACTGAACGTTTTTTCCGTCGGGGGACACGCGGAAGACTCCACTGTAGGGCAGCTCTTTGCGCGGGTCATCGAAGAACTTGGGCAGTCCGAACGGAGGGTCTGTGAAATAGAGTGCACCGTCGGATTTGTAGACCAAGTCATTTGGGCTATTGAGGCGCTTGCCTTGATAGCGGTCGGCCAGCACAGTGAGCTGCCCGTTTTTCTCCATGCGAACCACGCGGCGGTTCCCATGTTGGTTGATGGTGAGGCGTCGGTCCTTATCGAGTGTTAGCCCGTTCGAGCCGGGCTGACCGTATTCCCCGATATCCATTCCGCGGTAGCCGCTCTTGGTCATAAAGATCGAAAGCTGTCCGTCCTGCGTCCAGCGGTAGATGGTGTTGTTGTTGGGATCACTGAAAAGAAGATAGCCGTCGGTGTCGTCCGTGCGGGGCACCCAGATGGGGCCTTCGGTAAACAAGAAACCGCCGGCGAGTTTTTCGATCTTGGCTCCGGGGGGAACGATGTCGTCGAGCAACGGGTCTTTCCGGATGATCTGCGCCGGAGTCTCGCTAGTCGCGATCTTTGGCGACTTGTAGAAATCCAGGGTTGCCGACTTGATCCAGATGAAGTTTTGCGGGCTGAAGGAAATCGGTCCGTTGATGCCGAAGACAGCGAGCTGAATTTGCTGACCAGGCTGTGCGTTCCTGGTGATGATCACGCGGTTGGGAGCGTTGAATCCTTTGATCACCGGCCCGCCAAGCTGGCCGAGGACGCGCGGCATCTTGCCGTTCACCCAGATCTCGGCGTAGTCGTCGATCACAATTTCAAAGGCAACGGTCGAACCTGCGGTGCTGAAGTTTCCGACCTTCTCGGGTACGGTGATGTTAATGCGGTACCAGTTAAAACACACTTTGGACGTTGAGCGACGCTGGTCAAGCGAAGTTGCGTCGATGGCTTCCCATTGGGAGTCGTCGAAGTCCGCCGTCCCCGCGTGGGGAGCGTAATCGTAGGTCTTAATGGTTTGGCTCCCACTGGGCCTCAGGTCGGCGCCTACCGAGCGGGATTCGGCGTTCACGATTTGCACATCGTGGTAGCGCCACTGGCCCTTCACAGCTTGCACTCCCTCCCGTGAGGCCAGGTCGACCACCGCGTCCGGTCGGCCAAAAGGAGGATCCTGCACAACTTGTGCCGTCAATGTGAGCGGTGCAAACAAAAACAGTAGCCCCAACAGTTGCGCAATTTGTTTCATCTGTCGTTGTGTGTGCATGATCGTCTCTTCAGCGGACCTTCACCACGTAATAGAGGAACGGGTTTGTCACTTCCAGAAACTGGTGCGGCACTCCGCGGGGCACGATGACTACATCGCCCTTGGCGATCTTCCGTGTCTCACCACTGTTGATGCTGCTGCCACGAATCTCGTCGGGTGCAATGGTCTTGCCGTCCACCGCCTCACCGCCGGTAACGAATGTGGCAGTTCCCTGGAGGACGTAGATTACGTCGGCGTCTTTCGTATGGATTTCCGCTTGGCCGGGCTTTTCCCGGCGGCTGGCGTGAACCATGTAGTTGCGACCATCACTCCCGTCGAACAACACCGCGCCCTTCGAGAAAGCCTCGTCCACCTTGCTTTTCTCCCAATAAGAAACTGGCGGACTGCCGCCGGTCATACTCATGGAACTGGTTTCGAACGCTTTCGAGCCGGCGATCGCCAACTGTTCGTCCTGGTCGGCACTGGCCGCGCCGCTGACACCTACGCCCCCTACAATCTGACCGTCAACCGTGATCGGAATGCCTCCGATGAGAGGAGTGAAATTCTCGAGCGCTGTCATCACCGTGCGGCCCTTGCCGCTCGAATTGATCAACTCTTCAAAAAAGCGCGTGGGCTTCTTGAACATGACGGCGGTCTTGGCTTTGCCAATCGAGATGTTCGCGCCCGCCGAGAACGTGCCGTCGAGCCGTTCAAGAGCCATCAAGTTGCCGCCGTCATCGACGACAGCAATGACACCGCCGGGCGCCTGCAGTTTCTGAGCCTCTGCCTTAGCGGCGGCAATTACGCGCTCCGCACCTTGCAGCGTGAGTGTCTTCTTGTCGGTGGTTTGCGCGCCCGCGATGCTTGCGATCGAGAGCACAGCGGCGGCCAGTGCGATGTGTCGAATTGCATATCTAGGAATGCTCATTGCGTTTCCTGCTCTCTCTAAGAATTGGGGGCGCGGCGTTCAGGTTCGAGTCGACGCGCCCACCTTTGTCGTTTCCTTTAGTTCACGGGCGAGCTGAACGACGCCTCGCCCAAGTTGGCTTCAGCCCAAGCGCACCAGATCACGACCTTGGACACATTCTTGACGTAGCTCGGCACGACGATCTCCTTCTGGTACTTGTCTCCGATCAGAGCTTTCTTTTTGAGTTTGTCGACGAGGTACACGTTGCCGTCGGAGTCCACGAGTTGCCAGTGCGGATCCGGTGTGTCGGGCACGACGAAGTCGTCGGAGAGGGTAAGGACGCTCTTGCCGTCGCGCGTGCTGTGGGTGACGTGTCCCTTGTTGGCTTTTGGGCCCTGGAACTGGCCGGTATTGTGCATGTCCTGGGCGACGGCCGAGATGGCGAACAACATCGTCGTCATTAGCAGAGCCCGGAGCAAGAAGCGCGTTGCGGTGTTCATTTCGATTCCTTTGCTTTGTGTGAGATTTATTGGTGAGCCATTCCCGCACTGAGCGATGAATCGTTAACGATTCGCGAACCCTGAATCTCTGCGGGCTCATGTGCCGTGCCGAGTTTGCTCACGTGGCAGTGGGATTCGGAAGTGCGATGAAGGTTTCACAAACGAACTGGGAGACCAGAGGCGCATACGAGCGTCACTTTCTCAGTCCCCGGGCATCCAATCGACCGGTGCTAGTTGTGTCGCATAAATCAACGCTCGTAGAAATCGATTGTTACCAAGTACGCAGGGAGCTGTCTGAGTATCTCGAGGGCGACCTCACGCCTGAGCTGCGAGTCCGCGTCGGGGACCATCTTCAACAATGCCGGCACTGCACTGCTGTCTATGACGGCATGAAGAATGTCGTGCAGCTGCTTGGCGACGAAAAGGCAATCGAACTGCCGAAGGGCTTCAGCGACCGCTTGTACCGACGACTGTTTCGAATCCAGTAAGAGCGATCGCTCGCACCAGCGTCCGAATTCCCCGCCAAGAACATTCCCTCGGATCTTGTCCTCTATTTTTCGCGGGCTCTTTGGAAACCCGAAACACTCAGGAATGTTTCCTGTCACTTTCCCGAGATGTGGGAATCACACCGCGCAGATCCCATGAATGGCACCGCGCAAAACCGTGTGGCAAACGCGCAAAACCTGGCGACTATGCCCCGGCCACCGATCGCGGCATCTGTTGGACAAGCGCCCAAACTGGGCGCATTCACCTCTCTGCGTCTTCATTGGCCTGAGTACCTGATGGAAGCGAGCCTGCTCGGTGCGTTCATGGTGTCGGCCTGCGTGTTTGGCGTTCTGTATGGCTTTCCCCAGTCCCCCGTAAGACAGGCGATCTCTTCTGATTTCCTCCGAGGTCTTCTCGGGGGACTTTCCATGGGATTGACGGCGATGACGATCTTCTACTCCCCTTGGGGAAAGCAGTCCGGTGCACACATCAACCCTGCGGTGACATTGACTTTCTTGCGCCTCGGCAAGATCAGGTTTTGGGATGCCCTCTTCTATGTAGGGTCGCAGTTCGCCGGAGCCGTTCTCGGGGTGCTTTTGGTGTCTCGGTTTCTCCGGCAAGAGATTTCTCATCCAGCTGTGCGATATGTCGTCACCACACCCGGAACGCGCGGACCAGGGGTCGCATTTGCAGCCGAACTGATCATCGCGTTCGGCATGATGTCGGCGGTGCTCCATTTCTCAAACCATCACCGCCTCTCTCGATACACGGCGGCCTTCGCAAGCCTGCTGGTCGCGACCTACATCACGCTGGAAGCGCCGCTCTCAGGAATGAGCATGAATCCCGCCCGGTCGTTCGGTTCAGCCTTTCCGGCAGGCATTTGGGACCATTTCTGGATCTACCTCACAGCACCACTCCTGGGAATGCTCGGCGCCTCAGAGTTCTACTTGTGGCGGAGAGGCCGCGAGACGGTGAAGTGCTGCAAACTCCACCACGACAACGAAAAGCGCTGCATCTTTTGCGGAGCAAACGGAGGATTCGCATCATGAACGACAATCGCTATGACGTAATCATCATTGGCACCGGCGCCGGCGGTGGGACCCTTGCCTACCACCTGGCTCCGTCCGGGAAGCGCATCCTCATCCTCGAGCGCGGCGACTATGTTCCCCGCGAGAAGGCAAACTGGGATCCGCAGCTCGTCAACGTTGATGCTCACTACAACGCCAAAGAGTCCTGGCTCGATAAGGACGGCAAAGATCTGCACCCTCACACGAATTATTACGTGGGCGGCAACACCAAGTTTTACGGTGCAGCCCTGTTCCGTCTGCGCACAGAGGATTTCGGCGAACTACGTCACAAAGGAGGCATCTCGCCCGCGTGGCCCATCAGCTACAACGACCTGGAGCCGTACTACACGCAGGCTGAAAACCTTTATCAAGTCCATGGCAATCGCGGGGAAGATCCGACCGAGCCACCAGCAAATTCCCCGTATCCCTGGCCCGCTGTAAGCCACGAACCACGCATCCAGCAGCTTTCCGACGACTTCGCCCGCTCGGGCCTGAAGCCGTTCCATGTGCCGGTCGGCGTCATGCTTGACGAAAAGAACCCCCACAAGAGCCGCTGTATCCGCTGCAACACCTGCGACGGCTTTGCCTGTCTCGTCGGAGCTAAGTCCGACGCGCAAGTTGTTTGCATCGATGAAGCGATCAAGCATTCGAACGTTGCTCTCCTGACGAACTCCCTGGTGAAACGCCTGGAAACGGATGCATCAGGTCGTGAAGTGAAGGGTGTTGTCGTGGAACGCAAGGGGAAACTGGAGACTTACTCCGCTGACGTGGTGGTCGTTTCCTGCGGCGCGATTAACTCCGCCGCGCTTCTGTTGCGCTCCGCCAACGACAAGCACCCGCGCGGGCTAGCCAACAGCTCCGACATCGTGGGCCGCCATTATATGGGCCACACCAACTCGGTGATGATGGCCATTTCGAAGTGCCCCAACCCTACGATTTTCCAAAAGACACTGGGAGTCAATGACTTCTACTTCGGCTCGAAAGATTTTGAGTACCCCATGGGGCACATTTCGTTCGTCGGCAAATTGGACGCAATCACCCTGAAGGCTGGCGCACCCGCGATTGCCCCGAACTTCACGCTGGAACTCATGGCAAAACATTCACTCGATTTTTGGCTTACGTCTGAGGATCTGCCCGATCCCAACAACCGGGTGACGATTGGCCGTGACAGCAAGATCGTTCTGACGTACACGCCGAACAACCTTGAGGCGCACGAGAGGCTGCAAGCGAAACTCAAGCAAGCCATGAAGCAAACGAACTGTGCGATGCACGGTCACGATTGTCATCAGGGATTGTTTGGGCGAAATCTCTATGTCGGACAGCGAATTCCGCTTGCCGGCGTTGCCCACCAAAACGGCACCATTCGCTTTGGACACGACCCCAAGAACTCGGCCCTGGACTCGAACTGCAAGGCTCATGACGTCGACAACCTTTATGTCGTGGACGGGAGTTTCTTCCCCTCGAGCGCTGCCGTCAATCCGGCGCTCACCATCATGGCCAACGCACTTCGAGTGGGCGACCACTTGATGAAGCGCCTGGGAGTGTCCCAGACGACGTACGAACAGAATCGGCAGCAGGACCGGGAACTTGCAGTGAGCAGGTGATCGAGACATGAAACGACTCTTTCGACCAACTCGTTTTCCCCAGAGCGCATTCGCAATCTGGATATTGTCGCTGGTTCTGGCTGTTCCGCAGCTATTCAGCCAGCACGCGCTGGCCCAACAGAACCCAGCCCTGGTTGAGGGCGTAGACGCGATCGGAATCACGGTCTCCGACATGGACCGGGCGGTGGGTTTCTATTCCCAGGTGCTCACGTTCGAGAAGATTTCAGACACCGAGGTCGCCGGCGAGAACTACGAGCATCTCGAAGGTGTGTTCGGCCTGAGAATGCGGGTGGTGCGGATGAGGCTAGGCGATGAGTTCATTGAACTCACGGAATATCTAGCGCCGAAAGGCCGTCCGATCCCGGTCGACTCGCGCAGCAACGATCGTTGGTTCCAACACATTGCGATCATTGTCAGCGACATGGACAAGGCTTATGCCCGATTGCGTCAAAACAAGGTAGAACACGCTTCTTCGGGACCCCAGCGCCTTCCGGACTGGAACAAGAACGCCGCGGGCATCTCGGCGTTTTACTTCAAGGATCCAGATGGGCATCCAGTTGAGGTATTGCAGTTTCCTCCCGACAAAGGCCTGGAGAAGTGGCACCGATCGACGAACAAGTTGTTCCTCGGCATCGACCACACTGCAATCGTCGTGTGGGACACCGACGCCAGCCTCAAGTTCTATCGCGACCTGCTCGGCATGCATGTAGCCGGAGAGAGCGAGAACTACGGAACAGAGCAGGAGCATCTGAACAACGTGTTTGGCGCCCATCTACGCATCACCGCATTGCGCGGCGCAAGCGGTCCGGGAATTGAATTGCTGGAGTATCTGGCGCCTCGCGACGGACGGCCTTTTCCATCGGACGAACAGGCGAGCGACGTCGTTCATCGGCAGACGGTTCTGTTGACCCGGGGCGCCGACGCCGCAGCCCGTCAATTGCAATCGAGCCGCGTGAGCTTTGTTTCTTCTGGCGTGGTTGCGAATCCAACCGGGCAGCTGGGATTCAGCAAAGCTCTTCTAGTACGCGATCCGGACGGCCACGCAATCGAAATTGCCGAGAAGTAGGGGGAGATATGAGGACAAGTACCATCCAAACCGAGTCGTTCATAACGGACTGGCAGTTGGATATTGCCGACGAAGCGCCATCCCGATTGTCGGGGCCCGATCCAAGCATCGACGATCCGGTGAACGATACCGGGCTCGGCCCCAGGCGTGGCGATTTGCAGCTTTCAGATGAGTTTGCTTGTTTAGTAAGGCTGATTTGCGAAGGTAACGGGGAGTTCTCATGACGCAGGAAGAGATTCGACTGTCAGAATCCGGAGTCCGCCGGAAGCACTGGAAGCGCTGGGGACCCTACCTCAGCGAACGTGCGTGGGGCACTGTGCGCGAAGACTACAGCCCTTATGGGAACGCATGGGAATACTTGTCTCATGACCACGCACGATCGCGCGCCTACCGCTGGAACGAAGACGGCCTGGCGGGCATCAGCGACCGGAAGCAGAACATCTGTTTTGCCCTGGCCCTATGGAACGAGCGCGACCCCATCCTGAAAGAACGGATTTTCGGCTTGACGGGCAACGAGGGCAATCACGGCGAAGATGTGAAGGAGTATTACTTCTACCTCGACTCGACGCCCACGCATTCGTACATGAAGTACCTTTATAAATATCCCCAAGCGGAATTCCCCTACGGTCAACTGGTGGAAGAAAACCGGCGGCGCGGCAAGAACCAGCCCGAGTTCGAACTGCTCGATACAGGAGTATTCAACGACGATCGCTACTTCGATGTATTCGTCGAGTACGCCAAGGCCGATGCCGAAGACATCCTGATCAAGATCACGGTCTCGAATCGTGGTCCGGAAGCCGCGAACCTGCGCCTGCTCCCAACGGTCTGGTTCCGCAACACCTGGTCATGGGGAAATTCCAGCCGTCGTCCGGAGTTGCACCAGTTACGCGTCGCCCCGAATCCGGTGATCGAATTGAACCACAACCAACCGGGGAATCGCTGGCTGCATTGTGAAGGCTCTCCAGAATTGCTGTTCACGGAAAACGAAACCAATGCCCGCCGGCTCTTCGGAGCAGAGAACCACACGGCTTATGTGAAAGACGGGATCAATGATTACGTCGTGCACGGCGCGACAGAAGCAGTCAATCCAAAGCATGCCGGCACGAAGGCCGCGGCTCACTACAAGCTCACGGTCGGTGCCGGTGAGACTGTGGTTGTGCGCCTACGCCTAGTCGACTCCGACTTCAAAGGCAAGAACGCCTTTGCCAGCTTCGACAAGACGTTTGCGCAGCGCCAGCGGGAGGCGGACGAGTTCTATGCCACGATCATTCCGCAGGACCTTTCGACGGATGCGCGGAACGTCATGCGCCAGGGCTTCGCGGGCATGTTGTGGTCCAAGCAGTTCTATCACTACGTAATCAAAGACTGGCTGCAAGGCGACCCGGGCAATCCTCCCCCACCCCAAGAGCGCCAGAAGGGCCGCAATCACGATTGGACCCACCTGTACAACGCAGATGTCATTTCCATGCCCGACAAGTGGGAATACCCGTGGTATGCGGCTTGGGACCTTGCGTTCCACTGTATTCCTCTCGCGCTCGTTGATTCGGATTTTGCCAAGGAGCAGCTCACTCTCATGCTCCGTGAGTGGTACATGCACCCCAACGGGCAGATCCCGGCTTATGAGTGGGCATTCGGCGACGTCAACCCGCCCGTGCACGCGTGGGCTGCATGGCGCGTTTACAAGATCGACAAGAAGCGCAAAGGAAAGGGTGATCGTGCCTTCCTGCAGCGCGTCTTCCACAAGCTGATGCTCAATTTCACCTGGTGGGTGAACCGCAAGGACGCCGATGGCATGAACATTTTCCAGGGCGGATTCCTGGGTCTCGACAACATCGGAGTGTTTGACCGCAGCGCGCCATTACCCACGGGTGGATACATCGAGCAGTCCGATGGAACAAGTTGGATGGCAATGTACACCCTCAATCTGCTCGCGATCGCGCTCGAATTGGCGAAAGAGGAGCCTTGTTACGAAGACGTGGCCAGCAAGTTCTGGGAACACTTCATCTACATTGCTCACGCGATGAGCCATCGCGGCCACGACAGCATGGGGCTCTGGAACGAGGAAGACGGCTTTTTCTACGACGTGCTCAAGCTGCCCGACGGCACACAGTTCCCGATGAAGATTCGCTCCATGGTGGGATTGATTCCATTGTTCGCCGTGGAAACGCTGGAACCAGACGTTCTCGACAAGCTGCCCGATTTCAAACGGCGTCTCGAATGGTTCATCGATAACCGTCCTGATCTCACCAAGAACCTGGCCTGCATGCGCACCGAGGGCATGGGAGAACGCAGATTGCTATCGATTGCGGACCAGGACCAGCTCCGCAGCATTCTCAAGTTCATGCTGGACGAGCGCGAGTTCCTCTCGCCGTATGGCATTCGTGCACTCTCCCAGTTCCACCGCGATAACCCGTACAAGCTCGGAGTCAATGGCATGGAACATCGCGTCGACTATGAGCCAGGCGAGTCTTCGACGGGCCTGTTCGGCGGAAACTCCAATTGGCGCGGGCCGATCTGGTTCCCGGTGAACTACCTGCTCGTCGAGTCACTGCAGAAGTTTCATCACTACCTAGGCGACGACTTCAAGGTTGAGTTCCCAACCGGATCGGGAACGATGATGACGCTCTGGGATGCCGCAGGAGAGCTGTCACGACGCACGACGAGCATATTTCTCCAGGATGAGAGAGGTCGCCGCCCGGTGTTCGGGAATCTCGAGAAATTCCAGACCGACCCGCACTGGCGTGACCTGGTCCTGTTTCACGAGTATTTCCACGGCGACTCCGGTGCAGGAGTGGGCGCAAGCCATCAGACCGGATGGACCGGTGTTGTCACCAAGCTGATGCAACAAAGCGGAGAATCCCGCGAACGCAAGCAAACCGAATCGGCCGTTGCCGAGGTAGCCGCAGACTGAATTCATTAAGGAGAAACAGAAAATGAAAGCAATTAGTGTATTCCCAGGGAAGCCCAACAGCGTCCATGTTGCGGAGCTTCCTAAGCCCTCGCTGGACCAGGTTCCAAACGGCCGCGGCGTGTTAGTCAAGGTTCTCCGCGTCGGCGTGGACGGAACCGACAAAGAAATTAATGCTGCCGAGTACGGCGCAGCGCCTCCCGGATATGATTTTCTGGTTATCGGCCACGAGGGCTTCGGGCAGGTCGAAGCCGTCGGACCGAATGTGACTGAAGTGAAGCCTGGTGACTACGTTGTGGCCACCGTGCGCCGGCCTGGCAAGAGCATCTACGACCTGATCGGTACCAACGACATGACCACCGATGACACGTACTATGAGCGTGGGATCAATCTGCGCCATGGATATTTGACGGAACACTATGTGGATGACGTCGAATTCATTGTCAAAGTGCCGAAGGGTCTCAAGCATGTTGGTGTGCTGCTAGAGCCTACGACCGTGGTGGAAAAAGGAATCCACCAGGCCTACGAGATCCAGCGGCGGCTCAAAGTGTGGCGCCCACGCAAGGCTGCGGTCATGGGCGCTGGCACCATCGGTCTGCTCGCCACGATGGTTTTGCGTTTGAAGGGACTGGATGTGACCACGTTCGGCCGGACTCCGAAACCTTACTTGAACTCGAATCTGATCGAAGAACTCGGAGCGCGATATTTGTCGACCAAAGACACGCCGATAACCGATGCGGCCAAAGAATATGGCCCGTTTGACCTTATCTTCGAAGGCACCGGTAACTCCGCCGTGGTTTTTGACAGTATGCAAGCTCTCGGCAAGAACGGTGTGCTGGTACTGGCCAGTGTCACGGGCGGAGACAAGATGATCCAGATTCCTGCTGACCGGATCAATCTTGAGTTCGTTCTTGGCAACAAGGTCATGGTCGGAACTGTCAACGCCAACCGGGAATACTTCGAAATGGGCGTGGGTGATATGGCCCAGGCGGAAGCGGAGTATCCGGGATGGCTCAGCAAGCTTCTCACCGACCCGGTGAAGGGCTTGGAGAACTACAGTGAGTTGTTCCAGAAACTGACTTCGCCGAATGGCGCCATCAAGGTGTTTTGCGAAGTGGCATAAGGCGATATCGACTCAATCCGGAGGAAGCCACAGGGCACGTCGAGGCGTGCCCTGTAGCCTGTGCAGGGGTAAGGATCTATTGTCACTTTCTTGCTGGGGATGCGTCTCACTGATGGAACGACACACGCTTGGGGAGACAACTCATGATTCAGTTCGGGAAGAACACGTGCGGAGACCTGGACGCGGCACTGCGCAGGGAGTGGCTGGAAACCAACGGGCTCGGCGGCTTTGCGTCGTCGACGATCGTGGGCCTGAATACCCGTCGTTACCACGGCTTGCTAGTCGCTACTCTCAGGCCCCCCGTGGAACGCTTCGTCCTGCTCTCCAAGCTGGAAGAAACGCTGTTCATCGATGGGCAGCCTTTTGATCTCTCGGCAAATCGCTACCCCGGCACCGTACACCCACAGGGCTTTCGATACCTCAAGCAGTTCCGTCTCGATCCATTTCCAACTTTCACCTACGAAGTCGAGGGCATCGAGATCGAGAAGATTGTCTTCATGGTTCATGGCGAAAACAGTACGGTCGTGCAGTACGAACTGAAGAACAACAATCACCCAGAACGGCCAAAGAACCTGACTCTTGAGGTTCGGCCGCTGATCGCATTCCGCGATTACCACAGCACCACTCACGAGAATGGCGCCATCAATCCAGCGGTTGAGGAGCATTTCGGGATGGCGAGTGTCGCTCCGTATCAAGGACTGCCTTCCCTGCATCTGGCACACAATGCTGCCGAATTGCGGAAGACGGGGGACTGGTACCGGAACTTTGAGTATGACGTCGAACGCGAACGCGGACTCGATTTCTCAGAAGATCTCTTCAACCCTTTGGTTCTGCGTTTCGACCTGCGCCTACGCCGTCAAGCCTCGGTGATTGCCTCCACGGAGCCACACGATGTTGCCCTGGTGGGTGAATATCGTCAGGCAGAAATCACGCGTCGTCGAGATGTAGCCGTATCGTCGCCCGTCGAAGATACCTTCGTCCGGGACCTTGCCAATGCCGCCGACCAGTACATTGTTTCCCGTGGCGACCAGAAGACGGTCATTGCCGGCTATCACTGGTTCAGCGACTGGGGCCGCGACACGATGATCGCGCTGCCCGGCCTCACCTTGCCGACAGGCAAACACAACGTCGCACGGAGCATTCTGCGCACATTTGCGAAACACGTAGATCAGGGAATGCTGCCGAATCGCTTTCCCGATGCCGGTGAAACACCGGAATACAACACGGTCGACGCCACTCTATGGTTCTTCGAGGCGGCTCGCGCCTATTTGGCGTACACCGGGGATCTGAACTTCGTGCGCGAAGAACTCTATCCCGTGTTTTCGGACATCATCTCCTGGCACGCTCGCGGCACGCGCTATGGAATCAAGGTGGACGCCAGTGGTCTCCTTTCATCGGGTGAACCCGGAGTTCAACTCACCTGGATGGACGCGAAGGTCGGGGATTGGGTCGTGACGCCACGCCGCGGCAAGCCGGTTGAAATCCAGGCGCTCTGGTATAACGCGCTTTGCATCATGGAAGACCTCGCCCGGAAGTTTGGCGACGATGCCAACCAAAAACGCTACCGCAACATGGCCACGGTGGCGAGTTGGAGTTTCAACCGCCTGTTCTGGAACGAGAACACCGGCTGTCTCTACGACGTCACCAATGGCGCTCCGCCGGATCCATCGATTCGTCCGAACCAGATTCTCGCCGTCAGCCTGACCCACAGCATGTTGTCACCGGAGCGGGCACGGTCCGTGGTAGAGAAGGTGAAGGAGCATTTGCTTACGCCTTACGGTCTGCGCAGTCTGGCCCCAAGCGATCCTCAGTATCGTGGACGGTACACGGGTGGTCCCGCGGAGCGGGACGGTGCATACCATCAGGGTACGGTTTGGCCCTGGCTGATGGGACCGTTCATCACCGCATACGTGAAGGTGAATGAAGGAAGTGAAGCAGCCCGCCGCCAAGCATCTGAGTGGCTTACCCCGCTAAAAGATCACCTCGCAGATGGTGGGCTGGGCCACATCTCGGAAATTCTTGACGGCGACGCGCCCCAACGGCCGGCTGGATGCATAGCTCAGGCCTGGAGTGTGGCGGAAGTCCTGCGAGCCTACGTCGAAGATGTGAAGGGGGTTCGGCCTGGGCAACACGCGGGCCGTAGCGCTCTGCCGAAAAACCAACCGTCGAAAGAAGGGATCGCGGGTGAAAGATCGCTAACGACAATTTGAGGATGGCTCGGTGAGTGAGATCGGGATGTTTCAACAGTCAGCGCAGTCGCTCAAGAATGTAGCGCCCGTCCTCGTCCTCAAAGTATCCCAGTCTTCCTGGTACGCATGAGATGAGCGTCCCCTCCTGACTGCCGACGATTCTTTCCAGCGCAGTTTCCAAATCCACTTCTTGCCCGGTCCAATTCGGAAATGGTGGACATGACGTAGCACTTGGAGCCAGCACCCTTCGCCTTGAGTATCTTAAGCAGTCCAGAAGAGTGATGTTGGTTCGGGGGAATCTCTACCTTGAACTTCGGATAGAAGTCGTCAAAATGATAGAGCTGAGAAAGAAGCTTCGTCCTTTTCTTCGGCTTTGGAATGATTTCTAGAAAACGCTCTTGTTGGTGAGAAGGTATGAACGCCTTAACCAACGCTTCTTCGTGATTCACAGAACTGGGCACGGCTGAGTCTCTCCTGGGTTCCTTGGGCGATTCTAGCCGATTGTTGACGTAAACATACGAGTACACTCACCGCCCTGGGTTCCAATCAGCACCTCCAGCCAGGCGCGGAAAGCGCTCTCGCAGCATTGATCTGCCGCAATGCGCTACTTTTCTGATGTTGTTCCGCCAGCCCTCGATAATCTCCGATCATTCCTAGCAATTCTGCCACGGCAGTCGGAAGCACGCCCCGCTCCCGGTTTTTCTGTCCAATCTCAAACGCGACCCGCCACTGCTGGAACAGCACACGGTAAGCGTCAAAGAGGCTGTTCTTTGGATCGTAGATATGCGTGGCTTCAGAGGTAACACCGTTCAGCTCGACGATCTTCAGGTTGCGGCCTGCCATGAAGTCCTGACGCGAAGGTACACGAATGTCAAAGCGTCCGAAACAGAAGCCGTCGAAGCTCTTGGCGATTTTATCGATCACTTCTTCCAGTTCCGGAGTGATCGTGTCGCCGCCGTCGAGAAAAATGGCTCCGCGGCAATGCGTCCCGATCTCGACCAGTTGCACCTTTTCGCCCGCCGCAGGCACTTCGTGCGCGCTCTCAGAATTCTTGCGCAGGTAGAAGTCTGACATGCAAACCGCGCGGTCATCCGCCAGGATCAATTCCTCCAACGTTCGTTTGCCATCTCCGATAAGAACAGGCATCCGTTTTTCTGTCACCGAGAAAACCCGGCCGCGGCCCTCTCCCGGATAGCGATAGTAGAAGACTCCATATTCCTTGCCCGGGATGTATTCCTGCAGGATGACCGGAGCTGCCGCCTGGGTCAGATAGGTACACAGCTGTTCCCGCGATCGAACAATCTCGACGCCCGAGCCGCGCTGGCCCGCATCCGGCTTCAAGACCACCGGAAACTGCAAGCCGTGCTGCCGCATGAATGCTTCGGCTTCACAAATTCGCCTCGTGGGCGCCTTGCGCTCTAAGAGCGTGGAATGAGGCAACCACGCCGCCGCACCCCTCAAATGCTCCAGGATTTGATGCTTGGACTCCCCCACAAATCCGCTCGCCGGAATCGCTGGGTTGGCCGCGGTAAACAGCGTCCAACTGCGAAACCTGATCCCCAAATAGGCAATGTAGGCAACCACCGGCGGATAGAACAACCAGGGAGGCCAGAACTCCCAGCGAGACCAACGCCTCACGAGCCCAACAACCTTACGCCGCCATCGAGTCAAGACCCTGGCAGGCTCCTGAAAAACTCCAGAACTGAGAACGGGCGGGAAGGGCACGAGTTCCACTCGTGCCGCAAGTCGCGGCACATCAGTGGCGGCTTTCAGCCGCTGAGGAAACGCACGTCCGCGAAGGCACTTCTTCAGCAACCTGTTAGTGAGCGTCTGGTGCAGCTGAACCGATTCGAGTTCCATTGCGAGCGGCATAATTCAAAGGGATGAACAACCGACATCTTCCAAAACAGCAGTCGGGCAGGCAGTTTTTTTCATTTCTAGTTCGATTGGGTCAATCTGCTTCATCGTGCAAGGACTGGCGCGGAAATGACCCATCTGCACGCATCCGGGCGTGACCACCACCTCGCTGTAACTCAGCGTCTTCGCGTCCTCTCGGTGGACACACAAACTGAACGGCCCCTGGCCGCCTACGTGCGACGAGTGAAGTCTTCGCAGCCAGAGCACAGAGCCGACATCCGATTCGTGCAGAGCGTCACGACATGCGAGTCCACGCAAGCTCTCGGCCCGATCGTCAGAGAGGCTCGAGGAAAACCAGTGACGCATCTTCCATTCATGAACCTGGAACTCGAGCTGAGCCGAGTCCCACCGCCACTCCCAAATCTCCCGTTCGGAAGGAAAGACGCCAACCAGCCGAAACGGCAGCATCCCGGTCAAGTTAGAAACACTGATCACCGCACGCAAGTCCCATAGAGAACGCGAATCAATAAGAGTTGGGATCACTCGTCCTCTACTCCGCGTCTTGACGGCTTTGCTCGCCAGAGCCACATCATTCCAATTCAGGAGCGCGAGCGTGATCCCACATTCGTTGGTGGCGATCCAGGTGCCGCCGTCGCTGTCGCTCGGATAGATAGCCCGGGTGGCGTCGAATTCATGCATTTCGGGGGGGATTCCCGCGCCTCGCGTGATCTTCTCGTCACGATTCATCGCCATGAGGTACGTGTCGTTGCTAGGGATGACCGTTAAAGTGCACATAAGACCACCGCCTCGGGGTCCCGAGCACTTTGGCACTTCCGACACAACCCGCCGTTTGTAGCCATGGTTAGAGCCTGACTTCCCCGATCTGAATGAGAGGCTCGGAGTCCGTGTACTTCGGGATGTCTTCGATGATCTCTTGTGCGTGCGGGCCGAAGCTCGTCTGATAGGACTGGACTGAATCAAAGAGAAGATGGCACGTTATGACGTATGGAGCAGGAGACCGCGGCTCCTCGCCCGAAATCCCCTGTTCGACCGATACTCCCTTCAAGGCCGACCCCAGGAGTTGACGAACCAAGGGGATGTGGTGATGCAGGTAATACGCGGTGTCGAACCTTGCGCCTTCCCGATTCGGATACAACACGCTGACCTTAATCATGGGTTCACCGCCGCGCAGTCTCGAAGAGTCTCACGATTCTGATGCCAGAAGCCGAGTGATCTGGCTCTCTTGCTCAGTAGCCAAGGTGCAAGAAGCACAACGGCAGTCAGTGACCAGGGAAGGAATCTCCGATACCCAAACGAGGCTGCAGGGACAAACCGCCAGATCGCAAAGATGGCGGACACCCAGACAGCCGAACAAATCCCCGTGATCTTCGCGAACAGGCGAATCGGGAGCCGCAAACCACCGGCGGCTACATAGAGAGGCAGGCGGCTTCCCGGAATCGCGCGGCTCATGACCAACGCCATGGATCCGTGTTTGGAAAACCAGGATTCGGCCTTGGCTAGGGCTTCCGGACTTAGGTACTTCTGCAGCCAACGGGAGTGCGTGGTGTGCCGCCCAAACAATGAGCCGAGCCCATACAGTCCAATGTCACCGATCCAAATGCCCAGGAAAGCGGCCAGCAGTCCGAGCGTCGGCTCCAGACGCCCGCTCGCAGACAGGGTCGCGGCGAGCAGTGTGGCTCCATCCTCATAAACAAACGAAGCGAAGAAGATGGAGAGCGCCAAGGCTGCTTGCGTTTCCGGAAGCGAGGTGAGAGGAAACATAGCCATCTAGCCCCGCCCCGCGGTATCGGCTTCCAGGTGTTTCAAGGTTGAAGGGGCGACCCCGAATTCATAGGGCAGGTTCACACCCTCGCCGGCACACAACAATTTAAGGAGGGCGTAATGGTGAATGGCGTGCCCGACACAGAACATGACTTCGCGAGCAAGGTTGGAGCGGACCGCCCCCGCATCGCCATCGCCGTAATCCACGCTGTAGGTCACAGTGCACTGTTGCTGAAGAACATCCGGAGTAACGCCTCCGATCTCGTCGATCAACCTTTCCGTCACGAAACGTGCGTAGGAGACCGAGCTCTCCAGTTGCGGATTGCGATGCCGCTGGTCATAGTTCACTCGGCCCGTACGGATTCCTTCCGTCAAACAGAGGAAGTGGTCCAGCACGTGCCGATAGTGGGCGCCCAGGGACGAGGCAAAAGGGCCCTCCAACCGGCGTGCGTAAACCTCATCGCTCACTCGATCCAGGAATGTGCACCCTTGCTCGAGAACGTCTTTGACCGCGAAATTCAAGAGTGGTTTGGACATGTCAGAACCGTTCACCAAATACCGGGACTTGCATGCGATGCAAATACAAAGCGATCGCGCTCGCCACTACCACGGTGATGGCCAAGAAAAACAGCAGTCCTTTGTCTCCCTGTACCTCGATGCCCAGAAAGGTAAGGTGGCTGAAAATCGCTCCGCCCGTGGCCGCCATCGCCAAGATTGCGCCTGCCCACACAAAACGTGGTGTCAGCAACAGCACGGCAGCGATCAATTCCATGATTCCTGACCCAATTCTTGCCGAAACTTCGACGGCGCTGATCGAAGCAAACGGAATGTAGGTGTGGATGAACGTCCCGAGCTTCGTGAAGATGTACACCGACTCCGGCGCCGCCGTGAACTTGAAGAAGAGCGTCTGCAGCAAGATGATCGCTGCGACAATTCGGCAAGCCCAACTAAGGATCAAGACTGGAGTGGTCATCGGTCGACTCATAGCTGAAATGGCTCGTGTGCTCATGGTGCGTTCCCTCACTTGCCGTATTTATCGACTAGGCCCGGCCAGTTCTCGTCGGCCTTCTTGAGTGTTCCTTTCGGGTCCTTGTCGAACTTGCTTTTGACATCAAGGTCGTATTGCAGGAGCAGTCGTCCGCTGACGATCTCCCAAGTCTCAATCTTGACTGGAACAGTCTTTCCCCGGCTGGCGCCGTACGCGCAAAAGCCGCCGAACTGCGGCTCGTACTTCACCGGTTCTTTGTCAAAAGCGGCTTTGTGTTCCGCCGAGGCAAAGTAGTACTTTGCGCCGTGGTAGTCAGACTGAAATTGCGGACCGCCCTTAACCGGCTTGTGATCCGCAAAGAACGCAACCGGATCGTAACCCTGTATGGCCACTCCATCCCTGCCCAGGTTCTGCAAGTCCTTGGCCGCTACAAAGGCTGACATACCGGCCAACAACACAAACACATAAGACAATTTCTTCATCACAGATCGTTCTCATTTCTCGGACTCTGAGCCCGTATACACCGTGAGACTCGCCAGGACGACATAAGTGACAAGGCAGCCCACGGTGCGAGCAGAAATATCTCTGTGTCACCTTTCTTTAAGTCATGCATCTCACGCTCAGTCCGGATGCAGGTTTTCAACCGGAGAACCCTTTGATACTGCTCGCAACCCCTCCGACGTGTGGCGGAATGTGGCTGGATCGACTTTCAGCAACTGCGTTGAACCAGACTCGAGCAACTCTCCCTGAATCCGGATCGGTTCAGCAATGAATTCGCGCAGGGCATCGCGTCCCAGAGCACGTCCGTCAGGGCCGACCAGCAAGAACTGCTCCCGTCCGGCGGCCGTAACAAAGATCGGCGGAATCCCTCCACTCAGACAGCGCGCCGCACAATCTCGGTGAACCTTTCCTTGCCCGGGATTCATCACGCCCAGGTAGCACTTGCTGTCGACGATCTCGCCAGTGACAGTCACCGTCCCCAGATCACGAATTGCCTCTTGGTCGACGGGCGCTGTATTCCGCACGGTGATGGAGCCGGGTGTTATTTCCACCATCGTTCCGCCCTCGCGATAGATCAGCTGGCCCTGTAGGCGGACATGTTTGCCATCGACGCCTGCGACGAGAGCGTCGGCTCCGTGTTTTCCAGGTGCGACCAGCAGATAGCGCGAATATTTGTCTTGTTGCCCAATTTCTCCCGGACGTGAGACCAACAGGGTTGGAAAAGGCCGCGTCACAACAACACCCTCAAAGCTGCGTAGCTTTCCGAATTCGAACGCGGAATTGCCGAACGGCATTTGGCCAACGGCCAGCACCAGGGCCGCAGTTACCGCCAGCAAGCCAAGTGCAATAATGACCTTGCGGACAAAACGCGCCAACCCCTCTGGCGCCTTCGCCAAGTAGCCTACGTAGAAGTCGCTCATCGCCCTTGCCCCTCAGTGAATTCAATTTGCGCGGGTTCCACGCGGGTTCCGGGCGCGTTGGGACGCGGATGCACGAATACAGACCCTTCGACAACCTTGACACGGAAAGTTGGGATCTTCTCCTTGAAGGGCGGCGGTGCTGCACCCGACTCTGGCTGGTACTGATAGCCGTGCCACGGGCAGGTGACGCAGCCGTCAATGATGCGCCCTTCCCCCAGCGGTCCGTTCTGATGTTGGCAAACATTTGAGATTGCAGAGACCCTGCCATCGTAGCGAAAGACCGCAACGCGCTCCCCGGAGAGAGAGATGATGGTCGCGCATTTTTCGGGGATACGATCCACTTTGCAGACCTCGACGAAACCTGCGTTGACCGCTTGATGTCTCTCCCGGTCCACGCGTTTCTCACGAAACGCCGCCGCTAGATGAACCGAAAGCACACTCGCCACTCCCAGGATCAGAGCAGCAGCCAGCACGGGACTCGACTCCGACTGCAACGCCCCCAGAGTCACATGTGCGACGAGCAGCGCGTAGGCTACATACACCAGCATATGCAGCCTCTTCCATGTGGGCGCCGAAAGATTGCGTAGCCAGAAATCGTGACTCGTGGCGGCCATCAGAAAGAGAATGATCAATGCCAAGAAACCAAGGGCCTGAAATGGAAAGTCGGCAACGCTGCCATAGCGGGGATTGCTGATGAACAGACTGACGAGAGGATTTACATTTCCCAACGCGTGAAACTGGAACAGCGCAAACCCTCCATGCGCCAAGCCCAACAGAAACGTCGTGACACCCAGATGCCGGCGGTTATAGAGCAGTGGAAGAAAACGGCGATCCAATCGACTCAGGGGGCCGATCGACAGCACCACATTCAGCAGCAGGAATGCAGCCGTTCCAAGCGCTCGGATCAGCAGTGTCTCTGCCGTCGCACTCGGGTTACGCCAAACGCCGACACCGACAAAAACGGCGAGGTACAGAATGAGCAAGGATACGAGCGTCAGGTCGTAGACTTTCTTCTGCCGGTTCCAACTGATCGCTCCATATTGAACGCTCATGGCAATGTCTCCGCGCTGGCAGTGTCCAGCACAGTCTGATGGGCTGCGCTGAACAAGACCAAGTAGCCAGCGCGCCTCTCATTCAACGGAAGACGAAAGACCTTGCCCGTGCTAAAGGCCCCCAGTAGTTGCGCCTCTGCGGATAGAACGTTTCTCTGAGGTTCTTTTGTGTCCCAATAAAGCAGTACGTCCGGCTCATTCAACTCTTGCACCGGCTGGAGAACGAGATAGATGTCTTGTGGACGGTCCGCCTTGCTATAGAACCTTGATTGAATCGAATGCTTCTGCCACAAAGTGCTCGACTGTCTCACCGTGTTCCCGGTATCCGCCGCGTTGGCAGCATGAGTATCTAAGTTAGATTGGGGATGCCGCGCCTCGAGTCCGAGCAACAGGATCGCAGGTAAGACTAGCGACAGAGCGACGAATGCGCGGCCATGGACGGCTCTGAGTGGTTGAATCATGACTCGCTCGACAATCGGTGCGGGTTCTTTTCTACCGGAGGCTCAGCGGTCCTTCGCGTCCAGCGGTAAAGAAACATCGGCCAAAACGCGGCGACGCCGGGGAGAATGAGTAGTCGAAAACCAATGCCTGATCCCTGAGCTTCAGAATCCACGCGTTGAACTCCTGACGATACGAATGGCACCGCGAACACGAATCCAAGACCGGCGTAGACGGTCAGGGTGTAAACAAACGCCTTGGCGAAGGTCTCAAGCATCTTTACCGTAGACCGGGATCGCAGATCCGTTGACGTCCTTGCCAGCTTCACTGGCCAGCCAGACAACCAACTCCGCGACCGTGGCCGGCTGCACCCACTTGCTGACATCCGCGTTCGGAATCGCTTTGCGGTTGGCTGGTGTGTCCATCGTTCCGGGCAAGATCACATTTGCGGTCAGTCCCGCATCCTTGTTTTCGAGGGCAACAGTTTTTAGCAGTGAGACCATCGCCGCCTTCGAAGCGCTGTACGCGCCCACGCCTGCGCCAGGTTCCAACGCGCCTCGGCTTCCAATCGCAACGATGCGGCCGTTGCCTGTTTTTCGTAGGGACGGAACTGCCGCACGCAGAATGTGAAACACACAATTCAGATTGAGATCAAACATGCGCTGGAACGTCGCGTCGTCGGTGTCCACGATCGATTGGCCACCGGCGAAACCGCCGACAGTGTGAGCCAAAACATCGAGCTTTCCGAAACGGGCCACGACCTGATCCACCAGGACTTTCGCGCCTTCGCGCGTCGAAATCTCTGCTGCTAGAGCGGTGAAGTTTGGGTGGTTGAAATCAGACTGCTGTATTTTCCGCGAAGTACCAATGACGGTTGCGCCAGCGTCAAGAAACGCCTGCGTCACGTAGGCTCCCAAGCCACCGTTGGCCCCGGTTACGAGTACAACCTTGCCCTTCATCGAGTGCTCCGATCTCACTGGCCATCAGATTCCGTTACCCGCAAAACGTTACGTCGATCTCGAATCATCGCTCACCCAGACGTAACTATCCATTGCGACCGGCATCTCACCGGACGATGCGCGCGCAACCTCAGTCGACGAGCACACTCGGATTGTGCTCCACGTGTGGGAGTTCGGTAAGCAGGGCTCTGCTTGCCGAAGCTACTTGGTATCCCTATTGGGATCGCAAAGAAGGGGCGTGTCCAGCTTGTGTTCAGCAGAACCTGCTGCAAACCTTACTGGCCAAAGGCGAAGCAGCCCTTCATGAGGCGATTCAGACGGCGTGGCCGCTCGATGCAGAGGCCGCTTTCGGAGTGCTGCCGACCCGCCTTCGCTTGCACGCCGATCCCAGATTCTCCGGCAAAGGCATAACCATCGCACTGGTGGACGCTGGCTTTTATCCGCATCCCGATCTAGTGCGGCCGCGAAACCGCATTCGTGTTTGGGCCGACGCGACCGTTGACCATGTAGCTGTATTCCACTTTGGAGGGGAGGAAGTGCCGAGCTGGCCCGATTGGGACGGCGCGCGCGATTGGCAGTGGCACGGCACGATGACAAGCACAGTGGCCGCCGGCAACGGCTTTCTGAGTCACGGCCTCTACTCTGGGCTGGCCCATGCAGCCGAGTTGGTACTCATTCAGGTGCGTGATTTCACCGGACACATCTCCAGCGCGAGTATTCACCGTGCGCTGAACTGGATTCTTAAGCACGGTCCGGAACTCGGAGTGCGGATTGTCAGCCTCTCGGTGAGCGGAGATCCAGCGTCGCCACTCGCCGGAAACGCCGTGGACGGAGCAGTGGCAGCATTGGTGAACGCTGGCATCAGCGTGGTGGCAGCTGCGGGCAACGATGGACAACGGACTTTATTGCCTCCAGCGACCGCTCCTCAAGCCCTCACGGTGGGCGGAATTGACGACAAGAACACTCTTAGCCACGAAGAGCTTGCTCTCTGGCACAGCAACTACGGCAACGCCAGCAACGACGTGCTCAAGCCGGACCTGGTAGCGCCAAGCATCTGGGTAGCGGCTCCTGTGCTTCCCAACACTTCGGTTGCCAAGGAAGCACGCGATCTGTTTGTTCGTCGTATGCAAATGGATCCAGTCGCCAGTGGACGAATTGCAGACTTGAAACTGATCACCCCGCACTATCAACACGTAGAGGGCACCAGCTTTGCAGCGCCGATCGTCGCCAGTTGTATTGCCTGCCTTCTCGAAGCCAATCCGGCGCTTACGCCACTCATCGTCCGAGATGTGTTGAAAGACACTGCCCACCTCGTTCCTGGTGCCGGTCGCGAACGTCAAGGCGCGGGCGCTCTCAGCCCTGGGCGAGCAGTGGCACGTGCATTGGAAGAGCGACATAGCCGGAACACCAGCCCGCAAGTCTCTCCACATCTGTCTCCCGAGGGCATCGCGTTCTGGTTGCACGATCATGACGCTTCCAGCGTGCAAGTACTGGGAAGCTGGGATGACTGGCGCGCGCCGGGAATTGTGGCCACCTCCCTGGAACCGGGATACTGGCGGACATTGCCAGTGCATCTGGCTCCCGGGCGATATGCATACAAGTTTCTGCTGGACAGCCGACGCTGGCTCGACGATCCCAATAACCCCCACAAGGCGCCCGACGGTCTCGGAGACCTGAATAGTATCGCGGTAGTTCCAGACAAGATTCACCCTGAAGCTTCTCGGGATGCCGAAATTTCATCGATGATTGCGACGCAGATTCCTGGTTAGAAACACAAAACGCGGGTCAGCAC